>Ga0209216_1000182_pt1 | contig 11933 bp, 7 predicted proteins | sample TexAe_OM2H0_O2_FD_187940 | JGI IMG/M metagenome (GOLD analysis project Ga0209216, IMG submission 187940) | Forest soil microbial communities from Davy Crockett National Forest, Groveton, Texas, USA - Texas A ecozone_OM2H0_O2 (SPAdes) (version 2) | ecosystem: Environmental > Terrestrial > Soil >... | reverse complement strand
AACACGTTGAGGTCGGGAATCAGGTTGAATGCCTGGAAGATGAAGCCGATCTTCTCGTTGCGGATCTTCGAGCGGGCGTTGTCGTTGAGCTGGCTCACCTCGACGCCGTCCAGGTGGTACTCCCCGCCGGTGAAGGTTTCGAGCAGGCCGGCGATGGTCAGGAAGGTGGTCTTGCCCGAGCCCGAGGGACCGGTCACGGCGACGAACTCGCCTTCCTTCACATCGATGTTGAAGTCGCGCAGGGCGTAGGTCTCGACGACTTCCGTGCGGTAGACCTTGGCGAGATGGTTCATCTTGAGCATGACGTGTCCTCGGGTGATGAAGGGAATCAGCGGCTGATGGCGACGTGTTTCGCGTCGCCGAAGGTGTCGGCACCGGAGATGACGATCTTGTCGCCTTCCTTCAGGCCGTCCAGGATCTCGATCTTGTCGATGCTGCTGGCGCCGACGCGGATGTCGCGGCGGTCGGCCATGTTTTCGTTCACGACGTAGGCGTAGCGACCGGCGCTCTCGTCGACGAAGGAACCGCGCTGCACGGTGAGCACGTTGTCGCGCTTGTCGAGCAGGATGCGTACGGAGAGGCGCTGGCTCTGGCGCAGCTGCTTCGGCGTCTCGCCGTCGAAGCGCAGGCGGGCCGACACTTCGCCGTTCACGACCTCGGGCGACACGGCGCTCACCTTGCCGTCCCAGGTCTTGCCATTGCCGGCGATTTCGCCCGGCATGCCGATGGCGAGGTCACGGGCGAAGCTCTCGGGCACCTTCATTTCCACTTCGAGCGCGGACAGATCGATGACGCTGAGCAGCTGGGCGTCCTTGGCGACGGTGGCGCGCTCGGCGATGAACAACTGGCCGACCTGGCCGTCGACCGGCGACTTCACGTTGAGGTCTTCGACCTGGCGCTCCAGGTCCTTCACCAGCAGCAGCTGGCGATCGTGGGCGAGTTTCTTCGCCTGCACGTCGAAGGTGAGGCTGTCGTTGTCCATCGAGAGATCGGTGGTCGCATGCTTGGCCGTGACGACGGCCTTGTCCAGCGTGGACTTCGCCTTGTCGACATCGGCCACCGGCACGGCGCCCTTGTCGAACGCCGTCTGGTAACGCTTCAGGTCGCGCTCGGCGGCGGTCTGGTCGATCGTGGCGTTGTCGTAGGCTTTCTGCAGCTCGGAGCGCTTCTTCTTTGCATCGATCTGCGCACGCAGGTATTCCACCTGCATCGCATCGGCGGCCGAGCGTTCCTGGGCAAGCTTGCTGGTGAGTTCCGGGCTGGTGATGACCGCGAGCACCTGCTCCTTCTTCACGACGTCACCGGCGTGGACCTTGAGCACCACGGCGCCAGCGGAGGCGGCGTACATGGTGGGACTCACCGCGGCGACCACCTTGCCCTCGGCGGCGATATCGCGCACGAAGGGGCCACGGGTCACGGTGCCGAAGGACAGCCGCGAGGCGCTCACGGAGCTGTCGGCGGAAAACATGGTGGCGATCCGCGGGGCCGCCACGGCAAGCGCGACAACCACAGCGACGCCTGCGCCGATGAGCAGCAGCTTGCGGTGACGATTCGGACCGACTTCGACGAGGCGGTCCTGGGCGGAGGTATCACGGATCATGGTGGCTTCCCTGGGCGACTTACCGGGATACTGAGCAAGCGCCGTGCCAAGCCATAAAAACGCGACAGATCAGATGGTTAGGAGCGTGCCTCCGCGACACGACCTGTGTCCGCGGACAAACTGTCCGGACACTCGGCAGTCCGGACAGCCGCCCGGGAAAGCTTCAGACGGTGATGCCTACCGATTCGGAAGCCGCGATGTCGCGGGCCACGCCGCGACCCAGGGATGAGATGGGTACGTCGTAGGCGCCGAGCACGGTGAGGCCCGTGAGGTGACGGCGGGTGAACGACAGGATGCGCGCACGCGACGCGCGGAGCCATTCGCGATCCGGTGCGCGGTGATCCGGCGGCTCGATGGGGAGGGCATCGGCGAACAACCCGTCCCAGGCCAGGTAGTCGGTGTCCGGAAGCAGGTAGATGCGGGCCAGGGCGACGCCCTGCCCGCTGACGCAGTCGATCCACTCCCGGGGACCTTCGCACGTGACGGCGCATGTGAGGCCCACGTAGTGCGTGGCCAGCAGCGGCGCCAGATCCATCGATTCGACGAGGCAGCCACGAGGCGCCTCGGCGGCGACGCCGGGCGACACCCCCGGGGCGAGGTACAGCACGCCACCGAGCTGGCCGAGGCCTTCGAAGAGCGTGCGCGGCGCAAGCGCCAGCCAGCGCGTGGTGGCGGTGGAACGGGCGCGCGATTGCACGCCGAAGGATGCGAGCCAGCCGAACATGGCGTCTCCCGGTGACGATAGCGGTCGAGGGATGCCTGGCTGGGCGGTCCGGGGAGAACCCGCGTGGCTTGGCGTCTGGGAGGAGCGGCGCTTACTTGGTAAGGATGAGCTTGTCGTTGCGGGTCAGGCGCAGGTGGTACTCACTGCCCTGGTGTTCGATGACCAGCTCGCGCGAGCCATCGAGCAGGTTCTTGCTCTCGACGCGGCGAATGGCCGCCGGCGCCGCGCGAAGCGGGACGACCTTGTCGCGGCCGCCATTGTCGGAAAGGGGGAGCGTTCGAAGCAGCATGATCGTGACTCCGCGATTGAGGGTGCGGAGTTGATGATAATGATTCTCAATTACACGTCAAGCCCTCAGGCCTCGACGAGCATTTCCGACAGCGTCTCTTCGAGCTGCTCGAGGTCCGGAATCACCGCCGTATCGTCACGGACCAGCACCCGGGCGCGCACGCCGAACGGCAGGTCGTGCCCGTCGTGGGTCGGCAGGAGAAGCTCCGAGTTGAGCGTGGTCAGGCGCGGGAAGCCATGGGTCAGCACGGCGATATAGGGCATGTCCGGGCGCTGGCCCACCGCCTTCAGCACGGCCACGCGCGACGCCTGTGGCGGTGCGTCGTCGGGCAGGCTGGCGACATGGTCGAAGCTGACCAGCGGGATGCTCCAGCCGCGCCAGGCGATCCGGCCTACCAGCCATGACGGCGAGTCGGCCACCGGCTCGACGCCGGCCAGCGTGATGACTTCGGCGACGGCCGCGTTGGGCAGCAGCAAGCGCACGCCACCGCTGGGAATCAGGACGCAGCGGATTTCGCGCGGTAACGGCTCGCTCATGGGAATTCCTCGATCAGTTTCTGTGCCAGCGCGCGAACGTCGCCGGCGTAACCGGCCACGCGCTCCTCGCGAATGCCGGCGACCATGTGGCCGGCTTCGGATTCGGGCGGCACGGTCTCCACCCAGACGCGGCCACCGGCATCGTAGACCGCCTGCGCGCCAGCGACGGCGTCATTGCCCTTGCCGGCGAAGACGATCGCCAGCGCATCGGCGCCGAAACCACCCGCCATCGTGCTGAGGATGCCGTCGATCGACGGACCCCGTGCACTCGTCGCGCTGCCGTCGTCACGGACCGTGACGCTGCCGTCGCGGCGGATCTGTACATGCGAACCGCGCGGCACGACAAGGCATTCGCCATGCACCGTGTGGGTCTGGTCGACGGCGACGCGCGCGCGGCCGAGCCGCGCGGCGAACGCCTCTGAATCGTCTTCGTGATGCGCCGCCACCAGAAGCACGCCGGGAAGGCGCTGGGGCAACGCGGCGAGGAACGCGGCGATCGACGCTTCGCTTTCCTGCGTGCCGCCGAGCGCGATCACGCGACGGACTGCGCGGGGCGCCGCCTCGAGGAACATCTCGTGGGCGAAGTCGCCATCGGTCCTGGGCGCCACGGCTTCTTCCATCGAGACGAGTTCGAGCGTGAAACCCGACTCGATCCCATGGGTGCCGTCATCGACGACATCCTGCGCCAGGTATTCCGCGGCGCTGATCGTCTCGATGCCGAACTCGGCGGGTTCGGCGCGGGCGACCGGCTCGGCGACGATCGTGTCGTGGTCGACCAGATCCCATTCCGGCACCGGCGGCGGCACGTATTCGGTGGCGCGTCCCTCGATCTGCAACGAAGGCGTGGTGTCCTGCGGCGCGGGCGACGCTTCGTCGTCCATCGACGCAAGGCTGAAGCGGCTGATATCGAAATCGCTTTCCGGCACGGGTGCCGGCGGCGGCGCTTCCTCGATCACTTCGAACCCGGACAGGTCCAGCGAGGCGAGTTCGGTCAATTCGACAGGAGCGGACGGGACCGTTTCGAGGCCGTCCGACGCATCGAGCGACGCCGCATCGGTATCCGCGAGCAGGGCCTCGAGCTCGGCGGCGAGTTCGACTGGATCGGCACCCTCGCCTTCCTCGTCGGACTCCGACAGGGGCGTGGAAAAATTCAGTGCGTCGCCGGTGTCGACGGCGATGTCATCCACCACGCCCGACGATACCGGTGCGAGGTCTTCATCGACGGCCATCGGCGTTTCTGGATAGCCGTGGCTGCCCGTGATGGCCAGATCATCCACCAGCGGTTCGTCGAGGAACTCCTCGGCAGGCGCAGCGACACCGGCCATGGCGGTCACTCGCGGCTCGATGGCCCGGGCGTCCTCGGGACGCGGCGGATCGAGCGCCAGTTCACCTACCAGTTTCGCTGCCAGGTGACGTGCCCAGCGGGCACGGTCCCAACCTTCGAGTTTGCGGCTGACGTCGGCATCGTTGAACACGAGGCGCGGATGACCGCCTTCCACGGTGTCGTAAAGACGGTCGAGGTCGGCGTCGCTGGGATCGTCAAGGTCCACGACCACGACATTCGCCGAAGAACCGACCAGCTCGGCGGGCGCGAACGAGCGCAGGTCCGACTCGTAGACGATCCTCGCGCCTTGCGCGACGAGGGCGTCACGCAGGTTCGCGGAGAGTCCGGCGTCGTCGAACAGCAGCGCGACCGTCGCCTCGCGATCAGCCATGGTGGACTCCGAGCACGTCGTTGATCTGCACGATGAGGTCGTTCTCCTGGTACGGCTTGCCGATGTAGCGGTCTACGCCGATGTCGAAGGCGCGCTGGCGGTGCTTATCACCGGTACGCGAGGTGATCATGATGATCGGCACGCCGGCCAGACGCTCGTCGGCCTTCATCTGCGTGGCCAGCTCATAGCCGTCCATGCGCGGCATCTCGATGTCGAGCAGCATCAGGTCGGGCACGCGCTCGTTGAGCTTCTCGAGCGCATCGACGCCGTCCTTCGCCGTCATCACTTCGAACTCGTGACGCTCCAGCACGCGGCCGGTGACCTTGCGCATGGTGATCGAGTCGTCGACCACCATGACCAGCGGCTTGACGCGCACTTCGTCCTGAGCGCGCGGCGCATGCGGCACGAGCGACTCGGCTTCGAACGCGCGGCGGGCCACGCCATGACGCACCAGCGGGGCCAGGTCCAGAATCATCAGCACCGAGCCGTCGCCCATGATCGTCGCGCCGAGGATGCCCGGCACCGAACTCACCTGCGGACCCACCGGCTTGACCACGATTTCGCGTGAGCCAAGCACGGCGTCGACCCGGATCGCCGCGCGCAGGTCGCCCGAGCGAGCGAGCAGGAGCGGGATGTCGCCTTCGTCCGGCGTCGACAGGACATGCACGCCGAGCAACTGCGGGAGATCGTGGATGCCGTAGTCCTCACCCACGTACTCGAAGCTGGGCGATTCGTCCGCCATGCGGTGGGCCAGTTCGTTCGGCGCCACGCGAGCCACGCCGTGCACCGACGTCATCGGGATCGCGAAGTTGGTTTCACCGATACGGACGATCAGTGCCTGGGTCACCGCGAGGGTGAACGGCAGGCGCATCACGAAGGTCGTGCCGGTGCCCTTCTGCGATTCGATGCCCAGCGTGCCGCCGAGCTGCTTGATCTCGTTGGCGACCACGTCCATGCCGACCCCACGGCCGGCCACCTGGGTGACCTTCTCCGCCGTGGAGAAGCCGGGCACCTGGGTCAGCTGGAAGATCTGGTCGTCGGAAACACGCGCGTCCGGACGCAGCAGGCCACGCTCGATAGCCTTGGCGCGGATCGCGTCGCGATCCATGCCGGCGCCGTCGTCGGACAGGCGCACGACCACCTCGGTGGCTTCGCGCGACACCTGGATGCGCACGGTGCCTTCCGCGTTCTTGCCGGCGGCTTCGCGGGCTTCGGGCGCTTCGATACCGTGTGCGACGGCGTTGCGCAGCATGTGCTCGAACGGCGCCTTGATGCGGTCGAGCATGTTGCGGTCCATTTCGCCGTTCGCACCCTCCACCACCAGTTGGGCGCGCTTGCCCACGTCGGAGGCGGCCTGGCGAAGCGTACGGCGCAGGTTCGGCACCATCGCGTCGAACGGCAACATGCGCGTCTGCATGAGACCTTCCTGCAGTTCCGCGTTGACCCGCTGCTGCTGGAGCAGGAGGTTCTCGGACTGACGGGTCAGCTCATCCAGGATGGTCTGCAGCGACACAAGGTCGGACACCGACTCGGCCAGTGCTCGCGAGTACTGCTGCAACTGCGAGAAGCGGTCGAGTTCGAGCGGATCGAAGTTCGTCACGCCGGTGTCGCGGTGTTCCTGGTGGTAGCGCGCGATGATCTGCGCTTCCGTTTCGATTTCCAGCATGCGCAGCTGGCTGCGCAGGCGGCTGACCGTCTGCTCGTGCTCGGTGAGTGCCGAACGGAAGCTCGCCGTCTGCTGTTCCAGGCGCGAACGGTAGATGGACACTTCGCCCGCGTGGTTGACCAGCGTGTCGAGCATGTCTGCGCGAACGCGGATCTGCTCCTGCGATGCGCGCTGCAGCTCTTCTTCCTCGAACTCCGGCAGGAGGTCGGGAAGGTCACGGTCGAGCAACGGCGCCTGCTCCGGTTCCGGCACGGGCTCGTGCACCGGGGCGTACTCGACGATCGCGGCTTCGCGCTCTTCGCGATAAGCCTCGGCGGTGAGCGTATCCGGCGCGATCGGCGCACCCGCGAGGCGTGCGAACGGCTCGATGTCGGCGTCGGTCAGGCCAATGGGCTTGCCCAGGGCGATGTTCTGCACCATGCCGTGCAGGCGGTCGAAGCCTGCCTCGGTCGCCTCGATGGACGGACGGTCGCTCTCACGCTGGCCACCGGCCACCGCGTCGAGGAGCGCTTCCATCGCATGGGCGAGGTCGCCGACCGCCGCCATGCCGGCCATGCGCGCACTACCCTTCAGCGTGTGCAGGTCGCGCTGCAGGGCGGTGACGTGTTCCGGCTGTTCCGGCTCGGCGCGCCACGCGGCCAGCGCGGCATCGGCGTGGTCGAGAATCTCGCGACCTTCCTCGACGAACACCTCGAGCAGGTCCGGATCGATATCGGCATACGGCGAAAGCTCGGGCACGAGCGCGACGACCGGCTCGTCCACCGGCGTGTGCACCGGTTCGGCAAGCGGCTCGTGCGACTGGTCCACGATGGGTTCGTCGGCGATGAAACCTTCTTCCTCCGACACCGTTTCGTCGATCGGTTCCTCGACGATACGGGGTTCGACAAGGCCGTCATCGGTATGCAGCACGTCGCCGTCATGCGACATCGGCTGCGGCAACGCCTCTTCGACAGCGGGCGTGTGCACGGATACCGGGGTCGGCTGGACGTCGGAAGCGTCGGCGGTTTCGATATCGCTGAGCAAGGAGCGCCATTCGGCTTCCTGCTCCGGGTCGAAAGCCAGGATCGGCTTGACCTCGCCTTCCGGCTTGTCGATCTCGAAACTCTCCAACGAAGCCAGCAGCTCGGCCGTGAATTCGTCGCTGCTGCCCGCCGGCTCGACCGGCGGCAGTTCGATGGCCGGAAGCTCGTGCTCATCCGCGACGTGCGGGGTCTCGTTCACCGCATCGCGTTCTGCGAGTTCGCCAGCGAGCATGGCTTCGAGTTCCGCCTCGAGGCCAATATCGTCCGCGAGCAGGGTCTCGTCCAGCGAAGGCACGCTGGAGATCTCTTCCACCTGTTCCGGCAGATACGACTCCGCCGTTTCCGAACGGGCCTCGACAGGAAGGGTGACTTCGTCGGCGACCTCGTGGTGGGCGACGAGGTCGTCAGCCACGGCTTCGTCGTCGAGCGGTTGCGGATCCGGCTCGTACAGGATGTGCGCGACCGTCGCTTCCGGCTGCTCGTCCCGCAATGTGGCGATCTTCGTCGCCAGCGCGGTGACATCCGGCACGCGCGGATCGGGCGCGTCGAACTGCTCCATCACATGGTCGACGAGGTCGGCGGCGTCCGTGAGTGCGTCGACGCCTTCCACGCGCAGCGGCAGGCCCGTGGCGCGCACGCGCTTGATCAGGCCTTCCAGCGGCGCCAGCACCTGGATCAGCACCGGGATGTCGACCATGCCGATGGCGCCGTGCAGCGTATGCACCGCGCGCAGCAAGGCATCGTCCACCGGCAGTTCGCCGTCGCCGGCGGCAGCCAGGTTGGCCCGGATCACGTTGAGGTACTGCGCCACTTCCGTACGCAGGATATCGAGCAGCACCGCATCCACCGGCGGCAGCGGCGGCGCGTTGTAGGTTGGCTCCGTAGCGGATTCCGATGCCGGCTCGACCGACGCCGGGGCTTCGACCGGTGTCTGTCCGTACGCGGCGAAACCGGCGGTCGGCACGGCGGCGATGGTGTCGCGCGGCACGCGGCGCTTGACCTTGCTGCGTACGCGATGAATGGAACTGCGCGCCACGTCCTCGACGTAGGCGGTGTCGCCCATCGCCAGGCGGTCGGCGGTTTCCATGATCGCGGCGATCGGCGCGGCCGGCGTCGCGTCGCCTTCCAGGGCGGCCTTGAGCTGTGGCAGCGCGTCCACGGCATGACGGACCAGCGCCTGCACGCCATCGTGCGGGGCGATCGTGCCGTCGAGCACGCGGTTGAGCATGTTCTCGACCTTCCAGGCGAACTCGCCCAGCAGGCGGGCACCGACAAGACGGCCGGAACCCTTCAGGGTGTGGAACGAACGGCGGATCGGCACCATCGCGTCGCTGCGTTCCGGATCGGTCAGCCAGTGGCCGAGTCCCGCACGCAGGTTGGCGATTTCTTCCTCGGTTTCCTCGAGGAAGATCTCGCGGATCTCGTCGTCGATACCGTCGACGGTGATCTGGAAGCCGGCGAACTCGGCCATGCCGTGGCCGCCCACTTCCTGCTCGACCTCTTCCTCGATCTCGACCCAGTCCTCTTCGCCGGAAGCGGCCACAGGCGCTTCCTGGGCGACGGGCTCGACGGCCATGGCGGCAAGTTCGTCGTCGGTCGGCGGCTCGTCGATGAGATCGAAGCTGTCGGCGAAGCTGGAGACGGTTTCACCCGCGTCGACGCTGGTCGACGGCACGGCGATATGTTCGATCGCGGCGGCCTCGATCTCCTCGAGGGTCGCCTCGCCGAGTGCCTCGTTCTCGTCCTCGTCCCCGGTCGGGATCGGCCAGTAACCGAGTTCAGCCAGGCTGTGCTGGGTGACGTCGAGGATATGTTCCAGGCCACCGCGGTGTTCGCGGGCGGCTTCGAGGTAGTACTCGAGTGCGGCGAGCGCATCCGCCAGGCGGTCCATCTGCACGCCATTGGGCACGCGGCGGTCGCCGAGCAGTTCGCGATGGATGAACAGGCCGATGCCATCGGCGAGTTCGGCAGGACGGGCCGCACCGAGCATGCGCATGGCGCCGCCGATCTCGGCCATCAGTTCCGGCGTACCGGCCAGCTGGTCGTGGTCCCACGACGATTCGACGAAGCCGACGATCGCGTCCTTCACCTTGGAGGTGTTGGCCGTGGCTTCGCGCATCAGCGTGGAAAGGATATGACGCGCTTCGCTACGCGGAAGCGGCGACGGGCCGAGATCGCCCGAGGGCGAGGTCTGGTCGCCTTCCGCGCCGAGGCGTTCGATATGGTCGTCCAGCGAGGCTTCGACGTAGAGCAGCGCGCCGGCGACATCCAGCAACGACTCTTCGTCCGGCTCGCGCGCGCCCGTGGCGATTTCGCCGAGGATGCGGCGCTGTTCGCCCACCACGCGGCGCGGCACGCCCAGGGCGAGCATGCCCAGGGTGTCGCCCACGCGGTCGAGCACTTCCGTCTGCAGCCCGAGCTGCGCGGGATCGCCATCGGGGCGGCGCAGGAACAGGTCGAGCGCTTCCTTTACGCGAAGCAGGTCGTCCTTGATGGCCGCCGAGACGGTGTCGAGCAGCGCACGGTTGTGGCCCGACATCGAACCACGGGCATGCTCGAGTTCCGCCGCCTGCGGCAGCAGGCCTTCCAGGCGGTAGGTCTGGCGCAGTTCTTCGATGCGGTCGCTGCCCGGCTTGGCCTGGGCGACGTAATAAAGGAGCTTGCGCGCCAGTTCGTCGGAATCGCCGTTGAGCAGCGCTTCCTCGCCACCGTCGACCAGTTCGCGGATGGAACGGTCGACGCGGCCGATCAGCTGGCGAACATCTTTCTCGTGCGCGCGCAGCACGCCGCGCTCGAGGCCTTCGAGCACGCCGGCGGCGATCCACCACAGGCGACGGCCCGCGATGGTGTAGCAACGCGCGGCGAGGCTATCCAGCGTGGCGCGCATGCCAAGCAACTGGCGCTCGCTGCCCTGCCCACGGAACCACGCGAGCAGCTGTTGCTGGAAACGCACGCGCAACTCGCCAAGTTCGGCGCGGAACGCCTCGGCCATGCCGGGATCGTTCGCACCCGGCGCGCCCACGGGCAGCATGGTGTCGAGGTTGGGCGTGAACAGCGCGGACTCGTGCAGCGACTGCTCGCCACGGCTCTCGCGAAGGTCGTTGAGCAGGGGCAGCAGCACGATCGGCACGTCGCGATGGCCGCTCTGCAGGCGCTCGAGGTAATCGGGCATCTGCATCATGCCGCGCATCAGCGCGGCATAGGCCTCGTCACGATGGGCGACGCGATTGTCGATCAGCGCGGCGACCAGTTGCTCCATCTCGCCGACAACCATGGCGGCGCCGTAGAGCTCGACCATACGCAACGTGCCGTGGACCTGGTGCAGGTCCGCGGCGCAGGTGTGCATGACGTAGGCGTCGCGCGAGTCCTCGACGTACGACTCGAGGGCCTGGCGTGCCTTGGACAAGGCGTCGTCGAGCTCGGCCTTGACCCAATGCAGCGTAGTGAAATCGGTATGGTCTTGAAGTCTCACTGCATCAACCCGGCAGCTTGAAGTTCGCGACGGACAGGCGCAGGTCGTTCGCGAGCTGGGCCAGGTTGCCGATCGACTCGGCGGTCTGGCTGGCACCCAGCGATGTCTGCGAGGTGATCTCCTGGATGACGTTCATCGTCGCCGACGTATCGGTCGCCGCCGCGGACTGCTGGCGTGCCGCCGCGGAGATGTTCTGAATCAGCGCCGACAGATCGTTCGACACGCGCTCGATGTCGCCCAGTGCGGTACCCGCGTCCTCGGCCAGTCGCGCACCCGCGACCACTTCCGCGGTGGTCTGCTCCATGGAGCTCACCGCTTCGTTGGTATCGGACTGAATGGTCTGGACCAGGGTTTCGATTCGCTTCGTGGCGCTCGCCGAGCGTTCGGCGAGGCGCTGCACTTCGTCCGCCACCACCGCGAAGCCGCGGCCGGCCTCGCCGGCCGAAGCCGCCTGGATGGCCGCGTTCAAGGCGAGGATGTTGGTCTGCTCGGCGATGTCGTTGATCAGTTCCACGATCGAACCGATCTCCTGCGAGGACTCACCCAGGCGCTTGATGCGCTTGGAGGTTTCCTGGATCTGGTCGCGGATCGAGTTCATGCCGCCGATCGTGTCCTGCACCGCCTGACGGCTTTCGCCCGCAGAGAGGTTTTCCTGCAGCTTGCCGAGATCGGCAGCGAACCAGGCGCCCGCTGCAAAAACGACGATCAACACCAGGAAGGCTATTCGGACGCGCCACTTCGTATTCGATTCAGAAGGCATTTTGGAGCGGCCTCCCATCGCAATGCGATGGCTGGGGACGAACAGCGGGAATTATAGATTGGTTCTCTGGACAGGAATGGGAATTATTCGTGCATCGCAATGCGCCGCCCGTCAATCATCCAGAAACTCGTCTTCCTCGTTGACCTTTT
>Ga0209216_1000181_pt1 | contig 11933 bp, 10 predicted proteins | sample TexAe_OM2H0_O2_FD_187940 | JGI IMG/M metagenome (GOLD analysis project Ga0209216, IMG submission 187940) | Forest soil microbial communities from Davy Crockett National Forest, Groveton, Texas, USA - Texas A ecozone_OM2H0_O2 (SPAdes) (version 2) | ecosystem: Environmental > Terrestrial > Soil >... | reverse complement strand
TGCGAAGGCGTGGGCCACATGTACTGCATCGACGCGACCAAACGCGGCGACATCACAACGACCGGGATGGTCTGGCATTACGACAAAATTCGGCGTTCGATCTCGACACCTGCCATCAAAGACGGCATTGTTTATCAAGCTGATTTCAGTGGTTTCCTGCACGCGCTCGATGCAAAGACCGGACAACCCTATTGGGTTCACGATCTGTTCGCGGCGATTTGGGGATCGCCGATGCTGATCGACGGCAAGATCTATCTTGGGGACGAAGACGGCGACGTGGTGATCATGCAGGAAGGCAAAGTGAAGAAGGTCCTCGCCGAGATCAACATGGGCAGTTCGGTCTACTCGACGCCCGTTCCAGCTAACGGCGCGCTGTACATCTCGAACCGCAATCAGCTTTATGCGTTGAGCGAAGCGGCCGCGCCTGCGAAACCCGCGTCGGCAACGAGTTTGACGCCTGCGCCGGTAAAGAATTAAAGCCCGATGAAGAGCTTTGATTTTCAGCCGCGCACGCGTCTCATCTTCGGGGCGGGGACGATTGGTCAACTCGGCAACGTTGCGAAGGAACTCGGCTTCCGTCGCACGTTGCTGGTTGCGGATCACGGCCTCGTTGCTTCCGGACACGTCGACGAAGCAGTTACACCGCTGCAAGCAGCCGGCGTCGAAGTAATTCGTTTCCACGACTTCGAAGTCAATCCCGACACATGCATGGTTGAAGCCGGAACGGCTTTCGTTGCGACGCAAGACATCGACTCGATCATTGGTCTCGGCGGCGGCAGTTCGATGGACTGCGCGAAGGGCATCAACTTCCTGCTGACGAACGGCGGCCGCATGACTGACTATCGCGGTTACGGCAAAGCAGCAAAGGCAATGTTACCGATGATTGCCATCCCGACCACCGCGGGAACGGGAAGCGAAGCGCAGAGTTATGCGTTGATCTCCGACGCCGAAACGCACGTAAAGATGGCCTGCGGTGATCCGAAAGCGGCTTTTCGCGTAGCACTGCTCGATCCGGCGTTGACGTTGTCACAGCCGCGCAGCATCACGGCGACGTCAGGCTTTGACGCGATTGCACACGCGGTGGAGACGTACGTCACTACTAAACGCACACCCGTCTCGGAGATCTTTTCGCGTGAAGCGTGGACGTTACTCGAGGGAAATTACGAGCGCGTATTGACGCAACCTGACGATCTCGAAGCACGCGGCGCGATGCAGTTGGGTGCGTTCTATGCGGGTGTCGCGATTGAAAACTCGATGCTGGGCGCGACACATGCTTGTGCGAATCCGTTGACCGCGCGTTACGGAACCGCGCACGGCGCGGCGATCGCGATGTTGTTGCCGTCGGTGGTGCGTTGGAATGAACGTGCGGTTGGCGATCGATATGAAACGCTATTGAGATTGTCGAGCGCCGGCGACAAGAAACCTTCAACTGAAGCTCTCGCTCGCCGGCTCGAGGAGCTCATAGCGGCAGGCCGTTTGGAAGGAAATCTAAGCGGAATCGGCGTTGCCAGAACCGATCTTCCGGAACTGGCCGCTGACGCCGCGGAGCAATGGACCGGAACTTTCAATCCACGACCGTTCAATAAAGACGGCGCCATGGAGGTTTACTCATGCGCCTATTGAAGCTGTTTAGAGTTCAAGCTTTGTTTAGAGTTCAAGCTTTAGCTTGCATGCTTTTGTTTTTGCTTGCTTTGCCGTCCGCGAAGGCTCAAGACACTCCCGGAGACAACTGGTCGCAGTTTCGTGGAAATCATCAATTAACCGGTGTCTCGCAATCGAATGTGCCGTCGTCGTTGAAACAACTTTGGACGTGGGAAGCTGGTGATTCGATTGAATCGTCGGCGGCGATCGTCGGTGGTACGGTTTTCGTCGGTTCGCAAAAAGGTGAACTCGTAGCGCTGAGTCTCGACAACGGATCCGTTTACTGGAAGTTTCCGACCGGCAATCCGATCGGTGAATCGTCTCCGGCTTACGGCAACGGCGCGGTCTTCATCGGCGATCTCGGCGGTTGGATCAACGCGCTAAACGCAACTAACGGGCAGAAGCTTTGGGCCTTCAAAACCAACGGCGAGATCAAGTCGTCGCCGGTCGTGATCGGCGATCGGGTCTTGATCGGTTCTTACGACGAACACCTTTACTGTCTTAACGCGCGCACGGGCGCGTTCTTATGGAAGTTCAAGACCAACGGACCAGTGCACGCAACGCCCGGCATTTCAGAAGGCATGGCGTTCATCGCCGGATGCGACGAGATGTTTCGCGCGATTCGCATCTCCGACGGCAAGGAAGTGTTCAGCGTGTCGTCTGGCGCTTACACGGGCGCATCGCCGGCGTTGCGCGGCGGTTCTGCTTTTTACGGCACGTTCGATAACGAAGTGCTCAGCGTCAATCTCGCCGAACGCAAAATCGCGTGGCATTACGAACACCCGCAACGCAAGTTTCCGTTCTACTCTTCAGCCGCTGTCACGTCAGCGCGAGTGGTTCTCGGCGGGCGCGACAAACTGGTCCATGGAATAACACCCGCCGGAAAAGCCGCATGGACGTTCACCACCCGAGCACGCGTTGAATCGTCGCCCGCAATCGCGGGAGATCGCGTGTTTGTCGGTTCGAATGACGGACGCTTCTACGTTTTGAATCTCACGACCGGCGCCAAGCTTTGGGAGTTCGAAGCAGGCGCCCCGCTGTCAGCATCCCCCGCAATCGCCAATGGGCGCATCGTCATCGGCTCTCAAGACGGTCGCCTCTATTGCTTCGGTTAGTTGGACAGGATTACAGAATTAACAAGATGCCTAACTCAGTAGACGTACCATCCTGTTAGTCTTGTCAATCCTGTCAACAAAAGGAGGTACTCATGCCTAAAGTTCAAGCTAACGGCATTACCCTGAACTACGACCAGCAGGGCAGCGGTGAACCGCTGATCCTGATCCCTTACCTCTCCGCCGACAACGCTTGCTACGTAATGCAAGTCGCCGAATACGCGAAACACTTCACCTGCATCTCCGTCGACCTGCGCGGCTCGGGCGAGAGCGACAAACCAGACGGCGCATACACTACCGAACTTTACGCCGATGACATCGCCGCGTTCATGTACGCCCTCGGAATCGCGCGCGCGCACATCACGGGATTATCTCTCGGCGCGGCAGTCGGCATGTGGCTGGCTGCGAAGCATCCCGATAAAGTGAAATCGTTGTCACTGCATAGTGCTTGGCCCAAGACTGATCCTTACATCAAAACCGTGCTCGAGGATTGGCAGGTTGCGGCTAAAGCCATCGGTAGTGTGCCGGAGATGGTAATTAAAACCATGTTCCCGTGGTGCTTTACTCCCGAGTTGTACGCCACCAGATACGACTACATTCAGTCGCTGGCTGACTTCACGCGCAGCCGTCCGCCGATGTCTGTCGACGGCTATATCAAACAGGCAGACGCCGTCATCGCGCATGACATCCAGACGCAGCTCGCGAACATCACCGCGCCGACGCAAATCACTTTCGGGCGCCACGATCAGATCACGTCAGTGCGTTTCGCCAAACCGTTGGCAAGCGCGATTAAGGAGTCGGAGGTGGTGATTTTTGAGGAAGCTTCCCACGCGCCGATTTACGAAAGTGTGGAAGAGTTTAACCAGAAGACGCTCTATTTTCTCCAGCGTCGCACCACTGCGGAAAAGGCGTCGGGCGCTATTTGAGGACGGCGACGACTTCGATCTCGATGCGCGCGTCGCGCGGGAGACGGGCGACCTGCACAGTTGAACGCGCCGGCGGATCGCCTTTGAATTTCGCCTTGTAGAGTTCGTTCATCTTGTTGTAGTCGTTCATATCCGCCAGGAACACGGTGGCTTTGACGACGTGATCGATACTGCTGCCGGAAGCTTCGAGTACCGCAGTGAGGTTGCGAAACACCTGCTCGAGTTGTGCTTCCATTCCTTCCGCCATCTGTCCGGTCTTCGGATCAATTCCGATCTGGCCCGACGTGAAAACCAGATCGCCAGTGACGATCGCGGGCGAGAAGATGCCGTTTGGAGTTCCAGTCTTGACTGCACGGCGCTTTGACGAAGTCTGCGCTTCCGCAAGACTACACAAACAAACGACAGTGGCCAGAGTAGCCACAACGGCCGGAACAAATCTCTTCATTGGTTTTCCACCTCAAGTTCAGCCTTTAGGCCGCACCGGCAAGCTAAAGCTTGAACTCAAAACGCAGCCAGTTTTGAGTTCAGCCTTCAGGCTGTTTCAAAATACTTCGCGACCGTCGTTTGCGACGGTTTTTGTGTAACCAGTGAAACTAGCCACATCAACAACGCCGACACAATCACCATCGGCACCACGGGCATGAATCCGAAAACGGCTGTGCCGCCGGGCGTGCGCGATAACGCTTCCGCGCCGCCTAGCGACCAGATGATAGTCGATGGTCCAGGCGCTGGCGCGGGTACAACTGCTTGAAAGATCGCGACTGCCACAACTGCGGACGCAGTCCAAACGGTCACCGCCAACGCGCCCCACTTCGTACTTCCCTTCCAGAACAAAGCGGCCACGAGCAATGGCGACAACGCCGCAAATCCTGAAAACGCGTACTGAATAGCGAGCTCAAAGATCGTTTCCGGCGCTCGCAGCGCAACCGCGTAAGCAAAGAGCGTGATAAGAATTATGAATATCCGTCCGGTTTGCACCTGGACCGCTTCGCCGAAGCGACGCTTACCGCCGTAGAAGGCAAAGACGTCCTCCGTGAACATGGTCGAGAGCGCGAGGATCTGTGAGTCACTCGCCATCACCGCGGCCATGATGCCCGCACCGAGCAATCCGGCCAGCCAAAGGGGCGCATAATGCTGCAACAGCAACATGATCACATCGTCGCCCGCTGCCTGTTCGCGCAACGTATCACGCTGCTCGGGTTCCATGGTGCGGCCCTGAGTCGCGAGCACACGACGCGCTTCCTGTTTCGCTTTGATCTGCGGCATGTCGACGCGATTGGCCATCACGCCGAGAAACACACACGGCAACCAGATCGCGAGAATGCAGATCGGATAGAAGATTACAGTCTTCTTAAACTGGTTCATCTTCTTCGCCGTCAGGCAGAAGATCAGGATGTGTGGAAACGCGATCGCCGAGAGCGGGATAAACGTGTAACTGAAGAAGTAGTACGGCGAGATTCGTTCGCGCGTCAGCAGATACTTCAGGGGTGAGTTTAGTATTCCTTGTGCGGCCGAATTAAAACCACCGATCCCGTAGCCAATCACGATCAAAGCGACCGCGCCGAAGCACAAAAACAACACCGTCTGAAACGTGTTGACCCACGCCGTGCCGCGCATACCGCCGAAGAAAACGTAGCTCATCACGACCATCGCGACGATCGCGCCGCCAAACCAGAACGGCACAACCCCGTCGCTGATCGTGTAGAGCGTCGTGCCGCCGCCCATGATGCCGATAATGATGTATGGAACGAGCAACACAGCCTGGACCACGAAGATCACCGTGCCGATGTGGCTGCACTCCCAGCGATCGCGAAACATCTGCACCGGCGTCATGAAGCCGTATTTCTTTCCCAACGCCCAAACGCGCGTGCCGATCAGAAAGATCGTTATCGGGATCACGAGTCCTGACGACGAGGCCATCAAGCCAAACGTCACGATGCCATTGGCGAAGGCGTGGCCCGAAGATCCGAGGATCGCAAACGCCGTCATGTTCGTGCCAAACAGTGAAAACAGAAATACGAATGGACCAAGCGAACGGCTTGCGAGAAAGTAGTCTTCAGCCTTTTCGCGTCCACTTGCACGGCGAAAAGCAAAGATTCCAATGTAGAGAACTGTCGCGAGATAAATGAAAACTACGATGGCAGGAATCAAGCGGCCTAATCCTCCGTGGGCGTCGTTTCTTCAACTTCACGTTCGAGGTGAGAAGGCCAGGCGAAGGTGACCAAAAGCCACATCAGCAGCGCTGCGGCGACTGAAAACAACCCTTGGTAAAAGAGACCGATGGGAATGAAACCAAAAACCAGATATGAACTCCGCCAGAACCAGATGTCCTGATGAAGTATGTACAGGGCAACGACAGCAACAACAAGCAGGATGGTTTTCATGCTGAGTGGTCGCTGACCCTAACAAAGCGGTTAGGTTGTGTCAAGCAAGCCATCCACAGATTACACAGATTCTATAGGTCAATCTGTGTAATCTGTGGATGGATTTGTTAAGCGCGTGCGGTGCGGCGGACTCGTTCCGAGTCGATGTGGTGACGCTTGATCATGCGATCGAGTGTTTTGCGATCGACGTGCAACACACGCGCGGCGGCTTGCTTGTTGCCGCCTGTATGTTCCAACACCTGCGCTACGTAACGTCCCTCGATCTCCGACAACGGTACCCACTCTTCGGGCGGCGTTTCCACAGTTGCGGTATCTTGCGTAGAACCGTTTTCCGTATGCTTCTGCGTGTAGTTGCGCACGCGTTGCGGCAGATCTTTGACGCGAATCGTGCCATCGCACATCGCTACCGCACGCACCACCGCATTCTCGAGCTCGCGAATGTTTCCGGGCCAACTGTAACGCTCCAACAGCGCCAAAGCTTCCGCAGAAAACTTCACCGGCGGACTCAATGAATAGACTCGATCCGCAAAGCTCTGCGCCAACGGCGGAATGTCTTCCGGCCGTTCGCGCAACGGTGGCAACACGATCGACACCGCGTTCAAACGATAAAAGAGGTCGTTCCGAAACCTTCCGGCCCCGACTTCATGATCGACGTTGCGATTGCTCGCCGCAATCACTCGCACATTCACTTTCAACGTCTGATTCGCACCGACGCGCCGAATCTCACCCATTTGCAACGCCCGGAGAAGTTTCACCTGAAACGAAGGTGTCGTCTCCGTAATCTCGTCGAGAAACACGGTGCCGCCGTCCGCTTCTTCCCACAAACCACGTCGATCGCGATCGGCGCCGGTGAACGAGCCCTTCACATGGCCGAACAACTCCGCTTCGATCAGCTCCGCGGGAATCGCGCCGCAGTTCACTGCCACAAACGGTTTGTCAGCACGTCCGCTGCGATGATGAATCGCAGATGCGACGAGCTCTTTGCCCGTTCCCGATTCGCCCGTCAACAACACGGGCAGGTTCGTGTTTGAAACACGGCCGACCTGCTTCATCACCTCGATAAACGCTTGGCTGCGTCCCACCAATTCGATATCCGAGTGATACGCAGCCACGCGCCTCGCGGGGGAGGATCTTTGTGGATGTTCAGACAACTGCTCGCGCAATGCCTGCGACAACGATTGCAGTTCGTCTGCTCCAAATGGTTTTAGTAAGTAGTCGTAGGCGCCAAACGCAGTCGCGTCCAATGCACCGGCGGCACTGCCGTGGCCTGTCATCAGCACCACTTTCGTTTCCGGCAATCTCTCTTTGAAGTGACGCAGCACGCTGTAACCATTCGCGCCGCCGAGCATCACGTCGCAGAACACTACTGCCCACGGCACTTCGCCTACACGTGTAAACGCATCTTCGGCTGACGGCGACAGCGCCACGTTCCAGCCTTCGCCACGTAGCACGTCGCCGACGAACTCGCGTACTTGCGGTTCGTCATCAATAACCAGCGCCTGATAAGTTCCGTTTCCGTCGATCGGCATTTCTGTCATCGCCTGGCGTCCTCCCCAACATCTGCCTGGTATTTACCGGTCTTCGCATCAAGCACTTCGCGAACTTTCCGCGCGAGCGCCAGAGGCGTAAACGGTTTCTGAATAAACTCAACATCCGAGTCCAACACTCCGTGATGCACGATTGCATCGTCCGTATATCCCGACATGTAAAGCACGCGCGTTGACGGCCGCACCTTCTGCAAACACTGCGCGATCTCTTTGCCGCTTCTCTCCGGCATCACGACGTCCGTCAGCAACAGATGGATCGGCTCGGGAAGCTCACGACATAAACGAATCGCGTCCTCACTGCCGCAAGCATCGAGCACGCAGTAACCCGCCTGCTCCAGAATCTTTCGCGCCAAACCACGCACGACGTCTTCGTCTTCAACCAGCAGAATGGTCTCCGAGCCACGCGGTACAACCGTTTCAACTAAAGCCGCCTTTGAAAACTCGGGACCGTCCGCTAATTGCGGAAAGTAGACTTTGAAGACCGTTCCCTTGCCCGTCTCGCTGTAGACCCAAACACTGCCGCCACTTTGCTTGACGATGCCATACACGGTCGATAGACCAAGACCTGTGCCTCGCCCTTTTTCTTTAGTCGTGAAGAACGGCTCGAAGATGCGCGCTTTGGTCTTCTCGTCCATGCCGCAACCACTATCGCTCACCGCGAGCATCACGTAGCGACCCGGCGCCAGACCGAGATGCTTGCCTGCAAACTCAGCATCGCAATCAAAATTTGCGGTCTCGATCGTGAGGTTTCCTCCCAGCGGCATTGCGTCGCGACTGTTGACGACGAGATTGACGAGTACCTGCTCGATCTGACCCGGATCGGCCTTGACCGGTTTGAGTTCCGGATCGAACTTCGCAGTGAACCGAATGTCTTCGCCAATCAAACGGCGCAACATCTTGTTCATGTCAGAAACGATGTCGTTCAGATTAAGAACGACGGGCTTCATCATCTGCTTGCGGCCAAACGCGAGTAGTTGCCGCGTCAAATTCGCCGCGCGCTCACCGGCTTTTTTTATTTCTTCGAGATAACCTCTCATGCGATCGTCAGGATTGGCGCGTTGCAAGGCGAGGCTGCTGTAGCCATTGATGGCTGTGAGCAGGTTGTTGAAGTCGTGGGCCACGCCGCCGGCTAACCGGCCGATCGCTTCCATCTTCTGCGACTGTCGTAACTGTTGTTCCAGGTCGTTTCTTGAGGCGCTTTCAATCGCTGCGGCGGCGGTTGCAGCAAGAATCGTCAACACCTTCATCTGCGCGACTGTGAACGGACGCAGCCGGCTCGAGGCGTTGATACTTAGCGTGCCGACGACCTTGTTGGCGATCTGAAGCGGAATCGAAAACGATGAATTGATCTCGTGATAATTTCCCGGCACGCGCTCGCTGATCGATCGTTCAGGATGCGCGCCGCGAACGGCAGCTACGTACAAGTCGTCTGTACCGTCGTTGCACGGCAGCAGGACCGAAACTTCGTCAGCGTCAGTCTGTTTGAGAACGGCGTCGACCAGTTTGTTGATGACTGTTTGCGGATCGGGTGTGAGCGAAATCGTCTGGGCCAACTCGTAGATCGCGACCGTCTCGCGCAGTTGCAGGTTTTCGAGTTGCATCTGGCGGACGTTCATTGCGCGCGTCACCAACGGAGCCAGGGTCTGCAAACGAAACGGCTTGAGCACGTAGTCAAAAGCGCCCACTTTCATCGCCTCGACTGCCGTTTGAATCGTGCCCTGACCGGTCATCACGATACAGACGAGGTGTGGATCCATTTGCAGAGCTTGTTGAACGAGCGTGACGCCGTCCATGCCCGGCATCATCAGGTCTGTCAGCACGACGTCGAAAGCATGGATGCGCAGTGCCGCGAGGGCTTCGGCGCCGGAATTAAGACCAGTTGTTTGATATCCCTGTGAGATTAAAGCCTCAACGAGAACTTTTTTGAGTTCGACTTCATCGTCGACCACGAGGATATTTCCGCTTTGGCTTGCACTCATGATGGTTTGAGACTTGAAAGCATTACACCTGCCGCGCCGCTGAATTTGACTGATTGCAGATAGGGGACGGCAACCTCGCCCTGGCCGCCGTCCCCCCTTTGCACGCGCGAGGACTGTTCGAGACTCTGCGCGTGTACCGAGCTTAGGGATCTCGCTGAACAGAAACCGCTTTGTACGTGTGACTTTGGGGCACGATGGCCTTGGTATGCGATCCCCTCGGATTCATAGCCCGCCCGGCCCGATGACGTGAGGTTTTGAGACTTGAGATGAAACCGCATTCAATTGAGCGTGGGGCTATGCGTCAATCAAATATCGCGCGTTTAGGCTAAGCGCTCCGTGAAGACTGCGCAATGAGGAGATTCCTGAAGGAGACCTCAGCAATTCCCTGATGGGGGAAAACTCTGATTGACAACTACTCCACGTCTATGAGTCCGACCAGGATGGCATAGCGCACGAGCCCCGCGACGTCGTGTATGTCCAATCGTTCCATTAGTTGCGAGCGGTGAGTCTCCACGGTTTTGACGCTAATCAGCAACTCCTGGGCGATTTGTTTGGTGGTACGGCCCTGAGCAATCAGGTGCAGCACCTCCCTTTGGCGGGGACTAAGGGACTCCAACATGTCTTTTTTGGTGCCTTTGCCGTACTCGAGCAGCGTTCTTTGTGAGGTTTCCGGTGAAACATAGCCGTCACCTTTCATCACCTTGTGGATTGCCGTTTCGAGTTCCGTACTCGCAGCACTTTTCGGAAGAAAACCGGCGGCGCCTTCCCGCAAAGCCCGGATCGCATACTCGCTCGCTTCGTGGACAGTGAGGACAATGACTCGCGTTTTTGGTGAATGTTTCTGGACGTGTAACAGGACGTCGAAGCCATTACCGTCCGGCATCGTGATGTCGAGCAACACCAAATCCGGGTGTAACTTGCTTATTAACTGTATGGCTTCGCTGCCTTTACCGGCTTCGCCGACGACTTCGACTCCCTCAATTTTTTCCACCAGTGCTCTTATGCCCGCACGCACTAATGCGTGGTCGTCAGCGATGAGGGTACGAGTGGGCTTCATGCTTACTGGTTTCTTGAGTACGGCAAGTTCGTGAAGCCCGAGCATCATTGCAGGAAATCCCTGATACCACAATCAGGAATTACCTGATACCGGTGGGGACGGTGGTACGCTCGATGGAGGATTTTGTTTGTTCTACTTGAACCTTTTCAACACTTAACGGGAAGGTCGCGCAGATCTGCGTTCCGAGCGTCGGAGCTGAGTCGATGGTCAACGTTCCACCAACTGCCTGTGCGCGCTCTTCCATTCCCGTCAAACCCAAAGTCGCGGCGGCCGTTCCGGCGGCACGCACTGCATTCAGGTCGAAACCGATTCCGTTGTCACTAATCACCAGCATTAGTTCTTCACCCGTGCGTTCCAATCTGACGGAAATCCGGTTCGCGCCGGAGTGCCGAAGGATGTTTGTCACCCCTTCCTGCACGATGCGAAAACACGCAGTTTCCAGCGCAGCGGGAAAACGATCGTCGTCTTTTACTGACAGACTCAGAAATTCGACGGCTACACGGGTATTCCGTGCTTGCCGATCGAGATACCAACGCACGGCTACTACGAGACCGAAATCGTCCAAAAGCAGCGGCCGCAGATCGACGGAAAGATCCCGGACCTGATCCACCGCTTCGTCGATCACGTTCAGGTTTGCCTCGATCGACGCCAGAATCTCGGGCGCACTACAAGTCTTTCGCAGCGCGTGAAGGTTCATTTTGACGGCAGTCAGGATTTGTCCGACCTGATCGTGCAACTCGATCGAAATCCGGCGCCGCTCAGCTTCTTGTGCTTCGATTAGGGAGCGCACAAAGGCGCGCATTTCTTGCCTGTCTCTCATTGCTGGAAACCTCCAGGAGTCAAGGTACCGTCAAGAGACCAGCCTGGCGCCGTGCCACTTACCAGCAAACTGGGACTCACCGGGAGTGTGGCGCACGTTAAACTTTCAGGCTCAAAAGAATGAAGAGGTTGAATCGCGTGGAACTACGGGGCGATCGTGTACGAACACCACGCGTTATCGGTCATTGGACCTCTATCTGCGTCGCATTCTAGCACGAGATCGGAAAACGTAAGCACCACATGAGGATCAAATTCGCGGCCACTGCCGCCGTGCAAACGTTCAAACGCCTGTTCGGGAGTCAGGCCAGGCGTGCCGTTCTTCTTGTTGGTCATCAGATCAAACTCCTTCGCCACGCGCAGCACGCGCGCGGTTAGCGGAATCTGATCGCCGATCAAGCCGAGCGGCGATCCACTGCCGTCGAAGTTTTCATACTGGTAACGAATGATGTCTGCTGCGTCCTTAAACTC
>Ga0209216_1000180_pt1 | contig 11949 bp, 10 predicted proteins | sample TexAe_OM2H0_O2_FD_187940 | JGI IMG/M metagenome (GOLD analysis project Ga0209216, IMG submission 187940) | Forest soil microbial communities from Davy Crockett National Forest, Groveton, Texas, USA - Texas A ecozone_OM2H0_O2 (SPAdes) (version 2) | ecosystem: Environmental > Terrestrial > Soil >... | reverse complement strand
GGTCGAAAGGACTTGCGTATGACGACGACTACTAAAGCACGCGATAGTGCGGATACTGCGGCGCAGCCTCGCCGACGCTACACCGATGATCTCTATGGTTGGGTCGAAGACCAGATCGCGCTCTTGAAGGCCGGCCGACTGTCCGAGATCGACACCGACAACATCGCAGAAGAGCTGTCAGACGTGGGCAACGAACAATACGACAAGCTTGAAAGCGCGATCCGTGTTGTGCTGCTGCATCTGTTGAAATGGGATCATCAGCCAGAACGTCGTTCGCGGAGTTGGGTCGGATCAATTGTCGAGCAGCGTCGCCGCGTCGCGCGCGTTCTCAAGAAAAATCCGAGTCTCAAGCCCCATATCGCTGAGGCAATTCTCGAGGCCTATGAAGATGCGCAGACTGACGTTGCCGTCGAAACCAATCTCCGCGAGGATCAATTCCCGAAAGACTGCCCATATAGCTGGGAAGACATTCTAGACCGCGTCGTGGCGCTAGACGATTTGCAGTCGCCTCGCAAGCGTTGAGGCAGCATCGCACCATGACCACTCCGTCAAACTCCAAATTCCGCACCGGCTCCCGCGAGGCGCCGACCGAGCCGTTCAAGCGCGCGGTGACGTCGTGCCTGCGCGCCATAGCAAAGGCGCCGGAGCTTGAAGTGACTTTTGCTTCCGAACGTCCCGGTCTCGCACCGGGCAAGGCGCGGCTGCCGGAGCCGGCGCGCAAGATGACGCGGCGCGATGCGGCCATCGTGCGCGGCCACGCCGATTCCATCGCGCTGAAGCTCGCCTGCCACGATCCGAAAGTGCATCGCAAGCTGATGCCGGGCAACCCGCAGGCGCGCGGCGTGTTCGAGGCCGTCGAACAGGCCCGTGTCGAGGCGCTCGGGTCGCGCCGCATGGCCGGAGTTGCAAAAAACCTCACCGCCATGCTCGACGATCATTTTCACCGCGGAAAATTCGACGAGATCACCGACCGCGCCGACGCGCCGTTGTCCGACGCGCTGGCGATGCTGGTGCGCGAGCGCCTCACCGGCCTGGCGCCCCCCGCCGCTGCGCGAAAGATGGTCGACCTGTGGCGGCCGGTGCTGGAAGACAAGATCGGCGCGCGGCTCGACCGGCTCGACCGGCTCGCCGAGGACCAGGCGAGGTTCGGCGACGCGGTGCACGACCTGCTGTCGGCGCTGGAGCTTGGCGACGACCGCAACGCCGATGCCGACGATGACGAGAACCAGGACGACAACCGCGACGGCGAGAACGACCAGTCCGGCGCCGAAGGCTCGCCCGACAGCGACGCCGCGCAGGAGATGAGCGCCGACCAGGCGCAGGCCTCCACCGACGAAATGTCGGAAAGTGCCATGGAAAGCGCGCAGGCCTCCAGCAGCGATACGCTGGACGACGGCGACCTCGGCGACGACGAAACGCCGGGCGAAGCAACGCGGCCGAATTCACGCGGGCAGAACGAGCACCGCGGCCCGGAATATCACGCCTTCGCGCCGAAATTCGACGAGGTCGTCAACGCCGAAGACCTCTGCGACCACGACGAGCTGGAACGGCTGCGCAGCTATCTCGACAAGCAGCTCGCGCATCTGCAGGGCATCGTGGCGCGGCTGGCCAACCGCCTGCAGCGCCGGTTGATGGCGCAGCAGAACCGCGCCTGGGAGTTCGATCTCGAGGAGGGCATCCTCGATCCGGCGCGGCTGTCGCGCGTGGTCACCGATCCCTATCATCCGCTGTCGTTCATGCATGAGAAGGAAGCGACTTTTCGCGATACCGTGGTCACGCTGCTGCTGGACAATTCCGGTTCGATGCGCGGACGGCCCATCACGGTGGCGGCGACCTGCGCGGATATCCTGGCGCGGACACTGGAGCGCTGCGGCGTCAAGGTCGAGATTTTGGGATTCACCACGCGGGCGTGGAAAGGCGGGCAGTCGCGCGAGGCGTGGCTCGCAGCCGGCAAGCCGCCCAATCCGGGCCGGCTCAATGACCTCAGGCACATCATCTACAAGTCGGCGGATGCTCCATGGCGCCGGGCGCGCAAAAATCTCGGGTTGATGATGCGCGAAGGCCTGCTGAAGGAGAACATCGACGGCGAGGCGCTGGACTGGGCGCACAAGCGGCTGCTCGGGCGCGCCGAGCAGCGCAAGATCCTGATGATGATCTCCGACGGCGCGCCGGTCGACGATTCCACATTGTCGGTCAATCCCGGCAATTATCTCGAGCGCCATCTGCGGTATATCATCGAGGAAATCGAGACCCGCTCGCCGGTCGAGCTGATCGCGATCGGGATCGGCCACGACGTGACGCGCTACTATCGACGCGCGGTCACCATCGTGGACGCCGAAGAACTCGGCGGCGCCATCACCGAAAAGCTCGCCGAACTGTTCAGCGAAACCCATGGCGCGGCGCCGGCGCCCACCCGGCGGCGAAGATTGCATTCGTAGAGTTATGCAGTCATTGCGAGCGAAGCGAAGCAATCCAGAGCCGCGCAGAAGGTCTGGATTGCTTCGTCGCAAGCGCTCCTCGCAATGACGAAGAGTTCGATGTCTCCGCATCTTACCCGCCGCAGCCTCCTTGCCTCCGCCGCGGGACTCGTCCCAGCCGTCGCGCAAGCGCAAACGCGGCCAAAACAGTCGCCGCCGGATGAACTCTCGGTCGCGGCCCCCGTGTCGGTCGAGGTCAATGCCCGTCCTATTCCATCATTCGACACCCGCGACCGCGCGCGCACGCGCTTCGGCGCGCTGGAGTATCGCAGCGGGCTGATCCTGACCTCGCCGTTTCGTGGTTTTGGCGGGCTGTCGGGATGGCGGCTCGACGCCAAAGGCGAGCAGTTCATTTCGATGAGCGACAAGGGGACCTGGTTCACCGGCCGCATCGTCTACCAGGGACGCGAGATGACCGGCCTTGCCGATGTCGAGGCGGCGCCGATGCTGGGCGCCGACGGCAGGCCGATCACGGCGCGCGGATGGTTCGACACCGAGGCGATCGCGCTCGATGGTTCGCTGGTCTATGTCGCACTCGAGCGCGTCAACCAGATTCTGAAGTTCGATTTTGCGAAGGGTGCAACGCGATCGCGCGGCGAAGCCATCGCCGTGCCGCCGCCGATGCGCAAGCTTCCTTACAACAAGGGGCTGGAATCGCTGGTGGTGGTGCCCAAGGGCCTGCCGCTCGCGGGCACGCTGATCGCGATTTCCGAGCGCGGGCTCGACAGCGACGGCAACATTATCGGATTTCTGATCGGCGGCCCGAAGCCTGGCGATTTCGCGGTTCGCCGCAGCAATAATTTCGACATCAGCGACGCGGTGCTGCTGCACTCGGGCGACCTGTTGATCCTGGAGCGCAAGTTCTCCTGGCTCGCCGGCGTCGGCATCCGCATCCGGCGCATTCCGTTGAAATCCATCGATCGTGGCGCGACGCTTGATGGCCCGTCGATTTTCGAAGCCGACCTCGGCCACGAGGTCGACAACATGGAAGGCATCGATGCCCACGTCACGCCCGAGGGCGATACCGTGCTGACCATGATCTCGGACGATAATTTCTCGATGATCCAGCGCACGCTGCTGCTGCAGTTCACGCTGATGGAGTGAGCGACCGCATTTTACGGACTATTGTGCAGGCGATGCCTGCGCAAGGCCACGTTTCATAAATCTGCGGCAGCTTTCGGGATCGGCCGCACCACTGCTGGTATATCGCGAAATGCGCGGAAATCCGGTCGTGGAATCTGGCGAGGTCTGGATGTAAAGAATGCAGCTCCGCATTTTGCCTTCAAGTTCATCGACAATGGCCGGCGTGTTGAAACCCATCTCGCCGCGCCGATCCATTGGCCAGAGTGCTTCCGGCGCTATGATTTCCTTTGCAGGTTTCTGTTCGATCCGAACGATCTCAGGCGCATGCAAGACAATATCGTCGATTGCGAGTTCGTCGTCATAATGTGGAAGTCTGTAGAGTTGAATCTTGTCCGCTTCCCCGCGGAGAATGTAAATCTGCTGAAAAATATGATGAGCGTTATTGTGGCCGGGTAAAGCTCCGATTTGTACCCGGCCGGCCTTTAGGTATTGGCAAAGGTTGGAATGATCGACGGCGACGATGGCATCTCCTGCTCGCGCCACCAACTGGCCGCCCGATGCGGTGGGATAATCCTTGAAAAACTGAACGTCGACGCCTTTGTCGATCGCATAAATTTTCCGCGTCGTGCAGGCAATTCGCTGAACAGGTGAATAGTGCACGCCCGCAATCTCAACTGGATAGGTGATCTCGATCAAGGTCGCTGTCGCTGTTTTCCAATCGAGAATATTGTCAACGAAAGCCGGCAATGTTCGAGGGAAGAGCGCCACCGCAATAGCATAGCCGCGCATGTTCTCGAAGAATTTCAAGAATACGATCTCGAATGGCAATGTGAGGAGCGGGACTACAGTTGCGGCCAGCATCAAAACGCCCAGGAGGTAGCGCGGACGGAAAGCTAGCGGTTTTCGAACAAGGGGCCAGAAACACCAAAGCAGGAAAGCCACGTAAAGTGCAACGATGATGAGGAAGGTCACAAACGTCAGCACGTGATCATTCTTAATTGTTTCGAATGGACGCGTCTCATGCGTGTCACCCGCAATCTTACGACTTAATTGTCTCCTCAAAATGAAAAAGTAATGCTTTGAATTCGCCGTTTCTTGTCATGATTTCTAAATCGTTGCACTGGATGTTGCCTGGCTCAAAATCGGATCGCAGTTACGCCCGAGGGCGAGACCGTGCAGACCATGATATGTGCGATAGTTTCTCGATGATCCAGCCCACGCTGCCGCGCCCGTTTTGGATTGCTTCGCTTCGCTCGCAATGACAGATTGCGCCTGCTGAATCCGCGGCTGGTCTTTTTCAATTGAGGTGCGATATGAATATTTGCATTCCGGTTTACAACGACGTCGACATGCTCGATGTCACCGGCCCTTACGAGATGTTTACATGGGGCGGGCTCAGCGTCGAGCTGGTGGCGGCAGGGCCGGGACCGATCCGGTTTCGCAACGGTTTTTACTTTTTCGTGGACAAGTCTTTCAGCGAAGCGTCTCCCAGTGACGTGCTATGGGTGCCGGGCGGCGATCCTGACGCACTTGCCGCGCAGATGAGCGATCCCAGCCGCATTTATCTCGATTTCCTGATCAGGCAAAGCGCGCAAGCGAAGTGGACCGCGTCGGTGTGCGAAGGCGCGCTGCTGCTCGCCGCCGCCGGCCTGCTCGATGGCTACGAGGCCACCACGCATTGGGCGTTTGCGGCGTGCCTGACCGACCGCTTTCCCAAGGTCAAGCTGGTGCCTGGCCATCCGCGCTTCGTCATCGACCGCGACCGCATCACCGGCGGCGGCATCTCGTCGGGACTGGACGAGGCGCTCAAGGTGATCGAGTTGCTGAACGGAACGCAGGCCGCGCAGAACGCCCAGCGCAATACCCAGTACTATCCGTGTCCGCCGGTCAGCAGCACCATGCCGGACACGCCTCCGGCCTGCTTCGTACCCAAGGTGACAATTCCGCCGCCCAAAGACGCAGCATAATTCATCCACGCGCCCTGCGATTCCCGGAACGGATCTTGCAAAGCTCCGGACGACAGAAGCGGCGGGCAGATCCGTCGCTCGCGTGAGAACCGGAGCGATTGATGAACAAGGTTGTAAAATGGTGGTGCGTTGTGGCGATGGTGCTGGCGTGTTCGGCGGCCCGCGCGGAAACCTGGCCGTCGCACCTGATCAAGGCCGTGATTCCATTCGGCGCCGGCAGCGCTGCCGACGTGGTGCCTCGGCTGGTGTTCGACCGCCTCGCAATTGAATTGGGGCAGCCGATCGTGATCGAGAACCGCGTCGGCGCCGGCGGCACGATTGGCACGTCGGCGGTCGCGAAGGCGGACCCGGACGGCTATACCGTCCTCGCGCATTCGTCGGCGCTGACCGCCGCGCCGGCGCTGTTCCCCAATCTCAGCTACGATGCCGCCAGGGATCTCGCGTCGGTGTTGATGCTGGGCTCCAGTGCCAATGTGATGATCACCCCGGTAACGCGGCCATGGAAAACCGTGCAGGAGTTCATTACGGAGGCCAAGGCAAAACCGGGATCGATTTCGTTCGGCTCGGTCGGGATCGGCAGCGCGGTCCATATCAGCTCCGAAAAGTTCAAGCTTGCCGCCGGCATCGAGGCCACGCATGTGCCCTATCGCGGCGGCTCCGAGGTCATCACCGACATCCTCGGCGGACGGATCGACTTCTATTTCTGTCCGCTGGCGACCGCGCAGCCGCTGATCCGCGAGGGCCAGGTCCGCGCGCTGGTGGTGTCCACGCCCAAACGCGCCGCCGATCTGCCCGAGGTGCCGACGCTGAGCGAGGCGGGTTTGAAGGGCGCCGACAGCGCGATCTGGTTCGGCGTGTTCGTGCCGGCGAAGACGCCGCGCGAGATCGTCGACAAGCTTCACGCCGCCGGCACCAAGGTGCTGACCGAGCCTGCGATGCAGGAGAGCCTGAAAAAGCTCGGTGTCGAAACCTCGGCCATCACGCCCGAGGAAATGGACGCGCTGGTCGTGCGCGACACCGCGGCCACCGCCGAAGTGATCAAGGCCGCGGGGATCAAGCAATAGTGCGTGCGGCCTCATCCTGAGGAGCGCGCTCTTGCGCGCGTCTCGAAGGATGGCAACGGACGCGGTGCCCGCGGCCATCCTTCGAGACGCGGCCAAGAGGCCGCTCCTCTGGATGAGGTCGGGCGAGGAGCGAAGCGGTTGAGGAAAGCGCGGCGGCCTACTATGTAGTGGCTTCCCGCCCGATCCTTCCTCCTGACCGGAAATCCTTCATGAGCGCCCTGTTTTCCCCGATCACGCTGCGTGGTCTTGACCTTGCCAACCGCATCATGGTGGCGCCGATGTGCCAGTACTCCGCCGTCGACGGCGAAGCGAACGACTGGCACTTCACGCATATCAACAATCTCGCGCTGTCCGGTGCGGCGATGTTCTGCATCGAGGCGACCGGGGTGGAAGCCATCGGCCGCATCACGCCGGGCTGCCTCGGGCTGTATAACGACGCCACCGAAGCGGCGCTGAAGCCGATCCTGGCCTCGGTGCGCAAGCATTCCAAGGCCGCGGTCGCAATGCAGCTTGCGCATGCCGGCCGCAAGGGATCGAGCCATACGCCATGGGACGGCGGCCAGCAGATCCCGATTTCGCAAGGCGGCTGGCAGGCCGAAGGACCCTCGGCCGTGCCGCACAAGGAAGGCGAGACGCCGCCGCGGGCGCTCGATGCCGCAGGGCTTAAGCGCATCCGCGACGCCTTCGTCGCGACGGCCAAACGCGCAGAGCGGCTCGGCATCGACGCGCTTGAGGTGCATTGCGCGCACGGTTATCTGCTGCATCAGTTTTTGTCGCCGATCTCCAACAGGCGCACCGATCAGTATGGCGGGTCGCTGGAGAATCGGCTGCGCTATCCGCTGGAAGTGTTCGACGCGGTGCGCGCGGCGTTTCCGCAGCAAAAGCCGGTCGGCATCAAGGTGTCGTCGACCGACTGGGTCGATGGCGGCTGGGACATCGCGCAGACCATCGAACTCGCAAAGGAATTGAAGAAGCGCGGCGTCGACTGGGTCGATGCCTCCTCCGGCGGTGTGTCGCCGCTGCAGAAGATTCCACTCGGGCCCGGCTATCAGGTGCAGTTCGCCGAAGCCATCAAGCAAGCCGCCGACGTCAACACCATCGCGGTCGGCCTGATCACCGAAGCGAAGCAGGCCGAAGAGGTCGTCGCATCCGGCAAGGCCGACATGGTCGCACTGGCGCGCGGCATGCTTTACGACCCGCGCTGGGGCTGGCACGCCGCGGCTCAACTCGGCGGCCACGTCACCGCCCCGCCCGCCTACTGGCGCGCGCCGCCGCATGAGCAGAAGGATCTGTTCGGCGCGACCACGTTCGGGACAAGGTGAAGTCGTCATCCTGAGGTGCTCGCCGCGTAGCGGCGAGCCTCGAAGGATCGCCACATGCGCGCTTGCGGCCATCCTTCGAGACGCCGCGCTAGGGCGCAGCTCCTCAGGATGACGGAGTCACACTGTGGCGCTCGCCGTTCTGCCCGGCAGTCCCGCACGCGCGAGCCCGCCATAGAGCGTCTCCTCCGGCATCACCTCGCGCAGGATCGCGCGCACGCCGATGAGCTGCTCGACATCGATGCCGGTGGCAAAACCCTTGCTCTCGCACAAAAATACCAGGTCCTCGAACACCACATTCCCCGTCGCGCCGGGGGCGAAGGGGCAGCCGCCGAGGCCGCCGAGCGAGCCGTCGAGAATTCGCGCGCCCGCATCGAGTGCCGCGGATGCGTTGGCGATGCCCATGCCGCGGGTATCGTGCAGGTGCACGCACACCGGCTGCTTGCCGGCGATCTTCACCACCGCGGCGGTCAGTTCGCCGACCTGTTTCGGGCCGGCATAGCCGACGGTGTCGGCGACCGCGACGACGTCGGCGCCGGCCGCATAGCACTTTTCGGCCAGCCGGATCACTTCCTTCGGATCGACAGGCCCCACGATCGAACATCCCAGCGCCATTGAAATCGCCACCGACACGACCGGCTTGTGCGAACTTGCGTCGCGCAATTCGCAGAGCCGCCGCACGTTGGCGATGGCCTGGTCGCGCGAGCGGTTGGCGTTGGCGCGGCTGTGTTCTTCGGTGGCGGAGACCACCGTGCCGATTTCGCCAACGCCGGAGGCCAGCGCCGCGTCGACGCCGCGCTCATTCAGCGCCAGCCCGATGCCATGCGCGCCGGGCAGCGCTGCGATCGTGCCGGCGATATCCAGCACATCGGCGAATTGCGGAAAGGTTTTTGCCGACAGGAACGAGCCGACCTCGAAATGCCGCACGCCGGCATCGTATTCGCGCTGAATCCACTTCCGCTTCGCTGCGGTGGAGGGGAAGGTTTTCACCAGCTGCAGCCCATCGCGCAGGCCTACCTCGCGCAGGATGATCCGGTCGTCGGGATAAATGTCGTGGACGTTGCTCATGATGTCCTCGCTTAGGCTTTGCCGGCGGCGCGCTTGGCCGCGGGCTCGAGTTCGGAGAGTACCGATGCGGTATCGGCGCCGAGCACCGGGACCTTAAGGCCGTCGCCGATGCTGGCGCCGTTCCATTCCACCGGCAGCGCCGGCACGCGGAACGCCGCGCCATTGGCATTGGTCGCATTGACCAGCCCGCCTTCGCGCAGCACATGCGGATCGTCGAACAGATCTTCGGGGCGGTTGATCGGCGAGAAGCAGATATTGAGCCGGTCCAGCGTTGCGGACAATGTTGCGATGTCCCAGCGCTTGATGACTTCGGCGGCGCGCGGAATGATTCGATCGCGCGCCAGAATACGGTCGGTGGTGGTGCGCAGCGCCGGGTCGTCGAGCAATTCGTTCAGTTCGAACTCCTTGCAGAACGCCTGCCAGTGGCCTTCGGTGACGACGCCAATAAAGATCCGGCCGTCCGCGGCGTCGAAAATATCGTAGATCGGCCACGCATGTTCGCGCTCCGGCATCGAGCGCGGCTTGTTGCCGGTCATCTCGTATTCGACCATGTGCTGGGCGACCAGAAACAGGCAGTTCTCGAACAGCCCGATGCGGATATCGGCCCCGGCGGCGCCGCCGCCGCGCTTCTGGTAGAGCGCGGCGAGGATCGCGATCGCGCCGAACATGCCGCCCATGATGTCGTTGGCGGAGGAGCCGACCCGCTGCGGCTTTTGCCTGGTCCCGGTCATCACCGCGAGCCCCGACATCATCTGCACCACCTCGTCGAGCGCCGGGCGATGCTCATAGGGACCGGACAGGAACCCCTTGTGCCCGGCGACGATCAGATGCGGATGTCTTGCCTTCAGCTCATCGGCGCCGAGGCCCTGCCTGTCGAGCAGGCCATCGCGAAAATTTTCCAAAAACACGTCGGCGGTGGCGAGCAGCCGGTGCATGGTCTCCTGATCCGCCGGCTTGCTGAGGTCGAGCACGACGCTGCGCTTGCCGCGGTTGAACAGCGGGAAGAACGAGATGCCCATGCCGCCGAGGCTGCGGGTCTTGTCGCCGCCGGGCGGTTCGACCTTGATCACCTCGGCGCCGAGCTGCGCCAGGATCATGCCGCAGGTCGGGCCCATCACCATGTGGGTCATCTCGACGACCCGCACGCCCGTCAGCGGCAGGGTTGGCGTGGTCATGGGCGTCTCCGTCTTCTGGCGGCGGAATTGGGCTTACCTGCGCTAGCGCTTAAATAGTAGCATGGCAAGCGACGAGCGCACGCGCGGCAGGCGGGGTTTCGCCGGTTCGATGAACCGCGAGAGGCGGCTTTTCGAAACGGGGATTTCGGGATAGGTTGCGCTTTCGCATCCGGCCGGGGGCAACTCGCATGGATGAAGCACTCGACCATTTTAGCAGCATCTCCGGCTTCGGGCGATCCGCGCCGCTGCTTGTTCTGATTCTGGCGGCGAACTTCGCGATCACGGCGCTGCACTCCTTCCAGGAGTGGAAAGGCGCGGGGGCGCCGCTGTGGCGCAATTTCGGCGCCATCGTCGGGGTGAAAATTCCCGACTGGCTCGGCTTTCTGGGGTTTACCGCGGCCTTGACCCTCACGCTGTGGGCGCTCGCGCTGATCGGCATCGCAGGATGGCCGCGATGGATACCGCCGGCGTTTGCGCTCGGAGCTTTGATCGGCGCGCGATTGTCCGACACATTGATATCGCACGTCCTGCTCAACGCGCTCGGCTATCGTCCCAACCCCGGACTGTCGTCGACACCGCTCTATGTTCTCGAGGCGCTGTTCCTGATCGTGGCGTTCCGCGCCGGTTTGACCGCCGACTGGGCGTCCGCCAAGTGCGGGATCCTCGCGGGCGCCGGGTTCTTCGTGGCGGTGCTGCCATTGCTGTGGCTGGTGCAATTGCTGATCCCCGGCTGGCGTCGCCAGCGCTGGCAGCGCGGTGGCGCGATGCCGGCATGGGTCACGGACGAGCCTTGAAAGTTCATCCGTCATTGCGAGGAGCCCTTGCGACGAAGCAATCCAGTCTTGCTTCCGGCACTGGATTGCTTCGCTGCGCTCGCAATGACGAATCTGCCTCACCGCGCATCCTCCAGAATCATCCGCGACGCCTTCTCCGCGATCATGATGACGGCCGCGTTGGTGTTGCCGGACACCAGGTCCGGCATGATCGAGGCATCGATCACGCGCAAACCTTCGACGCCGCGCAGGCGCAGCCGCGGATCGACTACCGCAAGGGGGTCGCTGCCCATCCGGCAGGTCGAGGTCGGGTGATAGACCGTGCTGCCGCGCTGCCGGCAGAAATTCAGCAACGCGTCGTCGCTGGTAACCTTGGCCCCCGGCTCGACCTCCTCGACCACGAACGGTTTTAGCGCCGGCGCCGCCAGAATCCGGCGCAGGATTTTGAGGCCTTCGACATTGACGGTGCGGTCGGTCTCGGTGGCGAGATAATTGATACGGATTTCCGGCGCCACCGACGGGTCGGCGCTCTTGATGCGAAGTGACCCACGGCTCTCCGGGCGCAGCTGGCAGACCGACGCGGAAAATCCGGAATAGGCATGCAGCGCCTCGCCCATCTTGTCGGTGGAGAACGGCAGGAAGTGAATCTGCAGATCCGGCGTCGACAGCCGCGGATCGGTTTTCAGAAATGCGCCCGAGGTGCCTGCCGCGATGGTCAGCGGCCCGGTGCGGAAGGCGGCGTATTGCAGGCCCATCATCAGCTTGCGCAACGGACTGCCCACGATATCGTTGAGCGTGATGCGTTGCGTGCAGCGCGTGACGATGCGGACCTGCATGTGATCCTGCAGGTCGCGGCCGACGCCCGGCGCGTCCAGCACGACCTCGATGCCGTGGCTCTTGAGCAGATCGGCGGGGCCGATGCCGGAGAGCTGCAGCAGCTGCGGCGAGTTATAGGCGCCGCTGGACACCAGTATTTCCTTTGCCGCCCGCGCGGTCTTCAGCGTTCCGCCCTGCTTGTATTCG
>Ga0209216_1000179_pt1 | contig 11965 bp, 11 predicted proteins | sample TexAe_OM2H0_O2_FD_187940 | JGI IMG/M metagenome (GOLD analysis project Ga0209216, IMG submission 187940) | Forest soil microbial communities from Davy Crockett National Forest, Groveton, Texas, USA - Texas A ecozone_OM2H0_O2 (SPAdes) (version 2) | ecosystem: Environmental > Terrestrial > Soil >... | reverse complement strand
CTCGAGGACGCCGACGGCCAGCGCTTCCTGCGTCTCTCGACACCGATAGGGCCCCTCTCCGGAGTCGATGCGAGACGCTGCCTGCGCTTCAACTGGGAACAGCGCACGGGCTACCTCGCCGAGGCCGACCTCGACGGCTCACCCTACCTGCACCTCTGCGAGAACCGCCCCTACGACTACCTCGACGAGCGCGAGCTGGCCCGTCTGATCGAGGAACTGGGCATCACGGGTGACCAGCTCGAGCAGGTGGTCAACGGCGAAGCCGACGCCCTGTAATCAGAACAACCAGCGGCCCAGCACGACCAGCCCATAGCCGATGGCGGCCGTGATCGGCAGGGTCAGGATCCAAGCCCAGACCATGCGCTCCACCACGGACCAGCGAATGGCGTTGAAGCGTTTGGCCGCACCGACACCCATGATCGAGGCGGACACGTTGTGCGTGGTCGAGACCGGCACACCGAGCATTGACGCGGTGAGAATCACGGCGGCGGAACTGCCCTCGGCCGCGAAGCCGTTGATCGGGTGCAGCTTCACCATCTTGTGACCGAGCGTCTTGATGATGCGCCAGCCACCACCGGCGGTGCCGCCGGCCATCGTGAGCGCGCAGACCACCTTCACCCACACCGGGATGGGGAAGCCGCCAGCCGCGGACGGATCGTGCGGGATGCGCAGGAAATGCAGGATCGCGGGCAGGTGATCGAAGTGGCCCGCCGCGGTGGCGCCGGCCAGCGCCAGCGCGATGATGCCCATGCTCTTCTGCGCATCGTTCATGCCGTGCGACAGGCCCATCGCGCTGGCCGAAACGATCTGCGCCTTGCCGAAGAAGCTGTTGACGAACGGCGTGCGGCCGAACCGCCGCAACGGTCCCTTGCGGCTGGAGAAGAAGCCCAGCAAGGCGTACAGGCCGCCCATGAGCAGGAAACCGATCACGAAACCCAGCAACGGCGACACGATCATCGGCACGATGACCTTGGGCAGCACGCCCTTGCCCAGCCACCAGTGCGCACCGCCCTGCCACCAGATGATGGAATGGAGGTTACCGTCGGACGCGGCCAGCGCCGCGCCACACAGCCCACCTACCAGCGCGTGGCTGGAACTGGATGGCAGGCCCAGCCACCAGGTGATGAGGTTCCAGATGGTGGCGCCGAGCAGTGCGCTGATCAGCAGGTGAGAACCGACATCGACCACGCCGGTGTCGATCAGGCCCGAAGCGATCGTCGCCGCCACCGCCGTGCCCCACAGGGCGCCGGCGAGGTTGGTGACCGCCGCCAGCAGCACGGCCTGACCGGGCGTGAGCACCTTCGTGGCCACGACGGTGGCGATGGAATTCGCCGTATCGTGGAAGCCATTGATGTAAGTAAACGCGAGTGCGATCAGGACGACCGCGATGACCATGCTCATGGAAGCGCGCCGTCAGGAGTTCTTGAGCACGATGGAATAGACGACGTTGCCGACGTCGCGGCACTTGTCGACGGCTTTTTCGACCAGCTCGAAGAGGTCCTTGGCAAGGATGGCGCGGAGCGGATCCGACGATTCGGCGTAAAGCGTGCGATAGGGATCGAGCAGCAGGCGGTCGGCTTCCGACTCCAGGGCCTGCAACTGGTCGCGCAGCTTCTTCACCGGGTCGATCTTCAGGCCGTGACGCAGCTGGCCGATCATCGCCACGACCACATCGGCCGAGCGCTCGAGCAGTGCCGCGCGCTGGCTGAAATCGATGCCCTGCAGGCGATCGGCGACGATCACATAGCGCTCGGCGAACTTCTCGATGGTCTTGGGAATCTTGTAGAGCGCCGAGTTCAGGGCCTCGATGTCCTCGCGGTCCAGTGCCGTGACGAAGGTGTTCACCAGTTCCTCGCCGATCTGGGCGTGGAGGGCCTTCTCCCGCGCCCGCGCGGTGCTGAAGGCGGCCATGACGGGAGTGCGGTCGGTCTGGACGACCAGTTCGCGCATGGCCCGGGCACTTTCGCGGGCGGCTTCGGCACTGGCCTCGAGCAGACCGTAGAACTTGTCGCCCTTACCGAAGATCGTCTGGAGTGAAAACATGGCGTTGCCTGGGATACGTGGGGATTTATGACGGTAATGTTACCGGACTGGGCCGGGCTGCGTGCCATCCCGCCCGAGGGCCGGGCTGCCACTCCCCCAAGACCCGCCACACCGCGTCTGCTATATAAGCCCCCGATGCTCACCGAACTCCTGCTGGTCCTCTTCCTCTCGCTCGGCAACGGCTTCTTCGCCCTTTCCGAAATGTCCGTGGTCGCCTCGCGCAAGAGCCGGCTCAAGCACATGGCGCGCGACAGCCGTCGGGCCCGTGCGGCCCTGCAACTGGCGGAATCGCCGGAACTGTTCCTCTCCACGGTGCAGGTCGGCATCACCCTGATCATCCTGGCCACCGGTGCGGTCGCCGGCGACAGCCTCGGCGAGAAGTTCACCGAACTCCTGCACGGCGGTGGACCGACCTGGCTCGAACCCTATGCGCGGGTGGCCGGCTGGCTGATCGGCTTCCTGCTGATGTCGCTGGTCCAGATCGTCATCGGCGAGCTGGTACCCAAGCGCGCCGCCCTCTCCGCGCCGGAACGCATCGCCTGCCACATCGCGCTGCCCATGCTGGTCGTCTCGCGGATCACCCTGCCCATGGTGTGGCTGCTCAACCAGCTTTCGACCGCGATCCTGCGCGTCCTCAACCTGCACCGGGCCAGCGCGAGCGCGGCCACGGAAGAGGAAATCCGCCTGCTCGTGGCGGAAAGCGCCGAGCAAGGCATCCTCGACCGCGACGAACGCAACATGGTCAACCGCGTGCTGCGCCTGGGCGACCGCACGGTGGACTCGGTGATGACGCCGCGCATGAAGATCGCCTGGCTGGACATCGCCGCGTCACGCGAGGACAACCTCGACATCCTGCGCGAGACCCAGTTCTCGCGCTACCCGGTCTACCGGCGCGACGAAAGCGAGGTCATCGGCACCGTGGAGGTGAAGTCGCTGATCGGCTCCCTCGAACGGGGCCAGGTCGACCTGTTCGCCCACGTGGCCCGCCCGCTCTTCGTACCCGCCACGGCACGCGCACTGGACCTGCTGGAAGCCTTCCGCGACGCGGACACCCAGTTGGCCCTCGCGGTGGACGAATACGGTGACATCGAAGGCCTCGTCACCTTGAACGACCTGCTCACCGCCGTCGTGGGCGCGACCGCCCCCGCCGCGGACGATGCCAGCCACGAGGGCCCGATCGTGCGCCGCGACGACGGCAGCTGGCTGGTGGACGGCGCCCTCCCCGCCGACGACCTGCGTGAATTGCTGCAGCTCGAGCGCCTGCCCAACGAGGAAGAACACGACTTCCGCACGGTGGCCGGCATGGTTACCACGCAGTTCGGCCATATTCCGCATGCCGGCGAATCCTTCGTGTGGCAGGGCAACCGCTTCGAAGTGGTCGACATGGACGGTGCCCGCATCGACAAGGTGCTGGTGAGCATCGTCGGCACCGAAGAGCCGGCCGGCGAAGGGTGAGCGATTCAATGCCGGTTCAAGGGTCGCCCCCGAGAGTCGGTCCATGACGCCCACCGAACCGCGCGAAGACAAGACCGCCGCCCTGCTGAGGGCGGCCCTCATGGCCCTGCCGGGCGAGCGGGTCACCATCGAGCAACTACTCGAACCACTGAAGCGCCGGGCCTTCGGCTTCCTGCTGCTTCTGCTCGCCATCCCGAACTTCATCCCGGTGCCGCTCGGCATCGGCGGCATCATGGGCGTGCTGGTGATCGCGCTCGGCCTGGAGATGCTGATCGGCCTGGAGCATCCGTGGATCCCCGGCTTCCTTCGCCGCCGCACCATGCCGCGCGAGGGTCTGCTCCGTTTCCTCGATCGCATCGCGCCGATGACGCGGCGCCTGGAAAAGATCTGCAAACCGCGCCTGCAACGACTCACCCGGCGCCCTTTCACCTTCGTCTCCGGCGCGATCATGATCCTGATCGGCGTCCTCCTCGCCCTGCCGATTCCGTTCACCAACTACGTGTTCGGCGGCATGCTGATCGCTTTCGCTTTCGCTCTGGTGGAGCGCGATGGCGCATTACTCCTTCTGGTATGGATCACGACCGTCGCCATCGTGATCGCCTCGGCGACCTTCAGCCGTGCGCTGGTCGATCTGTTTCGGCATATGGTTTAGGGGGCTTCGTCGGGGGGCTTCGTCGGGGGCTTCGACGGGGCGGGCTCGCCTGTCGGCCTCGCATCAGCGCTCATACGTGGTCGAAGCCGCCGGGCGGCACCCTCACCGCGAGCACGTCGGCTGTCCCTGTGGGAGCCGCTTCAGCGGCGAAGCCTCGGGAGTGGTTGTTGCGAAGGAGGCTTTGCGTCGAACGGCGCGGGCGGTTACCGCTCGGTTTGATCACTTCAATGCCTCATTCGCCCGGTCGAGACACTGAGGGTTCGCCGCTGAAGCGGCTCCCACAGGGGCGGACGAGGGCTTCGCGCCACTTACGAGCGCAAACACTCCGAGACGCTCAATCGTTCTTGTGCGCCAGTTCCGCCATGCGCTGGGCGTCGGCCAGGATGCCGTGCAGGATGCGTAGTTCGCGGAGTTCCGGGCGCGCGCGCAGGAAGAGCTTGCGCAGTTTCAACATGATCGTCGTCGGTGAGCGGCCCTTGTGGAACTCGATGTCGTCCAGCGTCTGGCCCAGGTGGGTGAAGAAACGCTCCAGTTGTTCCGCATCCGCCGGTACTTCGTCCGGATCGAGCTCGGCCGGTGCCGGCGTGCTCGCTTCCTCCGCCAGGAGCGCGGTGCGCAATTCGTACGCCACGACCTGCACCGCCTGCGACAGGTTCAACGAACTGAAATCGTCAACGCTCGGGATGCGCACCATGGCATGGCAGCGGGCCAGTTCGTCGTTCTCCAGACCCGTGCGCTCGTTGCCGAACACCAGTGCCACCTGCTCGCCGCGACGAGCGGCGGCGATCGCCTGTGCGGCGCCTTCGCGGGGATCCAGTTCCGGCAGGTTCACGCCTCGGCGGCGTGCCGACAGGCCCAGGGAGAATGTCGCGCCCGCGAGGCCGGCGACGAGATCCTCGTGGATGGCCGCGTTGCCGAGCACGTCGTCCGCTCCGGCGGCCAGGGCGGTGGCCTCGGGATCGGGAAAGCGGTGTGGCGCGACCAGGGTCAGCCGGTCGAAGCCCATCGTGCGCATCGCGCGGGCCGCCGAGCCGATATTCCCCGAGTGCGAGGTGCGGACGAGGACGAAACGGAGGCGGTCGTGAAGCTCGGAAAGGGCCATGGGCGGCGGGACGGCTGATGGAAGGACCGGAAAGTCTACAACGGCAATGACTTGGGCGAGACGCGACGGGGTGGTAAACTCCGCGGCCGACGCGGCTTTCGACCGCCTCCCCTGTTCTTTTGCCAAGCCGACCCTCATGCCAAGACCCGCCGTCAACGTCGCGGCGCGCGCCGCGCGCTCCGCAGGAAACATCATCCTGCGCTACATGAATCGCATCGAAGGCCTCGCGGTCGTCGAGAAGCAGCGGATGGACTTCGCCTCCGAGGTCGATCGCCTCGCCGAAGCCGAGATCGTCAAGGAGCTCCGTCGCGCCTACCCCACGCACGCCATCCTCGGTGAGGAGTCCGGCCAGACCGGCAAGGGTCCCCTGGTGTGGGTCATCGACCCGCTCGATGGCACCCACAATTACTTGCGCGGCATCCCGCACTTCTGCGTGTCCATCGCCCTCGTCGAGAAGGGTGAGCCCGTCTATGGCGTGGTGTTCGACCCGCTTCGCGACGAGCTCTTCACCGCCAGCAAGGGTGACGGTGCGTACCTCAACGACCGCCGTATCCGTGTCAGCAAGCGCGAAGGCATCGCGGGCGCACTGATCGCGACCGGTTATCCCTACCGTGCACGCAATCACCTCGAGTCGCAGCTGTCGATGACCGCCGCGCTGCTCAAGGAAGCCGAAGACATCCGTCGCATGGGTTCCGCCGCGCTCGATCTCGCCTATGTGGCGGCGGGCCGCGTGGACGGCTTCTTCGAGCCGGGCCTCAACATCTGGGATATCGCCGCGGGCGCCCTGCTGGTGCGTGAGGCGGGTGGCGTCTATGGCGACTTCGCCGGCCGCGAAGGCCTGCCCGAGAGTGGCAACATCATCGCCGCCAACCACAAGGTGGCTGCCGCGATGACGGAAGTGATCAGCGCCAACGCGACGCCGCGCCTGCTCGGCGTCTAATCCGCGCAGCGGTGTGGGAAGTTCCCCCACCGCCATCCGGCCCATGCGCCTACATACGCGCGTGGGCTCCGGCTCCTAGTCTGTCGCCTGCGAACTGGACGTTCGCTTTCCCCCACGACGGACAAGGAAAACCCCCGTGCCAACTCCCACCTTCCCCTTCGGCCGCTTATCGGCCGCGCTTACGCTCGCCATCGCATCGTGCTGCATCACTCCCGCGGCCATGGCCGAGGTACGCACGATGATCGTCACGTCCGATCCGCAGTATCCCTGGACGCCCGAAAGCGATACGCACGTTCCCCAGGGTGACGCCGATCGCGATGCACGGTCGCAAGCGCTGATCGAAGAGCAATACCGCAGCATCGTGGCCTATCGCGCCGCCCGCCAGGGACAGGACATCCCCGTCTTCATCAACGGCGACATCACGGCCTACGGGCACGGCGATCAGCGCGAGGTGATGGGACGGATGCTGAAGATACTTGGCGACAACGTCCATATCGGGCTCGGCAACCACGACTACGAGAACAACATCCGCCGGGACAATGGCGAGGGCTGCTACAACAATGGCTGCGCCCGCGACAGCATCAACGACATCGTCCGCCACGTGACCAGCAAGCAAGGCGTCGTGTCGTTCGACTATTCGAGGCAGGGCACCACGTTCGGCACGCGCCACGTGGGCAGCCTGGCCTATGCGTTCCGTGCGCCGGGCCTCGACCGCGTCTTCAACGTGCAGCTTCATAACCACCCCCGCTACACGGTCTCGTTCGACACGACGGAAGGCATCCTGCCGGCCCGGTACGACATCGAGTCGCCGGTGCCCTGGCTGGAGAACATGCTGACGGCCAACCTGACCGTACCGCCCTTCGGCACGCCGGCGGACCGGGCTTACGATTTCGCGGTCGTCCACATGCACGACCCCGACAAGATCAACGTCGAGTTCGTGCGCTCGATCATGAATTCGGATGTCGTGGCGGTATTCGCCGGCCACTTCCACCAGCATCTCGGGCACTACCGGAGCATCGGCCCGATTCCCGTCTTCCTGAGCGGCTCGGCCTCGCAGCGCACCTACCTCATCGTGGAACACGATACCGACGAAGCCGTGCTTCGCGTGTATGGCGTGCGCAACAACGATCCGGAGCACAAGGAACTGCTCCAGACCGTACCGACTCGCCGGCCCGACAGGCTCAGTCGTTCCTGAGCAGGTTGCGCAGGAAGGGAACCGTCACTCGTCGCTGGGCGGCGAGTGACGCACGGTCCAGCGTGTCCAGCAGATCGAGCAGCGTGCCGAGGTCGCGCGCATGGTGGGCGAACAACCAGTCCAGCACGACGTCGTCGAGTTCTATGCCGCGCGCCGCGGCCTGGTCGCGGAGGACGTTGCGGCGCTCGGCATCACCGAGCGGCTTGAGCATCGCCTGGGTCAGCGAGCCGAGGCGCGAACGCAGGTCGGGCAAGGCGATGTCCAGCGACACGGGTGCCCCGGCCGCGGAAAACAGCAGCGTGCCGGCTTCCGCGCGATAGCGATTGAAGGTGTCGAACAGCGCGTGCTCCGCGTCGCTCTCGCCCGCGATGGAGTCGATGTCGTCGATGACGAGCACGTCACTGCCCGCCATGCCGCGAATCGCGGCGGCGCGCGATCCGCGCAGGCCCGCCAGTGGCAGGTACTGCGCCGTGCGCCCGGCGTCGATGGCTGCCTGGCAGGCGGCGATCAACAGGTGCGTTCGGCCACTGCCCAACGGACCCGCCACGAACACCCAGGGTGCCGCCGCGTTCGTGGCCGCGGCTCGCACGGCTTCGACGGCGACGGCATTCTCGCCGGGGTGGAAATGCTCGAAACGCTGGCGCCGCGGCCAGCGCAGCGCGAGGGGAAGCTGGGTCGTCATGGATGCCCGTCGCCCGGCAACGGCGGATCGTCACGCCGCGGGGTCACGGCGACGTCGACGTCCACATCGACTTCCAGCTGCTCCGCGGGTGTCCCGGAGGGCGTTTCCATGTACAGGTCGCTCTCGCGGTAGCGCGCGAAGCCATAGCGCAGCAGCACGACGACCACCGACGCGGCAGGCAGGGCCAGCAGCACGCCGAGGAAGCCGAACAGGTGACCGCCTGCCAGCACCGCGAAGATCACGGCCACGGGATGCAGCCCGATCTTGCCGCCGACCAGGCGCGGAACCAGCACATAGCCTTCCAGCAGCTGTCCGATGGTGAAGACCACCGCGACGAGGATGACGTGGGTCCAGTCGCCGTACTGCACCAGCGCGGCGATCATGGCGGCCACGAAACCGATCATGAAACCCAGGTAGGGAACGAAGCTGAGCAGGCCGGCGACCATGCCGATCAGCGGACCGATGGAGATGCCGACCACGGTCAGGCCCAGGCCGTAGAACACGCCGAGGGCCAGCATCACCAGCAACTGGCCGCGGACGAAGGCACCGAGCACCTGGTCCGACTCACGCGACAGGCGTACCACCGTGGGCTCGATCGAGCGCGGCAGCATGCGCCGGATGTGCGCGATCATCGTGTCCCAGTCGCGCAGCAGGTAGAACGCCACGACGGGAATCAGCACGGCATTGGTCAGCCAGGTGACCACGCCCATGCCCGATTGGGTGACCTTGGTGAACGCCTTGGCGGCAATGCTGCCGACCGAACCGATGTGCTCGCGGATCGTAGCCAGCAGGCGATCGGTGTCGAACACGTTGGGGTCGAGGCGCAGGCGCGTCTGGATCCACGGCAGGGCCGTGCCGCGCACCCAGTCGACGTAGCGCGGCAGGTTTTCGGCGAGATTCTCGAACTGGTGCTGGATAAGCGGGATGAGCAACAGCACCACGCCGACGAAGACCAGCGAGATCACCGTGAACACGATGCTCACCGCCCAGGTGCGGCCCATGCCCAGCCGTTGCAGGCGGTCGGCCAGCGGATCACCCAGGTACGCGAGCATGGCGGCGATGGCGAACGGCATCAGGACCGGGGCGAGCAGCCAGATCACGAAGATGATGACAGCGGTGATCGCGAGCATCTGCCAGCGGCGCGAAGTGTCGTGGGTCATGCGGGTCCAGGGTTCGGCATAAGGGCTACACCGCCATCGTCCCGTGGCGGAGGTGACGCGATTGTCGCGGATCGGCCCCCGTCGGGCGAATGTTGCGGCGTCAGGGAACCCAGCGAACGCCCAGATCGGCGCCGTCATGGGCGTCCGCGGCAAGAATGTGGCCCCCCGCCGCATAACCTGCCACGAGGCGCGCCAGCGGTGCGCTGGCGGCGACATTGAGCATCACCCCGTCGGCGCTGGCGCTCAGCGGAGCCACCGTCTTCACGGAGGGATCGTTCTGGAAGGTCGCCAGCAGGCCGGCGTAATCCGCCGCGGAACGCAGTCCCGTGACCCAGATCTTGCCGCTGGAACTGCCGCCCTGGGTAGCGGCGAACTGCCGGTCGAGCTTGTCGGCCATGGCGTTCGCGCCGTTGGCCAGCAGCGTGGCCCGGGCCTCGCCACTGTCCTTCCAGTTGCTGGTCCGGCCGGCCGAGACCAGGGTCCAGTCGGTCTGGTCGTCGCCGATCTTGCCGACCAGCACGACCGCGGTGTTGTACTGGCGCGCGACCGCGGCCACGGCGGCCGGATCGCCATTGGCGATGGCCGCGGGGTCGGGCATCGAATCGCCCTTGGGCACGACGATCTGGTAGCCGCGCGTATCCGCCATCTGCGCCAGCGCCACGAGGTCCTGCTGGCCGAGCAGCTTGCCGGCGTTATCGCGCGCGATGACCAGCACGGGCGCCTTGGGCGCCGCCGCGGCGGCATCGCCTACGGCCAGCACGCGGCGGATCGCGCCGGGGTCGAAGACGATGTCCAGGCTCAGCGGCGCGCCATTGGCCCCGCCCGTGCGGGCGTACTGGTATTGCTGGACCAGTCCACCCGGCTGCTTCATCGCATCGGCGTAGCCAGGCTTGCTGCGCGGATCGGCGCCATTGGTGGCGCGTGCCAGCACCTGGGTAAGGCCGGTGGCGAACGCCTGGTCGCGCACCGCGGCGCTGGTATCGGCCACCGGCACCGTCACCGTGTAGATCGACGTCTGCGCCACGGCGGTGCCGAGGCAAGCCGCGACGAGGAGCATCCATAAGACGAGGAAACGGGCTGGGCGCATGGTCGTGGCATCGCTCTGTGAAGACAGGAAGTCTGCCCAAACCTTGCCATGGCGTCCATCCAGAGGGCGTGGAGGACAAGGCCGAAGGGTCGCTTGCTGCTATCATGCACGGTTTCCAATACGCGCCGGAACCGCTTATGTCCTCCGACCAGGGCTCCCTCACCTATCGCGACGCAGGCGTCGACATCGACGCTGGCAATGCGCTCGTCGAGCGCATCAAGCCCATGGTCAAGCGGACCTTCCGGCCCGAGGTGATGGGCGGACTCGGCGGCTTCGGCGGCCTGTTCGACCTGTCCGGCCGTTACAAGGAGCCGGTGCTGGTTTCCGGCACCGACGGCGTGGGCACCAAGCTCAAGCTCGCCCAGCAGCTCGGCCGCCATGACACGATCGGCATCGACCTGGTCGGCATGTGCGTCAACGACGTCCTCGTGCAGGGTGCCGAACCGCTGTTCTTCCTCGATTACTTCGCCACCGGCAAGCTCGACGTAGACACGGCCGCGGCCGTTGTCGGCGGCATCGCGCGCGGCTGCGAACTCGCCGGCTGCGCGCTGATCGGTGGCGAAACCGCCGAAATGCCCGACATGTATCCGCCCGGCGAATACGATCTCGCCGGCTTCACCGTCGGCGCGGTCGAAAAGTCGGCGATGAACGACGGCTCGTCGATCGTCGCGGGCGACGTCATCCTCGGCGTGGCCTCTTCCGGTCCGCATTCGAACGGCTATTCGCTGATCCGCCGCATCCTCGAGCGCGCGGGTGCGCCGCTCGACAGCGAGGTGGGTGGCGTGAAGCTGGTCGACGCGCTGATGGCGCCGACGACCATCTACGTCAAGCCGATGCTCGAGCTGATCGCCAAGGTCGATGTGCATGGCATGGCGCACATCACCGGTGGTGGCCTGAAGGAAAACATCATCCGCGTCGTGCCCGACGGTCTCGGCCTGTCGATCGACGCGTCGTCGTGGGAACTGCCGCCCGTGTTCCAGTGGCTGCAGCGCGAAGGCAACGTCGCCCGCGAGGAAATGTGGCGCACGTTCAACTGCGGCATTGGCTTCACGGTGCTTCTCCCGGGCGACCAGGTCGACGCCGCGAAGGCGCTGCTGTCCGCCCACGGCCTGGACACCTGGGTGATCGGCTCGGTCGTCGCCGCCTCTGGCGACGAGCGCGTCCACATCGCCTGATCGATTCGTGGAACGCCGTTTACGCATCGCCGCGCTCGCTTCAGGGCGCGGCAGCAATCTCGCCGCGCTTATCGCCGCCCGCGATGCCGGACGGCTGCCCGTCGAGTTCACCCTCGTCGGCAGCGACAAGGCGCACGCCGGTGCGCTGGACATCGCGACCGCCGCGGGCATCCCCACGCTGGCGCTGAATCCAAAGGATTACCCGAGCCGCGCCGACTTCGACGCGGCCCTGTTCGGGCGCATCGCCGATAGCGGCGCCGACCTGCTCGTGCTCGCCGGTTACATGCGGATCGTCGATGCGGCGGTCGTCGCGGCGTGGGAAGGACGCGCGATCAACGTGCATCCGTCGCTGCTGCCGAAGTACCGCGGCCTGCACACGCATCGCCGCTGCCTGGAGGCCGGGGATACCGAGCATGGCGCCAGCGTGCATTTCGTGACCGCCGAACTGGACGGTGGTCCCGTCGTCGCCCAGGC
>Ga0209216_1000178_pt1 | contig 11979 bp, 9 predicted proteins | sample TexAe_OM2H0_O2_FD_187940 | JGI IMG/M metagenome (GOLD analysis project Ga0209216, IMG submission 187940) | Forest soil microbial communities from Davy Crockett National Forest, Groveton, Texas, USA - Texas A ecozone_OM2H0_O2 (SPAdes) (version 2) | ecosystem: Environmental > Terrestrial > Soil >... | reverse complement strand
ACGGCCGCTCTTCGCGGCCCTTCCTTAGCGGGTCGCCGCAGGCGTGGCCCCGAGGGTGGTACCCGCCGGCTCTTGCGACGTCGCCGCACGACGAGCAAAACGCGATGCCGCAGGCGAGCCCTCCCGAACATGCGCGAAGAACCAAAAAAAACGCCCCTCTCTCGAGGGGCGTTCTCATACATCGACCACCCCCAAGGAGGCGGTCAGGCCAAAAGTCAGAAGAACGACGCGCCGAACGTCACCATGAAGGTGCGCTCCTGCAGGACCGAGTAGTACGGAGCCGATGAATACAGCGTCGTGCCATTGGCGTCCTTGATCTTGCCCGGGTTGCTCGCGAGGAACGACGTGACGTTGCTCGCGTAGGTCAGCGCCTGGCGGTCAGCCAGGTTGAACAGATTGACCTTGATGTACGGCTTGCGGAACCACGGCGAGAAGTCGGCGAAGTTCCAGCCCGCACCGAGATCGATCGTCGTGTAGCCGCCCACGCGCTCCGTGTTCGACCAGTCACCGAAGATCGGCCCCTGGTACTTGGCGTCCAGCGAAGCCCAGAACGGGCCGTTGGAGTAATCGAGGGACACGTAACCCGAGTTCCTCGGGGCGTTGATCAGCGTCTTGCCCTTCGTGTTGTAGATGCCGTCACCCAGCGAGTCCAGGTTGCTCTGCAGCAGTGCGCGGGTATACGAATAGTTCGCGTAGATGCTCCAGGTGTCGTCGAGCTTGAAGCTGCTCTCCGCGTTCAGGCCACGCATGTGCACCTTGGGCAACTGCGTATACACGGTGAGTGCCGTCGCCTCGTCGAAACCCGAGACCTGCTTGTTGTTGAGGTTCGAGGCATAGGCATCGATGCTCGCGGACAGCCGCTGGCCGTAGAAGCGCCAGCCCAGGTCGGCGGTGACGGCGGTTTCAGGCTTGTTCAACAGCGGGCTCGCGTTCGGCGTGCCGTGGCCGTACAAGGCGTTGCTCAGGAGCGCGCCGTTGACCGGCGAGCGGAAGGTCTTGCCGACGCCGAGGTAGAACTGGTTCTGGTCGTTGAGCTGGTACTTGATGCCGCCGCTGGGCGTGAACTTGTGGAAGACGTTCGACGGCGTCGCGCCATACTCCGCATTCGCCGTGGAAACCTTTCCTGCCGTGCTGATCGAGCCGATCGAGCCCGGGTTCTCGTAGGTGTAGCCCTCACGCTTGGACCAGACGTAGGCCAGGCTGCCGGAGAAGGTCCACTGGTCGTTCGGCGTCCAGTTGTCCGTCACGAAGGCCTTTTCGTTCGTGGTGGTCGTGTACTGGTCGTAGACCTTCTGCGAGCGGCCGTCCGGATAACGGATGAGGACATCCTTGCCCCAGGTATCGGCCGGAATGCCCGTGTTCTGATCGACCGGGATGAGCACCTGGCCCTGCTGCTGGCGCGGACGCTCGTACCACAGGCCGTATTCCAGGCTGTTGTCGTCGGTCAGGTCCTGGTTGAGCTTGGCGATGATGCCCGGGCGATACGTGTAGGTGTAGCTGAGCGAATTGACCAGCTTGGAACCGCTGATCTTGCCGTCGCCATCGAGGTCCACGTTCACGGACTTGAAGTAGTTGTCGTTCGCGTACGGGTTCTCGGTGACGGTCGTACCGCCGCCGCCACCGCCCACGCCGTACTGGAAGTACGGAACCACGGACAGGCGCAGGCCGTCGCTGAGGGCGAACTCGCCATCGAGGCTCGCCAGGTAATTGCGGAACGGATTCTCGTGCAGCGCGTAGAAGTTCGTGTTGTTGCTGCCCGGCACGTAGACACCCGGGTAGCTCTGCTTATAGTTGGCCGCGGCCTGGGCCTTGGTCAGCGACTCGTAGTTGGTCTTGACCTCGCGGTTGTACTGCAGCGAGAACGAGATCGAGTTCTTGTCGTCGATCTGCCAGACCGACTTGCCGTCGACCTTGGTCACCTTCGCCTTGCCGCGGCCGCGCCACAGGTTCGTCTCGTTGTTGGAGTACGACAGCCACGAGCGGACCGGGCCGAGGTCGCCAGTGTTCAGGCGCACGAACGTGCGGTGATAGCTGTTGCCGCCGAGGGTCTGGCTGAAATCCACGCCGGCCGTGTGCGACGGATCCAGGGTCACCCAGGCGATGGAGCCGCCGGCCGCGCCCGAGATCGGCGTGTCGTTATCCGGATAGCCCTGCTGGACGGTGATGTCGCCCATGTTCTCGGTGTCGCCGTATTCCGTCGGGTAGATCTTGTAGTTGCCGCTGTCGTTGATCGGCGCGCCGTTGACGGTGACGCCGATCTCGTCGATCGGGAAGCCGCGCACGGTGGCGTTGCCGTCGTTGGTACCCGTGTAGTCGTCCGTGGACGTCACCGCGCCCGGGATGGAATTGATCGCCTGGATGAAGGTCGCACCCGGCGCGGCCTTGACGATGGCCTGGCGGGAAATGGTCGAGACGGCCTTCGGCGCGTCCTGGATGGACATCAGGCCGCCGCCGAGGGCCAGGGCGTCAGCCTTGACCTGCACTTCGCTCAGCTGCTGCGTGGCGCGACGCGTGGCATTGTCGTTGGTGGTGTTCGAGCTGCTGGCCACGTTGGAGCGCTGCGGCTGGGAGCCCGATGCCTGGTTGCCCTGGGCGTCCTGCGCCGTTGCGGCACTGGCGGCCACGAGCAGCGTCAACGCGATCGCGGCAGAAAGAGAATTGCGGTTCATCGACTGGTTTCCTGAAAAACGTGTTGTTGGTAAAAATCGTTCAGCCGCGTCGTACGACGTGCACTTCGCGGCGCCCCTCATCCGCCATCCCTGCCGGTCTCTCCCAAGACCTCGTGAAATCATTCGATCCATCAGTCAGAGATAATCGGATTTCGTAATATCCATCGATTATTTGGGAATCGATATTTATTACGTATCGCGCAAGAAAAAACGTTTCCTCCGGACACAGCGAAACGCCCGGCAGAAAATGCCGAGGCGAGGAAAACCGTGTGAGCCCACAGGTCGTCAGATCCTTGATCTAGCCGACATTTCAATCTTGGCGCGGCGGTACCTTAGCAGCGCCTAATGACAGTTTAGCGATTATCTAACCAGAAACTAAAAAAGGCCCCCGGCGATTAAGCAAACGCTTAATCACCGGGGGCCTTTCAGGACAGGACGATCAGGGCTTGCCGAGGTAACGCGAACGCTTGGCCGGCTTCAGCGACGCCAGGTCGAGCATCACCAGGCCATCCACGCAGCCCGCGAAATCCGGGTCTTCGCCGAAAGCGAGGAACTGCACGCCCTCCGGTTCCACCAGGTCGACGTACTGGCGGTACAGCACCGGCAGCGTGACGCCGAGTGCATCGAGACGATGCTTCAGCTTGCCGAGGCCAGCGGCGGCGTCCAGGCCTTCCAGTTCGCGACGCACGGACTCGATGGTCGATTCCGGGATCACGAACGGCTGGCGCGCGGCGGCGAGGCCCTGCACGCCAAAGAAGTGCTGGTGCGCGGCGGCGATCCATTCGCGCGCTTCACGCGGCATGCTCACCGACATGCTGACCGGACCGAACATGTAGCGCAGGTCGGGATGACGCTGCAGGTACAGGCCGATGCCCTGCCATAGCTGGTCGAGTGCGCGCGAACGCCAGTAGGCGGGCGCGATGAAGCTGCGGCCCAGTTCGAGGCCCTGCGCCAGGCGCGATTCCAGCGCCGGCGAATAATCGAAGAGGCTCGACGTGTACAGCGCCGTCATGCCGTGTTCGCCGATCAGGCGACCGCCATGACCGAAGCGATACGAACCCACGATGCGCAGGGCCTTGGGATCCCACAGCACCAGGTGTTCGTAGAGCGGATCGTAGGCGTCGAGGTCGCGGCGCTTGCCGGTGCCCTCGCCCACGCGGCGGAAGGTCAGCTCGCGAAGGCGGCCGATCTCGCGCATGGCATAGCTGTCGGCGGAGCCTTGCATCAGCAGCACGCGCTTGCCATCGGCGAGTTCGCCAAGCACTTCGGCCTTGTCCAGTTCCGCCACGACGCGTTCGACGGGTTCAGGGTGCGCGAGCGGGGTTTGCCCGCCGAAGACCAGGCCACGCTGGCGTGCGACACGGTAGATGTGCCGGCGCATCAACTTCGCGGCTTTCTCCGGCGAACCGCCGCTGGCCTGCTTCAGCTCGTCGGCGTCGACGAGCTTGCCGATGCGGAAGCTGACGCGCTGTTTGCCCGAGGTCGCTTCGCGCGGAAGCATCGCTGTGCTGAGCGGCTTGGCCAGCATCGACAGGCCGTAGAACGCCACTGAATTACGGGCGGCGATGTGCACGGGAAGCACGGGCACGCCGGCGCGCATGGCGATACGCGCGAAGCCATCGGCCCACTTGCCATCGCGCACGCCACCCGGGCGAACGCGCGAGACTTCGCCCGCCGGGAACATGATGAGGACTTCACCGGCCTCGATCGAACGGAACACGGCGCGCATCTTCGAGGTGGCGCCCTTGCCGAAGACATCCACCTTCAGCAACAGCGAACCCAGTTGCGGCACCGCGGCGAGTACGTCGTTGCCCAGGATGCGGACATCCCGTCGCACCGAACCGATCAGCTGGATGAGCGCGATCGCGTCGACCATGCCCAGGGGATGGTTGGCGACGACGATCAGCGGCCCTTCCACCGGGATGTTCTCGCGCTCGCGTTCCGTGACGCGGCAGCTGACACCCAGATAGTCGAGTGTTTTCTCGCAGAACTCGAAACCCTGCGCGGGGCCGGAGAACGCCAGCGTGCGATTGAAACGGTCTTCATGAGCCAGTGCTTCCAGCATGCCGACGAGCGGCTTGCGGATACGCGGATGCTGGGCCAGCCAGGGCATCCGTTCCAGCAGGGTCTGATCGATGCTCAGCATGACTTGGGCTCCCTAGACGTCGAACGGTGGCTACCGTACCGGACAGGGGCGGAGTCGTCTTTTTTCATAGTGCCTTCGAACATCCTATGCGCCTGTGAGGGCTTTCGACCCATGCCCGGTGCCAGGGGATTGGCCCCGGCACCGGCCATGCTCGCGGGCAATTATGACAGTAACCCTACCGCCACGTATGTTCTTACGGCAATGGGTAATTCGTCTCTACACCGCGATGTGCAGATAAGCGGAAATACCGGCGAGAAACATCTGTACCGACAAGGCAATGAGCAGCATGCCCATCAGGCGTTCCAGGGCCGTCAGCACGCTCTCGCCAAGCCAGCGGAAGAGGAAGGTCGAGCTCAGCAGGATGATCGAGGTGGTGAGCCAGGCCAGAAACAGCGCGATGCCCCATTCGGCCGTGCGCCCCGGCTGCGAGTTGGTCAGGAGCAGCAGCGCCGCCATGGCCGAGGGACCGGCCACGCCCGGGATCGCCATCGGCACGATGAACGGCTCGCCCTCCCCCGTCTTGCCGAACACGCCGCCTTCCACGGGCGGGAAGACCATGCGGATGCCGATGAGGAACAACACGATGCCACCGGCGATGCTCACCGATTCCTGGCGCAGCTGAAGCACTTTCAGGATGTATTGGCCGCCGAGCAGGAACGCGATGAGCACGGCCAGCGCGATCAGCAACTCGCGGATCATCACCTTGCGGCGCCGTTGCGGCGGCACGTCTTTCAGCAAGGCGAGGAACAACGGGATATTGCCCAGCGGATCCATGATCAGGAACAGCAGGATTCCCGCGGACAACGTCGTCATCTGCGCTTCCATGGGGGAGAACTCCTGCGGTAAGTCAGTGGGTCTGGCGAATGTCGAGCACGGTGCCGCGCGCGTTCGCGCCAGCACCGGAAAGAAGGTAGATGATGGCCTCGGCTGATGCGGTGGGCAGCGGCTTGTCCAACGTGTTTTCGCCGTAGTAAGCGGCGCGGCGTAACGCCGTACGCATGGGCGCCGGCAGCAGCGCATGCACGCGCATCGCACCGCGGCCGTTCTCCGCATGCAGCACGGCCGCCATGCGCTCGACCGCGGCCTTGGACACGCCGTAGCCACCCCAGTGCGCACGCGAAAGCAGATCCGGATCGTCGAGGACGAAGACGACCGCGCTGTCCTCGGCCTTCGTCAGGAGCGGCATGCAGGCCTGCGTGAGCGCGAACGGCGCGGAGACGTTCACCTGCATCGCACGTAGCCAGTCGTCGGGCTTGTGCATCGCGATGGGTGTGAGTTCGTTGAAGTGCGCGGCGGCATGCACGATGCCATCCAGGCGTCCGAACTCGTTCTCGATGCCTTCCGCCAACGCCGCGTAATCGGCGGGCGTGGCGCTTTCCAGGTCGAGCGGATGAATCACGGGCTCGTTGCCACCGAGCGCCACGAGTTCGTCGAAGCATTTCTCCAGCGAGCGCACCTTGCGGCCCGTGATGACCACGGTGGCGCCCGCACGAACCGCCGCCTTCGCCGTTTCACCGCCAAGACCACCCGTGGCACCGGTAACCACAACGACACGCCCCGAGAGCGCACCCGGTGCCAGCGACCAGCCTTCAGGGAGACGGGCGGACGGCAACGCGCTCACGTCGCCGCTCCGGCCACGTCGGCGGCCATGCGCTTGAGTTCTCCCGCCGCGTGCAGGTCCTCGACGATGTCGCAACCGCCGATGAATTCACCCAACAGGAACAACTGGGGAAACGTGGGCCAGTTCGAATAATGCGGCAAGCCCGCACGAATGCGCGGATCGGCCAGGACGTTGACCGAGTGGAACGCGGCGCCAGCGGCCTGCAAGGCCTTCACCGCGCGATCGGAGAAGCCACAGGTCGGATATTCCGGCGTGCCTTTCATGAAAAGCACGATCGGCTGGGCCGCCACGATGGCCTTGATCTCGTCTACGACGTCCATAGCTCGGTTTTCATCATTAGAATGCGACTAGTTGCATAGTGTAGCAGCCCGGCCCCGCGCCCCTGCTTCCTGTCTTTTCCCCCAGCCACCGCTAAGGAGTCCCGCAATGGCGTTCGAACTTCCCCCGCTCCCCTACGAAAAGAATGCCCTGGAGCCGCATATCTCCGCCGAGACGCTGGAGTTCCACTACGGCAAGCATCACCAGACCTACGTCACGAACCTCAATAACCTGATCAAGGGAACGGAGTTCGAGGGCAAGAGCCTGGAAGACATCGTGAAGACCTCCTCGGGCGGCATCTTCAACAATGCCGCGCAGGTCTGGAACCACACGTTCTACTGGAACTCGATGCGCGCCCCGGGCGGCGCCGAGCCCCCGGCCAAGCTGGCCGACGCGCTGACGAAGGCCTTCGGCGGCGTCGACAAGTTCAAGGAAGAGTTCACCAAGCAGGCCACCGGCAACTTCGGTTCGGGCTGGACCTGGCTCGTGCAGCGCCCGGACGGCTCGCTGGCGATCGTGAACACCTCGAACGCGGCCACCCCGATCACCGGCAGCGACAAGCCGCTGTTCACGGCCGACGTGTGGGAACACGCGTACTACATCGACTACCGCAACGCCCGTCCGAAGTACCTGGAAGCGTTCTGGAACCTGGTCAACTGGGACTTCGCGGCGAAGAACCTCGCCTGAGCTTCCTTTCAGCGTTGAACGAAAAGGCCGGGTCTGCGACCCGGCCTTTTCTTTGCCCGCTTGGCACCTTGGCAGGCTTGGCAGGCTTGGCAGGCTTGGCAGCTCTGTGTGGGAGCCGCTTCAGCGGCGATGCCTGTGGGCGGCACCTTTGCCCGCTGCCGCGGGATCGCCGCTGAAGCGGCTCCCACACACTGAGCTGCTAAAGCAGCTCCCACACTGAGCTGAAGCAGGTCCCACACAGAGCTTGAAGCGGCTCCCTCAGGGGTTCTACCGTGCCGCGGCGGCGTCAGCCCAGTACCTCGATGGCTGGCGCCACCTGGTCTTCGCGACTCAGCCCGGCGCCCACCTCGGTCAGCTTCTTCCGCAGGCTGCCGGCGTCGGTGGCGCAGATCGTCGCGTGGCCGACCTTGCGGCCTGGGCGGGCCTCCTTGCCGTAGTCGTGCCAGTGGCCATCGGCCAGCGACAGTACGGGCGTCGGATCGGGCATCTCGCCGATCCAGTTGAGCATGGCGCTCGCGCCGCGCACGCCGGTGTCTCCCAGCGGCAGGCCGAGCACCGCGCGGATGTGGTTCTCGAACTGGCTGGTATGCGCGCCCTCGATGGTCCAGTGCCCGGAGTTGTGCACGCGGGGGGCCATCTCGTTGCCCAGCAGCTCGCCGCCGCGCACGAACAACTCGAGCGCGAACACGCCGACGTAGTCCAGCTTCTCGGCGATGGTCCGGGCCTGCGCGACGGCCGCCTGTTCCAGCTCGTCCGAGGTGCCGGGCGCCGGAGCCAGGCTCAGCGACAAGACCCCATCGACGTGCCAGTTGCGCGTCAGCGGCCACGTGCGGAACGAACCGTCTCGCCCGCGCACCGCCACGACCGAGAGTTCGCGCTCGAACGGCACGAATGCCTCGAGGATCAGGCCATGCCGGGCCGCGGCATCGCCGAGGGCGACCCACGCGGCATCGATGTCCTCCGGCGTTTTCAGGCGGAACTGCCCCTTGCCGTCATAGCCCAGGCGCCGCGTCTTGAGGATGGCCGGCAGGCCGATCCGCTCCACGGCGGCGACGAGGTCCTCGCGGGTATCCACTGGCGCGAAGTCAGGGGTGTTCAGGCCCGACTCGCGGAACAGGGTTTTCTCGGCGAGGCGGTCCTGGGCCACGGCCAGAGCACGCGGGTTCGGAAATACCTCAACCTGGCGGGCCAGGCGTTCGGCGGTGGCCGCGGGCACGTTCTCGAAATCGAAGGTCACCACGTCGACGCGCTTGGCGAATTCCGCCATGGCGGCTTCGTCATCCCAGCCGGCCACCCGCAGTTCGGTGACCTGCCCGGCGCAGGCATCGCCCGCGGCGTCGACCACCAGGGTGCGGATGCCGAGTGGCGCGGCGGCCAGGGCCAGCATGCGGGCGAGCTGGCCGCCCCCGAGGATGCCTACCGTGGGGAAAGTGCGGCTCACGAACGCGGATCCGGGTTGTCCAGCACGGTGCGGGTCTGCTCGGCGCGGAACGCGTCCAGGGCAGCGGCCACGGCCGGGTCGTGCAGGGCCAGCACCGACGCCGCCAGAAGGGCCGCGTTGGTGGCGCCCGCGCGGCCGATGGCCAGGGTACCCACGGGGATGCCCGCGGGCATCTGCGCGATCGAAAGGAGGGAATCCATGCCGTTCAAGGCCTTGGACTGCACCGGCACGCCGAAGACGGGCAACGCGGTCTTGGCGGCGAGCATGCCAGGCAGGTGGGCGGCGCCGCCGGCACCGGCGATGATCACCTGGATACCGCGGCCACGGGCCGTGTCCGCGTAGTCGAACAGCAGGTCCGGCGTACGGTGGGCGGACACCACACGGACCTCGTGGACGATGCCCATCCGGGTCAGCGTCGAGGAGGCGTGCTCCATCGTTTCCCAGTCCGAACGCGATCCCATCACCACGCCGACGCGCGGTGCGCTCGCTTCGTTTCCTTCGTTGGAAGTCATGGCCGGAGCACCCAAAAGTCGCTATTGTAAAGGCATTCCCGCATCAGGTTGGCCCGCCGAGGCCACTTTTCCATGGACAAGCGCCTCCTCGACATCCTCTGCTGCCCGGTCAGCAAACGCCCGCTCCGCCCGCTCTCGGCAACCGAACGCGACCAGATCAACGCGGCGATCCGCGCCGGCTCGGTCGACACGGTGGCTGGCGAGAAAGTCGCCGACCCGATCACCGAGGGTCTCATCACCACCGACGGCCAGCTCGTCTACCGCGTGGAGGACGGCATCCCCGTCATGCTCCCCGAGGCGGGCATCGGCACGCTCCAGCTGGCAGGCTTCTCAGCGGAAACGGGTCGCGCATAAAATCCGTGACACGAGTCACGCTATAAAGCATTGGTTCCCGCACAATGTCGCCTCGGGCGGGGGCCAGAATCATTCCAGGATGCGCGATGAACAACGCGAGTGAGCCGTCCAACGTCGTCGACCTGAGTCAGCGCCTGGACCCGCGCAGTGAAAGCGTGGGCGCGCTGCTGGTCACGGTGCGGGGCCTGGCGACCAAGCGGCTTCATGCGCTGGCGTCCAACATGTTCGAGAACATCGACGACGCCCTGTTCGACCTGGCCGAGAAAGCCGAGAACAACGCCGCGCAGACCCAGTTCTTCGACGGCATGCGCGAGGTCCGCAAGAAACGCGCGATCGTCGAGCGCACCTTCCTTGGCCAGGTCGCACGTGACCTGGCCGATTTTTCCGCGGGCCGTTCGCGCGCCCCGGATAGCGACGCGGCCAGCCGCCCGCTCGCCAACATCGAACTCAGCCTGGTCGGCGAGAACGAACTGGAAGAATCCCTCGCCATCACCAGCATGATCGGCAAGAACGAGCAGCGCCTCGCGCGCGCCCTGTTCGCCGTGAACCAGCGCCTGTCCGTGATCTGCGGCGGGAACAAGATGGACGACGCGACCAATCCGGTCGGCCCCGCCTCGCTCGCCGGTGCGTTCCGCCAGGCCATGCGCGAATTGCTGGTCGAGGTGCGCGTCAAGCTGATCATCTACAAGCTGTTCGACCGCTACGTGCTCGCCGGCATCGACGAGCTCTACGACGACATCAACAACGAACTCGCCACGGCGGGCGTGTTGCCCCAGCTGCGCCACGAGATCTCCACCCGGCGCAGCGATGCACCCGCACCCATCGGTCCCGTGTCGAATACCGCCGCGCCGATCCAGCAGGCGGTCGCCCCGGTCACGGACGCCGCCGCCGCGGAGTTCATGCAATCGCTGCATGCGCTGTTCTCGGCACGCCGCGACAGCATGCCGTCCGGCGCAGGCCATTCGGGCGTACCGTTGCCGACGGGCCCGCTGCCCAGCCCGGCCGAACTGCTCGGCGCGCTGACCCTGCTGCAGAGCCAGATCGCCGTGCTGCCGAACACCGCCGCGCCGCTGGCCACGCAGGCGGACGTCAGCCGCGACGTCGCGCAGCTCAAGGACCAACTGCTCACCCAGATCGGCCAGTTGCGCGGCCAGCAGACCGCGCACGTCTCCGGCATGGACGAGGACACGATCGACCTCGTCGGTATGCTCTTCGAGTTCATCCTCGAAGACGACAACCTGCCGACCGAGATGCAGGTACTGTTGGCACGCCTGCAGATTCCTTATCTGAAGGTCGCCCTGCTCGATCGCCGCATGTTCGCGCACAAGTCGCATCCGGCGCGCCAGTTGCTCGACGCCCTTGCAGACGCGGCCAAGGGCTGGTCGGCCGAAGCCGATCGCGATGGCCGCCTGTTCGACAAGATGAAGTCGATCGTCGATCGCCTGCTGCACGACTTCGACGACGACACCGCGATCTTCATCAAGCTGGCTGCCGAGCTGCAGGATTTCCTCGACGTCAGCCGCAAGCGCGCCGAACTGGCCGAACAGCGTGTCGCCGAATCCACCCGTGGTCGCGAGAAGCTGGAGCAGGCGCGTCGTCGCGCCGCCCAGGAAATCGTGGGTCGCGTCGGTGGCGCTGCGTTGCCGCCGCTGATCTATGGCGTGCTGACGCGCGCCTGGGCCAACTACATCGTGCTCACCCTGCTCCGCCAGGGCGAAGAGTCCCACGAGTTCCGCGACTCGCTGCGCTTCATCGACGACTTCATCGCCAGCGCGCGACCGGTGCACGACCTCAACGGTCGACGCGACCTGCGCGCCTCGCTGCCGGCCATCGAGCGGTCCCTGCGTCGTGGCCTCGCCGCCGTGGCGTTCCAGGACACCGATACCGAGCAGTTGCTTGGCCAGCTGCACGCCTTCTATCGCCAGCAGTTGGGCGAAGCGGCACCAGAGACCGCATCGGGAACCATCGTTTCCAGCGTCATGCCCCTTCCCGAAGCCATCCAGGCCATCGAGGAACCGGTCGCCGAGCCGGAGCCGGACGACGAAGTCGATTCCTTGCTGGACGAAGCCTTCGACGAACGCAACCTGGCCCAGGCCCGCGAACTGAAGGTCGGCCAGTGGCTGGAGTTCACCGCGGGCGACGGCACCACCGACCGCGCGAAGCTCTCGTGGGTCAGCCCGATCAGCGGCCGCTACCTGTTCGTGAACCGCCGCGGCCTCAAGGTCGCCGAC
>Ga0209216_1000177_pt1 | contig 12001 bp, 8 predicted proteins | sample TexAe_OM2H0_O2_FD_187940 | JGI IMG/M metagenome (GOLD analysis project Ga0209216, IMG submission 187940) | Forest soil microbial communities from Davy Crockett National Forest, Groveton, Texas, USA - Texas A ecozone_OM2H0_O2 (SPAdes) (version 2) | ecosystem: Environmental > Terrestrial > Soil >... | reverse complement strand
GCCTTAACCTGTCCCCGCTGCCGCGGGATCGCCGCTGAAGCGGCTCCCACACAGATCCATACACAGGAAGCGGCTCCCGCACACCCTCCAGCGGGCTCCAACACACTCTCCGGCGGCTCCCACACCGCGGGATCAGGCCTCGCAGCGCCAGATCGCATTTGATCTGATAATCATTCGCACTTACGATAGCGGCCTTTCGCTCGATCCAAGGCCGTCTTCATGCGTTTCCGTCCCACCGCCCTCGCCGTCGCGCTTGCAGGCGTCTTCGCCGCACCTGTCGCGATGGGCCAGGACACCCCGCCCGCCTCCACCAACCTCGAGGGGGTGAAGGTCGTGGGCAACTGGCTGGACGCGGCCACGGCCAACACGGTCCAGGACCACCCGGGCGCGCGCACCGTCGTGCGCCGCGAGGAACTGCGCGAGGCGGGTGCCATCAACCTGCGCGACGCGCTGCGCCGGATTCCGGGCGTGCAGGTGCAGGAGAGCAACGGCACGGGTGGCAGCGACGTGTCGCTCAATGTCGGCGTGCGTGGCCTCACCTCGCGCCTGTCGCCGCGTTCCACCATCCTGCTCGACGGCGTACCGCTCGCCGTGGCGCCTTACGGACAGCCGCAGGTGTCGATGGCGCCGGTCGGTCTCGGCAACCTGCAGGCGGTGGACGTCGTCCGCGGCGGTGGCTCCGTGCGCTACGGGCCGCAGAACGTCGGCGGCATCATCAACTTCGTCACCCGTGACATCCCGGAAACCTTCGGTGGCAGCGCCGGCGTGCAATTCCAGGGCAGCGAACACGGCGGCATCCGCACGAACACCAATGCGTTCGTCGGCGGTACGACGCAGAACGGCCTTGGCGTCGCCCTGCTTTACAACGGCCTGCACGGCCCGGGCTTTCGCGAGCACGAGGACAACGAAAGCATCGACGACGTGATGCTCAAGGCGAAATACGCCATCACGTCCGAGGACACGCTTACCGGCAGCATCCACCATTACGACGGCCAGGCCGGCATGCCGGGTGGCCTCGACCAGGCCGACTACAACGCGGACCCGTTTCAGTCGCGCCGTCCGTTCGACGATTTCCACGGCCGTCGCACCGACTACGTGCTGAAGTACAGCCATGTCGACGATCGTCGCAGCTTCGAAGTGCAGACCTATTACTCCGACAGCTTCCGCGGCAGCCACATCGAGACGATCACGCAGAACCCGAACGGCAGCTACACGCACCAGTTGAACGCGTACCCGCGCGACTACCACGTGTTCGCCATCGAGCCACGCTACTCGCAGTTGTTCGACTGGGGCCAGGTGACGCACGAGATCGGCATCGGCTATCGCTACACCAGCGAGGCGATGCACGAGCAGACGTATCGCAACAACAAGTTCACCTCGAACCTTTACTACACGCCGTACGACAGCAACCCGTACAACGGCCCGTTCGTGCTCTCCGGCAACAACACCGGTAGCAACGAGGCGCACGCGGTCTACATCGACGACACGATCAATGCGGGCAACTGGACGATCACGCCCGGCATCCGCTACGAGCGCATCGACAGCGAGTGGGAAGCGCATCCCAGTTCGACGGTGGTCGTGAAAGGCCCGACCGAACGGACGAAGGATTATTCCAAGCCGCTGCCGTCGCTCAACGTGATCTATCACCTGAGCGATGCGTGGAAACTCTACGCCAACGCCGAAACCTCGTTCGGCTCGCTGCAGTATTTCCAGATCGGCCAGAAGGATTCGAACAACCAGTTCGCCGCGGGCCTGAAACCCGAGACGGCGCGCACATACGAGATCGGTACGCGTTACGACACCAAGGCATGGGGTGGCGAGGTTTCGTTGTTCCGGATCAACTTCGATCACGAGCTACAGCTGGTGGGCAAGCTGCCCAACGTGCCGGACTCCTACGACGGCTGGACCACGCTGGGCGCGACGACGCACAAGGGCGTTGAAACCGCCGGCCACGTGGATTTCGGCGCCTTCAACGATGCGCTCGAAGGCCTGACGTTGTGGGGCACGGCCACGTATACGCACGCGATCTACAAGCACGGTTCGTTCGAGGGCAAGGACCTGCCGTTCTACTCGCGGCGCACGGCCAATCTCGGCCTGCGTTACGGTATCGCGCAGTGGACCTTCAACCTGGATGCGTTCTCGCAGTCGCGCCAGCATTCGCCGGGTTCGCCCACCTTCGATCCCGCCAATCCGTCCGTGTACCAGACCGAACCGACGCCTGAAGGCGATCTTGGCGACATCCCCGGCTGGACGACGTACAACGCGCGCGCCGAATACGCGTTCGGTCCGTCGCTGTCGAACCTGCGCCTCGGCGTGGGCGTGAAGAACTTCACCGACAAGCGTTACTTCACGCGATCGACCGACAACAACGACGGCATCTACGTCGGCCAACCGCGTACCTACTTCGTCCAGGCATCGGTGGATTTCTGACGTGACTCCGCATCCGCGCCGTTTCCGCACCGCCCTGAAGACCCTGCACCTGTGGCTGGGCCTCAGCCTTGGCGTGGTGCTGGCGCTGGTGACTCTCTCGGGCAGCGTGCTGTTGTTCGAGCAGCCGCTGTTCGTCGCGGGGCACGCGGAGCTGGCATCGCGTCCCCTGCCTGACCTCGCCACGCAGGGACGTTCGTTGCAGACGATCCTGGCGTCGCCGCAAGGCAAGGGCTTGCGTGGTCTTTCCTTCCCCGACGCGGCATTGCCCGTATGGGAAGCACAGGAGCGTGGCGGCAATCGCAGCTACTTCGACGCAGGTACGGGCGAGTTGCTGTTGCAGCGAAAGAAGACCGGCGACGGCCTGCTCACCCTGCTCGACTGGCACACGCACCTCCTCTCGGGAGAAACCGGTGAGACGGTGCTGGGCGTGGTGGCGTGCACCGGCCTCTTCATGCTGTTCTCCGGCGTGTGGTTGTACTGGCCGGGTCGGCAGCGCGCGCTGAAACACCTGAAGCCACACACGAACCCGCCGGTGCTTCGCTGGGCCAGCTTCCACCGTTTCGTAGGCGTCGCGGCGCTGCCGCTGCTGATCGTGATGATCGGTACCGGCACGACCATGGCGTACCGTGGTGCCGTGCGTACCGGCCTTGCCGCCGCCTTCGGCGAACCGTCACCCGCTCGCCCACCTAAGACGGCGCCGGGCCACGCAAGCATCGACTGGCCCGCGGTGCTCGCCGCCGCGCAGTCCGCGGCACCGGACGCGGAACTGACCCGCATCACCTTGCCTTCGAAGGACAACGGAACCCTGGTGCTGCGTATCCGCCGTCCGGGCGAGTGGAATCTGGCCGGACGCAGCTCGTTGTGGATGGATCCCACCACGGCGACCGTGATCGGTGGCGACGACGCGACGAAACTGGGTACGGGTGGCCGCCTGTCCAACGCCCTGTTCCCGATTCATTCGGCGGCGGTCGGCGGGTTGCTCTGGCGCGTGGTGGCCTGCATCACCGGCACCCTGCCTATGTTCCTTCTGGTGACTGGCTTCCTCTTCTGGCGCGCGCGCCAACGCCGTGGGAGCCGCTTCAGCGGCGATCCCACGGCAGCGGGCAAGGTGGCGGCCAGCACCCATCGCCGCTGAAGCGGCTCCCACAGGTCTGCCTTGCACAGGTCTGCCTTGTGCGTCTATCGCCGCTGAAGCGGCTCCTACAGGTCTGTGTTCGCCCGGGTTAAGTCATGGTGTGGGCAGGGTTCGGCCCTTTGGCGGCGGTTATCCTGCGCGTCGCCTTCAAAGGGAGTCCAACGCCATGCGCCGTACCTTGCTCGCCCTCGCCGCCTGTTCCGCCCTGCCCGCCGTCGCCGCGATGAATCCGGCATGGACCCAGCCGGTCGAACCGCATGTCATCTACGGCAACACGTATTTCGTCGGAACGAAGGGCCTGTCGGCCATCCTCATCACCTCGCCGCAAGGCCATGTGCTGATCGACGCGCCGTTGCCCACGAACGCCGCGCTCGTCGAGGCGAACATCCGCAAGCTTGGTTTCCGCGTCGAGGACATCAAGCTCATCCTCAACTCGCACCCGCATTTCGACCACGCGGGCGGCATCGCGCAGCTCGCCAGGGACAGCGGTGCGACCGTGCGTGCGACGCCAGCCGCCGCGAAGGAGCTGCACCTCGGTGGCGACGATGCGGACGACCCGCAACATGGCGAAGCGCCGCTCTTCACGCCGGTGGATGCGAAGGGCGACATCGCTGACGGCACCGTCGTCCACATGGGGCCGTTGTCGCTCACGGCGCACATCACGCCGGGTCACACGCCCGGTGGCACGGCGTGGACCTGGCAGTCGTGCGAAGGCACGAACTGCAAGACGATCGCTTATGTCGATAGCCTCTCGGCATTCTCGGCGGACAACTATCGCTACAGCGACCATCCGGCCTTCGTCGCCGCGTACCGCAAGACGTTCGACCGCGTGGCGGGCTTGCCGTGCGATGTGTTGCTGGCGCCGCATCCGGAACAGGCGGAAGGCAAGACCTGCAAGACGTATGCGGACGCCGGACGCGCGCGCCTCGATGAAAAGCTGGCTGCCGAGGCCAAGAAGCGTCCTTGAGCGGCGTGCTTCAGGGGGACGCGAGCATCGCGGCGATGCGCGCGTCCTTCTCTGTCCATAGCTGGTTCACCCAGCCCTGGAAGCCTTCACGGAAGGCTTCATCGTTCTCGTAGTCGCCGCGCATCGAGGGCAGGATCGGCAGGCGGCGCACATGGATGCGGATTTCGCGGATACGCCCGGCGATCATGTCCATCATGGTGCTCGGGCCACCGGGATACACGATGGTCACGTCGAGGACATGGCGGATCGCATCGCCCATGGCGTCGATCACGAAGGCGACACCACCGGCCTTCGGACGCAGAAGATGCGTATACGGCGACTGCTGCGCATCGTGCTTGGCAGGCGTGAAGCGCGTGCCTTCGGTGAAGTTCATGATCGACACCGGCAGGTGACTGAACTTCTCGCAGGCGCGCCGCGTGGCTTCGCGATCCTTGCCGCGTAGTTCGGGCCGCGCTTCCAGCTCCTGCCGCGAGTGGCGCTTCATGAACGGAAAATCGAGCGCCCACCATGCGGGACCGAGCAACGGTACCCAGATCAACTGGCTTTTCAGGAAGAAACGCATGAACGGAATGCGCCGGTTGAACACCTTCTGCAGCGCAGGGATATCTACCCAGCTCTGGTGGTTGCACACGATAAGATAATTCTCACGACGGCCCAGCCCTTCCATGCCCTCCACCAGCCACCGCGTGCGCGTGAAGGCGCCGAACAACCAGCCATTGATGCTGAGCCAGCTCTCCGCAATGCCCACCAGCACGGCGCCGATGCCGCGCCGCAGCGCCGCCACGGGCAGGATCAGCCGAACCAGCGTCAGCGCCAGCAACGGCAACACATGCAGCACCGTGCTCACGAAGAGCAGGGCGCAGGCGAGAGGGATGCGAAGGACGGCGGGGAGCTTGGCGAACATGGAGACGTGGGTGGGGTAGGGACGTCGAGTCTACATGCCGTGGCATACCCGATGTCCGCGGACCTCCGGATGGAAGCGGGCTATCGGCGCGAAGGTTCGCTAGGCGCCCAGCTTTTCGTTCACGGACCCGAGATCCTGCTTCACCTTGTCGATCCCCTCCCATGGGTCCTTCTTCAACCGCGCCAGGCGCTTCGGCACGCTGTGAAGATCGAAGGCGTTGCCGGATTTGAGCTTACCCAGTTCCTCCCAGCGCAGCGGCGTCGCCACGGGAGCACCAGGTCGGGAACGCAGGGAATAAGAGGCCACGGCCGTTGCTCCCCGACCGTTGCGCAGGTAGTCGACATAGATCTTCCCGCGCCGGAACCGTTTCGTCGCCGTCGCCACGAACTCCAGGGGATGCAGCGCCGCCATGGCCTCGGCGAAGCCACGCGCGAACGTCTTGACGGTGGCCCAGTCCGCACCGGGGTTCAGGGGAACGACGACATGCAGGCCCTTGCCACCGGTCGTTCTCACGAACGACACCAAGCCCAGTTGGTCGAGGAAGCCCCGCACCATGCGCGCCGCGGCGATCACGCGTGGCCAGTCGACGTCATCGCCGGGGTCGAGGTCGAAGACGACGCGGTCGGCGATGTCGGGCGTCTCGACATGCGATCCCCAGGGATGGAACTCCACGGCGCCGAATTGCACGAGTTCGACGACACCCGCTTCGTCGCGTGGATACAGGTACACCGCCTGCGCGCCCGTTTCTTCCTTCAGCTTCGCGGTGCCCACGTGTTCGAGGCCGGCCATCACGTGCTTCTGGAAGAAGCAGGGCGACCCGATGCCACCGGGGCAGCGAATCGTCGATGTCGGCCTGTCGGCGATGCCGGGCAGCAGCCACGTCATGACGGCGCGGTAGTAGTCAACGACGTCCTGCTTGGTGACGCCATCGTCGGGAAAGACGACGCGGTCCGGGTGCGTGATGACGATCGCATCGGCGTTTGCCCGAGGTGTCTTCTTGGGACTGGACTTCGCGCCGGTCGTCTTCGCCGCCCTGGACTTCGTCCCCGAGGCCTTCGCGGGTGAGGCGGCGCGATCGGAGTCGCGCAGATCGGCGGGCGACTTGTCGATGCGCAAAGCCTTGAGGCTGGGCTGGCGAAGCAGGTTCTTGTTGCCGATGCCGCGGAAATAGACTTCCGCCACGGCGGTCGGCGGCACCCAGAGCGCGCCACGCAGCATCGGGTCGACGGCGTCGATGTGCACCGTAGGCTTCTTCGTTCCGCCCTTCGCGAGCGTCTTGCCGAGATCCCGCAGCATCTCGTCGGTGAAACCGGTTCCGACCCTTCCGACGTAGGTCCAGCCGCCTTTCGCATCGGGGCGGGCAAGCAGGAGCGATCCGAAGGTCAGGCGCGAGCCTTTCGCCGGCGTGTAGCCGACCACGGCGAACTCGTCGCTATCCAGTCGTTTGATCTTTTGCCAGTCGTCGCCGCGGCCGGAGTGGTAGGCGCCTGTCACGCGCTTGGAAATGATGCCCTCGAGCTTCTGCTCCATCGCCATCGCGAACACCTGGTCGCCTCCGCCCACCTGATGCCCGCTGTAGGCGAGATGCGCGGGTGCATGCGCGAGCAGGCGCTCCAACAGCACCTTGCGATCGATCAACGATGCGCGGCTGAGGTCATGGCCTTCGAGAAACGGGAGGTCGAAGATCATGTAGACGAGCGGCGCCTGTGCCTCGCCCGACAACGTGCGTTGCAGGGCGTTGAAGTCGCTGCGTCCCTGGGCGTCGAGCGCGATGAGTTCGCCGTCGAGGCGGGCGCTGTCGAGGCCGAGGTTCTCGATGGCCTGCACGATCTCCGGCAGTCGGTCGTTCCAGGGCAGCGCATTGCGCGACCAGAGCATCGCCTTGCCCTTGGCCACGCCCGTGAGGATGCGATAACCGTCCCACTTCACTTCGTGGAGCCATCCGTCGCCTTCGGGCGGTGTCTCGCGCAGGCGGGCCAACTGGGGGGCGAAGAACTCGCTACTGGGTTTTCCCTTGCGCGCACCCTCGGTGGCTGCAGCGGCTTTCGCCAGGGCGGTAGCCGACACGCGGCGCGTCTTCTTCGGAGCCTTCTTGCGTGCCATCGATGCCTTCGCCGCCGCCTTGAGCGCAGGCGTCGTCGCGGCCCGCCGCGTGCTCGCACGCATCTTCGCGTCGAGCAGGTCGTCGGCCTCGACGTTACCCGCATACGCGTCGTCGACCTTGATCAGGAACCACGCGGGTTGGCGCTCCTTCTTTCCGCTGCGTACGAGATGCCAGCTGCCCTTGAGGCGTTCGCCGAACAACTCGAAGGCCAGGTGACCCTTATGCAGCTGAGCCTCCGCGTCGCCGCGCGTCGCCCATACGCCGCGATCGAACAGGTCGACATGGCCCTTGCCATAGCCCTCCTCGATATCGCCTTCGAAGTCGGCGTACGAGACGGGATGGTCCTCGACCTCCACGGCCAGGCGCTTCACTTTCGGATCGTAACTGGGACCCTTCGGCACGGCCCAGCTGCGCAGCACGTCGCCCACCTGCAGGCGGAAATCGAAATGCCGGCGCGACGCGTGATGCAACTGCACGACGAAGATCGCCCGCTTGCCTGCCGGCGCGGAGTCGTCCGGCACGGGTTCGCGGGTCTTCGTGAAGTTTCGCTTGCGGCGGTAGTCCTGCAGGCTCATGCAGGGATGGTTGGCGAGGGCGGGTGAACGCGCCGTGCAACGTTTCCGCAGGCTGTCATCGCATTTTCAGATTCACCGTATGGGCAGGGCGACCGGGTCTGATCAGACTGCCGTACACCCGCCTTCCGGAAACGTCACATGTCCTCTCCGAAAGCCCGCTTCCTGCTTGTCGTCGTGCTCCTGCTGGTAGCCGGCCCCGCACCCGCGGCCGTCTGCGTCTTCTATCCGTCGCAGGGTGCCGCCCAGACCCTCTCGTTCGGCGTCATCGAAGTGCGTGCGGATGCCGCGCCGGGGACCATCCTGGCCGAGAAGCCGACCACCGCCTGGACCTCCAAGGACTTCAATTGCCTGAAGCCCCGGCGCGTGGCCAGCCTGGGCATTTTCACGACGCCCAGCGCGTGGGGAAACGGCGTGTACGACACCAATGTGCCGGGGGTGGGCATCCGCATGTACTACGTCGGCAACTTCGGCGACACCCCCGTGCCGCACGACGTCCACGTGCCATCCGTCTTCAACGGCAAGCTGATCAACGCCCACTTTCGCGTCCAGCTGGTCAAGACGGGTCCCGTAGAACATGGCGGCTCGTTGAACACGGGCATGTTGGCGCAGTGGGGCTACGACGGGCGCCGTCAGGTCTGGGTCGACCTGCTCGATGCGCGTGTCGAACCGCAACGGTCCACCTGCGCCTTCGCGGCGCGCCACCTCACCTTCGCACTGGACAACGTCGACGGCGGAACGCTGGCCGCGGCGGGGAGCAGTCGCTGGGCGACGCAGCAACTTGTCGCCACAGGGTGCGTGAATACCACGCAGATCCTCATGACCTTTTCGGCGCCCGCCGACGAGGCGGACACCACGCTGTTCAAGCTCAGCGGCGCGGACGCCGCACGAGGCGTTGGCGTCGAATTGCGCAGCGACGATCCCGACGCACAAGCCATTCCGAACAGCGCCACGCCGCTCGTACTCGCAGCGGCCAGGGAAGGGCGCAGCTACGGCTTCCGGGCACGCTACCGCACCACGGGAAAGCCACTGGGCCCCGGCTCCGCCCATACGAGCATCACCGTCAATGTCACCTATCGCTGAACCCGGCGCGCGTCCGCCTCTGGCTCTCACACCATTGACGAAACGCCGCATTGGGAAGATCGTTCGTGACTCCTGATCACGAGTCCCCCCATGTCCAGCGATGGCCGTCTGCTCGGCAACCTGAGCGTCCTTGTCTCGGTCGTGGAGACCGGGAATTTCGCACGTGCCGCGGATGCGTTGGGTCTGTCGCCGTCAGGCGTGAGCCGCGCCATTGGACGCCTCGAAGCACGGCTGGGCGTTCGCCTCCTACACCGCACCACTCGCTCGGTGACCCTCACCGACGAGGGCGAGCGACTGTACGCCCAGGTGGGGCCGCTGCTTTCGGGTATCGAGGACGCCGCGCTGTCGGCTGCGGGCGACTCCCAGGCCGTGCGCGGCAGGCTACGCGTCAGCCTCGATCCGATGTTCTCGCGTCAGGTGCTCGCACCCCATCTGCCCGCCTTCCTCGATCGTTATCCCGAACTCGAACTGGAGATCGTCACGCGCGACGACCTCGGTGACCTCATCGCCGACGGTATCGACGTGGCGGTTCGGTTCGGCGTGCCCCCGTCGTCATCGCTGGTCGGCCGCAAGCTGCTCGAAACGCGCGTACTGACCGTCGCCGCGCCCGCGTACCTCGCCACGCATGGTCGTCCGGCGGCGCCGAAGGATCTCATCAATCATCGTTGCATCCAGTTCCGCGATCCGGTCACGCGTCGGCCGTTCGACTGGGAGTTCCATCGCCGTGGCAAGGTGGTGCCCGTGGAAACGCGAGGCCAGTTGCTGGTGACCGATTCCGGAACGATGTTCGCCGTATGCATCGCGGGCGCGGGTATCGCGCAGGTCCTGGCTGTCAGCGTGCAGGATGCGATGGACGATGGCCGTCTTGTCGAGCTGTTTCCGGAGTGGGCGGAAGAGACGTTCCCGCTGTATGCCTTCTATCCTTCGCGCCGCCACGCGCCACCGAAGGTCCGCGCGTTCGTGGACTTCTGCGTGGAGCTTGCGAAGTCGCGCTAGGAAGTCGAAGGCGGCTTGCTGCGCAGTCCGATCGCCGCCACGAGCGACGACAGCACGGCCAGCCCCGCCGACACCAGCATCACCGCGCGGAAGCCCGCGACGAAGGATTCACCGATGGCATGCCGCGCGCCGCGGTCGGCAACCATGATGCCGGCGAGCTTGGCCTTTTGCGCCATGATCTCCCGAATGCTGCCTTCGTCCAGCTTCAAAGCCACCAGCTGGCTGTTCAACGTGCCATCGAAGACGTGCGTCAGCACCACGCCGAACACCGCGATGGCGAGCAGGCCAGCCGCGCGCGATATGGCGTTGTTCACGCCGGAGGCGGTGCCCGCCAGCGACGGATCCAGCGCATTCATCACGGTCGTCGTCAGCGGCGCCACGACGATGCTCATGCCCAGGCCCAGCACGCAACTGGCGGGGAAAAACGTCGTCCAGTAGCTCCCGCCCACGCCAGGCACGGCGTACAGCACGAAGCCCGCGGCAGTGATCAACGGGCCGATGACCAGCGGCAAGCGCGCGCCAACCCGGTCCACCAATTGCCCCGTCCATCGCGACAGGGCGAACATGATGCCGATCAAGGGCAGTAGCGACGCGCCCGCACCCGTGGCGCCGTAGCCCTGCACCTGGATCAGGTTCAGGGGCACGAAGAAGAGGCTGCCACCGAGCGCCGCATAGAGCAGCAAGGTAAGCGCGTTGGCCGCGGAGAAATCCCGATTGCGGAACAGATGCAAGGGAAGCATCGGCGCGACGACCTTGCGTTCCACCGCCACGAAGGCGACCAATGCGGCAACGCCGACACACGCGGCGATGAGGACGTCGATCGATGTCCAGCCGCGCATCGGCGCTTCGATCAGCGCATACACCACGCCCGTAAGGCCGACGGTCGCGAGCACCGCGCCAGTAGCATCCAGCCGATTGGTGGATGCGGCACCTCGGCTCTCCGGCACGCGCCACTGGCAGATCGCCACCAGCGCGATGCCGAGCGGCAGGTTGATGAGGAACGCCCAGTGCCAGGACACGTACTCGACGAGGTAACCGCCGATCACGGGCCCGGCGGCGGCGGTGATGCCGCTGAACGCGGACCACGTACCGATGGCCGCGCCACGGCGCTCTTTCGGGAAGGCGCTGCTGATCAGTGCAAGGCTGCCCGGCACGAGAAGCGCAGCACCGAAGCCCTGTATGGCACGGCCGCCAATCAGCGTGGCGATGTTCGGCGATACCGCACAGACCAGCGATGCGAGCGTGAACACGATGCTGCCAATGACAAACACGCGGCGCCGGCCAAAGTGGTCGCCGAGCACGCCGCCTACGAGCAAGAGCGCGGACAGCAGCAGGGCATAGGCCTCCATCACCCATTGCGCGTCGGCTGTCGTCGCATCCAGTGCATCCTGGATGGCGGGCAGGGCCACGTTGACGATCGTGCCGTCGACGAACGCCATGCCCGAGCCGACGATGGCGGCGACAAGGGTCCAGCGGCGGGCGGACTCGCTACAGTCGACGGCGTCGCCGCGGATCTCGCCGTCGCAGGGGTGGGTGCCGATGTGGGTCATAGCGGCGAAGCCTACGCCCTCCTCGTCGACGGCGCCTTGGAGATGCCCGCCTCGGGAACGCCGTGGACGACATGACGCGATCTGAACGCCGCTCGCGGCACCCTTGGCATTCACGACGGAGGGCCCGCCCATGAAAGAACGCGACACCTACGACGATCCGACGACCGGCTCCGGAGACCCCACGCACGGCGAAGGCCCCAAACCCGTCGAACCCGTAAACACCGGCTCCGGCGACCCCCAACACAAACCCCCGCCCCCCG
>Ga0209216_1000176_pt1 | contig 12001 bp, 7 predicted proteins | sample TexAe_OM2H0_O2_FD_187940 | JGI IMG/M metagenome (GOLD analysis project Ga0209216, IMG submission 187940) | Forest soil microbial communities from Davy Crockett National Forest, Groveton, Texas, USA - Texas A ecozone_OM2H0_O2 (SPAdes) (version 2) | ecosystem: Environmental > Terrestrial > Soil >... | reverse complement strand
GCAAGCGCCAACGCCGCCGGCGAAGACGCGCGGAACACCGCGACCAGGCCGAACGCAAGGGCAACCAGGTTCGCGACAACATAAAGCGGAATGACCTGGAAGCCGGCGGGAAACAGCGCAAGCGCCGCGCCCGTGCCCGGCGGATATTGCAGCACGATCTTTTGTGTCTTCTCGATTGGGGTGTGGCACGGCGCCCTCTTGGGCTCGTTCCACTCGGCAAAACCGATGTCGCGCAGCTTGCCGGCGAGATAGCGGTCGTCGTCCCTGGAAATATCGGTGTCGAAGCCGGCAAGGCCAAAGCGCTGGAACAGATGCGCCTGCCGCAGATAACAGACGTCGTCATAGACGCCGCGGCTCTCGTTCCAGCGCGAGATCGGTCAGAACGTTGTCGAAGTGAACTACATCGGCAAGCATGCGGTTCATCTGCTCGGCGGTTACAACGTCAACCAGGTGAATATCTTTGCGGGTGTGCCGGGTCTTAGCGAAGCGAACTTCCTCGATGCCTTCAACAAGATTCGCGCCAGCAGTTCTTACAACAGCCCGTTGATCAATTTGCTCATGTCAGGCAATGCAGCCAACAACGGCGGCACTGCCCGGTTCCGCGCTCTGAACACAACAAACATCACTCAAGGTAGTGCTGCCGCCGCCGCTCTGGTCGTCTCCCAAAAGACTTGTGTCGCCGCGGACGTGACCGCGGGCATCTGTACCAACGCAAACCTCAATCGCCGACTGCTCGATGTAAACGGTTTTCCGTTTCTCTTGCAGCCGTATCCGCAGTTCACCGGAGGTCTGAACGTTTTCGATAGTAACGATTACTCAAACTACGGTGCGCTTCAGTTTATCTTCAAGCGCAGAATCAATGCGGGACTCGGGTTCCAGTTTGCTTACACGCTTTCGAAGTCGAAAGACAACCGCTCGTGGGATCCGTCGCTCAGCGGCGTCTCAACCGGATCGGTTCAGGCGGCGTCGAGTACGCCTTTCGATCTGCGCGATCGCAATTTGAACTACACGTGGTCCGACTTCGATCGGCGCCACGTATTTCAAGGTACCTACGTTTACGAACTGCCGTTTGGCAAAGGCCGGAAGTTTGCCGGTGACTTGCCTTCGGTCGTTGACTACGTGATCGGCGGGTGGCAGATGGCGGGAACAGTGCTCTGGGCCTCGGGCAGACCGTTCACGGTTTACTCGGGCATCAACACGGTCAGCAACGTGGTGCAGTCCACGGCTGACTGCAACGGTTGCACGCGAAACAGCGGCCGCCTGGTTTTGGAAACGGGCAGGAACTTCTGGTTCGATGCGGCCACGCGCAGCCAGTTCTCCGCACCCGCGCCTGGATCGATCGGAAACACCGGCCGCAACTTTTTCATCGCGCCGAACTATTTTCAATGGGATTCGTCGCTTTCGAAGAAGTTCAGACTGGGCGAACGCGTGAGTTTCGACATTCGGCTCGATGCGCGAAATGTTTTGAACAATCCCTCGTTTGATAACCCCACGGCGGTGATCAACTCGACCATTTTCGGCCGCATCAACGACAGCGTGACGAACAACGCACGCCGCATTCAACTCTCGGGCAAGCTAAGCTTCTAACGCCATTCAATAGGACCTATAAGTCGTAAAAAGACTTATAGGTCCTATTTCTATCATTAGCACTCCTTATCAATCGAATAAGAATCTTTAGCTATTATTATTCCAGTTTGCGGCCTATAATCTGAATTCTTCACCCGGTAATCATTACGCATTCAGACGAGGGGCCACAAACTGATAGCAGTGAAGGCGAGTCTCTTCCATAACTCTGCCGCGCTTGTCTTAATGGTACTTGCGCTTGGCAGCTTCCTGATGGGCCAACCACGAAGTGAGGCCCGCGTCAACGCACCCGTCTACGACTTACTGATCGCAAACGCACGCATCGTCGATGGCAGTGGCAACCCGTGGGTGCGCGGCGACGTTGCCGTGCGCCAGGGCCGCATCGTTCGGATCGGACGCATCGCACCAGATACCGCCGCTAAAGTTATCGACGCGCGCGGGCAGATTCTCGCCCCCGGGTTTATCGACGTTCACACGCACGTTGAATCAATCTACAGCCTGCCCGCGGCTGAGAACTTCGTTCGCATGGGCGTCACATCGCTAGTCACTGGCAACTGTGGTTCATCGACCACGGAAGTCGGCGAGTTTCTCGGGCGCATTAAGGACAAACCACTCGCTGTAAATCTGGCGACGCTGATCGCGCACGGTTCCGTGCGCCGTAAGGTGGTGGGCTTAGACGATCGCGCGCCGACTCCCGGTGAGCTCAAGCAAATGGAAGCCGTCGTTGAGCAGGGAATGAAAGACGGCGCGGTCGGTTTGTCGACTGGATTGATTTACGTGCCCGGCACTTACGCGAAGACTGACGAGATCGTCGCGCTCGCTCGCGTCGCTGCACGTTATGGTGGCTTGTACGCCACTCACATGCGCAACGAGGGCGACAAGGTCGCCGACGCGATTCGCGAAAGCATTCAGATCGGCGAACAGGCGGGACTGCCGGTCGAGATCTCACACTTCAAGATTAGTAACAAGAAACTCTGGGGCCAGACGCCGATGACGCTCGGCCTCGTGCGTGAAGCGCGTGCACGTGGACTTTCAGTCACTGTGGATCAATACGCTTACACCGCAAGTTCAACGTCACTCGATGCTCGCTTGCCCTCATGGCTTCGCGCTGGTGGCTTCGATGAGGCAAAGAAACGCCTCGCGGATAAAGCGACACGCGAGAAAGCGATCGATGACACCAAAGACGCGTTGAAGCGTAGTGGTTTCAAAGACTATTCCTTTGCCGTTGTTGCCTCTTACACTCCTGACAAATCGTTCAACGGAAAATCGATCGCCGAGATTACGAAGATCGTGCGCAAGAAATCTGACGTCACTAGCCAGATCGAACAGATGCTCGAGATGTACGAAGCAGGTGGCGCTGGGATGATCTATCACGGCATGGACGAAGGCGACGTGAAACGGATCATGCAGGAACCGTTCACGATGATCGCTTCGGACAGCGGCGTGCGGCAGGTCGACGAGAGCGTGCCGCATCCGCGCGGCTACGGCAACAACGCGCGCGTTCTCGGCCGCTACGTGCGTGAGTTGAAACTCATCACGCTCGAGGATGCGATCCGCAAGATGACGTCGTTGCCGGCGCAGACATTTGGTTTTCGCGACCGCGGATTGATTCGCGAGGGCTTCGCCGCGGACTTCGTGATCTTCGACGAGAACACGATCGCTGACCAGGCGACGTTCGATAAGCCGCACCAGTTTCCCGCCGGCATCAGCTACGTCATCGTGAACGGCGAAACGGTGCTGGCAAACGGTCAAATGACAGAGGCACGCCCGGGGGTCGCCCTGCGCGGCAGTGGCTACGGCCTGGGTACGTAAATTGGTTGTTTTTATGCCTTTTGGTCCTGTTGCTATAAATAGACTCGTGTGTAAGAATACGCGCACTCGGTTATCGAGGCTCGGCCTTCTTTCCAACGACAATCGCTTTACTCGGCTTGCAAAAGACCATGCACATTGTGGTTCTCCCGAACGCCCGTTCCTACTCGGAGGGCACGCTTCCACTACAACACCAGAAGAGGATTATCCCCATGAAATTTAACGCTCAGCTCAAGACCATCATGCTGTTGCTGGTGCTCCCGTTCGCGCTTTGCGGTGTCGCCTTTGCGCAGGAGATCACGGGCAACCTTGCCGGAAACGTAAAGGACTCAACCGGCGCGATCATAAAAGGCGCGACCGTCACTGTTACGGATGCGCAGAAGAACGTTCTTGTGCGCACTGTAGAAACAAACGACGACGGGGATTTCAGTGTGCCCAACCTTCCGGCGGGCGTTTACTCTGTTTCGGTGGAAGCAGCGAACTTCAAGAAGACCTTGCAGAACGACATCAAGGTCGACGTAGGACAACGAAGAACCATCGACGTTGTGCTGGAGGCCGGAAACATCTCGGAAACGGTGCTCGTGAAGGCTGATGCAGTAGCAGTGGAACTAGCCACGGCGACGGCGTCGACTCTGATCACCGGCCAACAGGCGCGCGAGCTTTCATTGAACAACCGCAACTGGGTGCAACTCGTCGCGTTGGCTCCCGGCGTCAGCAGCGATCTTGCGGACCAGGTTTACGTGGGCACCACGAATCCTGACGGGCAGGCCAACACGATCAATCTCGCGGTCAACGGCGCGCGTAGCAGTCAGAACACGTTTACGGTTGACGGCGCTGACATTACCGATCGTGGTTCCAATATCACGATTCAGGCGTATCCGAGCGTGGACACGATTGGTGAGTTCAAAGTGTTGCGCAGCCTGTTCCCGGCAGAGTCGGGACGTAGCGGCGGCGGACAGGTCAATGTCATCACCCGTTCTGGCACGGATGAGTTTCACGGTACTGCTTTCGAGTTCATTCGCAACGAAGCATTCAACGCCAATAACTTTCTGACCAATGCGTCGTCGAATCCGCAGCTTGGCAGAGACGAAAACGGCAAAGCGCGCCGGGTTCCGTTCCGCTATAACAACTATGGTTGGACGCTCGGTGGTCCGGTGTATGTCCCGAACTTCGGTGAAGGAGAGCCCGGCAATTGGTTCAAGAAACTCGACCGCACGTTCTTCTTCGCCGCGCAGGAGTTTCGTCGTGACCGTCGCTTTGGCGCGCCGGCAACCGTTACCGTACCTGATGCGAATCTAAGACAGGGGATCTTCCCGGTTCCGGTTTGTATCGCACGGAGGTACGCGGGCGAGGCGTGTGTCGCCGGCAGCAACCAGTTTGTTCTTCCCGCAGGCACACCGATTCCGGCTGATCGGCGCAGCGTGGTGGCACAGGCGTACGTCAATGGCATCTATAATCAGTTGCCATTGCCTAACGCAGGCGGATTCAATCTCAACGTCGCTGTACCGAACGTCGCCGATTTCGATCAGACCATTGTGAAGATCGACCACTCGTTTAGTGACAACTGGACGGCTTATTACCGCTTCCAGAAAGATAAGATTCCGACCGTGGATGGAAACGCACTCTTCTCGAGCGGTAGCAACCTGCCGGACGTTTCAACTACCATCACCGATTCACCTGGCAAGACGCACACGTTCAACACCACTTACGTGCTTAGTCCGAAGACAGTGTTGGAAGGCCGCTACACATACGGTTACGGCGCGATTCTCAGCCACAACGTCGGTCTGCTGTCTTTGGATCGAACGAACGTGCCGATCGCTCTGCCGTTCGAGAACACACGCGATCGTAATCCGACGGTTACCGGAAACGGATTCACCGGTCTGACGAGCTTCGGTCCTTACGACAACTTCTCGTACAAGCACAATTTCGGTGGCAACGTCACGTCGATCTATGGCAGCCACACAGTGAAGTATGGCGCCGTCTATTCGATTTATCGCAAGAATGAGAACGCGCTGGCTGGTAACAACGAAGGACTCTTCAACACTTTCGACTCCACTGTGGTTACAGGTGTTACCAATAACACTAACAATCAGAACATCCAACGTTGGGCCAACTTCCTGGTCGGCAACGCGCAAACATTCTCGCAAGCGCACTTTGACTATACGGCTGACCTGCGCCAGAAAGCTTTCGAAGCATTCGCGCAGGATGAATGGAAGATGCGGCCCAATCTGACGGTGTATTACGGCGTGCGCTATTCGTATTTCCCGTCGCCGTGGGACAAGAACGGACGTCTGTCGACGTTCGTTCCAGAACTCTACGACCCGGCACAGGCACCGCAAGTTACCGGTGCTGGTAACCGCGTTGCGGGAACGGGCAACTGGTGCAACGGCCTGATCGTGAACTCGCAAAACGTTACTACCGGTCCGGCGCAGTTCAATTGCCGGCCACTTACATCGCCGAATGGCAAGTACGTTATCGACGTCTCGAAGAAAGACTTCGCGCCGCGCTTCGGTATTGCCTGGGATCCAACTGGAAACGGCAAGACCTCGATCCGCACTGGCTATGGCATCTACCACGAGCAGGTGCTGGTGGGAACGTTCTTGCAGGACATTGGCTTGAACCCGCCGTACCAGGAAACCGCAACCGCTACAAACACTAACCTCGATAACCCGGGTGGTGGCATACCTACAAACTTGACGGTGCAAGGACTTCGCGCCGTGCAAAACGACTTCCATACACCGTACATGCAGCACTGGTCGCTGGATTTCCAGCACCAGCTCAACAGCAACACGATGTTTACTGTCGGGTACTTCGGTTCCAAGGGAACGCACCTGATCGGACTCACGGAGATCAACGAAGTTCCACCGGGACTTGCTTTGAATTCAATGTGCGCGCCGGGCAATGGCTTTATCGGACAGAATCCCGCTCCGACGCTCGTTCGCTGTCAACCGGCCGGTTATGCGTTTCGCAACACGACCGGCGCAACGGGTAATCCCAACGTAGTTGGAACGACGGCGTTCTCGGATTTGCTGATTCTCGATCAACTGCGGCCCTTCAAAGGGTACCGGTCGATCGCGATGGTGCAGCCGCGTTACAACTCGAACTACCACGGCCTTCAGGTTTCGGCGCAGCACAATTTCGCAAACTCGTCGCAAGTTCAATTGGCCTACACGTGGTCCAAGAACTTGACCGACAGTCCAAACGATCGCACTACCTCGCCGCAGAACAGCTATGACATTCGCAGCGAGTATCAGCGCGCTACATTGGATCGACGTCACGTGTTCAATCTCAACTACATTTACGAGATCCCGTTCCTGCGCAATCGCAACGACTTCGTCGGCAAGGCTTTCGGTGGTTGGCAGGCATCGGGAATCATCACCGTCTACACAGGCGTTCCGTTTAGTGTGACCACCTCGAATTTGGATCTCGCTGGCCTGGGTCTGATCAACGCAAACCCAGCGGCACGTCCAAATCTGTTGTGCGATCCAAACGAAAACGCGCCGCATACGTTGCAGTGGATAACCAATCAGTGCTTCCAATTGAATCCGCCGAACACCGGAGCGGGCTCGACGGGGCTGTCGAACTCTCCGGGCAGTGCGGCGCGAGGCCTTGTCGATGGTCCAGGTACTCAGCGAGTCGACTTCACAATGTCGAAGAACTTCCGGTTCACCGAGTCGGTTTATTTGCAGTTGCGTGCGGAGATGTACAATATCTTCAACCACACGAACTTCAGGACCATCTCGACGAACATCACGGCGACTAACTTCGGCGTGGTGACGGCAACGCGCGACCCGCGCACGATGCAGTTTGGTTTGAAGCTGAACTTCTAGCAGTTTTGGGGTTCTATTAACGATGCCCGCATTGCGCGCTGTGGCAATGCGGGCTTCGTCTTTTTTGACAGCGACTGTTAGGTTGTTTGGCAACTTCACGCCACAGTCCGAACCACCGTTTGGCACTGGCAGGAATGGTTTCAACGCGCTCGTCGAATACGACTCGGCTGCAAAAGGTGGTAACGGAGATGGCCTGATTACCGAACGAGATGCGGTCTTTGGCAATCTGCTGCTATGGCAAGACCGGAACCATAATAGTCGTTCGGAAGCCAATGAATTACAGGGTTTAAGACAACTCGGTTTGGCGGCAATTGAGTGCGACTATAAGGAGTCGAAACGGCCAGACCAACATGGGAACCAGTTTCGCTACCGGGCGAAGGTCAAAGACACACGTAATGTGCAGATGGGCCGTTGGGCGTGGGATGTGATCCTTGTGCGCGAACCGGCTCCCACGATCAATCGGGTGTTGGACCGGGTTAACCGAAACACGACCCGACCGATAGTCGGCTGGTTGCAAATGTAATTGAGTACCTTGAATCACGTTCATCACAAAGTACCCGCGGTTAATATGCCGCGGGTATTTTTTGCTTTCGCCGTGATTTGTTTGTTGGTTTAATTCAACCATGAACTCCCATTCAGCAAAACAGCCGCTGGTCCTTGAAAACGCACGCGTGGTTTTGCCTAACCGTGTATTGGAAAGAGGCTCGGTGGTGGTTGAGTCCGGATTGATTGCCGCGGTTGCAGAGGTTTCGCCGGTCGTTGCCGGAGCTACAGTCATTGATCTGTCGGGATTGGTGCTGCTGCCGGGTTTTATCGACGTTCATATTCACGGTGCGGTTGGCGTCGACGTGATGGAAGCGACGCAAGGTGGGTTGCGGGAAGTTTCTGCGTATCTCGCTACGCAGGGAGTGACCGGTTGGTTGCCAACGCTGGTGCCTGGTTCGGATGAAAACTATGCGAGCGTAGCGGTGGCGGTATCAGAAGCCATGCGTTCGTCGGAGGTTAATGGAGCACGGATCTTGGGTCTGCATTATGAGGGACCGTTTGTGAACTCTGCGCAGTGTGGCGCGCTGCACGTCGAGTACTTCAAGACGTATTCGAATCCCGCGGATCTGGACTCGTTGCCGGTGAGTGAGGAGCTGGCGCGAATGATTACGCTTGCACCGGAGGTCGCCGGTGGCGTTGAGCTTATTCGTGAATTGACGCGTCGGGGTTGGGTAGTTTCGATCGGTCACACGCGCGCAAGTCTTGATCTTCTCGATCAAGCGCTCGCCGCAGGCGCGCGTCACATGACGCACTTCATGAATGCAATGTCGCCGCTTCATCATCGCAGTCCCGGCCCCATCGCGTGGGGACTTGCCCACGAAGACGTCACCTTCGACATGATCGCCGACGGCATTCACCTCGATCCGTTCATGCTCAAGCTCCTGGTAAAGCTCAAAGGAGCACAAGGAATTACTTTGATCAGCGATGCAATTGCCGCGGCAGGAAAGGGAGACGGAGATTACGCGATCTGGGGTGAAACGATTTCTGTCAAGAACGGGCGCACTAGCAACGCCTCAGGCAGTATCGCCGGTTCCGTAATCACAATGCTGAATGCAGTTCGCGTCATGCATTCGCTAGGTCTTTCCTACGTCGACATCTCCCGCATGGCCTCCACCAACCCCGCCCGCCTCCTCGGCATGGACCACGAATGCGGCTCCATCGAACCCGGCAAGCGTGCCGACCTCGTCGCCCTCGACACCGACGGCGACGTTCGTCTGACCCTCATCGCCGGCCAGACTGTAACCGTTATTTCTTGACAGGATTAACAGAATTTACAAGATGTGTTTTGCAGCAGGAGAGGCGCACCAATTTGCCCTTGAAACTATCTTGTCAATTCTGTAATCCTGTCTAACGTTTTCGGCCTATCTATGACTGACTGCGAAGAAGAGGACCCGCCGCGGGCGGCCGCGGAAGTTTAGGGCGGCTGGGCCGAGGTAAGGGACGACAAACCCGGCGATACCGGTGAGGATCAGCAGCGGCGCGAAAATCATCAACGTCGTTTGATTGAGAGTTTTATTCTCCATCAGCGTAAAGACCGGCTTCGGCGTACGCTTCGTCGACGAGTTCGATAGGGTGACAAACTTGCAGCTTCATGCCTGAGAGTTGCGCGCCCGCGCCGATCTGCATCTGGCAGCCGGGATTGCCTGTGGCGAGAATAGCAGCCCCGGTTTCGCGTACGTGGTCCAGTTTCTCCTGCAACACGCGTCCTGACAACTCGGGCTGCAAGAGATTATAGATCCCGGCCGCGCCGCAACACCTCTCTGTGCCTTCGAGTGGAACGAAGTTTGGACCAACCGCAGCATGAAGCATCTGTTGTGATGCATCGCCCGCGTGTTGACCGTATAAGAGGTGACAGGATGTGTCATAGGTCACGCATTGGCTAGTAGCGGAATTTGAAACAGACTGTGGTCCAAGCGTTTGCAGTTGCTGACTCACGTCGCGTACACGCCGACTGAAGTCTGCGGCTGCTTCGGCCAGGGTCTGGTCATTTTCCAGTAGATGACCATAAGTCGCCAGCATCGCGCCGCAACCACCGGCATTAGTAATAATCGGCGCACCCGAGTTGAAAGCCGCGATGTTTTGCTTCGCCAATTCACGCGCTCCTTCGAGATCGCCTGCGTGCGCGTGTAAGGCGCCACAACAAACCTGCTGCTTTGGTGCCTCCACCTTGAAACCGTTAGCGTGCAACACTCGCTCGGTTGCGCGATTGACGCGAGCAAACAGCCCCTCACCGACGCAACCCGTGAACAAACTTACGGACGGGGATTGGCGTTTGGATTGCAGCGTGCTATTGATTTTTTTTCGTGAGGGGAATATTGAGCGAGAGCTTTCGAGCAATGCCAAGGCAAATTGAGCCCGCCCCGAAAAGAGACGTCCTAGTCCTGATTTTAATAAGAGACCTGGCAAGCCAAGATCGCGAAACAAGCGGGCACTCGCAAAGAACAGGCGCAATCGCGTGGGCGACAACCACAAATGCCGTAACGCAAAGCGTAATGCCTTGTCAGTAAAGTCATTTTTAGGTTGGGCGTGGGACAGTTCCTCACGGCTGTGCTCGAGCAGTTGGCCGTACTCAACGCCCGCCGGACAAACCTGTTCGCACGCACGGCAACCGAGACAGCGATCGATGTGCGTACGAAACGCTTCCGACGTGTTCTCAAGCCGCCCCTCCGCAACCGCACGCATTAAATAAAGCCGCCCGCGTGGTCCATCATTCTCGTTGCCGGTAATCACGTAGGTCGGGCACGCTTCAAGGCATAACCCGCAGTGAATGCAGGCGAGCAGCTTTTGTTCCTGTGCGGCTAAGTGAGCCACTAATCAATATCCCACTGCCAAGCCGTCGCTGCGCCGTGGATCGGTCGCGCCGAGACGCATCTTCGTCTTCTCTTCGATCATTATTCCTTCGGCGTCGCCGAGATAGCGCAGCTTGCCGAGCGTGTGCCCGCGCGAGGTCAACGCGCGCTGCGTGTCGCTCGAGAAGCCGGATGGTTCGCCGACGAGTTCATCCGGCAACCACTGGTGATGAATCCGCGGCGCGTCGATCGCTTCCTGGATGTTCATCTCGTAGTCGATTACGTTGGTGATGATGCACAGCACGGTGTTGATGATCGTTGGACCACCGGGACTGCCGACCGTGAACCACAAACTCCCATCCTTGCGTAATACGATCGTTGGCGTCATGGCAGACAATGGGCGTTTCTTCGGCGCGACTGCGTTGCGCTCGCCCTGAATCAAGCCGTACATGTTTGGGGTGCCGGGCTTCGCGGCGAAGTCGTCCATTTCGTCGTTGAGCAGAATGCCGGTGCCTTTCGCCATCGCGGCTGAGCCGTAGGAATTGTTCAGCGTGTAAGTGTTGGAGACGGCGTTGCCTTCGCCATCGACGACCGTGAAATGCGTCGTGTCTTCTGATTCGTAACCGGCCGGACGACCCGCACGCACGTCAGTACTACTCGACGCGCGCTCGGTGCTGATGGTCGAGCGCAACTTCTCGGCGTACCCTTTATCGATCAAGCCCGCGATCGGAACTTTCACGAAGTCACTGTCGCCCATGTACTCAGCGCGATCGGCAAACGCGCGGCGCATCGCTTCAGCCATCAGGTGATAACGCTCCGACGACGACGCGTCGAGTTTGCTGAGGTCGAAGCCTTCGAGAATGTTGAGCATCTGGACCAACACGGCGCCGCCCGAAGACGGTGGCGGCATCGAAATGATCTCGTAACCGCGATAGTTGCCGCGCACAGGCGCACGTTCTTTAGCAACATAACCGCGCAGATCGTCCAACGTCATGAGCCCCTTGTTTCGTTTCATGTCCGCAACGATGAGTCGCGCGGTTTCGCCTGTGTAAAACTCATTTGGACCAAAGCGTTGCAGACGCGAAAAGGTCGCGGCGAGCTCGGGTTGGCGGAAGAGTTCGCCCTCGCCGTAGAACCTGCCGTTGCGCAAATAGATTCGGTTTGTCTCCGCGTACTTCGAGAGATATTCCCGATTCCCAAACAGCGAACGCGCGAGCTCATGCGTAACTACGAAGCCGGTAGCAGCGAGGCGGCGCGCGGGTTCGACGAGCTGGTTCCACGTCAGTTTGCCGGAGCCGTATTTTTTCAGCGCGAGCTCCATGCCGCGTACGGTGCCGGGCACGCCGGCCGCGCGATAGCCGACGAGCGAACCGCCTTCGCCTTCGATCAGGTTTCCGTTCTTGTCGAGATAGACGTCGCGATGAGCGGCGGCCGGCGCCATCT
>Ga0209216_1000175_pt1 | contig 12076 bp, 13 predicted proteins | sample TexAe_OM2H0_O2_FD_187940 | JGI IMG/M metagenome (GOLD analysis project Ga0209216, IMG submission 187940) | Forest soil microbial communities from Davy Crockett National Forest, Groveton, Texas, USA - Texas A ecozone_OM2H0_O2 (SPAdes) (version 2) | ecosystem: Environmental > Terrestrial > Soil >... | reverse complement strand
ATACACGGCGGCGGTAGCCGCCCTCCTTTCCGGGTCGCCGAAGCGTGGCCCCGAGGGTGACCCCCGCCGGCTCTTAACGCGACGCCGAACGCACGGCGAGCGCAACCGCGAGGCCGAAGGCGAGCCGACCAGAGCGCGACTCAGCCCGGAGGCCAGGTCATGTGGCGCCCGGCCAACAGGTGCACGTGGATGTGGAAGACGGTCTGTCCGCCGTGGCTGTTCGTGTTGACCACCGTGCGGTAGCCATCCTTCGCGAAGCCCTGCGCACGCGCATAAGCCGCGGCCGCCAGCAAGAGCTTGCCCAATAGTTCGGCATCCTCCGGCTTCGCATCGTCCAGCGTGGCGATGGCGCGCTTCGGAATGAAAAGCACGTGCACCGGAGCTTGCGGATTGAGGTCGCGGAAGGCCAGTACGTCGTCGTCTTCGTAGACGATGTCGGCGGGGATTTCGCGGCGGACGATCTTGGCGAAGATGGTGTCGGTCATTCCGTGCGTTTCCTTGTAAGGATCAGCCGAGCGATTGCCGGCTGCCGAATGCGTGGGCGAGTGTTCCGCGGTCGACGAACTCCAGCTCGCCGCCCAACGGCACGCCGTGGGCCAGGCGCGTGGCACGAATGCCTGCGGCCTTTGCCAGCTGGCCGATGTAGTGCGCGGTGGCTTCGCCTTCGACGGTCGGATTGGTGGCGATGATCATTTCCTCGACCTCGCCCTCGCCCAGGCGCTCCACCAGTAACGGCAGGCCGAGTTCGTCCGGGCCGAGGCCGTCGAGTGGGGACAACCTGCCGAGCAGGACGAAGTAATGGCCGCGGAATCCCGTGGCCTGTTCGATCGCCGCGAGATCGGAAGGCGACTCCACGACGCAGAGCACGTGCTTGTCGCGGCTCGGGCTCGCGCAGAGCGAGCACACGGGCGTTTCGCTGAAGTTGCGGCAACGCGTGCAGTTGCCGACATCGCGCATCGCCGATTCCAGTGCGGATGCCAGGCGCAGGCCACCCTGCCGCTCGCGTTCGAGCAGATGGAAGGCCATGCGCTGCGCACTCTTTGCGCCGACGCCCGGCAGGCAACGCAGCGCGTCGATCAGTTCGCCCAGCAGGCGGGAGCCGTTACTCATCGTGGTCCGCGGTTATCCGTCAGAACGGCATCTTGAAGCCGGGCGGCAGGTTGAGCCCGGCGGTGACGCCGCCGAGACGGCTGCGGCTGAGTTCGGCGATCTTGTTCACGGCATCGTTGACGGCGGCGGCGACCAGATCCTCGGCCATCTCCGGATCGTCGGCGAAGGCCTGGCGATCGATGTGCACGGCGCGCACTTCATGGCCGCCGGTCATCGTCACGGTGACCAGTCCACCACCGGCGCTGCCGGTGATTTCCGTCTTGGCGAGTTCGTCCTGCGCACGCTTCATCTCGTCCTGCATGCGCTGGGCCTGCTGCATCAGCTGACCGATTTGACCTTTCACGTTCCTGGCTCCACGGGTTTGATCGATTGCGGGATGACGCGTGCGTCGAATTCGCGCTTCAGCGTCTGTACGAGCGGATCGGACTCCATCGAGGCCTCCGCATTGGCCTGCGCGTCACTCTGTGCCTGCGCCCTCCGCTCCGCCGGCGTACCCAGGTTGCCCCGGTCGGCGATGAAGCGGAAGCGGACGCGGCGGCCCAGCGCCTGCGAGACCTTTTCTTCCATCTGGCTGGTAAGCGGTTCCACCGCGAGATGCATGTGCGAAGGCATCAGTGCCAGCACCATGCTCTCGCCGTCGATTTCGCGTAGCGACGAGTTCTGCGCCAGCTGGCCGATCGGACCGCGCAGGTTCGCGCGCTCGACGATGTCGTGCCAGTCAGGCATGCCGTTGGCGTCGACGGCGATCGGACGCGGCGGGGCGGCCGGCGAGGGAGCAGCAGGCGCTCCCGCTGATGGTGCCGCGGCCTGTGCCTGAGTGGGTGCATCGGGGCCGCGCACGCCCGACGGTGCCGCTGCGGGCGGAACCGCGCGCGGTGTCGACGCCTGCTGCGGTGAGGCAGGCGGCGCCGCACGCTGCTGGGCAGGTGCCTGTGACGGCGCGACGCGCGGTGCAGGCGTGCCCTGCCCGGCTTCCGCCGGCCGGAAGGCGAACATGCGCAGCAACACCATCTCGAATCCGATACGCGCATCGGGCGCCATCGGCAGTTCGCGGCGGCCGTTGGTGACGATCTGGTAGTAGAGCTGGACGTCTTCCGGGGCCATGCGCTCGGCGAGCGAGGCCAGCCCCGTATCGCTCTCTTCACCGCGATAACCCGGCACGAGCTGCAGCAGCTGTACGCGGTGCAGCACGGTGGCGAGATCGTCGAGCACGCCGGCGAAGTCCGGCGAGAACGAAGCGATGCGATCCGATTCGGACATCAGCGTCGCGCCGTCACCGGCGGCCAGCGCTTCGAGCACACCGAGCACCTGGCCGCGCTCGACGCTGCCGAGCATGGCGCGGACATCCGCCGCGCGCAGCGCGCCGCCGCCATAAGCGATGGCCTGGTCGAGCAGGGAAAGACCGTCGCGCAGCGAACCGTCCGCGCCATGCGCGAGTTCGCCGATGGCTTCGTCTTCGTATTCGATGCCTTCGGCGCCGAGGATGTGGCGCATCTGCCCGGAGATCTGTTCCGGAAGGAGACGCTTCAGGTTGAACTTGAGGCAGCGCGACAGCACCGTCACCGGCAGCTTCTGCGGGTCGGTGGTGGCGAGCAGGAACTTCACGTGCGGCGGCGGCTCTTCGAGCGTTTTCAGCAACGCATTGAAGGCCGGCTTGGAAAGCATGTGCACCTCGTCGACCAGGTACACCTTGAAGCGACCTCGCGACGGTGCGTACTGCGCGTTCTCGATCACCTCGCGCACATCGTCCACGCCGGTGTTGCTTGCCGCGTCGATCTCGAGCAGGTCGACGAAGCGGCCGGCGTCTACCGCCGTGCAGACGGCGCACTCGCCACAGGGATCGGCCGACTCACCGCGTTCGCAGTTCAGCGACTTGGCGAAGATGCGAGCAATGGTGGTCTTGCCGACGCCACGGGTGCCGGTGAAAAGGTAGGCATGGTGCATGCGCCCGGAGTCGAGCGCGTTGGTGAGCGCGCGGACCACGTGCTCCTGTCCCACGAGTTCGGCGAACTTGCGTGGGCGCCACTTGCGTGCGAGGACCTGATAGGACATGCGTAGTACCTTGGGACGACACTGGATTGTGCCAAGGACCGGGGGGTCGTGAAAGCATGCCCCCGAAAAGGCGATGACCCTGCCAGCCACACCCCGGCACCCGAATCGCCCGCTACCGTTGCTTCCTTCCGGACCTGGCGGAGTTTACGGACTATCGTCGCGGGGGGACCGACAGGGCCACCATAAGAGATAGATGAAACTGGCGGAGAGGGCGGGATTCGAACCCGCGATACGCTATTAACGTATACACACTTTCCAGGCGTGCTCCTTAAACCACTCGGACACCTCTCCGCACTTGTACAGCCTCTTCCCCGGCTTCCTGTCCGGCAAAGAAGCGGAAGGATAACGTCAGCGCCCCGGCGGGGCAAGCGGCGGACGCCGTCTAACCAGCGGTTGGGCGCGCTGGATGGGGTTCAGGCAAGGCCAGGGCTTCACCCGGACGCGCGATCCGGTAGCCGCGCGAGACCAGGGTCTCGCCGTCCGCGACACTGCCGTAGTGGTAAAGCGCCATGCGGTCGCGCACTTCGACCGGATATTCCCGCTCCAGATCGTCCACGCCGGTGTGCGAGGGATTGCCGATGACGCCGCAGTCGTGGGCGATGAGTTCGCCATTCGCCCCGTGGATGGCCAGTGCTTCCGGTACCGGGCGTGTATCGCCGGTGTAGACGAAGCTGCCGCGCAGGGCCAGGCCGTATGAGGTGCCCTGCACGTGATGGCGCGTGGGAAACACGTCGAACCACAGGCCTTCATGCCAGAAGCCGCGCGTGCATGGCACCAGGTGGAAGGCTTCCCAGTAGTTCACCCCACCCTCGGCCAGCGCGCCGGGATAGTCGGCCACCCTGCCCTGCAGCCACGGCAACAGGGCGGCATGCAGGAACACCTTGGTGCGCCCGCGCCATGCTTCGTCGAACCAGAGTCGGAAGAAAAGGCGTTCCATGCCCGCCACGTGGTCCATGTGCGTGTGGGTCACGTACAGGGCCGGCGGAGGCGTGCCATAGGTGTCCACGTAGCGATCGAGCGTGTCGGGGCCGCAATCCACCAGCAGCAACGGCTGGCCGTCGCGCTCCAGTACCACGGCCGACGAGCCGAGTTCGACGGCATGTGCCGCGCCCGCACCGAGAAAACGCAGGTCCCAGTTCATGCGCGCAGGCTCCGTTCGTACTGTTCCATGAGCGCGGGCCACCATTCGGCGTCGAAGGTGTCGCCCGCCGCATCGCGCGCGCCCAGCTTGATCAGCGAACGCTTCAGGCGCGCCAGGTTCGCGCGCTGCCATACCGTCGATGGCGTGCGCAGGCGACCGCGATCGAAATCGATGAGGTACAGGCCCTCGCCATTCACGAGGATGTTGTGCGCGTTGAGGTCGGCGTGCCAGGCGCCTTCGCGGTGGAAGCGCGCGATGAGGTCGCCGACCTTGCCCGCCAGCGTGGCATTGAAGGCGCCGTCGGCCAGCCGTTCAGCCAGGGTGGACGCCTCGGGAATGCGCAAGGTGATGAGGTCGGCCGAATAACGCAGGCCATGGCGCACGAAACGCGAAGCGAGCGGCGCCGGAACCGGCAGGCCGCGCCGCTCCAGTTCGGCCAGGAGGCGGAATTCACGCGAGCTGCGTGTACGCTCGTCCCCGGTGAACAGGTAGCGATCGCCGAGCAGACGCGCGACCATGCCACCCCGGTGATAGTGCCGGAGGACGGCCTCGCCAGCAGGTGTTTCGATGATCGCCACCCCGCCCCGGCCCCCGGCCTGCGTGCGCAGCGCACCGCGCTCGCGCCAGCGATGGGGCGAGAACCAGTCGGCGTCGACTTGAGGTACACGGGCCGCGTCGAACAGAATCGTGCCGCCCTTGCCCTCCTCCACTCGTTGCTCTGTCATTTGCCGGCCGCCTTCCGCGGCCACTCATCCGGTATCCGATCTTGTCCAGTCTACCAAGCCGTCCACTCCCGCCGGGAGACTCCAGCCTCTGCATCCTGCGCACATCGGCCATCGGCGATGTGACCCATGTGGTGCCGCTGGTCCGCACGCTGCAGGCCCAGGCGCCCTCCACGCGGCTGACCTGGCTCGTCGGCAAGCTGGAGCGCCGGCTGGTGGGCGACCTCCCCGGCGTGGAATTCGTCACCTTCGACAAGGGCAAGGGGCGCGCAGGCATACGTGAGGTGCGTGAGGCACTCACGGGGCGCCGTTTCGACGCCTTGCTGCACATGCAGGTGGCCCTGCGCTCCAACCTGCTCAGCCTGGCCGTGAAGGCCGATCGGCGGATAGGCTACGACAGGGCCCGCTCCAAGGACTTGCACGGTCTGTTCGTGAACGAGCGCATTGAGGCACGGAGCGGCGAGCACGTGCTGGACGCCATGGCGAGTTTCATCGAGCCACTGGGACTAAAGCAGACGGAGGTCCGCTGGGACATCCCCGTGCCGGGCGATGCCCATGAATGGGCCGCGGAGCAGCTTCCGGGCGAGGCACCCACCCTGCTGGTCAGCCCGATGTCGAGCCACACCGTGCGCAACTGGCGCGTGGAGCGCTACGCGGCCGTGATCGACCACGCGATGGCGCGCGGCATGCGCGTGGTCCTCGTCGGGGGTCCTTCCGAGGCGGAACGGGGACTGGCCGACGCGATCCTCGGCGCGGTGCGCGAAGCCCCGATGGACCTGACGGGCAAGGACACGCTCAAGCGTTTCATGGCGTTGCTGGCCCGCAGCGCCATGATCCTGACCCCCGATTCCGGCCCCATGCACATGGCCAACGCGGCCGGCGTGAAGGTGCTGGGGCTGCACGCGGCGAGCAATCCCCACCGCTCCGGCCCGTATTCGGACCGTCGCTGGTGCGTCGACAAATACGACGAGGCCTCACGGAAGTTCTTCGGCAAGCCGGCCTCCGACATCCCCTGGGGCACGAAGATCGAGAAGGCCGGCGTCATGGACCTGGTCCATGTCGACGAGATGATCGACCGTTTCGAGGCCTGTGCGGCACACCTGCGCATACCGCTGAACGGATAAGAACGGTTTATCAGGCCTGGGGAGCGCGGTAGTCCTGGTAGGACTTTTCCTCGACCAGGGTCGAGCCGAGCTTCAGGTTGATCTCGCGCTTGATCGCCGCGCGCTCGTCGTTCTCGATGTAGACCGAGCGGGCGAGCTGGATGAATTCCGCATCGAAGGCCTGGGCACGCTCCTTCATGCGAATGTCGTCCTCGATCTTCCACAGGCGCTGGTTCACCGCGAGCAGGCGGCCGGTTTCCTCGGCGATGTCGACTTCCGACGCCTTGTCGTTCTTCCACGTGGCATCGAGCAGCTCAAGCTCGTTTCGCACGTTGGCCAGCTTCGCCTCGTCCTTGATCTCCTGCAGCTTGATCTGAAGGATCGTCATCTTGTCGATCAGCTCGCCGTAAGAAACGGGGGTCTCGATGAGGCTCATGGCAAATCTCCGGTCGGTCAGGCGCCGGAGGTTAGCAGTTTTGCCGCCCCCGGGCTGCCACCGTAGGCGCGCAAGGCCTCGGCGAGGTGGTCGAAGAGCAGGCGCACGCGCAGGCTGCCGCGCAGGTCCTCGTGGGTCACCACCCACGCATCCAGCGGGACGTTCACGCTTTTCGGGAGCAGCCTGACCAGCCCCGCGCGCCGGGCCAGCGGCACCTGGCAGATACCGATACCGAACCCCGCGCGGATGGCGGCGAGTGCGGCCAGGTCGTTATCGGTGCGCAACTGGAAATGCTCGCGGTGGTACGGCAGGCCCTCCGGCCGGGTGGCGCGGATATAGGCCGTTTCCTCGTCGTAGCCGATCAGCGCGTAGGCCGGAAGATCGGCAAGCCGTGACGGCCGCCCTGCCGTCGCCAGGTAATCCGGATGGGCATGGAGACCCAGCGGAATGCGGCAGACATGACGGGCCACCAGCGCATCCTGCGACGGCGGGGCGTTACGCACGGCAATGTCCGCGTCACGGCGCAACAGGTTCTCGGTGCGGTTGGTGGTCGACAGCTCGATCACGATCTCCGGATGCATACGCCGGAAGGCCGCGAGGATCGGCGGCAGCACCTCGACGCCGATCACGTCGCTGGCCGTGAGGCGGACCACGCCGCGGGCCGACGAACGCTCGCCCGAGGCGGCGCGCCGCAACGACGCGGCAGCGGCGGCCATGGATTCCGCATGCGGTTGCAAGTCGAGCGCGGCTTCCGTGGGAACCAACCCTTGGGGACCGCGCGAGAACAGGGGGACGCCGAGCGCCGCCTCCAGTTCACGCACATGTCGCCCAAGGCTCGGCTGGGTCATGCCCAGCAGGCGCGCGGCGCCAGAAAGACTCCCCTCGCGCATCACGGCGAGGAAAGAACGGTAGTGGTCCCAGGCGGGCTCATGGCGGGTCATACAAAAACGTATAGCACCTCTAAGGAATTCTGCAATTCCCGTATAGCCGGCACGGACGCACACTCTGCCGGACTTCACTGGAGATGCGCATGAACACGATTCCCCGCACTGCCCTCGTGCTTGGCGCCACCGGCGGCGTCGGTAGCGAGATTGCCCGCGCGCTGCTCGAGGGTGGATGGCAGGTTCGCGCGTTGACCCGTCGGCGCGGTGGTGGTGACCCGGCCATACGCTGGATGCATGGCGACGCCATGCATCGCGACGACGTCGTCTCCGCGGCGGCGGGCGCCAGCGTGATCGTGCATGCGGTCAATCCACCGGGCTATCGCGACTGGGAGCGCCTTGTCATTCCGATGATCGACAACACGATCGCTGCCGCCCGATCGAGCGACGCGCGCATCGTGCTGCCCGGCACGATCTACAACTACGGCCCCGATGCCTTTCCCTTGCTGCACGAGGATTCGCCGCAGCACGCGGCAACGCGCAAGGGCGAAATCCGCGTGGAACTGGAGCACCGCATGCAGCAGGCGGCGGGCGATGGCGTGCGTTCGCTGATTCTTCGCTGCGGCGATTTCTTCGGCGGCGGCGCAGGCAACAACTGGTTCGCCCAAGGCATCGTCAAGCCCGGCAAGCCGCTGCGCTCTATCCACTACCCAGGTAACCCGTCACTGGGGCACGCATGGGCTTATCTTCCCGATGTCGGCGACACCGTCGCGGCCTTGCTGGAACGAGAGGCTTCACTGGACATGTTCGCGCGTTTCCATTTCGCCGGCCATTTCGTCAGCGGCGATACGCTGCACGCGGCGATTCGCCATGTGGTGGGGAAACCCAACCTGCCGATGCGGAGATTCCCCTGGCCGCTGGTCACGCTCGGCGCGCCTTTCAACGAGACGCTGCGTGAACTGCGCAAGATGCGCTACCTCTGGCAGGAACCCATCCAGCTCGACGGCACGCGGTTGCAGGCGTTTCTCGGGAACGTCCCCCACACGCCGTTGGAACAGGCGGTGCAGGCGAGCCTGGGGATGCTTGGCGTGCTTCCATGAAAAACAGGCGCCGTGTCCACGTGGGAAGCGTGCCATGGCACATCCTTCCGCACCGATGCCGGCACCGGTCGCAACTCAGAGGGAAATCACGCCGAAGCTGCCGAGCAGCAGCACGATGTTGAGACCGAGCACCACCAGCGAGGCGATGATCGCCGCGATGCTCACAGCGGGCCGATTGCGGAAGACGCCCATGATGTCGCCGCGGCTGGTGAACCACACGAGTGCGATCATCGGGAACGGCAACGCGATACTCAGGGCCACCTGGCTCAACACCAGCGCACGCGTGGCATCGACACCGGCGATCACCACGGCGAAGCTTGGCAGCATCGTCACCGCGCGACGCACCCAGATCGGGATATGGAAGTTGACGAACCCCTGCATGATCATCTGCCCCGCCATTGTCCCGACGACGGAACTCGAGAACCCCGATGCGATCAGCGAGACCAGGAAGATCGTCGCCGCGGCGCCGCCGAGTAGTGGCACCAGCGTCTGGTAGGCAGTTTCGATCTTGGCGACATCCGGGTGGCTGCCATGGAACGCGCCGGCGGCCATCACGACCATCGCCAGGTTGATCAATCCGGCCACGGACAGCGCGAGGATCACCTCCAGGTTCGACAGGCGGATGATGCGCCGTCGTTCATCCGTGGTCTTCGGCCGCGCGCGCCGTTCAGTCAGCCCGGAATGCAGGAACAAGGCGTGCGGCATCACGGTCGCGCCGATGATGCCGACGGCGATCGCCACCGCTGCGCCGTCGGGCAAACTGGGGACGAAGATCTGCTGGCCCAGCGATTTCCATCCGATCGGGGCGATGAACAGCTCGACGAGGTAGGCAAGTCCCACGACGCCAACGAGCGCGCCGATGGTGAGCTCGAGGCTTCGATATCCCCTGCCCTCGAGGAGCAGCAGTGCATAGGTGACGATGCCCGTGATGCCCATGCCCACCAGCAAGGGCAGATCGAAGAGCAGGCTCAGGCCGATGGCACCACCAAGGAATTCCGCGAGGTCGGTCGCCATGGCCGCAAGTTCGCTCACGACCCACATCAGGTACACGAGCGGCTTGGGCAGGTTGGCCCGGCAGACTTCCGCCAGGCTGTGTCCGGTGACGATACCCAACCGCGCCGACAGGCTCTGGAACAGCATGGCCACCAGGTTGGCCAGCACCACCACCCACAGCAACGCGTAGCCGTAGCGCGCGCCAGCCTGGATGTTCGTCGCGAAGTTGCCGGGGTCGATATAGGCGACCGACACGACCACCGCAGGGCCGGCGAAGGGCAGCAGTCCGGACAGCCCGCGCCGGTGCCCGTCGAGCACCTGGCGCATGGCAGGTTCTTCAGGCCGCTCCGGGGAGACTTTCTGAAGCATGCTGCGAATTCCGGCTGGCGGGCGTGACTCCGCTTACGATCACCATACTACAGCCGCGTTTCCACTTCGTTCCGCGACCGCGCAGGCACTTCCGCAGGGGTCGCCTCGATTTCCACGGCGTGTTCACTGGGCCGGATCGGCTTGCCACGCGCGTCCGCGACGCCCCGCGTGAGTTCCGCCCCGAGCAGCACGATGACCGATGAGTAGTAGGTCCATGTGAGCAGCACGATGAAAGCCCCGGCCGGTCCATAGGCGCCGCCGATATTCGCGTATTCGATGTAGAGCCCGATGGCGTACTTGCCAGCGAGGAAGAGAACCGTGGTGAGGACGGCGCCGATCAGCGCCTCGCTCCAGTCGATTACGGCATCCGGCAGCACCTTGTACATCGCGCCGAAGGCGACGGCGAAGACCAGTACCGAGATCGCGTACTCCACGGCCTTCCATGCCGCGGTGTCGCCGCGGATCAGGGTCTGGATGAGCGCACTCACGACGAACGACACGATCAGCATGAAGGTGATGCCACCCAGGAGGGCGAAGGCCCGTGCCCTGGCACGCAGCCACGCACCCACCGCTTCGCCCGGCTTGGCCTTCACGCGCCATACGCGATCCAGCGTGCCTTGCAACTGGGCGAAGACCGCCGAAGCACCGAATAGCGTAACGACGATGCCGATGACTCCCGCGATATCGCCCAGCTTCGGGTGCGACTTCGCGCTGGCGATGACGCTGTCCAGTGCCTCGGCGGCCCGCGTACCCACGACACCGGCCAACGCCTCGGACAGCTCACCCTGCCATGCCGGATGCAGCATGGCGACGATCCATACCAGCAGGAGCAGCAGTGGCGCGAAGGACAACGCGGCATAGAACGCGAGCGCGGCGGCACGGGTCATCAGCTCGTCGTCGCTGAAACCCTCGATAGCGGAAAGGACCGTGCGCTTGATGCCACCCAGGGCCGCTCTCATGCTGTGTCTCCGTGTCATTACCGGCACCACCATCGGCGGACAGCGATAAAGGCGGGGCGCACGAGGTGTGAAGACGGGCACAAGGAACCCGTCCGCGACCACGGGCTAGAATGCGCGGATGGCCCTGACCCTGTTGATAGCCGACGACCATCCAATGTTTCGTGGCGCCCTGCTCCACGCGCTGGCCGAGCCCCTGCGCGGCGGCCGTGCGCTGGAGGCGGCGAGCCATAGCGCGATGGAAGCGGTGCTCGCGAGCGGCGAACCTGTCGACCTTGTCCTGCTCGACCTGACCATGCCGGGCGCGATGGGCTTTTCGTCGCTGCTGTGGCTGCGTGGCGAGCATCCCGATATACCCGTGCTGGTGGTCTCGTCGAACGACCACCCACGCAATGTCCGTCGTGCGCAGCAGTTCGGTGCCGCGGGCTTCGTCTCGAAATCGGCACCGGCGGAAGTGTTACGCGACGCGGTCACCGAGGTGATGAACGGAGGCACGGCCTTCGCCGCCGCGCGTGCCGCCCGCAGCGACGAGGATGAACGCCTTGCCGCAAGGTTGGCACGGCTCACGCCGGCACAGTTCCGCGTGCTCATGCTGATCGCCGAAGGCCTGCTCAACAAGCAGATCGCCGCCGAGTTGGGGTTGGCCGAAAACACCGTGAAGATCCACGTCACGGCCGTGCTGTCGAAGCTCGAATGCCGCTCGCGTACCCAGGCCGCCGTGCTCGTGAAATCCCTCGATCTCGACGAGGGTGTCGACGGCTCTCACCCCGGCTGACCGGCCAGCATCAGCAGTCGGCTCATGACGGCGCGCAAACGAGCCGGCGCCAGGGGCTTCACCAGGTAACGCAGGCCCGCGGCGTGCGCACGCTCGATATCCGCCGCGCTCGGCGCCGTGGCGATGAGCACCGTGGGCGGTGTCTCTCCCCAACGGGAGGCGAGCGCCGCGCGCAATTCCTCGCCGACGACCCCGTCGAGCGGATCTTCCTGCAACAGGATCGCCGGCGGCTCGTCCGTCTCGGCCAGGCGAAGCGCGGCACGGGCGCTGCTGGCGGAAACCACGTCGCAACCCCATGACGACAGCAGCGCGGCCGTGGTTCGTCGCGTGTCGACGTCGGCGTCGATGAGGAACACGCGCTTGCCGGTGAAGAGGGACTCCTCCTCGACGTCTCCGGCCGCCGGCGCGGCGGAGGCGCCCTCGTCGGCGAATGGCACG
>Ga0209216_1000174_pt1 | contig 12161 bp, 6 predicted proteins | sample TexAe_OM2H0_O2_FD_187940 | JGI IMG/M metagenome (GOLD analysis project Ga0209216, IMG submission 187940) | Forest soil microbial communities from Davy Crockett National Forest, Groveton, Texas, USA - Texas A ecozone_OM2H0_O2 (SPAdes) (version 2) | ecosystem: Environmental > Terrestrial > Soil >... | reverse complement strand
ATCGTGACCCTGGGTCTCGACGCGACACTCTCGCGCCAGTCGTCGCTCAAGTTTGCCTACGACTACCAGCAAGGGCAGCGCGATCATGCACGGACCGCCTCCGCGCGGTGGGTCCTGGAGCTCTGAAGCGAATGCCGTCGAGGCATCTGCCTCGACGGCATTCCCGGGCTGCACTGCCCCGACCGCGTGGTTACCTGCCCTTGATCCACACCCCATGGCTTCGCTCGCCTAATTACATTATCTACGTAATACACTCTTGTAACAGAATGTATCTGCATCTGTGACTTCTACAAAGCGTTACGAAAGGCGTCGGTACAGACATATACGGCATACATCCGCGTGAAAAAGTGCGTCCGTCATCCAACGGGAGCTACTCATGTCTGCCGACCCCGCCTCCTCTCCACTCGCCCACCCCGTATCTACGCTCTACGTAAACAGCTACACCCAAGGGATCATCGGTCCCAGTCAGCCAATGCTTGGTCCCCTCGCAGATGGAGGGACGGTGATAGCAGGCACGCCGCCCGGCTGCTGGGGACCCATGATTACGCCAGCCTTCCAGGGTGGACACGAGGTTACCCAGCCCGTAGCGATTGAGGGCGCGGAGATCGGGGATGCCGTCGCCATCCATATCAAACGTATGCGCGTGACGTCGATAGCGACTTCCTCCGGCGTGATGCGTTTCGTCGAGGGACGCTATCACGGTGACCCGTTCGTGGCTAAGTTCTGCGCCTCTTGCGGCACCGAACATCCTTCTAGCCATGTCGAAGGGATCGGCGATGAAGCGATTCATTGCAGTCACTGCGGCGCAGAGGTAAGTGCGTTTCGCTTCGCTCATGGATACGTCATCGTCTTCGATGAAGACGGACAGATGAGCCTTACCGTCAACAAAGAGATCGCAGAACGGCTGGCGAGTAACGCGGGCGAGATGTCCGCCCTGCCTGAGTCTGCGGCCCAGCATTCCATCCTCTCTCTCGCTCGTGCCGATATGGCGGGCATAGCGACACCCATGCGGCCCTTCCTGGGCAATATTGGCACGACACCGTCCATTGACATGCCCGACTCACACAACTGTGCGGACTTTGGACAGTTCCTGATCGATGCACCGCACCGCTACGGGATGAGTCAGGAAACGCTGTATCAAGGCAAGACCGATGGGCACATGGATACCAATTCGGTACGCGAGGGGTGCATCTTGATCTGCCCCGTGAAAGTTCCGGGCGCTGGGGTATATCTGGGCGACATGCATGCACAGCAAGGCAACGGGGAGATTGCTGGACATGCCACCGACGTCTCTGGCGAGACCGAACTGCATATAGAGGTCATCAAGAACCTCACGATCGAGGGTCCGATCCTCTTGCAGAACGTTGACGACCTCCCTCCCCTGGCGCGCCCGCTGAGTAACGCCCAAAAGGAACGGGCACGTCTACTCGGCGAGCGCTGGGGGCAACACGCGATCGAAGACACCGCACCCATCACGTTCATTGGTAGTGGGCCGAATCTTAACGACGCGACGAAGGACGGTCTTAGCCGTGCGGCCGCCACTACAGGCTTGCCGTATGACGAGGTCCTCAACCGCGCAACGATCACTGGGTCGATCGACATCAGTCGTTTGCCCGGCACCGTGCGCGTGACCTTCCTCTGCCCGATCGACATCCTCGACCGGCTTGGGATAGGTCGACTCGCGCGTGAAAAGTACTCACTGACCTGACTTTAACCCCACTAGGACAACCCCGTGAACCCGACGGCAGACGAAGACACTAACCAGACTGTTGCCATGGATGACCATGAAGACGCTTTTCCCGAACTGTCCCGACGCCGCTTTCTACAACATAGTGTCGTCGCCGGCGCCGGGGTGGCTCTCGCGGTAGGCGGCCTGAGTCACGCTTTACCGGCCCACGCGAAACAAGCGGTGCATGGAAACAGTCATAACACCGCACCGAACCAATTCATCGAAGCGAACGGAACGCGCTATGCCTATCGCAAGTTTGGAAAGACCACTGGAACGCCCGTTGTCTTTATCCAACACTTCCGCGGCACGATGGACGATTGGGATCCAGCGGTCACTGACGGATTGGGCGAACACTTTCCGGTCGTCCTCTTCGACAATGTCGGGATAGGCCTATCCAGTGGCAAGACACCTGACAACTTTCCCGAAGTGGCCAAGGACGCAGCGGCTTTCATCGATGCCCTCGGACTGAAGAAAGTCCATTTACTCGGTTTCTCAATCGGGGGTTTTGTCGCTCAGCTTATCCTGCTTGATCGCCCCGAACTGATCGACCGGGCAATTCTCGCGGGAACCGGGCCGCAAGGTGGCGAAGGCATGCAAACCTACACGCCTGAGGTACTCGCCGCCGCTACGCGCTATCCACTGGACGGCACAGAGCGCCCCTTTCTCTTCTTCACCCAAAGTGAAGCGGGACAGAAGGCGGCGAAGGAGTTTCTTGCGCGCGTCCACCAGCGAAAGGTCGATCCCGACAAGGCTTCGACGATACAGACCATGCAGGCCCAGGGTAACGCGTCCGGGCTATGGGGCAAGCAGGACAACGCCGCTTACAACGAACGGCTGGGAGCTATCAAACATCCGGTACTCGTTGCGAACGGATACAGCGATCTGATGATCCCGTCGATCAATGCGTATTCACTGGCAAGGCACATCCCCAATGCACAGCTGATCATGTATCCGGACGCGGGCCATGGTGCCTTGTTCCAGTACCACGATCTGTTCGTGAAGCACGCAACGCTCTTTCTTACATAGAGCCCAGGTTCCTGGCCACCCGACCTGTCCTGCCACGTGTACAAGGCCCCTGCCCAATGTTCGATCGTCGCGATCTGCTGAAATCCATCGCAGCCTACGGAAGCGTGTCAATGTTAGGCCTGACCCGCATGGTCAGTGCGTCCGACACCCGTGTTGTCGGCGCCTTACCCTCTTCCGAAGGGACAGGAACCCGTCTCGCGGACATTCCTGTAACGGAAGAAAACACTGTCACGATCGAACGTCGCGACCAGGTCGTCCTCATCGGAATCAATCGTCCCAAAAGCCATAATCGTATCGACCCAGAAACGTACGATGCTTTGGGTAAAGCCTACTATGGCTTCGAGAACGACCCATCCCTTCGTGCCGCTGTCCTCTTTGGCCACGGTGATCACTTCTCGCGCGGCATCGACGTAGACGCCTACGAGCTCGCGGCAAAGAACAAGAAGACCATTTTGTCGGACACCGGCACGATCGACCCGCTAGGCAAACGGAAACCCTTCCTCACCAAGCCTCTCGTCGTTGTGACCCATGGAAACACATGGAACATGGCGCACGAATTTCATCTGGTTGCCGACGTTCGAATTACCGCGGAGAACACGGAGTTCGGTCAAGACGAGAACACTCACGGTCGATTTCCCGGCGGTGGATCAACCGTACGATTCGTGAGTGAAGTGGGCTGGGGCAATGCCATGCGTTACATGCTTACGGGCGAGCATTGGGGCGCATTGGAAGCCTATCGAATGGGCGAGATTCAGGCGATCGCAGCCACTCGGGAGGACGCTCTGAAGCTAGGCGTCGACATTGCCACCAAGATCGCCGCATGTGCTCCGCTCGGTATTCGGGCAACGCTTGCCTCGGCCCATCTGGCAATCGATCCGCAGCGGCAACCTGTTTTCGATCAACTCACGGCACAGTACCGATCGCTCTATCAGACAGAAGATTTTCGTGAAGGACGAAGCGCCGAAGCCGAGCATCGAGCGCCGGTCTATAAAGGCAAATAATTCGTCTTGTCCCGAATTTTCCAGATACCAAGACCTATAAAGGATAATGAATGTCAGACCTTAGCTTCGCACCGGCATCTGTGGCCGATGGCTTTATACGATACCTGGGCAGCGCGGAGCGATTTCTATGGCTGGCTGATCAGTGCAGTCCTACGCATTTCGTCATGTGTCTGGAAATTCTGGGGTTCACTACCGAAGCCGACTGGAAGCGGGCCCTTGATGCTGTAGTGAAGCGTCATCCCCTCTTAATGGCTTCGATCTGTGTCGATACGGATCAGCGACCTTATTTTCGACATGAGGTCGAAAGCCTGGGCCGTATCCGCATACTGAAGGACGCGGATTGGAAGGCAGAGGTATCGAACGAGCTGGCTTCGCCGGTCTTGTGGGAAAGTGCACCACTTATGCGTGCGGCGGTGTCCCTCGAGCACGACAAAAGTCATCTCATACTCAGTTTTCATCACAGCATCGCTGATGGCCGTTCTGCACTATTGATCGTGCGCGACATGCTCAGGGTTATCGAGGGCGAGGTTCTCGATCCCCTGCCCCTGCCCTCATCGTACGAGTCGCATCTTTCTCCGGATGAAGACCTTACCGAGGCGCCGCCGCCGTCACCTGGGAGCCCTTCGAAAGATAAGCCAGCGGCGTTTGTCGACGTGGATTCAAGACGTCCGATGATTAGCTCAGCGACTCTGCCGGAGGCCTTAACGCGCCGCCTTAGGGAAAAGGCCCGCGACGAGGGAGCATCCATCCAAAGCGCCGTGATCACAGCGTTGACCTTTTGCGTATCCCCACACCCCGGCGACAACGTAAGGATTCTCAATCCCCTGGATATCCGCCCCCTGTTGGGCGATAGCGATACGAGGGCAATGTACGCCACGATTCTTCCAGTTGAGATCACCAGCCCCTCTCGAGCGGGTTTCTGGAGCCGCGCAGCCGCGGTAAAGGCTGATCTGGCGGGCCTGGCCACCAAGCCCGCGATCCTGAACAACATGACGTTCAATAAATACGTTACGAATGCGGCGCCGACTGCCGGGGCATTCAAAGGGGCGCTTTCCCAGATACTTTCCGGACACGAATTCATTGTGTCGAACGTCGGAGTCCTTCCTTACGCAAGCTCGATAGGGCGCCTCAAAATATCGAACATCTGGGGTCCGGCCGCTCTCTTTGGCACCACCAACGAACAGTCCATCGGGATATGCACAGTCGACGACAAGCTGACCATGCTGCATACCAGCTCCAGTCCCCGCATCAACTTACTTTCGGAACTCGAGCAAGTGCTTCAGGAGTTTTGCAGCTGAGTTTTGCGACGACAGCTGGGACGTTTCGCTTTAGTTGTGTGTCAGCTTAATCCTGAGGTCACTGCTGACGGCAGCTCTCAGCGGTGTCGAAATGGCTCTACACGACCGAAGCCAACCGAAAATCGTAATCGACAGAGTAGTAAGGCACGTCGCTGACGATCCCGTCGGGCATGCAACCGGCGGGCATTAACGCAAAGGGATGGACGAGGCCGTCCTTGACACCGAAAACCGGATCGTCCGCCATATAGGGGTCGCCTTCCACGAAAAGCATCGTCGTCAGCCGATGAAATCCTGGCGCATCGACCCTGACATGCACATGCGCTGGCCGCACATTGCTTCGCCCGGTAACTCGCACCATCATCCCGACCGGCCCGTCGTCGGGAATCGGATAAGAAACGGGCAGAACCGACCGGAAGTGGAATCGGCCTTCCTCGTCGGTCTGCAATAGCGCACGCATCGCGCTTTCGCCATGGCGGTGCTCCGGATGTGTCACGTCGTAGTGCCCTTCCCCATCGGCATGCCAGATATCGACCGCCGCGCCCACCACCGACGCGCCCTGTTCATCCAGAATACGCCCCGCGAAATACATCGGCACACCGGCAGCGCCTCTTGAAATATCGGACCCCGGCACGGCACGCGGCCGGTCTTCAAAATAGAACGGGCCCAATACCGAGTTAGCGGTCGCTTCCGACGGATAGCGATGATTTATCGCGTCAACCAAGGCCGTGACACCCAGCGTATCGGAAAGCAGGATGAACTCCTGGCGTTCGTCGCTGCACATCTTGCCGGTCGCCGTGAGGAATTTAATGCCGGCCAGCCATTCTTCCTCGCTCGGCTCGACTTCTCGGACAAAGGCATGAACGTGCCGGACCAATGCTTCCATTACCGCCTTGGTCCGCGCATCGGGCGTCCGCTTGAGGGCATCGAGGACTAAATCGGTAATGGTTTCTTCAGTAACGTTGGTCATGTCACTTGGGGAAGATTCTTTACGCTATGAGCATCGACCCGTGGATCGATAGTGTCTTGATCAAAACACCGATATTGCTCAGATGGAACTCGCGATTGCTCACTACAGGGTGTTACCTAATGCGAGGGCGCATCCCATGGATGCCTACAAAATCAGCAATGCCTTATATTTGTAATACAAAAACGGCAACGCTCAGATGCTGAGCATCATCACTTGCCGATTCGCGTAAACATGCGGTTGCGAAAAAGTGAGACACAGTTCACACTTTCCGCGAGGCACGTCTAGTTTCCAGCCAACGTTCAGCTATAAGAACGAAAAGCTGTTGAGTCAGTTGCTTTTGCACCGGCCGAGTCTTGGAAGAGCCGTAAGGGGGAACGCTATGGATTATCCGTATCCGTCTAGGCGGGGCAGCAGCGATTTTATTCAATGGAACTCCCTGCTCAGTAGGCCGCTTAGCGACATGCGAGGCCCCCGGCGGGCTCGCGCGCCTTACGTGATGGCTGCACGCCCCCCGCCCCTCTAATCCCACGAGTACTCAACCATTCCTGAATCCGCCGTCTTCCGACGCGCGGCAGATGCCGTGCGCGGTTCAACCGCAAGCCCGTAGCTAAAAAACCCATACGCCACTCATCCGAATGCAGCTTTGCCTGCGTCGTGGGTCCCTGCGTGCCTGCGTTTCGTGTTCCCAAACCACGCTCCCCCGAGAGGTAACGTAATGAACAGGATTCACAGCAAGATCTGGAACCGCGCGCTAAACCAGCTCGTGGTCGCGTCGGAACTGGCTACCGCTAAAAAAGGCAGTGCGTCGACACAGCGACCGACGGGGCGGAAGCCGTCTCGAAGGCTCGCCTCGTTTGCCGCGGTGGCGTCAGTCGCCTTTGGTGGCATCGGATGGGCGTCGTTGGCCGAGGCGCAAGTCGTGTGCAATACCGCTCCGTGGGCCAATGCAGGGAACCAGGCTGCGTGTCTTGGCCTCAACGCCAATGCCCAGAGCGATGGTGCAACCGCTGTTGGCGCCGCTTCGGTGGCCAACGGGGGCGGAGCACTTGCCGTCGGTCTAGGGGCTCAGAGCCTTGGTGTTCATTCCACCGCCGTAGGCTGGCAGTCCTATGCGAACGCGCTCAACGCCGTCTATCTGGGTGCCCGCACCGTCGGAACGGGGGCATCGGGGGAGTCCGCCGTCGCCATCGGCACCGATGTGAGCTCGTCTGGTCTGCGTGCCATTGGCATCGGCCTCCAGACAAATGTTTCGCAAGAAAGTGCTATCGGTATCGGCACGATGACCGAGGCCAGCAATGTGTATGCCATCGCGATGGGGAACGTGGCTCAGTCGACAGGACAGTATTCCGTAGCCCTGGGCTACGGGGCGCATGCATTCGGCGACGGTGCAGTTGCCGTGGGCGGCGGCGCGGTGTCGACAAACGTCAATACGGTAGCTCTCGGCGTCCAATCCATCGCGAGCGCGGCGGGAGACTCCGCGTTGGGTACGTTTGCGAGTGCTACCGGCGGCAATTCGACCGCTCTTGGCGTTAGCAGCACGGCTTCCGGACTTACCGCCGTGGCAGGCGGATGGTCCTCGAAGGCGGCGGGTGCCGAGTCCATCGCCTTTGGTAACACGGCGACGGCCAGCCAGGACGAAGGTATCGCCATCGGCGCTCGCGCAGCGTCGAGCGCGGTGAATGCTATCGCAATAGGTGCGGATTCGAGCGCTGCAGGCGGTAAAGCACTAGCTATCGGTGCAGGAAACTCTGCCTTCGGCGATGGTTCCGTGGCTATCGGCGACCCCAGTTACGCCAGCGGTACCGGCGCCTTCACCGGCGGTGCGAACAATATCGCAAACAACGACGGTACGGCGACCGCGACGGCCGCGAACATGGCGAATGGTGCGGTTGCCATCGGCAACAGCAACGTCGCGGTCGGTCAGGGCAGCATCGCAGTGGGTAACACAAGCAGCGCGCTCGCCGCTGGTGCTGTCGCACTCGGCGATACAGCGCAGTCGGGTGCCGCCGCGGGCATCGCCATTGGCTCCGGCGCGAACTCGGGAACGGTCTCGACGGGCGGCGCACTCACCGACAACTGGACTCCCGGCAGCACGCAGCGAACCGCGACCTTTGTAGCCGGCAATACGGCGATCGGCGCAAGCGCCCTCGCCGACAACAACGGTACCGCCATCGGTACGTCCGCACAGGCAACGGCCGCACAGTCATTTGCAGGGGGCGTAGGCGCCGTGGCAAATGGACGGGTCGGCGTCGCTGTTGGTGGCGGCAGCCTGGCCTCGGGTGATTCCGCGGTTTCGATCGGAAACACCTCGACGGCGGCGGGCGCCAACTCGGCGGCGATCGGTGCGGGCGCTGAGTCGAAAGCCGACGGAAGCGTAGCGGTGGGTCTCGCCGCCATGGCCAACAATGCAAACGATGTCGCGCTCGGTGCGGGTTCGACCACCGATGTCGCGGTGGGAACGCCGGGAGCGACGATCAACGGAACGGCATACACGTTCGCCGGCACGACACCGGGCTCGACCGTCAGCGTCGGTGCGCCCGGTGCCGAGCGCACAATCACCAACGTCGCGGCGGGCCGCATCGACGGCACCAGTACCGACGCGATCAACGGCTCGCAGTTGTTCGCGACGAACCAGGCAGTGGATGGGCTAGGCACGAGTGTCACCAACCTCGGCAACACCGTGACCAACCTCGGTGACACCATCGCCACGACCATCGGCGGTGGCACCACGTACGATCCAACCACCGGCACGATCAACACGAGCGTGACCTACGGCGGCAACACGTACAGCTCGCTGCAGCAGATCTTCAACCAGATCGATGGTGACGTGACCGCCGCTGCCGTGCACTACTTCAGCGTGAACGACAACGGCACGCAGGGCGCCAACTTCGCCAACGATGGCGCTTCGGGAGTGAATGCGCTTGCCGCAGGCGTCGCTGCAACGGCCACTGCCGACAACGCCACCGCGCTGGGCCAGGGCGCCGGTGCATCGATACTCGGCAGCGTCGCGCTCGGTTCGGGCGCCGTGTCGGACCGTGCCATTGCCCCGATAAGCGGCACGATCATGATCGGATCCAACGCCATCCCGTACAACACGACCGACAAGACCCTGCTCGGCGCGGTCTCGGTGGGCAATGCTACCGGCTACCGCCAGGTCACGAACGTGGCGGACGGCACGGAAGACCAGGACGCGGTGACCCTGCGTCAGTTGAAGGGAGCGATGGGTTCGTTCGCCGTCACGCCGCTCATGTACTTCCACGCCAATTCCATCCTGACGGACTCGGCGGCGATTGGTACGGACTCCGTCGCTATCGGTCCGGAGACCACGGTGAACGGCGACAACGGCATCGGCATGGGCAAACACTCGATCGTTCAGCAGACGGCGCCGGGTGGTATCGCGATCGGCCAGAACACCACGGTGAACCTCTCCGATGGCGTGGCACTGGGCACCAATGCGACGTCGAACGCGATCCAGGCGATGGCGCTTGGCGCCGGTTCGCAAGCGGCCTTCGTGGGTAGCGTGGCATTGGGTTCGGGCTCCGTGACGGCTGATAAGGTCGCGACCACCGAGACGACCATCAACGGCACGACGTATACGTTCGCCGGTGGCGCGCCGGGTTCCACGGTCAGCGTGGGTGACGTGGGCGCGGAACGCACCATCACCAACGTTGCGGCGGGTCGCATCAGCGACAGCAGCACGGACGCCATCAACGGCTCGCAGCTGTTCGCCACCAACCAGGCCGTCGGCACCGTCGGCACGACGGTCACCAACCTCGGCAATACCGTGACCAATCTCGGCAACACGGTGACCAACCTGGGCGACTCCATCGCCAACAGCATCGGCGGAAGCACCACGTACGACCCGGCCACCGGCACGATCAACACGAGCATCAACTACGCCGGCAACACGTACAGTTCGGTGCAGCAGATCTTCGACCAGATCGGTACGAACGGCATCAAGTACTTCCACGCCAACTCCAACCTCGCCGACTCCATCGCGACCGGAGTGAACAGCGTGGCGATCGGTCCGGTGTCCAACGCCAACACGGAAAATGCCGTGTCGATCGGCAACGGTGCGACGGCCGGAGCGAACGTGGGTGACGTGGCACTGGGTGCGGGCTCGACAACGGCGACCGTCGTGCAGACCGGAGGCACCACCATTGCCGGGAACACGTACACCTACGCCGGTGGCGCGCCGACCAGCACGGTGAGCGTCGGCTCGGCCGGCGCGGAGCGCACCATCACCAATGTCGCGGCCGGCCGCGTGGATGGATCGAGCACGGACGCGGTGAACGGCTCGCAGCTGTTCGCCACGAACCAGGCCATCGATTCGCTCAACACCACGGTGATCAACAACGCCACGCACTACTACAGCGTGAACGACAACGGCGTCACCACCGGAGGCAACTACGACAACAACGGCGCCACGGGCCTGAACGCGGTGGCCTCGGGTGTCGGCTCGGTCGCCACGGCCACCAACGCCACGGCGGTGGGCCAGGGCACGAACGCGTCGATCGATGGCAGCGTCGCGCTCGGCTCCGGCTCGGTGTCCGATCGTGCGATCGCACCGAACTCCGGCACGATCACGGCGGGTACGCACGTCATTCCGTTCAACACCAGCGACAGGAATCTGGTCGGTGCGGTGTCGGTAGGCAACGCGACCGACTTCCGCCAGGTGACCAACGTCGCCGACGGTACGGAAGACCAGGACGCTGTGACCTTGCGCCAGTTGAAGGGCGCCCTGACCTCCTTCGCGGTCACGCCGACGAAGTACTTCCACGCCAACTCGGCGGCGGCGGACTCGGCGGCGATCGGTGCCGAGTCGGTGGCCGTGGGTCCGGAAACCACGGTGAACGGCGACAACGGCATCGGCATCGGCAACCACTCGATCGTCGCGCAGACGGCTCCGGGCGGCACGGCCATCGGCCAGAACTCCACGACCAACCTCGCGGACGGCGTGGCGCTGGGCACCAATGCCACGTCCAACGGCATCCAGGCGATGGCGCTGGGCGCGGGTTCGCAGGCGGCCTTCGCCGGCAGCGTGGCCCTGGGTTCGGGCTCGACGACAGACGCCGCGGTCGGCACGGCCAACGCCACTCTCGCCGGCGTCACGTACAACTTCGCCGGTGCGACGCCGGGCTCGACGGTCAGCGTGGGCAGTGCGGGTGCCGAGCGCACCATCACCAACCTCGCCGCGGGACGGATCAGCGGCACTAGCACTGACGCCATCAACGGTTCGCAGCTGTACGCGACCAACCAGACACTGGAACTGCTGGGCTCGCAGATCATCAACCTGTCCAACACCGTCAACAACTTCCCCACCGGTGGTGGCAACGGCGGCAACACCAACAACACGTACAACAACAGCGGCGACAACAACACGGCATCGTCCGCCACGGGTAATAACTCGACGGCCGTGGGCGCCGGTTCCAGCGCAACAGGTGACAACAGCGTCGCCATCGGTGCCGGTTCGGTCGCCAACACGTCCAACTCCGTGTCGGTGGGTTCGACGGGTCATGAGCGCACCATCACCAACGTGGCGAACGGCGTAAATCCGACCGACGCGGCCAACGTGGGACAGGTCGATCAGGCCTTGCAGGAGGCCAAGAACTGGTCGAAGAACTACGTCGACCAGCGCTTCCAGACCGTCGACCACGACCTCAACCGCATCGGCAACCGCGCCAACGCGGGCGTCGCCTCGGCCATGGCCATGGCTGGCCTTGGACAGGCCTACCAGCCGAACCAGAGTTCAGCCGGCGTCGCCCTGGGCTCCTTCCACGGTGAGACCGGCATTGCGTTGGGCGTCTCTACGATCACGGAAAGCGGCCGCTACATCTTCAAGCTCAACGGCACCACCAACTCGCGTGGCGACGCCGGCGCGAGCGTCGGCGCGACCGTGGTCTGGTGAACGGAGATATCTCATGCATATCAATCAAGGAAATCGAGTCATGTCCATTTTTCCCAAAGGGCTTGCTGCTGTCTCTCTGACTCTCGCCCTGGCCGCGTGCGGCAACATCAGCCATGACGTGGCGAAGGATGGACACAACGCCGGCCAGCTCGTGTGGCCGGCGACGAGCGAAGTGACGCCCATGCACAAGGGCGGCACATTCCCCGCCATCCCCAACCTGCGCCAGATGAAG
>Ga0209216_1000173_pt1 | contig 12242 bp, 13 predicted proteins | sample TexAe_OM2H0_O2_FD_187940 | JGI IMG/M metagenome (GOLD analysis project Ga0209216, IMG submission 187940) | Forest soil microbial communities from Davy Crockett National Forest, Groveton, Texas, USA - Texas A ecozone_OM2H0_O2 (SPAdes) (version 2) | ecosystem: Environmental > Terrestrial > Soil >... | reverse complement strand
GTTTCCGATCCGTGATGTCTTCCACCATCGCCAGGCCATAGAGTGGAACACCATCGTCGTCGCGCATCAGCACTGCCGTGACGTCGAGCCAGGCTATGCTGCCGCTTCGCTTGATAAAACGTTTTTCTATCCGGTAACTCGGGATTTCGCCGCGCAGAAGTTGTTCGGTTAAAGCGATGCCTCGTGAGACGTCGTCGGCGTGCGTGATATCGGCGAGGCGTTGTTGGAGTAATTCCGCTGCCGCGTAATCGAGAGCGTGGCAGAGTGCGGCGTTCACGCGGCGGAAGCGAAAGTTGAAGTCGATTACCGCCATTCCGATCGGCGCATTATCAAACGCCTGGCGAAAACGCCCCTCGTTCCCCTGATTCGCCGATTCAGGCTCCGGCGCGCAGTTTTTCTCTTGCACTGTCTGGGATTTCTTCGAAGCGTGGGCGGATGGTTTCACGCTGCGATCCAATCAACTGTCAGGGAAATCAGCAATCCGGTAGTCGCTGTATTTACGGAAAAATTCCCCTGTATGTAAGAAGACGGCTGAGGTCATAACGTACGTTATACTCCCTGGTTGCCTTACGCCATCATGGAACGAACGAATGAACGTGCCGAAAGAGTTCATGGAGGGTTGATTCGTTCTCCCCGACGCCGCAACAAGCTTGTCCTGACCGAGCGTCTTGCGCTAGATTCTGCAAAGTGAACCTCGTGTTTGACTCACGCTTCACAGGAACCTTTCAGCCTGTGAGGAAACTTCAGACCGCCGGGATGATCATTGCTACACTGCAATGAATTGAAAGAGAACCTCATGCTAAATACAAACTGCGCTCACTGTGGCTTCGCCAATCAGGTTGCGGAGGAAATCTGCGTTGCCTGCGGCGGAAATCTAACCCTCCGACCATCCTTTGACCCTCAAAGTCAACCTCATGAGTGGCAACCACAAGCCGATCCGGACCAACTTCTGCCGGGCATACGGCCCTTCGGAGTCGACACAGTTATCGGCGATACCCTGTCGATCTTCACCAAAAACCTTTGGTTGATCACCAGGATCGTCGTCGTGATTGTCACGCCGCTTCAGATCTTTAGAGCACTCAACCTTCCGGAGACAACAGACAATTTCGAAGTAATGACCTGGTCTTATCTGTTAGGAGCCGCAGCCGAGGTGTTGATGGCGCCGGCACTGATTTACGCGTTGATGAAAGTGCTCGAGACCGGTCGGTCGCCGGGTGTCCAGGAGTCGTATCGCTGGGGCATTAACAAACTGATCAAGCTGAGCATCTGTGCTTTGGTTACAGGCCTGCTAACAGCGCTCGGTTACGCGTTGTGCATCATTCCGGGTATCATCGTCATGCTGAGCCTTTCGCTGGTTTATCCAATCGCCGTTCTGGAAGGAGGCTCAGTGGCGGAAATCTTGTCCGAAAGCAGGGACCTGACCCGAGGACACCGGCTCCAGATTCTCGGCGCGTGGATAGTGATGGGACTCATCATGGTGATCCCCTATCTTGCTATTGCTTTTGTTATAGGTTCCTTTGCTGAAACCACTTCGTCCTGGCCATTGGCGGTAGTTGCTTCGATCGCAAGCGACATTTTGGGACAACTACAAACCGTCATGGCACTGGTGATTTATTTAGGCATTCCGCGAAACGCGATCGGCGGCGGCCATTCTGTGTTGTCTTTAAAATAAACTGCAAATGTATTCAGCCCAGATCACGCGCGCAAATCCAACTTGTGTTGTTCTTCTGATCGATCAATCAGCATCGATGTCCGATCCTTTCAGCGGCGACTCAGCCCACAAGAAGGCAGAGTTTGTTGCTGAAGTGGTGAACCACACACTGCACGATCTTGTTATTCGTTGCACCAAGACTGAAGAAGTCAGAAATTACTATCACGTCGCCGTGCTCGGTTACGGACGCCAGGTGTGGAGCGCGTTTGCCGGCCCGCTGGCGTCGCGGGAGATCGTGCCGATCGCCGACGTTGCCGATCATCCACTACAAATTAAAAGTAGTTACAAAAGAGTCTCCGACGGCGCGTCGGGTTGGGTCGAGATTCCCGTGCGTTTTCCTGTTTGGATTCATCCTGCGGCCGATGGAAAGACGCCGATGTGTGGAGCGCTCGCGCGCGTGAAGCAGCTACTCGAGCGATGGCTCGCGGAACACCCGCGCGGTTTTCCGCCCACCGTGTTGCATCTTACGGACGGCGAGTCGAGCGATGGTGAGCCATTCGATATCGGACAGGAGATCATGTCGCTCGGCACTGACAATGGGCAGGTTCTCTTATTCAACTGCCACATCTCTTCGCGCCGCGCGCCCAAGGTCGAATACCCAACGGACGAAAGTCTGTTACCAGATGGATTTGCGCGCACGTTGTTCAGGATTTCCAGTCCTTTGCCGTCCGGCTTTTTAGCCGCGGCCGCACAACTCGGGGTGCATACGGTCGACGGTTCGAAAGGATTTGTATTCAACGGCGATCCGTCTTCCATCGTACAGTTCTATGAAATCGGAACGAGCCTGACGGGTATGACGCCTTACCGCTGGATGGATGAGATCACGGAGCCTGAATGAGTTCTGTCAAACAGAGTGCTGGTTGGGAATTGCGAACGCAGCAGGTTCTGTTGCCGAAGTCGGGCTTTGAGTCATCTGAGTGTGAAGACGTTATCGGCATAGACGAGCAAAACTGCCGGTTCGCCGTGGCAGACGGCGCGACGGAAGCATTCGACGCGAGGACCTGGGCGCAACGTCTGGCGGAAAATTGGGTGCGTAGTGATTCAGCGCTTACGACTGAAACATTCCATGAGTGGGTGGCGAACGAAGGCGCCGCGTTGCACTCAGCCTGGAATCAACTAACGCTGCCGTGGTACGCGGAAGAAAAAGCACAAAAAGGATCGTTTGCGGCTTTTGTCGGGGTGGAATTGGATCTCCGCAGCGAGTCACCGTCGTGGAAAGCGATAGCGCTGGGTGATGCGTGTCTTTTGCACTGCCGCCATGGAGCGCTACTTAAGAGTCTGCCGCTTTCGAATTCGGCAAGTTTCAACAGCGCGCCGATGCTCGTGGCTTCTGACCCGGTTTTTTACAAAACCAGCGCCGACTCACTGGTGATCGACTCCGGCCGCTGCCAGAACAACGACCTGTTCTTTCTCGTTTCAGATGCAGCGGCCGCGTGGTATCTCGAACGCTTTGAGCAGAACGATTTTCTCGACATTCTGCGCGACAATGACGAGCCGGACGCCGCAAAATTCTTTGAGAATGAGCGAAGCGCTGGCAGAATAAGAGACGATGACATCGCCGTGATACGCCTCGAAATTCAGCAGCGGAGTATCAGCTAAGTGGTAGCCTCGCCCTCGCAATCAGGACCAAACCAGATTCCCAGATACTGGCCGTCTGCCCGACACTTCACCGAGGTCATTCAATGCCCTTCTGTCTGTTTCGCAAGCCCTGTTTTGCGCAACACTCTACCTGCAGTTGACCGTCTCGGAATGCCGATCGTTACGTCGGGCCAGTTTGCTTACGTTTACAAACTCAAATCAACAAACGGGCATGGCGACTTCGCCGTTCGCTGTTTCCGTGGTTACCTCGGCGATCGCGATCAGCGTTATCGCGCGATTCAGGAGCACGTGCAATCATTGCCGGTCTTATGTCTTTCGGACTTCAGGTACGCACCCGAAGGCATACTGGTCGGCGGCCAGCGTTACCCGATTCTCTTCATGAAGTGGATCGATGGGCCAACGCTCGACCTGTACGTTGGCGAGATGCTGCACCGGCGCGACGTGCTGCTCCATCTCGCGGACGAATGGCTGCGCGTCGTGATCGCGCTGGAAGCCTCGGGCGTCGCACATGGCGATCTGCAACATGGCAACGTGATCGTCGAACACGGGCAACTGCGTCTGATCGATCACGACGGAATCTACGTGCCCACGATGAACGGCTGGTCCGCGTCTGAAGTCGGTCATCAGCATTACCAGCATCCGCACAGAACGGCGCAACACTTCGATCAAGGTCTCGACAACTTTTCCGCGCTCGTGATCTACCTGTCGTTGTTGTCACTCGCAGAACGCCCGACGCTCTGGCAGGAACATCACGACGAGAACCTGTTGTTTACCAAGGCTGACTTTCAGGATCCCGCTTCGTCGGCTTTATTCACGAAGATTCGAGAGATTGGAACCGAGCACACTCGGCTGGCCGACATTCTTGCGATCGCGGCTTCCGGTTCACCCGGTTCTGCGCCTCGTCTGTTGGAGTTGGTGGAGGCGCCGTCGCGTTTGCCTGCGTGGATGACGGCTCCGGCCGATCTGGAGACAGAAACAAAAACGAGAGAAGTGGCGCGCGAAGAAGCACCGGCGGAAACGAGAACCGCGCGGTGGTTACCGTGGGATGAGAAGACCAAAGAACGTCCCATGCCAAGCACACCGGGATCGACATCGGTCCAATCGGTCTTCAGTGCGACGAGCTCAGGATCATTGCCGATGCAGCGCGACCCAGCCCAGGTCTTTCAGAACTCGTTCTCTTTTGCGTGGGAGTTTTTCCGCCAATACTTTTTCTGGTGGTACTGGGGCGCCTATGTTCTATTTCAGTTTAGCGGTTTAGGTTTCACGATCGGCTTTCTGGTAGCGACGTTTGCGATGCTGATCTGGTCTTTGGCTTGGGGTATTTACAAGGCGAATGAACTGGCGCGTGCCGCACGACTAAAACAATTATCATCATCACTAGCGACTGCTCCACTTCCGCCGCTTCCGGCACTGCCGCCTACGCCGCGACGAAGTCCGCTTTCGTGGCAAACGGTTACGCACGTTTATCCACTGCCGACGCTACCAAAACCACCGCAACCGATCGTCGGCAACCGCGTGTTGGGAATCTATCACCTGGAAGACTGCGATTGGGTGGAACAGATCACAGCAGCAAATACGGTCACGTTTGCATCACCATCCGAAGCCGCATCACACGGTTACAAAGCCTGCCGCATCTGTTCGCCCGCGACTTGATCCTGAACATTCTTCTCTGTGTCTGTGTGTCTCTGTGGTTAATTTTCCTAAGCATCATTGAACCTCAGAGACAGAGACGATTGAACTCAAAGCGCCGAACTCAGAACTTCGACAGATACCGCTTCCTGTGGCACCGAAGCTTCGGGTTGAAGCGCAGGTTCCGGTTGAGGCGGATGTTCCGGTTGCGTCGCGGGTTGCGGTTGTGCGGGCTTCTGGTTGTTGATGGCAGCTCGCAACTTGCCGCTCGTATCGTGAGTTTCCCATTCCTTCCAGCGAGCAAACGCGCGGTGTAAATGCTTCGTGCGTAACTTGGCAAAGTGATTCAATAACCACGTGAGCGCCGCGACTTGTTCGGTTGCTTTTTCCTTTCGGGCCGGAAGGATCTCGTCTCCAAGATGCACGATCCAACTATCGCAATCATGAAGATCGCCGAGAGCAGCCTGCATCCGGGCCGCTCGTTTGGCATGCGTTGAAATCGAACGAGGAAAACACGGCGCGAGCAGTTCGATAGCATAACGCAAACGTTTCGCGGCGATGCGAAGCTCGTGCAACGCGTTCACGTCGAGCGGCTTGAATAGTCCATCACTTCGCTTTTCAAACTCTTTCAGTCGATCGCGGATGATCTCCTGCGACACTTTCGCAAACGTTGGTGGCGTGAGACGTTTGCGCTTTCGTTCGGTGACTGTGGTTGCTTCTTCGAGGGCCGCGGTGAAGTCTGTTTCCAGGGTCTTCAGTTCGCCTTTCGTGAGGGCGGCTTTCAATTCCCGGCGCTGATGCTCGCGAACCTCTTTCCGTTTCGCAATGAACTGCTTGAACGCAGGAGCGTGTTCGGCGGGAACCTTTTTCTCAATCTCTTCCAACGCCACAATCGCGACGTCCTGATCGCGTACTTCTCCGAGTGCGTCAGCAATGCTCTTGAACCGCTTGATCGACGACGCGAAACTTCGCTTTGGCAGATACGGGAGAAAATCGCGCATCACGCTCCGCAATCGGCGTGAAGCAACCCGCATGGAGTGAACGCCCTCAGGGTCGGACCAATCAAGCGCGGCTTTTCGCCAGTCGAGCAATTCACTGAGTCGTGTTGCGAACACCAACTTTATGCCGTCTCCAACCGGTGCGCCACACTGAAGTCCGTGTATCTTCTTCGCTTTAGCCATCAGTTTTTATCCACGCGCGGCTTTCTGGCGCCGCACATTGAAACTCAGAATTCGATTGAATGCTTGTTCAAACAGTGACCGTTTTCTTTCCACCTCGACCAGTTCGTTTTCACAATCAGCGTCGCTGTACAAGTCGAAATGCAGCACGCCTGACTTCTCGCGACACTGCACATCATAGATTCGACTATCGTGACTGCGGTCCAACGCGTCCGCCAATCTTACAATGCCACCCAGCTTACAAACGATCTCGCGGTCCGGCAGATTCAGTGCCGCGTATTCGGGATGGCGCTTTTTCGGCAGCGACCCGCGATGATAACGAGCGATATTCGCAATCACTGCGCGCTCTGCTTCGGAAAACCCGGTGAGCTCTGAATTAGTTATCAAATAAAGCGCGTGTTTTTGGTGCGATTCGTGTGCGATGTGATAACCGATATCGTGCAGCAGCGCGCCCGCGAGCATGAGCGTACGATGATGCCGCGAGAGATTTTCAGTTGGCGCGAGGCTGTCGAAGATCTTTTCCGCTAGTTTGGCGACCTGTCGCGCGTGGGTTTCTTCATAACCAAAACGGCGTCCGACCGCGTGTACGCCGCGCAGTTTTTGGTCCGCAAAATTCGGCGCCGGCGGGCGCGACTCATCTTCCAGTTCGCGCAGACTGTCGATAATCACGCCTTCTCTTAAAGCCCACTCACACGTCCGGATCACGTTGATCCCCAACGCGCGCATCGCTGCTTCGAGTATGTGACTGCCGGCGACGATGATTTCGGATCGCTGAGAAGTTATTCCTGCGAGTGCGCGCCGCTCGGCAAGATTCATGGTCGCGAGTTTGGCGTTCAAGGCCGCGAGCTGGCTGAGAGGAATGTCGGTCTCCGTCGGTTGCACTGATTGGTTCTTGCCGTTCGGCGATGAAATTTGACGGAGCGCAGCGCCGATCGAGAGTATGGTTCCTGACGTGCCTGAAGCTTGTTGCCACTGTGCTTGCCGCAACTCGCGGTGCGGGCGTTCAAACGCGGCGTGAATTTCGGCTTTGAGATTGGCGAGTTGTTTTGGTTTGGGTGGATCGAAATTGAGATAACGCTCCGTTAGACCAACTGCTCCGATCTTCATCGAGAATAGCGAAAGCGGGGTGCCGTTGCGAAAGAGCGAGATCTCCGTGGAACCGCCACCGATGTCCACGTTAATGTTCGTGGCTCCATTGAGCGAACAGCCGTGCGACGCAGCGAGACCGATCAGCCGCGCTTCTTCGATGCCGGAAAGTGTTTCGACGCGCAGACCGGTCTGTTGTTCAACTTCTGCAATGAATTGCGAAGCGTTGTTTGCTTCACGCACGGAGGCAGTGGCGACAGCGATGATCTGGTTGGGTTGATGTGCCTCGGCGATTGTCTTGAAGCGTTGCAGACAACTTATCGCGCGATCGATTGCCGATCGAGAGAGGCGTCCCTTGCGCAGTGTCTCGTGACCCAGCCGGATCACTTCCTTTTGTCGCGTGACAACTGCGAACGAACTACTGTCAGCCGCGTCAGCGACTGCCAGTTTGATGGAGTTGGACCCAATGTCGATCGCCGCGAGTTTCAATGGTCTGAGACTTTAGGCAAACTTTGTTACAGCGAAGTGAACTGTAACTGAAGTAAGACGCGCTTTCCACTTGTAAGCCTTGACGTGCATCGGGACAACTGAGGAAATGCACGTCCAAGGCGTGTCACCGGCGGGTGGTGGGAGACGATTTTCACTTAATCAGTTTCTTCACTTGTCCCGGTGGATAGAACGGTCCGCCGAAAACCTGCGGCTCGAAGTCAATCAGCGACGGGTCGATAGCGAACGAATAAATCTGAGTTGCGAGAGTCGGATTCAGATCGTTGTCACTGATCACGTAGAGCACGTGACGGCCGTCGGAAAGATCCGGTCCCCAAGCGAGTCCTTCAATCTTCTCGGGAATCGTCGGCGCCAGGTTTAGATCCGCGTCGAGCAAATCAATGAACAGCATTTTGCTGACCGGCACCACGCCGGCAGGCAACGCACCCGCGGGCAAACTCGCCATTCCCGAAACATCAGTCGCGCCGTTGAGATCGATCTTGTAGATCTTTTTCCGCGTTGGAGCTTGTGGCGGGGTTTGCAAGTTCGACCTGTTGTCGCGATCGATAACCAGAAACTCATGGTCGTTGATCGCGAGAATGTCACACACGCCCTGACCGCGATTTATCGCTTCCAGCACGTAAACGTATTCGTGCGTTTCGCCGGTAACGAGATCGATCTTGAGAATGCGGTTGTTCAGTCCGAGACGGTCGAGTCCGCTCAGGCCGTTGTCCTGAATCAAAGCGTTTTGCATCATGCCAAACAGCGTTCGGCCATCCGGGCTGATCGCTAAACCTTCCATGCCGCGGTTCGCCTGGCGACCTGCCGAGTTACCGGTCAGTTCCTGATTCGGATCGGCGTTCGGATTGCTGATGAAAAACTTCGACGGAAGCGCGATCCGACGTTTCAAGTGGCCCTGGCGATCGAACTCAAACACGTACGGTCCATACTCGTCGGAAACATAGAACGTGCCCTGCGGGCTCATTCGAATGCCTTCGGGATCGAGCCGGAGCGTCGCGAACTCGTTGCCTTGCACGAAAGCTCCCGCAGCGCCAACAAACGTCTTGCCGGAATCATTCTGAAGAAAACGCGTCTCGAGCAACACCGTGCGAATGTTTGGAAAAGGCGCGCCAACATCCGTCGTGATATGCAGGAAATGAAAACGGTCGAGATACGGAACGTCAGTGAGACCGTCGAACGGTCCGCGATCGGGCGCGGCAATAAACACGTTGTCGTGACCGGTGTACGTTATGTCTGAACCAAAGCCACCGAAGATTGCTTTGGGAACGCAGTTAGTGAGTGCGCCTTGCTGACAGATGTTTCCTGTCAGGCCGGACTTGTCGAGCGCGGTTCCGCTGACGACACCTTTGCCGATCAATGTGATTCCGGGCGTCAATGCGGCTCGGGTGCGCGCAGGGTAAACGAGAGACGCAGTTGTGATCACGAGAACGGCCAATGCCGTACTCAAAATACGCAGCATTTAGTAGTGCTCCTTTCGAGGTTGTTTGGTCCGAGAAAGTAGTGGCTACGGGTTAACGCGTAATGATCGGTTTGTGAACAGTTTGTAAACTCCGGTCTTTATAGTCGCCCCCATGGTTTTGAATGCGGAGATCGATGGAAAGCTACAGCGCTTCATCGAGCAATCATCATTTACTACATCGGGCGTGGTGATTACCGATCTGGATGGCACGGCCGTTCATGAGTATCAGGGGAAGATTGCGATTCCGAAAGAAGTTGAACTCGGGCTGATGCGTCATTACGAACGCGGCCGGCCGTTGATTCTTAATTCGTTGCGCTTCCCTCTTTCCGTGATTCGAACGTTTGGTCAGGCTTGGTACCGGTTGTCGAACGCTCCGATCCCGACGGTGACTTTGAACGGCAGTCTGATGGGTTTCGTGAAGAAGAATGAAGAAGAAGAGTTGGTTTTCAAAGAAGCGGTGGCTTTTCCGTTAACGAAAGAAGAGATCGCCGCGGCGCTCAAAGGCGTCAAAGCAATACTCGACGGTGGTATCAAGAACATCCTTGTTTTTTATTACCCGCGCGATTGGCGTATCGGTGAAGTGATCTGGACGCCAGTGCCTGAGAACGTGATTCCGGTCAAGGAGAAGTACGCAAGTGCTTCGGCCGTGACGGCGGTTGAGTTTCCGAAACTACAGGAACAGATGTTGGCTGAAGACGTTTGCATGATCTTTCTTTTGATCGACGCGCCTGAAGATCAGTTGATGGCGTATCAGCACACGAAACGCACCAACTTCATTACGCACAAAGGCGTTGACAAACTGTTTGGCGCACAGGCGATGGCGAAGTTTTTGCAAAGCGATCTGCGAGATAGTTTGGGTGCGGGAGACACTGAGCTCGACAATTTTCTTTCCGGTGTCGGGCTAGCTCTGTTGGTGGGACATCACGAGCTCGCGTTTCGTGGGCTGGTCGACACGATCAAATTGAGGGATTCGATGGAGCTTGGCGCAGTGCTGTTCAGGGCTGCGGAACTCGCAGCCGGTACAACACATGGATGAGAAAAACGATCAGCCGGGAATGATTCGTCACTATCGACGCCTGGCCAAGAAAATTGTGCAACACCACTTCGGATCGCCCGCAAGCAGGATTGTTTATAAATCATCGGGACGGACCAATTACGTTTTTGTCCTCAATCATGTTGAAGGACAGTTCGTCGTTCGCATCAGTCCTGAACCGGAGAAGATCAACGCGTTCAGAAAAGAGCTCTGGACCTCGCAAAAGGTTAGAGAGGTAGGTGTGCCGAGTCCGGAAGTCATTGCGGTGGGCAACGACATTGCCGCGGAGCCCTACATGATTACCCGGCGCGTGACGGGTACTGAGGCGTCGCATCATCCCAAGCGCGATCGCATCATCCATTCGATGGGGCGTTACGCGGCCATGATCAATTCGATTCAGACGCGTGGCTTCGGTTCGAACTTCGATTGGACTGCCGAAGAAACCAGGAATGATAGTTGGCAGAGCTATCTTGCAGATGAATTCAAACTCGAGACGCGATTACAACTCTTTTCCGCAAATCACATTCTTCCTGACGCTGAGGTCCAACAACTCGCACAGATAATCGCAGCCGTCGAAATGAACGGTCTCAACCCTTCGCTGAACCATAGCGACCTGCGTTTGAAGAATGTGATTGTTGATGAAGAGGGAGACATCGCCGCGATCGTCGACTGGGAAGAGTGCGTCTCAACAATCTCGCCTCAGTGGGAACTCTCCATCGCCCTTCACGACCTATCGATCGACGAAAAACAGATCTTCCTCGAAGGCTACGGTCTGAGCAGCGACCAGATCGAAGCGATGGCGCCCCTGATAAAGACCTTCAACCTCCTCAACTACTCGACCGCCATCGAAATCGCCCTCGAAAAAAACGACCACAAATCCCTAACCGATCTCAAACTCCGCCTTCAAGGCAGCCTCGATCTTTACTCTTTGACAAGATTACAGAATGCCCTATCGATCTAATTTAGAGGTATGGTGAGTGCCTGTGGCGGTTTTGCCAGTTCTATTACTTGTTTGGAACATGGCCGCAATCAATTCCAAGTAACCGTGGACGGCCCACAAGGTCAGTTATGCTACTTTCCCAACCGGACTCTGGAACAAAGAAGGAAGAAATTGTTGTTCTATTCGCGGCACAGATTCAACTTGTCGCCAAAGTCGGAAGGTATATCCTCGCAGCGTTCCCTTTTCAACCCTCACGGGAGGTCGTCATAGCCTAACACCTCCCCTGTCGTGGTAATCATACCCATTTTCACAACACCTATCGGAGGGCACGAGAAGCATGCCATTAAATCCGATCCAGATTATTGAATCACAATGCTTTCACTTGGAGTTATCATTTCTAGAGCTTCGAGGACTTCAGGGGCGAGCAACTTCAATTGAGGGTAGCGACACGGTTTGGCCACTAGAATGATTATCGCAAGGTTGAACTGAGAGAGATTTTGCTGAAAACGAAGACGTTGATCGACGGTGATAAGGACTTCAAATCCTTTGTCAACGGCGGCCCTCAACAACTGACCATTCTTCACTCCATGCAAACCAACTTCAGCGACGGTTAGCGTTTCGTGACCCGGGAAATCGTTTCTTAATCGTTTAGGTACACATTCATCAAGCAGCAGTTTCATATTCTGTGAGGAGTCGCTCTCTCATAAGTTCCAGAACGCCGAGCACTTGTTCGCGAGTTACGGTCGGAAAATCTGTGAGGAACTCGTCCAAAGTGTCACCGGCTTCGAGGTAATCGATCAGATGCGTAACGGGAACGCGCGTACCGGTGAAACAGGGTACGCCACTCATTTTCTCGGGGTCTACTTCGATTAGATCAGCACGTTTCATGATCCTTGTTCCCAATGCCATTTCTTGAGTGCGGGGTATGATAACACGGACCATCGAGTGGTTAGGTACGCTCCTCTCGACGCTCGTCACCAGTTACTTCCTCATACCACGCGGGGTGGTGGGTGCGGGCCCAGTCGTCGGTAACGGTGCCGTCGATCATGGAGTGGAAGGTGCCGGGTTGTTGGGCCGTGCTCTCGTAGATGTGGATGATG
>Ga0209216_1000172_pt1 | contig 12248 bp, 6 predicted proteins | sample TexAe_OM2H0_O2_FD_187940 | JGI IMG/M metagenome (GOLD analysis project Ga0209216, IMG submission 187940) | Forest soil microbial communities from Davy Crockett National Forest, Groveton, Texas, USA - Texas A ecozone_OM2H0_O2 (SPAdes) (version 2) | ecosystem: Environmental > Terrestrial > Soil >... | reverse complement strand
AACCGGTATCTGTTTATCACCTTCGCGCAAGGTTGTAACCTCGTTGCCGTAAGTGGCCGACAGCGATGCCATCGCAACGTCGTGGTTTGTCAGTCCCGCGATGTTGGCGCGATCGGGATCTGTTTTGAGATGGACCGCAAAGCTCTCGCCACCCCAATCGTCGCGAACTCGTTCGGCAATCGACGTCTCTTCAAGGATCGCTTCGACGCGGTTCGCATACGAACGCAGCATCTGTGCGTCCTGACCGCTGACACGAATCGCAACCGGCAAGCCTACCGCCGCGCCCGATTCGAGCTGCCGCACGTCAATGCGCGCACCGGGAATCCTGGCCGATAACGCATCCTGCAACGGATGCATCAGGTGGCTTGTGTCGTGTTTGTCCTTAACCTGAATAATTATCTGAGCGTAGTTCAACTGTTGCAGTTCCGGCGAGATCGAAAACCAGAACCGTGGACCACCGCCGCCCACAAACGTCGTAAGCGACTCGAGCACGTCGCGCGGATTTCCATCGTCGTCCGGATGATGTTTGCCGTATTCAGCGACCACCTCGCGAATGACTTCTTCCGAATGTTTCGCCGCTTCGTTTGTGGCGGAAAGCGGCGCGTCTTCCGGTAGCCAAACATCAACGTACGAGAGATACGACAAGTCTTTCGGAAAGTACTGCGTCTTGAGCTGGCTCATGATCACGCCGCCGAGTAACAGGAACATCATCGCGCCGGCCATCACTTTCCAACGATGATTGATGGCCCATGTGCCGAGACGGTAATACTGCGCGGCGAAACCGCTCTTGCGCCGCTCTTCGATCGACTTCTCGGCTTTCGGCCGCAGCAGGTAATAACCCAGCAGCGGAATGAACGTCATCGAGACCAATCGCGACGCGATCAGCGAACAAGCCAGCACGACAGGCAGTGTGAACAGAAACTCACCAGTCGATCCCTTGATGATTAAGAAGGGAAGGTAAGCAACGATGTTTGTGATCGTTGCGTAGAGAATTGCCGTCGCGAGCTTGGTTGGCCCAAGCCACGCGGACACGGATCGCTTGTGACCGAGCGCGAGATCGCGTTTTATCGCGTCGCCGGCCACGACGGGATCGTCCACCAGCAGACCGAGCGCGATGATCAGCGTCGCGATCGACACCTGCTGGAGGTCGATACCGAGCGTGTACATCATGCCAAACGTCATCGCGAGCGTGATCGGTATCGACAAAGCCATCAGCAACGCCGAGCGCCATTCCCAGAAACCGATGAGCGCGATGATTACGACCAGGATGATTGCTTCGTAAAGACTCTTCATAAACAGGTCGATGCTTTCCTCGACCTGCAACGGCTGGTCTGACGTGCGCGCGAACACCAAATCTTCCGGTAACTGTTGTTTCAGGTTCGCGAGTGCGATGTCGATCTGTTTGCCAAACTCGCCGATCTGTTCGCCCGAACGCATTTGCACGGAAAGCGTTACCGCGCGGCACCGCCGCCAATTACCTTCAGCGTCGCGCGAGTTGAAGTAGTTCAGATAGCGCGCGGGATTTTCGTAAGCGCGAACGATGTGCGCGAGGTCGCGCAGGTAGACGGTCGATCCATTCGCAGCCGGCACGATCACGTCGCCCAACTCGCGTTCGCTCTTGAACTCCCCTGTCGGATCGAGGTTTACGTTTTTGCCTTCGACGTTGAGCTGTCCGCCAGGCGTGGTGATGTTGCGGCCTTTCAAAACGTTCTCGAGATTGCTCGGACGAACGCCGTACGACGCCAATCGTTCCTGCGAATAGATCAGGTAAACACTTTCGTCGAGATTGCCGGAACGCGCGACCTTTGATACCTGCGGCACTGTCTTGAGCGTCTTCTCGATCAGATCGGTGAAGTCGTCCATCTGGCGGTACGTGTATTTGCCGCCGGCGACGGTGTTCAACTTCTGCAACGTCTCCTGCGGGTTGCGCACCAGAAACGGCGGCCACGCGTCCGGATGAAATTCGGAAGACTGCAGCCGCTCGTTTACGAATTCCTGCGTGTAAGCGAGCAGTTCGGGCTCGGTCTTGTTGGAGATACCGTCGAAGGCGATGAACGAATCGCCGTCGATCACACGAACCTCACTGGCGAAACCTTTCTCCTTGATATAAGCGAGAAACATTTCGATCGGGGTGCGCAGTAAGCGATCGTCAACTGACTGAGCGACTGTGAACACAAGTGTGAAGCGCGACGGATCGTTTGGATTGCTCGTCGCCGCGCGTTCTTTCTCGATTGCTGCCTGCACGCTTTGAGCACGTCGCGCGATCTCCGCCTCGTCAGTCTTGGGACTGGCGACGGTCAACATCAATGCGGCCGTGTCGCCGAAGTCCTTGATGAAGTTGATTGGACCAGCGCCGTTTGGCAGATCGTGGATGCCGTCGAGTTTCAACTTGATGTCGTCCAGTTCCTTCCCGGTCTCTTTCAAGTTCTCGTCGAGCTCGAGATAGATGACCGCGAGACCAGTGCGCGAGATCGACTCAATCTTGGTCACCTTGGCGTTTGCCGCCATCTGCTCTTCCACTTTCCTGGTGACCAGTTGTTCGACCTTCTCCGCGCTCGCGCCGGGCCACGGCACCAACGCCACCGCCATGCGCACCTGGATTTCGGGGTCTTTGCGCTGCGGCATGCGCAGGTAACCATAGACGCCCCAGATGCACGTCGCGATGAGCAACACCCAACTGACGTGACGCTTCTCGACAAAAAAGCGCGCTGTGTTGCGTTGGCTGGCAATCATCTGTTCGTCGGTCTTTCCGTGAGACATGTCTAAGCTCCTCGATCTCGATTTCTTTGGTTCGTTTTGAGTTCAACCTTTAGGTTGCTGGTTCGGCTGGTCTTTGACGAAAACAAGCTAAAGCTTGAACTCAAAACACAGCCTCAGCTTCTACTGGACCACTAACACCTGTTCGCCATCGGTCACCTGGCTGACGCCCGTGGTGACCACCATCTCGCCGGCCTGCAATCCACTTGTCACGACGATCGCGTTGCCAACGGAATCACCAAGCGTAACGGGCCGCATGCGCGCAAAGTGTTTTCCTTCTCGCTCCTCCATCACCAACACTGCATACGCATTCGCATTCTCAGCAACGTGCGTAACCGCAGTGAGCGGCACGACCAGCGCCGGGGTCAGTGCGCCCGCGCCTTCGTTTGTGTTTAGCGAAGCGATCATTCCCGGCTTCAACATGCCGTGCTCGTTCGGAATCGTGACTTCCACTTCAAAAGCGCGGCTGTTCTGATCCGCCGAAGGCGAGATGCGCGAGATGTGTCCGCTGAATTCTGTTCCCGGTGTCGCGTCGCTCGTAATCGTCAACGTATCGCCGAGCTTGAGACTCCTGAGCGAAGTGTCGGGCACACCAAAAGCCGCTTTGACGTAACTCAAATCGGCGAGCACGAACGCGGCCGAACCTTGTCCGACGAGTGTGCCCATCTCGACTTTGCGTTCGATCACCACCGCGCTCATCGGCGCTTTGAGCTGTGTGTCCTGAAGCGGAATCGTCGCTGAGACTGTAGTTGCTTCGGCGGTTTTGATTCTCGATTCACCCGCGGAGATCTGTGCCTGCGCCGTCGCGACTCTCGCTTCCGCAGCTTTCAACTGTCCCTGCGCGGCTTCGTATTTCGCCTCGGCCACTTCGTACTGCGCTTTGGTCGCGTCGTACTCAGGCTTCGTAATACTTTCTGAACTGAAGAGAATTTTCGCGCGGTCGTAGTCGAGCTTGTTTCGTTCGAACGTGGCTTTAGCGTCGTTCACTTGCGCGCGCGCCGTGTCCACCGCGGCGATTGCTTCATGCAGTTGCGAGTGGTTCGCGTCCAGCGCCGAACGTGCTTCGCCAATTTGGGATTTCGCTTCGTTCACACGCGCTGCGTAATCACTCTGGCGCACGCGAGCGAGCGTCGAACCTTTGTGCACGATGTCGCCGGCTTGTATGTAACGCCACTGACCCGCCGGATCTTTCTCACGCGCGATATCGTCGACATAACCACTCACTTTGAATGCGACCTCAACCTGCGCCGCGGGCCTGATGCTTGCCGAATAACGGACGTTGTTCGCGGATGAGTGCGACTCGACAGCTTTGACCTTCACGGGTTTTGCGGCTTTCGATTTCGCCGTTTCTTTCGCGCAGCCACTAAAAATCACGCTGAACAAAACAAGCATCAAAACGGGGAACATTCGTTTCGTCTTCATTTGTTTTCTCCAATCGCCTTTTCAAAATCTGCTTTGGCTGTCCAGAAGGAGAGCAAAGCTTTTTGGTAATCGTAATCGGCATTCGCGAGCGACGTCTGCGCCTGCAACACGTCTTTCAGCAGCACCGCATCGAGCCGGTATTTGTAAGCTGCCACCTGCACGTTGGCGCGCGCGGTGGTCTGCGCGAGTTTTGCGATGCGAATGAGCTGACAGCTTTCCTGTAACGTTCGGTACTTCGCGTTTACTTCCATCAGCACGCGGCTCTCGGTTTCGAGCACTGTGTTGTCGGCTTGCGCAACGGTGCGGTTCTTCTCTTTGACCTCGTTCTTTTTGCGTCCCCAATCAAACACTTCCCATTCGATCTGAATGCCGACGCCGCTCACGCTGCGTGGAACAAAATTCGAGTAGTTGAAAGTTGCGACGTAGTTGTAGGTCAGGCTAACGTCGGGAATGAACTCCGACTTTTTCGCGCGCTTGTCGAGCGTTGCCTGTTGCAACCGCAAACGTGCTTCGCGAATCTCCGGCCGGTGGTCCAGCGCGCGTTTTCGCGCCTCGACCAGATCGGTCTCGCGCATCGCGACCTGCACGGTCTCGACCGCATCGGTAACGCTGAACTCGGTACGCACGTCGCGTCCAAGAAGATTGTTCAGTTGTTCCTTCTGCGCGCTGAGTGTGTTGTTCAGCGCGAGCACTTCGTACTCTGCTTTCGCGACCCGTGTTTGCACGTCCATCAGATCTGTTTTGAGCGCCACTTGTTGGACCACGTACTCGCCCGTGACGCGATCCAGTTCGCGATAGAGTTTCACTGACTCTTCCGCGGCTCGCGCGGCGCCTTCGGTTTGCAGAATCGCGTAATAAGCGCGTTTCACATCGTTGACGAGCGCTTGTTCGGTTGCGTGCAACTGCGTCTCCGAGATCTGCACGGCTAATTCCTGCTGTTTGATCTGCAACCCGATGCGACGCAGTTGTGTTAGCGGTTGACTAACCTGGCCAACGATCAGTGCGGTCGTGTTTGTGGTTGACGTGATTACAGTGTCTTCATTCGGAACCGGCCCGATGCCTTCATAGGTGCCAAACACGCCTTTTTCGAAGGTTGTGTCGAAGGTGGTGAGTGGCTGAGAAACCAGCGAGCTCAGTTTGAATGAAGGCAGGCGACGGGTGCGAAACGCTCCGAGTTTGTCTTCTGCTTTATCGATTTCGAGTTTTGCGTTTTTCGCTTCGCGATTGTTTTTGAGCGCGACTTCGATGGCCTGGTTCAGCGTCAGAATGTTGCCGTTGTCCTGGGCCATTGCGCCGTGGGCTGCGATTAAAAGTACGAAGGGTAGAAGTAAGAGTTTATTCATGGGGTCCACCGTTTCGGTTCTCAACGGATTCAATAATCTGCTGAACAAACAAGTGCGCTCCTTCGATCTGGAGGTCTGGTAGCGACTTCAGCCGGCAGAGAATCTCGGCGCTGTGGCTGCCGAGAAAATTGACGCCTGAGAGGTCGATGGTGATCGCGCAGCGCAGCTCGTCCTGTAGGTCATTGCAAATCTCTTCGAGCAGTCTGGCGTCGGCGATCGTCACAGCGCCCTCGAGTTTGAGAATCATCTGATTCGTCCGTTCACCTTCAATCCTGGTAATCCTTGTTGTCATCGTCTGCGTCCTTTCACTAGCTGCTAGTGCAAGGCCGAGACCATTGGCTGGCCGAGTTGGTTTCGGTTGCGCTAAGTTGTTGTAATAGCGAGATGAAGCCGCTTTTTGCTTTGTGTTTTGAAGAGTGTGCGGCACGACGCGAAGTCGCAGGTTTCGACGCCAAATATCGCGCGGGACGCCAAATATCGCGTCGCGAACTGCGTCGTCTCGCGAGATTTGGCCGTTTCACGGCGGCCCGCTGTTTGCACTGAGGAGAAACATGAACGAAGGAATCAAAAAAACAGACGTACTGATTGTTGGTGCCGGTCCAACCGGACTAGCACTCGCGTGTCAACTTATTCGTTATGGGATCGAGTTTGTGATCGTCGATCAGAAGGAAGGCACCACGCCCTTCTCGAAAGCGATCGGCGTGCAGGCGCGAACGCTGGAGATTTACCAACAGATCGATCTTGCCGATCGGTTGGTCGAGCTCGGTGCGATTACGAGAGGAGTTCGCCTGATCGAAGGCGGTGAAGCGCGCGCCGAAGTGCCTCTGTCAGAATTGGGCCAGGGAATGAGTCCGTTTCCATTCCTGCTGATCGTCGAACAGGGCAAGCACGAGAAGCTGCTTTATGAATTTATCAAAGGACACGGAAAGGACGTCCAGTGGCAAACGACTCTGACTGACTTTTCGCAGGACGACGCGGGGGTAGCGGGTACTATCGTTAACGCGAGCGGTGAGAAGCAGTTAGTTGAGGCGCAGTATCTCGTCGCTTGCGACGGCGCGAAGAGTCGCGTTCGCAAGGAGTTGGGCCTGACGTTTCAAGGCAGCACGCTGGAGCGTTTGTTCTATGTCGCCGATGTACAGATCAAATGGGAGTTTCCGCACGACATGCTGGCGGCGTGTCTCGCGAAAGATCAGTCGACGGCGTTCTTTCCGATGCCGGGTGAAGATCGTTACCGCATCGTCGGCGTCTTTCCGGAAGACACTGAGCTTAAGGAAGGCGAGGTGTTGTATGAAGAGATCGAACGGCAGATTCTCGCGGACACGCAACTCGAGCTCGACATCTACAAAGTAAATTGGTTCTCGACTTACAAGGTCCACTCGCGGCGCGTTAACAAGTTCAGCGAAGGGCGCTGCTTTGTGGCCGGCGATGCGGCGCACATTCATTCCCCAGCGGGGGCGCAGGGAATGAACACCGGCATCCAGGACGGTTACAACCTCGCGTGGAAACTCGCGCTGGTCTTGCGCGGCGATGCGAACACACGCATTCTCGACACTTACAACGAAGAACGCGTCGAGAACGCACAGCGTTTGTTGGAGACCACGGATCGCATGTTTGATCTGTTGGTGAATCCGGCGTGGCTAATGTCGTTCACGCGGCGCTATGTCTTTCCGTACGTGGCGAATTTTCTTGTCGGTCTGGAATCAGTTAACCAGTTTATCTTTCCGCTGATTTCGCAGATCGGCATCACGTATCGTAACCACTCGTTGAGCTTCGACACGGACGAAGACTTTGCAATCAAAGCCGGTGATCGCATGCCCTACTTTTTGGTTAACGGCACGAGTGTTTACGACTCGCTGCATGCGCCTGAATTTCATTTGCTTACTTTCAGCAACGAGGCCGAAGGTCCGGAAAATGCGCGCGAGAGAATCGAGCATGAGTTTCCGAACCTCGTCGATTACCACGTCTTTCCTCTTAACGAGCGCGTAACTGAGATCTTTGGCACAGACAAGCCTTTCAGCCTGTTGCTGAGACCAGATAACTACATCGGCTTTGTTTCAGCCGAAGCTCCGCTCGTTCAGTTAAGAGCCTATTTCGACGTTGCGATCGGACGCCCGCAACCGCGGAGTGAGTCGGAGGCAGCCGGGTAAAAGTTTTTTCACACACAATCCAAGGAGAGAATCACGATGAGAGCTCGTTCAGAAGTTCAAGAAAAACCAGGCGGGCAAAAACTAAGCGGAGGTGAGATGAGAATCAAATACGGCAGTACGAATGGAAGTGACACCTGTTTTCATAGCCACAAAGAGGCACAAAATGCACAAATGAGCCGATAACTCCTTTGTGCTTCTTGTGCCTCTTTGTGGTTACTTAATGCCGAGTTTTTTCATGCGGCTGCGGAGGGTGGAGCTGGGCATGCCGAGGATTTCGGCGGCGCCGCCTTTGCCCGCGATCATGCCGTTGGCGTGGCGCAGGACTTCTTCGATGTAGGTGCGTTCCATCTCGTCCATCGTGCCGAGCTTTGGTTTTGCGGATGGAGAATGAGCGTCGCCAGACGCAGCGGCGGCAAGAGCGGCAGAGCCGTTGGAGCTTTGCAGTTCCGTTAACGGAGATTCCAACTCGGCGCCGCGAGAGAGAATGACGGAGCGCTCGACAAAGTTTTCAAGCTCGCGCACGTTGCCCGGCCAGGGATAGTTGCACAACGCTTCCATCGTCGGAGCGGGAATCGATCTGATTTGCTTGTTCATGCGCGCGGCGTGTTTCTGCGTCAGATAACCAACCAGCAACGGAATGTCGCCACTGCGTTCGCGCAACGGTGGAATCGTGATCGGAAAGACGTTCAGACGATAAAACAAGTCGCTGCGAAACGTCTTATCCGCGACCATCTTCGCCAAGTCGCAGTTTGTCGCGGCAATCAACCGCGCGTCAGTCTTGATCGTGCGCGAACTGCCAAGACGTTCAAACTCGTGCTCCTGCAAAACGCGCAACAGCTTCGGTTGCAAGTCCAACGGTATCTCACCAATCTCGTCGAGCAACAACGTGCCTTGATGCGCCAACTCAAAGCGGCCCACGCGCGAGGTGACAGCTCCCGTAAACGCGCCCTTCTCGTGTCCGAACAATTCACTCTCGAGCAAACCAGTCGGAATCGCGGCGCAATTGAGCTTCACCAACGTACGTTCGTTACGTGAACTGAGATTGTGAATCGCGCGCGCTATCAACTCCTTGCCAGTGCCGGTTTCACCGCATAGCAACACTGTCGAATCAGTCGGCGCCACGGTTTCGACTTGCTTCAGTACTCCAAGCAGCGCACTACTCTGGCCCACGATCTCCGCGAAGTTGTATTGCGTCTTGATCTCTTCTTCCAGATAACCTTTTTCACTCGCCAGCTTGTTCTTCAGCGATTCGATCTGCCGGTACTGCATGACATTCTCGACCGCCAACGCCACCTGTCCGGCGATGTTCACAAGCAGGTCGGCATCGATCTCCCTAAATGCATCGTCGCGCAGGCTGGCAAGACCGAGCACTCCGAGTTTGCGATCGCGCGTGATCAAAGGAATACACGCGCCCGAGCGCCAACCCGCCTCGTACGCGGCTTTCATCTGGGGACTACGATCTTTCTGGTCATCGATGCGCCACTCGAGAATCGGACATCCGCTGGTAAATGCCTCTCCCATCAGACTTCCGTCGAGGGAAAATGCAGTACCTTCGGCGGCAAACTGACTGTTGTCGTAGCGATCGATGCCATGGACCATCAGTTTGTTTGTGTCTTCGTCATAAAGCGCGAGTCCGGTGACGTCGTGATTGAAGTAGCGCCGCAAACACGTTGAGGTCGTGCGTAACAGTTCGCGCAAGTCGAGGTTTTTCGCGATCGCATTACTCGCGTCCAGTAGTGTCTGCGTGCGTTCCTTCGCTTTGGTGGCGCGTTGGAAGTTCAAACTGTTCTGAAACGCGATCGCAACCTGTCCCGCAATGTGCGTGAGTAATTCGATATCAGATTCACTGAACGCATCTTCACGCCGGCAACCAAGATTCAGCACACCGACTGCGCGCTCACCCCAAATCATGGGGATGAAGCACATGGCCCGCAGGCCGTACTCTTCATGAAACTTTCGCGCCATCGACCATGACGTCTCGTCGGGGTCGAACCGATTGCGAACGATCGGCTGGCGTGAGGTAAATGCCAGTCCGGTAAACGTGCCTTCGATTGAAAACGGCCTTCCTTCAACGAGATATTTGTTAGGTTGCTCTGAGTCGATGGAGTGGACCGACATCTGGCTTTTTTCGTCGTCCCACAACGCCACTCCAGCGAAGTCATGTTGAAAGTAGTTGCGCAAACAAGCGGAGGTCGCCTTCAGCAGTTCGTGGAGATCGAGATTGGTAGTGATCGCGTTGTTGATTTCGAGCAGCATTTGCGCGCGCACTCGCTCGCGGTTTGCGCGCTCGTAGTTCAAGCTATTCTCAACTGCGATCGCGATCTGATCGGAGACGTGCTCGAAGAGTTCCAGATCTCTTGCCGTGAAATGGTTCGGCTGCGTGCTGCTCACGCCTGCGATGCCGAGCTTTCGTCCGTGCGTGGTGAGTGGGACCAGACAGGCAGACTTCGGACTGTCTTCTTCTTGAAGTTGCGAATACCGATCGGCGGGATACTCTTCCAGGTTCGGATGTTTGACCAAGAGCGATTTGCCTGTGACGAAGACTTGCCCGGCGGGTGTTCCTTCGAGCGGAATCGTGTCGCCCACGCGAAACGCGTTGACGTCTTTATAAGAAACGTTGGTGTACTCACGCAGGTGATTGAACTCGGGTTCGTACAACGCGATGCCTGCGGAATCGTGCGGCATGATGTCGCGTAAACAGGCGGAGATCGTTGTCACCAAGTCTTGCAGATCGAGATGCGAGACCACCGCGTTGTTGATCTCCAGCATCAGTTGAAAACGATCGCGCTCGCGCTCGGCGTGTTGAATATTGAGCGCGTTTTCTACCGCAATGGCGACTGGTCCAGCAATCTGTTCGAGCAGTTCCGCATCTTCCGCACTGAAAGCCGCTTCACGAAGCGCACCGACATTGATCGCGCCAAACACTTTGTCGTGTGAGATGAGCGGCACCGAACAGCCGGACCGCAGACCCGCAGCGTAGGCGATCAGCATTTCCGGAACGTGAAACTCCTTGAAGTCGACCGTGTCGCGCCGAATGGTCTGGCGCGTGCTGATGCAAAGACCCGCGGGCGTTCCGTCCATTGGAATTACTGTTCCTTCGCCGAGAACGTTCACGGGCGGACGATCGAGCATGTGCACGCGCAGTTGGTTAGTATCCTGATCGAGCAGCACAACGCTCGCCGTGTCGTGGTTGATAAAACGGCGGAGAGTGTTGGAGATAGTTTTGAAGAGATCGTTGAGGTTGAGCGTAGAGACGATGGCCTGGCCCACTTCATGCAACACTTGATTGCGAGCGGCATCGTCTCTCATAGGGGCTAACTCGGATCAGAATAGGGGCGAAATCATAACACGTCGAACGGGTTTAGGAGTGCGTGGCTCCGACCGCCTTGATCTCCGCGGCCCAAATTACAGTATCAGCCATCAAGTACAGGATATTGTTTCCCGCGCCGCCGAACGTGAAGTTCGCAACTCCAGGCGCGACGATCTCGCCGATCAGATCTCCGCTGGTGTTATAGACCAGCAGGCCGCTCGCACAAGAACTGTAAACGCGTCCTTCGGAGTCAACCTTTAGTCCGTCGGGGATACCCGGGCTCACAACGGCGAACAGACGATTGTTCACCAGATGCCGGCCCTCGACCACGTCGAAGGCGCGGATGTGGTGCGGCAAGTTTACGTAATACGTGCCGGGTCCCTGTATGGCGCCGCTGTCGTTGATGTAGAGGATCGATTCGTCCGGCGAAAACGCCAGCCCGTTAGGCTTATTGAACGAGTCAGCGAGAACAGAAATCTGTCCGAGGGGCTGGTACTTTGTCGGTGGTTCGTAGCAGTAAACGTAATCTCCGATCAAAGGCGGGTTCTTGAAATCCTGCAAGTACCCGTAGCTCGGGTCGGTGAACCAAACGCTGCCGTCACTCTTGACCACCACGTCGTTGGGTGAGTTGAATCGCAGACCGCGCCACTGATCGACGACCGTTTCCACCTTGCCGGTCTGAAGGTTCATGCTGCTAATTTGGGCGAGCGTGACCTTTGTGCCCTGCTCGCAGATTACCAACTGCCCTTCACGATCGAGGGTCATCCCGTTCGCCATGTTTGAAGCGGCGCGCACGGTCGTCGCGGCGCTCGGGTCTAAAGGGAACTGAGCGCCGTCGAGAGAGATTTTTTTGATCGAGACTTGTTTAGATTCGGCTACGGGGATGTTGCTGCTTGTGGGAACGGTAGTGAAGTAAAGAGAGTTATCGTTCGCGACGTAAACCGGACCTTCGTGAGCGTCGGTTTCGATCACTGTGTAGAACTGCGGGTCGTTGCCCACGACATCATAAAACTCTTCAGAGTAGGCGATGAAATGGTCGTTGATAGTCTTGCCGTGTGAGTCAGGCATGTGAGTTCCTTTCTATCAGGCCCGCGGGCGAGCTATTAGGCCCGCTGGCGAGCGCCTTGTTAAGGGTGGTGTCCCAATCTGAACGCCGAAGGCGTTTACTAATTTCAGCCCAGAAACTATGAAGCCGGGTCTCCCGAAGTCGATTTGAAAGATGGACAATGTCCACTGTAACGAGTTTGGCCTTTGCAGGTTGACTCAAAA
>Ga0209216_1000171_pt1 | contig 12264 bp, 6 predicted proteins | sample TexAe_OM2H0_O2_FD_187940 | JGI IMG/M metagenome (GOLD analysis project Ga0209216, IMG submission 187940) | Forest soil microbial communities from Davy Crockett National Forest, Groveton, Texas, USA - Texas A ecozone_OM2H0_O2 (SPAdes) (version 2) | ecosystem: Environmental > Terrestrial > Soil >... | reverse complement strand
AAGCCGGCCGCGGGCGCGGGCGCAGAACACCCACCAGGAACCAGCAACCTAGGCAGCGTAGCTATTTAAAATATCAAATAGAAGAGCCCTGCTGGTGTTGGCCCTGGGAACCTGGTCCTACTCCAGGCCCCCATGGGTCCAGGTGGGGTTAAAGAGGTGCAGGCTAACCTAGCACCAGGTAACCTTTTTCCCTGCGGCAGGGGGAGTAGGTCCTGGTACCATAGGCCCCTGCGGCCGCGGCCGCGGCCGCGGCCGGCTTCGCCCGCGCCCGCGGCCGCGGGCGCAGAACACCCACCAGGAACCAGCACCATCTTTTGAAAACCAAACAGGAAGCAGCAGGTAATCTTTTTAATTAAAAAAGAGCAAGGGAGGAAGAAGTAGCGCCCAGCTAACCACCTTCCCTTGCAAATCCTTAGCAAACCGTCCCAGCTATTCTGAGTAGATTCCTATGCCTCCCCCGCGCTACCTTTTTTTTAATCACAAAAGGCAGGCACGTAGCGACTGCTAGGCCTTGTCTTGGCCGTTAATAAAAAAAAGAGGCAAGGCGGAACCGACACCTGTCGCTACACGCTAGTGGGCGAGGATTGGCCAGCTGCGAAGCGGTTGAAGGAGCTGACCAGCGGCAGGGTCTGATTTAACCCCTCTGCTCCGCTAGCCTCCCCTTCCCTTAGGTTGCCTACTAAAGTTGGCCAAGGGAGGGAGGCTACTATGCTTCCCTAGCAAACCGGTAGCGCAGGGCGGCTACGCATTTTTAAATTAAAACAAGCGCGCAAGCGAGAGGAGGTTACCTATTTTTATCGCGGATGAACCCTACCAACCAAAGGCTGGTTGGACAAGGCACTTTTTTTTAAAGTATCGGGGGCGTCTGCCACCGCCATAAATAAAAATAAAAATAATTAAAAACGGCTAGGGAGCGAATTGTTTTTGCTTCGCACAGCAAAAATAAGCCGGACAAGGGAGAGCCCGCAACCCATTAGCGAGGGATGCGAACCAAGAGGCGGCTAATAAAATGAGTTGTAGTTTAATTTGGGAAAACACCATTTTTTGGTAGTGGCTTATTCCAGTTCGAATCTGGGCAACTCAGTAAATACACATCCTTTAGCCAGCTCCGATGGCTGCCTTTTTATTCTTTTTATTTTGATTTTAAAACCAAGGCGCAAGCGAAAACCAGGGGCGTGATTAACCCCCCTTCCTTTTTTTAACTTAAAACAAAAAGCTAGCTACCTTTAAAAAAGAGCCGCTACCTGTCCTACTATTTTTAAATTAATATTAAAGGCGCAAGCGAGTAAAGAAGGTTGGACGGGGTAGGGGGAACCCAGCAGCAGCCCTACCGGTACGCTTGGGGTAATAACCCTCAAAATATACGCCTGTTTAACTGGCGATAAAAGGCACCCCGGTAGCAGTTGAAAAAGGAGGAATATTTAATGGGTAGGGTGACATAGTGGTAGCGGTTTTTATTAAAATATAAAAAGAAAAGAGATACATAGGAGAAGTGCATGGAAAGGCTGCGGTAGCTCTCCTTATATATTTTTGTTTTTCAAAAAATAAATGGATAGGACGCAGCGACAGGTGGCTCTTTATTCAAACAGCCTTTTTAACCCTAGCGGCTTGTTTTATTTAGCTACCCAGGGTCGTAGCTACGGGTGTAAAACCCAGGCGGTGGCAGAGCCTCCGACCTTAAAAATATTACGCAGGCCGCTAAGGCAGCTGTTTTATAAAAAAAGAGCTGGCCGGCTCTGGTTTAAGCCGCAGGCCTGTTCGTATCTTATGACTTTCAAAAAGCACCCCTGGTCCCTTGACCCTGCACTGTATATAACTAATTGCTTACCCTTAGCAAATATTTAATTTTAACTTAGTTATTATCTAGCCTAAGGCAGCTGCTCCTTTACTTAATTAAAAGAAAACACGTCCCGCTTCGCAGCAGGATTAGGTTGCAGCCCTTGCCCTACTATTTCAAAATTACCCTTGCGCTACCGAAGGCTCGAAAAAGGGCAGGTTGGGCAGCCTAGCATATTATAAAAAAAAAGAAAAACAGCTAGGCAGGTTGATAATCTAAGCAGTAGTCAATAGCTGGGCAGCATAGGTGTATAATTAGATCAGGGGCCAAGGCACCAGGGGAGATTTGAAAACAATCTATGCGCAAAGAAGAAGGGGATATTGAAACAACTAAAACAATGCCTTTGATTAGCTTAATCAATATAGATAGGATTAAATAGTGCCCCCCTTTCTTTATAAACCAGATCATTACAGTAGCGCATATAATCTGTTGTCTAATTACTGGTGCCCTACCTGCCGTACAAAAAAAATTTAAAAGGCGCAAGCTAAACCCGCTGCCTGCCTGCAGGAATAAAGTAGGGCTGCTGCTTCTTACCTACCGGCAGCGGGGGGGGGGGGGGCGTAGCTTCGCTTCCCCTCCCCACGTCCTGCTTTTTTTAAAGGTCCCGACCTCGCCTCCAACTATAACCTTTCCTTATCTCCCCAAGGTAAGCTGAAGGACAGGGGTGGAATACCAGGTGCCAACGGCTGGGGATAGGAAGGGCAGCAGGTCAGCTTCTGTTTACTTTTTTAAAATAAGGTTAGCGCCACCCTGCCATAGGTTTAGGGGGGGGGGGGGTACTTATAAGTGACTAATTAATATATAAAATAAATAAAATGTTAAGTAGTTTAATACTAAGATTTGCAATGTACTTTGCATCAATTTTTTCTTTTGGAGGTTTATATACAGCCCTTTTTGTGGGTACAATACATAATGATAGTCCCGAGCCCTGAGCGATAGGATTTCAAGATGGAGTTTCCCCTGGGTACACAGGAATAGTGGAATTACATGATAACATCTTCTTCTACTTAGTAGTTATTGCTATATTAGTTTTTTGAATGTTAGGTTCCACTATTTATTATTTTAATTATGATAGAACAAAAATAACTCATAAATATTTAGTACATGGTACACTAATTGAAATATTATGAACAATATTCCCCGCTATCGTGTTACTAGCAATAGCAATCCCTAGTTTCAGATTACTTTATATTTTAGATGAAGTAACATTACCAACAATAACAGTTAAAGTAACGGGTTTTTTAATAGATGGCCCAAAATCATATGTTATAAATAAAATAAAGAACACCAATTATTCCTATTACTCAGTATATCTGTCAAATATGGACTTGGTAAAAAAATGTTATATTTTTATATTCGCTTGAGGCAAAGCCACCTCCCTTTTGATTTGACTTTTTTACTTTCTTGGGGCCAAGGCACCAGCCCCTGCTTTGCTTTTTTTTAATAAAAAGGGGGCCAAAGGGACCAAGGCTAGCTAATGGCCAAGCTTCGCCGGCCAACCCCTGGATAGCACGAATCGAGAAGCTGACCCTATCCTTACCTATCAAGTTTTCACATCCTGCCTTGGCTGGGCGGGCCTTGTTAACTTGGCCACGCTACCCTACACCTGCATGTGGAAGAACAAGCATTCACTTAAGATTAAGAGAAGGATCTAATAAGTTAGGAAGGCCTGCCTTGGCAGGGGTAAGAATGTTTAATACTCGATGTAGAGCTATAAATCGTATAGGGCCTCATAATATAGATATTATATCAATTGTATTTGGCTTATTATTAGGAGATGGCTTTGCTTCTAATCGAACAGGGGAGGGCGTAAGAATAGCGATAAAACAAAGTGAAGTTCATAAAGAATATTTATTCTTTCTATATAATTTATTTTATGATAGGGGCTATTGTACTAATTTGGAGCCTAGAAAATATACTAGATCTATTAAAGGTATAGAAAGATTGTATTTTGGTTATGAGTTTAATACTTATACCTTTAGAAGTTTATCATGAATTTATAAATCATTTTATAAAAATGGTAGAAAAATAATACCTTATAATATAGTAAGATATATGAACGAATTAACATTATCTATATGGATAATGGACGACGGAGGGTGAACAGGTGAAGGTGTTAGAATAAGCGCAAATTGCTTTACATATGCAGAGTTAGAGCGTTTAATTTTGATCCTGAAGAGTAAATTTGATTTGGACTGTACAATACAAAAAATACAAATTAAGGGCAAATATTCAATATATATAAAGAAAAATTCAATTCCAAATTTGAGAGCTCTTGTTCTACCCCATGTCCATAACTCTATGTTATATAAGTTAGGACTATAGTTCCTTCTCTTTTTTTTTTATTTTAAAACAAATCAAAAAGCGTAGCAGCATGCAACCATGCCCTCGCTTAGCGCAGGGAGGGAGGCTAAGCCACCAGCCGTTCATTATAAATTTATCTTAAAAGGGTGGCTGTTTTGCTAGGGCAGCTCTGCCTCCATAACCGCAGGGGGTAAAGCAGCAGAGTATTAACTTGCCTAGTTCAGCTTCCGCATAGCAGCTGCCGCCTCAAATTATTATGTGTCTTCTTCTTTTTTTTTAAAGCAAGGGCCTACCAACCTTTGGTAGGTTGGCGTAGCTTCGCTTCCCCCTTACTTCAGCTCCTCCCTCCGTATCCCGTAGCGAAGCTAGGGAGGAAATAAAGTATAGGTGTGGATATAAAATATAAAAAGTTTCTTTAATAAGCAATATATGATAGTCGTGATAATATAGATATATTATCTAAGAATTTGACGAAATTCTTTAAAAGTATGTGCCTCGCTCCGCCCTTTTAATTTACAAATAAAATAACAAGGCCTCATATTTTTTGGCGACACTAGTGAAAACAGTCAAAATATAATTTATAAATATCGTAAATAATACAAGACTGTCAGTAAATGTTTTATTTTTTATCATTTATTGCCACAGACTGGGTCACTGGTGGGTTAAATAATGCAGCTCCTGCTTCTACTGCCGTTTTTTTAATTAAAAAAAAAATAAAAAGAGGCAAAGAAGCAGCACCACCCCTGCCGTATCAAGGGGGTCGCGCAAGTGAAGGAAATGCTATTATTTTGCTTAATGTACAGTCGAAATAGATTTAGAGCTGCAGCCTAATATTAGCGGCTTATAAGTAATACTGTGGCTCTATTTTTTTTGCATCAATGATATTGAAGTTACGAATATTCAGATTATGAAACAGAGTCTGGAGATCCTATAGAATTTGATGTGCGCGGCGGAATGCCCAATAACCGAGGAGGCTTACCCTCTATATATTTCCACATTATGTATCCAACATTAGCCTTAGCCAAAGGGGAAAACCCGATGGTAAACATAGCATGGCTAGCAAAAGCGAAACAGAGCGAAAACCAGTTAGCGCTGTCTGCTTCGCGAGTTGGTATCCTCATGATCAAAGCTACACTGCTTGAACTGTATCAACGAATGACCTCTATCGATGGGTATTGTCACTACTGGGATGGGACTTTCAATAGATTCGTAGGCTTCTGTCGAAGGCTTGCGAAAGTGGATCTATTTGCATATTTCGTAAAAAACGAAACTCAAGTTGAGAACACAGGGTCTAAAAGGATTGTACGAGTTATTGGGAAAAACGCTGGATTGTCTAAGGGACGAAAGACCTATGGCAACGGAGTGGCAATAGTACCCGGCTTGTGCCTCGCACAAAGATACGGTGGGCTTAACAGCCCAAGAAGGGGAAGTGCTACATTTGAACTATTTTGTAACAGAAAGCATTACAGTACAGGAAGTACACATCCTTTCTCCCCATTGGCTGTAACGCCTAACACCGCAAGGGAGGAGGAGGTCAACGTAATGAAGAAATTACAAAGCCTTAAAGAGAGAGCAGAAGCTTTTCCCCACAAAGCCATAGATAGAGACTTGATGCATATTCTATGCCGACCCGAATTCCTAATGATGGCTTACGATAACATTAAGAGCAAACCAGGAAATATGACCGCAGCAAGCGAAGCTAGCTCCCCCGAGACACTGGATGGGATCTCACAGAAATGGTTTGAGGAAACAAGTATAAAACTTCAAACCGAACAATTCGAGTTTAAACCGGCAAGAAGAATAAGCATAGCGAAAGCTTCCGGAGGGACAAGACCGCTAACTATAGCGAGCCCTAGAGAAAAAATCATACAGGAAGCGATGAGAATTATCCTAGAAATTATCTTCGAACCCACCTTCTATGATTCCTCACATGGGTTCCGGCCAAACCGGAGCTGTCACACGGCACTAAAGACTTTCTATGATTCATTTAAATACACCCAATGACTAATTGAAGGGGACATATCCAAGTGCTTCGATCACATCGATCATCACAAACTGATGACCCTCGTGGAAGCGAAAGTGATGGATAGGACCTTCACCAAACTAATATGAAAAGCATTAAAAGCTGGGTACTTTGAGTTTAAAGTACTCCACAACAACGTAGCTGGAACTCCCCAAGGATCAATAATCAGCCCCTTACTAGCTAATATCTTTCTAAGTCAAATAGACCGATTCATCCATGAGCTACAAGGCGAATTTGACAAGGGATCGAGACCGCGAAGAAACCTGATTGCCCGCCAAATAGAACACAAGATAGCCTGAGCTAAGTCCAAAGGAGAGACAGAACAACTACCTGAACTAGCTCTGGAATACAGAAAATTCTCCTCTATAGATTTCCACGATCCAAGTTTCAGAAGACTCTTTTACCTAAGATACGCCGATGATTGAATAGTAGGTATTAGAGGTTCCTTACGAGACAGTAAAGAAGTTCTAGTGAAAATAACCGAATTCTGCGAAAGTATCGGTCTTACAGTTAGCCCTACTAAAACAAAAATCACAAACCTGCAAAAGGACAAAGGACTGTTCTTAGGAGTAGAATTAAGTAGATCAAGAGTCCATAAATTTACAAGAATAAAAAGTACATCTTCCGTCAGAAGGGAATCCAAAGGATTAAGACTTACGGTGAACCTCCCTAGTGTTATTAAAAAACTGACCTCAGCTGGTTTCATCAAAAACAATAAACCTCAACCTAAGTACCTTTGAATGCATAACACACACGAACAAATTTTACACCTATACAATTCTGTATTTCGAGGATACCTGAACTACTACTCCTTTGTACACAACTATTCTAGGCTTGTATCTTGCCTGACTCACTATCTAAGACACTCCTGTGCCAAGCTCCTTGCTGCTAAGTATAGTCTTGCTAACAGAGCCCAGGTATTCCAGAAATTCGGGCAAGATCTCTCCCCTATAGTAAAGTTGCAAAGCAAGAAACGAGGTGCCGCTTCTAAAAACAAGATTCCTAAATTACTAAGACCGAGCTATGTTACGGACATGTTAAACTTTAAAATCAATGCCAGCCCTAATATACAAAGCCTATATGCCCTCTCCAAATCAAAAGCTAGACTATAAGGCCTTAGCTGCTCAGCGTGCGGCTCCACGGAGTTCGTAGAAATGCATCATGTTAGAGCGATGAAGGACCTTAACCCTAAACTATCTCACCTAGACAAAATAATGGTCCGAATGAACAGAAAGCAAATCCCGCTATGTAGATCGTGTCACAACAAAAAACACTCAAAAAAGCTCTAATCCCTTAAGGTTAGTTCAAAGGAGAGCCGTATGATGGGAAACTATCACGTACGGTTCGGGAAAGGGGCAACCCGTCAAAAAGGGCGGGTAGCTCTAGTTCACAGTTATATGGTTCCAGATTCAGACCTTGAAATAGGTCAAACGCGATTATTAGAAGTAGATAATCCAATTGTTTTACCTGAAAACACGCATGTTAGATTTATAGTTACAAGTACTGATGTATTACATGATTTTGCTATACCTGCCGCAGGTATCAAAATTGATGCTACACCAGGTCGATTAAATCAATCATCTTTCTTTTCAGAAAGAGAGGGGGAACTATTTGGCCAATGTTCTGAATTATGTGGAACATATCATGGATTTATGCCTATCCAAGTAGAAGTAGGGTCCGTAGAGGACTATTTAAGTTGAATCTCTACTTTAGGATTTTTTAGTTTTTTAAGTAAGAATAGTGTGCTAGAGAAAATTACTATTAGCCGCGACCGAAAAGCTGCGCAGTTAAAAAAATTCTTAGAAAAAAATAGAAAAAGTTTATTGGTTCGTTTTCTAATAGGTGCTCATAAGGGGTTAACAACTAGTACATTGCCTCAAGAAATATTAAATTTACAAAATAACCCCCTAATTAGAATAATTAGATTCCTTGGAGGTATAAGTTTAATTACGATACTAGGTAGAAGTTATATCACTTTAACTGGTATTTATTTATATTTTGCTTTTTTTTTTACTTGTATTTTTTTTATGTACAATTTATATATTTCATATCATAGAACTAAACACATTTATAAAATTTTAAAGAGCGATGAATTAGATATACGTAATTCACCCCTTGATAGATTTGCATCAGCAGCAGCAAGAGTGCTTTTATGTGGAAAAGGGTTTTGTCAAGACATTCAGCCTGTAGGGACTGCTTTAGGAATTATGTTAGCTTCTGATGAAATCTTAAAGGCTGCGAATCGACAGCCGTTTTTTACACCTTTCTTAGGTAATCTCGTAAATATGGTTTTCCCTGGGAAACCTCAAGGGTTTAGTGCAAATGAATTAACAAGTATACTTGAAAAAATGAACGCAATCAAAGCGGAAACCAAGGATATTGAGAGTGCTTCAAATATTTTACAAAAAGAAGGTAATTTCCCATCCATAGATGCAAACGATAAGAAGGAATTTGCTCAAGGACTAGAAATGATGGTTAAAGCAAACGATGAGCAACTAAGTAGCCTACAAAAAAAGGTAAAAGACTTACTCGATATGAATAGTAAAAAATAAATAAACTACTTTACGTTCCTCTCTCCCTTTTCCTTTTCCTTTTCCTTTTCCTTTTCCTTTTTCTTTTAACCCCCCCCCCCTCAAAAGCGCAAGGCGCTAGTGCAGACCCTAGGGGTGGGATGCCTCGGTATTTAATCTAAAAATACAAATGGCAAGGCCAGGCAGCTGGCAATGCTTTAAAAATAAAAAGGCAAGACGAAGCGAAAAAACAACAGAGCCTTGGTAGCTATGCCCAGCTCCGATCCTTGTAGGCGTGGCCTGGTGACCTGGCCTACCTACCAAAGGTTGGTTGGCGTAGCTTCGCTGCTTTGCAACCCTCCCTTTAAAAAAAAAACACACGCACGAGGAAAAAGCGGAGAGGGGAAAGTGAGTAAAATCGAAGACAAAAGTATATTTGCAGACATTTATTTTAGAACATGATTGTTTATTACTCTTCAAACGATATATTGATTTACTATTTTTTTTGTTTTTTTAAGTGCAGCATCTGTAGTTATCGCGGGGCGGGTTCAATAGTCTCTATATAACCCCTTTATTTACGATGGATTTGAACTTTGATCCGTTCAGAACAAATTGAACCATCGTCCTTCCGACTAACTTAACTGAAAATATTGGCTTCTGAAACTCTAGGTTTAAATCTCTTTACACATTTTGGATTTTGTTCCTTCGATAAGGGTAATATAGTGGCGAGCGGATTTAAATATCCGAAACCTTGCAGCTCTCTAAGAGGACTCTATCGAGTGTAAACATGCATCCGTTTTTGTTAAAAAAAAAAAGAGAGGCGAATTAATAAAGGAGCGGCCTGTTAATACTGGCAGCAGCCCTGCCCAACCTTCTTTTGTTTTTTCGAGCCCTCGCTTAGCGCGGGGAGGGGAAGCGAAGCTACCCACCACCCTTCCCTCACCACCAAAGGTGGTGGGAGGGAGGGCTAGCCTTTTTTATTTTTACCCTCGCTTAGCGCAGGGTTGCTAAAGCTAGGGGGTGATAAAAAGAAAAATAGTAGTCGCTTGCCTGCCTTGGCTGAGGGGGGTTGAAACCATTTACGCTATCAATCTGTAAATGCCGTACTAGACACATCAATATTTAAACTAATGTACCCACAGGCTGATCAAAGGATTACAACCATCGTTTTTTTTTTATATCCCAGAGGCTCGAAACGATCGTGGTGTTTATCCCACCTGCAAAGGATGCCCTCGCTAAATTGAACCCGAAGGCACCTCCCTGCCATTGGCTTGGAGATCAAACATGGGAAACATTGGTTGCTAAAGCTAGAGAGTGAATTACAAGTAACAGTAAATAAAATGCCAGCCACGATCCTTTCAGCGAGACCCAGGCTTGCCTTGCAAAGCTGGCAGAGGAAAGAACCCACAGCTTGTCACTGATACTAGAACGATCATCGCCTCTCCAACCCCCCCCTATGGCCTGGACGTAGGCGAACGAGATATAACGGGGTCATTATCAGAAACACCTGAGGTATAGGAAACTGAGAACAGAATACGCTTACGCCTTGGGTATTGCCGTGGTACAAGATGTTTATGTGACCCACTTAAACCCACTCGAGTCAGAGTCCAGTAAGTACCAGCCCCCTCCCTGCGTTTGGTGCCTTTGCCCCCTTTGCCGGGTCTGGGTAGGGCCAGGAGAGACAGTGAAACCTAACTGTAGATCCAGTTAAGAGAATACCAAACGTGACCGAGTTGAAACTTAAGTAGGAGTACCAGACAAGGTGCCCCCTGAGGGACCGAAGCAAGGTATAAATAATAATCTAAGCACGACGCTAGACTTCAAGGAATGAAAGAATAAGCGAATGAACCGCTACCTGATGATCACCATTTACCGGCTTAATTAAAGAATCGGTAGCCCCTGCCTTGGCAAGTAAGTTATGACGGATAGCGGTACGATTACTGCGGCACTCAACGACGTTTGGTAGCTAAAGCTAGAGTGTGTCGTATCAAGACCTACCGGAGTGAAACCGTGACCTAGCTTTTCCGCAGGTTAAGCGTTACTGACAAAGTTTAAAATTACTGCGAGAAGATAAGGGTTACAACACCATAGACCTCAAACGAGTATACGTGCCGCGGAGCGATGGTCGGTATCGCCCCTCGGAGTCTCGAGTATACCGCGACGAATGTACCTGTGTCTCTTTTTTGATTTGATTTTATGGCGGTGGCAGACGCCCCCGATACTTTAAAAAAAAAGCGCTACGCCTTGGCTATTCACGATCTACCTAAAGGTTACATATCGGACCATCAGCACGGCTTTCTCCCGGGTCGAGGGAGCGGCCTGTTAATACTGGCAGCAGCGTGGAAAGACATCATGCAGAGGATCCGAAGGAGCAAGAGTATCTACGAATATGACCTCTCTTGCTGCCCTTTAAAAATACGGAGAAGTTGGGCTGCTGGACCACCAGAAGGGCTAGGGGGAGTAGGCCTGCCGCTAGGGCTTATTTACTTTTTGTTTAAAACCAAGTAAAGTGCTAGGCTTGGGATAGACCTCTACCCTCTCCAAGCCAATGGCAGGGGGGGGGGCAGGGGTAGGTCCTGGTCTCGCCTCCCCTGGGTTTAGCAACCTTCCCTTGGCTTTAGCAACCTACCCCTGAGGGAGGGATAGGTTGGCGTAGCTTCGCTGCTTTGCAAGCCTCCCCACGCCAGGTTTACATCCTTGGGGAAGTCGGGTAACCGGGGGAAAATTAGCCAGCTACGCAGCTGAGGTTGCTGCTTTTTAATTAAAAAGGCAAGGGGTCTTAAAAGCCTCCGGCCTGGACTCTGGCCTGATAAGAAGCAGGCCCTCCCCTCCTTCTTCCTATGCAAGAGCCACAAGGAACAAGGGAAGCAGCACCTTTGCTTTGAAAAAAAAAGTTAGCTGGGGCCCTCCAGGTAGCCAGTTAATTGAATTTAAAAAGAGCAGGCAAGGGAAATTAGACCCGACCAGCTGCCGGATGACCAAGAGAAAGGGTCACAAAAAATGACTAAACCATTAGAACCTAAACCGTTATCTGAACCTCGCTAGATAATGCCTTTTATAACTATTATATTAACCCCTTTTCTAGCTACCCATCCATTGCTAATGTTCCCTTACATTCTAACTTAGGTTGACCTTGCATAGTTGCTGCAGACCAAAGGTTAACCCTCCTGCGACTATAACCGTATAACTTTCTGAAATAACCAAATTATACTAAACAATGGAATCTTCTCTCCCTATGTTCCCTGGTTAATTGGTTAAGGCTTTCCTTCTGTTTAAACCCCATCCTACCACTCCCCGGACGCCCCGGGCGGAAGCATAGCAGAAGCGGAAGGGAATGGTCTACTTACTTGGTGAGAAGGGAGGCCGCCTTTAAATTGAACCCCCGCTGCTGGATTAAGCACCCCTGCCCAACTTCGTAGGGCAGCTGCTTAACTAAAGGTAGGGAAAGACAAAGGGCTAGGGATGGGGTGAGTAGCACTCTCAATAGTGGAAAGTAAAGGGGGAGCGCTACAAGGCCCTGCTCCGCTTGCCTTTTTTTAAAAGCCCAAGGCAGGGGGGAGCATACCTGTCCTAAACCTAAAAAGGGGGGG
>Ga0209216_1000170_pt1 | contig 12278 bp, 15 predicted proteins | sample TexAe_OM2H0_O2_FD_187940 | JGI IMG/M metagenome (GOLD analysis project Ga0209216, IMG submission 187940) | Forest soil microbial communities from Davy Crockett National Forest, Groveton, Texas, USA - Texas A ecozone_OM2H0_O2 (SPAdes) (version 2) | ecosystem: Environmental > Terrestrial > Soil >... | reverse complement strand
GGCCGAGCGGCTCAAGACCTCCGACTACGCCGCGATGATCGCCGAGGTCCGGCCGCGCTGCGCCGGGCTGAAGACCGTGGTGCTCATCGGCCACCCGGAGTGGCAGGCGCTGCTGGACGCCGGGCGCCCCCTGGACCGCGGGGCCCTCGGCGCCATCGAGCTGGACACCACGCCGTAACGACTGAGGGGCCGGTCCGGTCAGCGCCATACGCTGTGCACCCGGAGCGGCCCCTACGGGGGTCATCATGCCACTCGCACGGTACCGGGAACAGTTCTGGTACGACACCGAGGCGCTCGCCGTCAACGTGCCGGCCCACGTCTTCCCCCGGTTCTCCAACGTCCACGCACTGCTGTACGCCGACAGCGGGGGCGTGACTCCGCTGCCGAACCCGGTGAACACGGACGGCTCCGGCTTCCTCGACTTCTGGATCGAGAACGGGGACTACTGGGTCCGGATCAACGGCCAGGCGTTCTATACGATCGTCGACCTCGATCCTGGCCTGACCCACGTCTGGCCGTCCACGTTCCAGTGGGACCAGGCGGCCCCGGCGACCACCTGGGTGATCATGCACGGCCTGAACAGCATCCCCGCCGTGCTGACCATCGACACGGGGAATGAGCAGGTCTACGGCGAGGTCGCCTACATGGACGACGACAACCTGACCATCACCTTCGCGACGCCCACGGCGGGCGTCGCCTACCTGAGGAGGTAGTTCCGTGCCCGGTGTGCAGTTCGGCCAGCAGATCGACATGAACGCCAATAAGATCACCGAGTTGGCGCCCGGCACCGCCGGGACCGATGCGGTCAACGTCAACCAGCTCAATGCCTTCGCCGATGGGTTCTCGGTGCTGGTCGGCGACGGCGTGGCATCCACCTTCACCGTGACCCACAACTTCGCCCTGGCCAACAAAGACGACTTCATTACGCGGGTGGCCGAGGCAGCGACCGGTGTGGAGTACACCGTGGAAGTCACCTCCATCGGCATCAACTCATTCTCCGTCGCCTTCGGATTCGTCCCCACCTCGGGTCAGTTCCGGGTCTCCGCGCTGCCGGTGCGCTGATGAGCGGCCGTCGGTTCGGGCACCTGGCCCGACTCCTCAACCTCACCGCACCCCCCGCCGCACCCGGCTCGGGGGACATGTGGTATCGGTCGGACACGGACCAGGTGCGCGTGTCCGACGGCCTGGCGGGCGAGTCCATCACGGTCGGGCCCACCGGCAACGTGCCGGTGGTCCGGTCAACGGCCTGGCACAACGTCCCGGCGTACGGGAACGCGGCCAGCGCCAACGTGCCTGACGGGCGCATGTTCGCGATGCCCTTCTGGCCCGGGCGCACCTGCACCCTGACCTCGATCGCAGCCAACCTGACCCTGGTGGCGGTCGGGGGCACCCTGCGCATGGGCCTGTACGCCTCCGACGGGGTCCTACCGACCACCCTGATCGCTGACTTCGGGGCGACGGCCGCGCCCCTCCTCGGCACCATCCAGGCCACCCCCACGCCCGTCGCGGTGCGCCCGGTACTCCACTACCTGATCTGCGGCCGACAGGGCGGCCTGCTCAACCTCGGCGTCACCACCCGATCGACCTGGGATCCGATGATCTGCCCGACCAGCCCGGTCATCGCAGCCAACCGCAACGCCTATTACATCGACGGAGTCGGCGGCGCGCTGCCGGCGTCCTTCGGCGCCCCCGCCGGCACCGATCAGGGTGTGGCCCTGACCGTGCAGCTAACCTGATCAGGGAGGAGGCCCCATGCCCGCAATCAACCCGACTCCGGCCGCCGTGCCGACCGGACCCGCCGCGCCCGGTCCGTGCGACTGGCCCGTCGATGTGACGTGCTGTCCCCAGTGGGCCGACTTCTCCGTAACGATCCAGGCCAACGCGACCGCGTGGGCCACGCAGATCCTGGACGCGCTGACCGGCCGCCGGTTCTCCCAGTGCCCGGTCAACTACAGGCCCTGCGGCCCCCGCTGTAGGACAAGCTTCGGCTACCTGACCTGGCCCGTCGGCTCCCCCCAGTCCTCGGGCGGCGGCCTGCCCTGGATCATCCCCTACATCGACACCGGCATCTGGCGGAACTGCCACTGCTCGGGTGGGTGCTCCTGCTCGGCGCGCTGTGAAGTCCCCTTCCCCGGCCCGGTCGCCACGATCGAGCAGGTGCTCATCGACGGAGTGGCCCTGGACCCCTCGGCGTACCGCCTGGACTACCACCGCGGCGTGCCGGTCCTGGTGCGCACCGATGGTGAGTGCTGGCCGCAGTGCCAGGACATGGGGCTCGGGCCCGAGGACGTCGGCGCCTTCAACATCGTCTACCGGCCCGGCGAGCTGCTGCCCAAGGCCGGAGAGATCGCAGCCGGGCTGCTCGCGTGCGAGTTCGCCAAGGCCTGCGCGGGACAGGACTGCGCGCTGCCGCAGCAGCTCTCCTCCCTGTCCCGCAACGGCATCGAAGTGACCGTCGTCGACCCCACGACGCTGCTGGAGGACGGCCGCACCGGCATCGCCAACGTCGACCTCTGGGTCAAGGCGATGAACCCGTTCCGGCGCGTCCGGTCATCGACCGTCTGGACGCCGGACAAGCCCGGACCGAGGTACTCGCTGTGACCCAGGCGATCGTTCTCGCACAGCAGCTTCTGGCCTGCCTCCAGACCGAGCTGGGGGCCAGTCCGTACCCGATCCCCGCCCAGTACGTGATGCTGCGTGCCGGCGGTGAGGTCACCCCGCTGCTCGGCACCCGCGATGACGAGTGCTGCCGAGGCCTGGGCTGGGTTCGGGTCCAGTCGGTCTCGGGGGTGAGGACGCTCGGCGAGCTGGACAACGTGGCGTGCTTTTCCCAGGAGCGGCGCCTGATTCTGGAGCTGGGCGTGGCCCGGTGCGCCCCGTCCTCGGACATCAGCAGCGTGCCGACCGAGGAGCAGTGGACGGAGGCGGCGCTCCGCCAGGACGAGGATCAGGGCGACATGGAGGCGGCCATCTGCTGCGCCTTCGGGGACCTCGAGGGCATCGCCGCCGAGGAGGTGGCCGTGGGGGAGTACCAGCCCTTCGGGGTCGACGGGAACTGCATGGGTGGCACGATGACCGTGAACATCCTGATGACTGCCTGCTGCTGAGAGGGACGACGACATGGCGAGGCCCAAGGTCCGCAAAGCGACCGTGCGCATCCTGCGCTCGTTCGGGCACGTGCACGCGGGGGACCAGCTCGAACTGGAGATCAGCCCCGTGGTCCAGGGCTGGATCACGGTGGGACTGGCAAAGGTGGTGGACGATGGCCCGGGTCAGGCTGGACCGAGCGAACCTGAACCGGACGCTCACGAACGCGTCCCGGACGGAGCTGAGGGAGGCGGGCCGTCAAGTCGTGAACCGGGCCCGGGTTTTGGTGGCGGTGCGTTCGGGGCGGCTCCGGGGTTCGATCAAGGCTGACCCGCCCCGGATCTTCTCCTTCCGGGGAAGCCTGACGGTGGGCTCGGACCTCGAGTACGCCGCGGCCGTCAACGACGGCGCGCGGCCGCACATCATCCGGCCCAAGAGGCGCCAGGCGCTCCGGTTCGTGGTCGGCGGCGAGGTGGTCTACGCGCGCGTCGTCCACCATCCGGGCAACAAGGGCTCCCACTTCCTTGACCGGGCGCTCCGGGAGGTCGCGGCGCAGCGCGGCTACAGCTTCCGGTCGAACGCGTCCTAGACTCGTGACCATGGGCGACGAAAAGCAGTACATCGTGCAGATCAAGGGGACGGCGTACAAGTTCAGGCCGATCCCCGCCGATGACCTCTCCATGATCGTGTTCGTCATGAACATGAACGCCACGGGGGGCAAGACCTTGAAGGCGCTGACCCGCGTGCTGGCCACCTCGGCCGGTGAAGAGCAGTGGGACGCGATCACCGACCTCTTGATCGCCAAGAAGGTGACCATGGAGGAGGTCACGGTCAAGCTGCTGGAGAAGATCGTCGGTAAGCAGCGCAAGGAGAAGGACAGCGGGACGCCGAGCGGGGGGCTTGACGTAGCGGGCACCCTCCCCAGTGCCCAGTGAGTTCGCACCCCTCTCGCGCGACCCGATCGCCATCTACGTAGCCGGAGCCCGGGTCATGGTGCCGTTCCGGCCCGCCGCCGTATGGGCCGCGGGGCTGGAGCGCATTGACCGGCTCGCCGCCCACCTGGCGGACGACGTCGGCCGGGACGCCATCGTGGACCTGGTGATGGACTGTCCACAGGGTGTGGACGACGTGCGCCGCGAGTCGCTCCGGATCCTCACCGAGGCGGCCGGCAGGCCGTGGTGGGAGGCAGGGCGCCTGCTCTCCACCTCGGTGGCGCCGGACGTCCTCGGACGGCTCGTCCTCGCGGGCGTGGACCCCTGGCAGCGCTCGGTGGGCGAGTGGTGCGCTGCCACGTACGCGCTGTGCGTGAAAGGGCAGGACGAGAAGGGGCGCTTGCGCTTTGACTTCTCGCTCTCGGTGCCCCCACCGGGGTACGAGGATGAGTGGGATGATGGCGGAGATGACCCTGAGGCTGTACAGGCGCAGTTGGCAGAGATGAGGAGGTGATCCGGTGGCTTCCGTAGCCGAGGTTGATCTCGTCATCTCCACCGAGGACACGCTGTCCGATCTGGAACGTGATCTTGAGCGCATCATCCGGACCGCCGAGAACGGCGCCCCTGAGCTGGATGTGGAGGCCTCCCTCGCGGTTCAGGAGTCGCTGACCAACCTCCGCCAGGAGCTGACCCAGGTCATCCGGGCTGCCGAGGAGTCCGGGGACGAGATCCAGATCGAGGCGGCGCTCGACCGGGACCGATCCCTCTCCGAGATCCAGCAGTCGCTGCGCAACATCGTGCGCGCGGCCGAGACGGGCAACGATGTCACGATCGCACTTCAGGCCGAGGCGCCCGTGCTGGCCAACCTCGGCGAGGTGGAGCGCGACGTACGGGCGATCGTGGCGGCCGCCGAGGCGGCGGCCCCGCCCATTGAGCTGGAGGTTGAGGTTGACCGGGACGGCGCGGCCGCGCGCAGCTCGCTCAACCTGGGCAAGTCTCTGGGCACCCTGGGCAAGAGCCTCGGCGGCCTGGTCGGTGGCTTTGCCGGGCTGTCGGTCGGCGCGTCTTCCCTCACCTCGGTGCTCGCCGGTACGGCCGCCGCCGTCCAGGCCATCGCGCCGGCGGCGGCCCTGGCGACTACCGGGGTCCTTGCGCTCCAGCTCGCGACCAACACGGTCAAGCTGGCCATGGTCGGCGTCAAGGAGGCCATCGACGTTGCCTTCGACCCTGAGGCCAAGCCTGAGGAACTGGCCAAGGCGCTGGGCAAGCTGGCCCCCGAGGCCCGAGACTTCGTGCTCCAGCTCCGGAGCATGCGCGACACCTTCAAGGACGTCCAGCAGCAGGTTCAGGCGAATTTCTTCGACGGGTTCGATGACGCGCTGATCAGCCTGTCGACGGACGTCCTCCCCCAGGTCTCCACCGCACTGCTCTCCACATCCACGATCCTCAACCAGATGGCCAACGGGGTCGCGGCCGCGGCGATCGAGCTGGGCGCCAACGGGACGCTCCAGACCGCGCTGCTGGGGGCGACGGAGGGCCTGGCCAACCTCTCGAAGATCCCGGGGCAGGCCACGACGGCGTTCGGTCAGCTCGCGGCGGCCGCGGCGCCATCCTTCGAGCGGGTCACCCAGGCTGCCGCGACCGCCTTCGAGAAGGTAGCGGGCAAGATCGATGCGGCGTTCAAGTCGGGTGGTCTTGAGAGCGCCATTGATGGAGCCGTGGATGCCATCGCGCAGCTCGGCCGCATCGCGGGCAACGTGTTCGGCGGCTTGGGCAACATCATCGGTACGGTGACCTCGCAGGGCGACGGGCTTTTCTCCACTCTGGAGCGGGTCACGCAGGCGTTCGAAGATGTGACCGCCTCAGACGGGTTCCAGCAGGCGTTGAAGGCGCTGATCCAGACCGGCACGGTCGTGCTGGATACCGTCCTCCCGCTGATCTCCACCGCGCTTCAGGCGCTGGGCCCCGTGTTCCAGGCGCTCGCGGCGCCCGTGCAGATCCTCGTGCGGGCGCTCGGCGACGGGCTGACCCGCGTGGTCACGGCCCTGTCGCCAGTGCTGGTGGCGGTGGGCAACGCCTTCGGTCAGCTCGTGATCGCGATCACCCCGCTGATCGACCTCGCGGCGGATCTCCTCGTGGCCATTCTGCCCGGATTGATCCCGATTTTCGATGCTGTCGGCCAGTCGCTGAACGCGCTGGTCCCCTTCATCGAGACCCTTGCGACGTCGCTGTCGGCGGCGCTGGTCCCGCTCTTCACCACCCTGGCGACCGAGGTACTTCCGGCTCTGCTGCCGCCGTTCGTTGAACTCTCAACCAAGATCATTCCGGTCCTCACCGAGGTGATCGTCGGCCTGACGCCGAGCCTGATCACCCTGGCCGAGACGTTCGGCGAACTCGTGATCGCCCTGACCCCGCTCATCGTCGAACTGATCAACATGAGCCTGGCGATCGCCGATGATCTGGCTCCGATCCTCGGCCCGCTGCTGGACCTGATCCTGAAACTGGTGAACCTCGGGTTCAAGTTCCTGGCCAGTACCGTGACCGGACTTATCATCCCGATCATCAACATCCTGGTCAGTCTGCTCAAGGGTGACTTCTCCGGCGCCTGGGATCAAGCGGGCAACCTGGTCGAGAGCATCAACCGGAAGATGCAGCAGGCCGTGCAGTTCATGTACGACAAAGTCATGGAAACCCTGCGCAACCTGGTCAACATGGTCCCGGAGCGCATCCGCGAGATGGGCGCATCCGCCGTCAAATCGTTCCAGAAGTGGGTCGATGACAGCGTGCAGCGCGCCCGCGAGCTGCCGGGCAAGGTCCGCGACGGCATCGGGGACCTGGGGAACCTCCTCACCTCCGCCGGCCGCGACATCGTCCAGGGCCTCATCAACGGCATGAACGAGAAGCTGGGGCGCCTGCGCGAGATTGCCAGCGAGGTGGCATCGACCGTCTCGGGCACCGTCAAGGGGCTGCTGGGGATCAGCTCTCCGTCCAAGCTGATGCGGGAGTACGGCCAGGACACGATCGAAGGCTTCGAACTGGGTCTTCAGGACCGCGTGCCCGAGCTCAGGTCCCAGCTACAGGGGATCGTCACCACGGTCCCGTCGTTCGCTCTCCCCGGGGGTCAGACGCTCCAGCTCCCCCAGCTCGGGAACCAGGGGCCGATCGTCCAGGTGTTCATCGGCAATGAGCAGCTCGATGGGCACGTGGACGCCCGCATTGCCCGGAACAACCAGGACCGGGACCGACTCGCGATCACGGGGGTGCGCCGGTAATGGCCGATGGCGTTGTTTATCTGACAGCGGACTTCACCGCTGCACCCGGCACCCAGACGACCGCCACAATCGAGCGGGGCCCGTCCAGCAGCGGCCCGTGGACGCTCATCGGCGAGGTGGACATCCTCTCCCAGGTCGGCGTGTTCTACGACACCACGGCGCCCCTGGACGAGATCCTCTGGTACCGCTGGACCGGCTCGCCCGGCGCCGCGGTCATCGTCCAGGGCCCCTACATCGAGGTGTCCACCGGCACGGTCCTGCTCAAAGACCCGCTGCGGCCGTGGGCCAACCTCGAGTTGATGTTCTGCTCGACTCCACAGCTCGCCCTCGCGGCCATCTGCGGACCGCTCGCCCCCGAGCTGGTGTGGGCCGGGTTCGGGGACAAGGTGTACCGGGCCGACGTCAACATGCCGGACGTGTACGGCTCCTGGGTCCCCGCCGATCTCTACGGCGTGCGCAAGCGGCTGGACAGCGAGCTGCACGTCTTCTCGAAGACGCTGGATGCGCGCGACGCGGTGGAGACGCTGTTCGCAGCCGGCGGCCCGATCCAGATCCAGACCCCGGCCGAGTACGGATTGCCGGACATCATCGTTCAGCCGCGGGACGTCCACGAGAACTACCTGTCGGGCACCCGGGACCAGCGGCGCCCATACCGCATCTGGGACGCCGACTTCACCATCGTGGACGCGCCGCTCGGCCCGCACCAGGGCACCGTGCTCGCGAACTGGTGCGCCCTGGCCGAGGCGTACCCGACGTACGCCGACCTGATCGCGTCCGGGTTCACCTGGGCGCAGGTGGCGTCCGGCGAGGCCACGGCGGGCGGCGACCCCGAGTTCGACGGGTTCGGAGAAGGCGGGTTCGGAGACGGCCCGTTCGGTGACGGAGGATAGACCATGCCCTACAGCCCGTACGTCCCCATTCCGATCGGGTCCCTCGCCTGGGGGACCCCGGTCAACAACGCGTTTCAGGAGCTGGATGAGACGCTTCAGACGTTCCCTCAGGATCACGGCCTGATGTACTGGCAGTTCGATCCGGCGACCAACATGGTCGGCTCCACCATCACGTCAGGCACCGTCAGCATGTCGAAGCTGTGGATCCGGCGCGCCATGACCGTGACCAACCTGGCCGTGTCCGTCGCGACCGTCGGCGTGACCCTGACGGCGGGTCAGAACTTCCTCGGGCTGTACGACGCCACCGGCACCCGGCTGGGCGTGACCGCCGACCAGACCGCGTCATGGGGTACGACCGGCTACAAGCAAGCGGCTCTGACGGTGCCCGTGGCGGTCGCGGCCGGCCCGTATTGGGTGGCGGTCCTCTCCAACGCCGCGACCACGCCGGCGTTCGCGCGCGGGTCCGCGCTCGTGGCGTCCATCGCGAACCCGAACCTCACCGCGACCGACGGCCGATTCACCACCGGTCCGGCCGCGCAGACCACGATGCCTGCCAACATCGTGATGGCGTCCCGGACCCTCTCCGGCAACACCATCTGGACGGCGCTGGGCTGATGCTCCCCTCCAGCACCCTCTACAAGAGGGCCATCCACACGCCGCACAGCCTCGCGTTCCGCGTCGACCTGCTGGACGGCCCCGGCGGCGCGGTGCTGGAGAACGACGTGCCGCTGTTCGGCGGCTCGATCACGGCCAACCTCACCCACCGGGTCACCCGCCGCGGGTCGTTCACGGTCGATCAGCGGTGGTGGCCCGGCACCGACCCGGCCGCGCCGCTCACCCCGTACCGGACCGTCGCCCGGATCCGCGCCGGCATCCAGTACGGCGACGGCTCCCGAGAGATGTTCGACCTGTTCACCGGCCGCGTCGGGGACCTCACCCGGAACGCGGACGGCACCGTGACGGCCGATGTGGAGGACCTCGCGGCCGACGTGATCGGGTTCCGGTTCGAGGAGCCCCGCAACAGCGACCGGGTCAACGTCCTGGACCAGATCCGGCGCCTCATCACCGAGGCGCTGCCCGAGGCGACGTTCGGCACGGACAACGTGGCCGACCCGAACGCGATCACGCCCGCGCTGACGTGGGACGAGGATCGGGGCAAGGCCCTGGACGATCTCGCGGAGGTACTGGGCGCTCGCTGGTACGCGCTGGGCAACGGGGATTTCGTGGTGCGGGCGTACCCGTACGACGTGGGCACCATTGCCCAGGAGATCCGCGACGGCCGCCCGGGCGGCGTACAGGGCCTGCTGACGGCCGGCGCCCCGAAGCTTTCCCGCCGCGAGGGAACCGCCAACAGCATCACGGTGGTGGTGGAGCGGTTCGACGGATCCACCCCGTTCCGGATCCACGCCCGCGACGACGTGCCGGGGTCCCCGACGCGGTTCGGCGGCCCGTTCGGCCGCGTGTCGCAGATCATCAAGGTGCAGACCCCCCTGACGCAGGGGCAGGCGGTCACGTACGCGCGGGCTCAGCTCAATGCGGCCACCGCACTGGCCTCCCGGTGGTCGGCGACGATGACGCCCGACTTCACGCTGGAGCCGGGCGACACGGTGCGCCTGTCCTCGCGCGGGGTGACCGAGGTGCAGGTGATCGACCAGATCACGTACACGCTGGCCGCACCTGGGACAATGACCTTGTCCACGCGCGCCTACGTGCGGGCGCAGGCGACGCTGGGAGGGACGACGTGAAAGAAACCGACTGCCTGGGGCTGCCGTACCCCGAGTGCGATCCGCCGCTGGTCAAGGACGCATCGGACATCATCCAGTTCAAGGCGCTGGCCGACGCCACCGACGCGGCCGTGCAGGAGTACGCCGATCAGGTGACGGCCGACCTCCTCCAGCCGCCCTCGGCCCGGCAGTCCGGGTTGACCGGCGGCGGCGCGGGACAGGACTTCGTGCAGTCGTACAACACGGCTGTGTCGTGGGCGTTCCCCGCGTCCATGGGCGATCTCGTGGCGGGCGGGATCCGGATCCCCGAGAACGGCTGGTACTGGGTGGGCGGCTACCTCCAGATCACCCTGTCACCCCAGACGGCGATCAATACCAGGATCGAGCCGCTCGTCAACGGGGATCCGGTGTCCTCCCGGCAAGGGCCGTCGTACTCGTCCGGCGTCGGCAGCGCGGAAGACCTGACGTGGATCGACTGCCTGTTCCTGCAAGCGGGCGACGTGGTGACGACCATGACGCACCACAACGGCAACCCGGCCACGGTGATCTCCTATCAGGGCGACATCTGGGCGTTGCAGGTGCTGGCCAATGGGTAGCCCGGTGCCGGTGCCCCCCGAGGGGCTCTACACCGAGTCCCGGATCGGTGTGGTCACCTCGGCCACCCCGAACTCCATGTTCGTCGACGTCGGCGGGACGGTCATCGAGGTGGCGTTCATCCAGCCGTTCACGAACGCCGCCGTGCTGCCGCCCGCGGCTGGCACCGTGGTCCAGCTCATCCGGCAGGCCGCATCGTGGATCGCCGTTGGCAAGGTCATCGGGGTCGGCTCGAACTCGATCCTGAACCCGTCCTTCGAGAACTCGGGCCCGGGCGCGCAGCCGATCAACTGGGTCTCGTACAACGTCTCCGGCGTATCCACGGCGTCCGTGGTGGACATCCCGGACGCGCCGGAAGGGGACCTGGCGGTCCTGGTGTCGTCCGCGCAGGCCTCGGTGCACTTCCTGTACTCGTCCCCGATCCCGGTGAACGCGGGCGAGGTCTGGTCGATCTCGGCCACGGTCGGCGGCAGCTACACGGGCGGCCCGCAGACGGCCGACGCAGCTCTGATCGGGCTGTGGTTCGCGAACGCCACGAACCTCTACCCGACCACGTCCAGCGCCGACACGCTGATCACGCAGGATCTGGACCTGCCCCAGTACCCGCCGTTCCACAGCCTCTTCCAGAACGTCACCGTCCCGGTGTCCGGGTTCATGCGGATCGCCCTGCGGTCCACGCTCGCGGCCGGCCAGGGGCTCGTCTGGGACAACGTCATAGCGCGGAGGGTCTGATGCCTGCGAACACCCCGAGGGGCTACACCTACCCGCTCTACTCCGACCCGGCGAACCCGCCCGCCCAGATCCAGGATTTCGCCCAGGACGTCGACGCCGACGTGCAGGCGATCGTGACGTCGGCGAACGCCGCCCTGTCGGCATCGCCGTCGGCGCGCATCTCCGCCACGGCCAACCAGGCGGTCGCGGCGAACACCAACGTCACGGTCACCTTCGCCACGGAGGAGTACGACAACGCGGCGATGGCCAACCTGGGCGTCAACAACGACCGCATCACCTTCACATCGACCGGGTTCTACCTGATCGCCGCGGAAGTCAACTTCGTGTCGAACGGCAACGCCACGGTCAACGGCCGGTCGGGGACGCTGGTCTACACGGGCGGCGCCTTCGGGAACGCGGCGTACCGGGTCCGGGGCGCCCAGTCCATGGACGTGGAATGGAGCGTCACCACGCTGGCCCGGGTCACCTCGCTGCCCGCGATCGTCCAACTTCAGGTCCGGCAGGAGTCCGGCGCGTCGCTGAACATCTCGGCCCGCAGCCTCTCCGTCACGAAGGTGGCGATCTAGATGCCCGCAACGACCCCGAACCGGCTGTACCCGTACCCGCTGCCCGGGGACCCGACGGACGTGCCCGGGGACCTCCAGCGCCTCGCCGAGGCCATCGATGACGACGTGTGCGCGCTTCAGAGCGGGTTCAGCGCGCGGCCGGTGGCCCGGTTCCGCGGCACGGGCACGTACGCGTCGCCGACGCCCGCGTTCCCGGTGAACAGCCCGCCGAACATCTTCACCGCGCGGGTGCCGTTCGACACGGTGGACTTCAACACGGCCAACATCACCATGGCCGACCAGGGGGTCGGCAACCGGCTGCTGTTCCCCGAAGACCCCGGGTTCTACTTCGGGCTGGCCACCGTCTACGTGCCGGTCAACACGGTGGCGGGCACCACGGTCACGTTCATGGGCCTCCAGATCCGCCGCGGCGACATCACCAACCCGACGCTGGGCGCCTCGGTGCGCCTCGCGGGCGCGTCCAGCAACGTCCCGGTGGACG
>Ga0209216_1000169_pt1 | contig 12357 bp, 12 predicted proteins | sample TexAe_OM2H0_O2_FD_187940 | JGI IMG/M metagenome (GOLD analysis project Ga0209216, IMG submission 187940) | Forest soil microbial communities from Davy Crockett National Forest, Groveton, Texas, USA - Texas A ecozone_OM2H0_O2 (SPAdes) (version 2) | ecosystem: Environmental > Terrestrial > Soil >... | reverse complement strand
CCTGAAGCGCCTGCCGCTGCACCACCGCCGGAGGCAGTGAAAAACGCCGCCGAGTATGTCGGGGTCTATACCTCGCCCGACGGCAAGAAACTCGAATTTTCCGCTGAAGGCGAGAAGCTCGTACTCATGTACAACGGCCGCAAGATCGCGCTGGAGCGTATGGGTGGCGATCGTTTCATCGTGAAGCATCCCGCGTTTGATCTGTACGTGCTTGGTTTCGTGCGTGAGAATCGGGTGGTGACGCAGGTCTTTCACGGGCCTGATTGGTACATGGGCGCTCGCTACACCGGCCCGCGCACCTTCGAAGCGCGCAAGGATTGGGAAGGACTTGAGGGCCACTACTACAACGATAGTCCGTGGTATGGCGACATGCGCGTCATCCTGCGGCGCGGCCAACTCTTCATCGACGGCGTCCAGCCCCTCGTCCCGCGTGGCGATGGAAAATTCGGCCTCGGCGATCTGGACGCGCCGGATTGGATCTCCTTCGACTCGATCATCGACGGCCGCGCGATGGTCCTCTCCTACTCCGGCATCCCCTTCCGCCGCATGTTCACGCCTTAAGAGATCATGACCACCTCACCGGCTGAGACAGATTCCGACTTCACGTGCAGATGGAAACCCTTGACGAGTTCATGTGAAGGAGAACCCGTTTTTGGAGAACATGAAGGCCAGCATTACTGTGTTTTTCACCTTCCTTGTGAGGAGAAGAGCGCAGCTTTTTATAAGGCGCTTCATAACAAGTATGTCAAGCAGGACTTCAACTTTCGCGGCTTTTGGTTTCCTGCTAAATCGAACCTTTCGTATTTCAAGTTTAGCAGGCCGGTGGATTTCACCCAGGCGACCTTCTGCACTGATGCGTTTTTCTTTGAGGTGGTCTTCACTGAAGACGTAAGCTTTGAAGGGACGATTTTCAAGGCTGCTGCACATTTCGGCGAAGCTACCTTCCGAGGCTTCGCTAATTTCGCTTCTGCTAAATTTGGCGCAAAGGTTGATTTCAGCGAGACCAGCTTTGGCGGGCACGCAAGCTTCAACGGTGCAGTCTTTGAAGATCATGTTGTCTTTTCAAGTAAGCCGGAACCGGCATCTATTCAAACGCTTTCCCTGAGCCTACAGTTCGCCAGGATCGAGAAGCCCGAGCATTTTTCCTTTCACACGCTTACCTTGACCCCTGATTGTTTTGTAAACGTGGACGCGCGCAAGTTTGAATTCACGAATGTTGAGTGGCCTGAGCGAAAAACGCGGGATGAAATTACGAATCTTCGCTGGTCCAACGTTCGAGCACCTCATCGCATGTTAGCAATTGCCTGCCGCCAACTAGCTGTTAATGCTGAAGAGAATCACCGGTATGAAGAAGCGTCGAGGTTTCGGTATACGGCGATGGATGCGAGACGCATCGAGCATTGGCAGGGATTTGATCTTCGCAGGTTAAGTTGGTGGTACTGGTTCGCGAGTGGATATGGTGAGCGAATTGGGCGTGCTGCATTCATGCTGCTGTTCTTCGTGTTTTTACTTCCGGCGCTGCTTTATATGCACGTCGGGTTTGCGAGATGGGAGCCCAGGATGGCGAGCGAAAGGGAAGTGGCGACAGCACAAAAAGATGAAGTAGGAGCGCCGTTGAAGTTTCCGCGCGCGTTGACTTACAGCGCGGCGGTGATGACTTTTCAACGTCCGGAGCCACGTCCGGCGACTACAGTTGCGCAGACTATTGTGTTGTTCGAAACGATTCTTGGACCAGTACAGGCAGCGCTGCTGGCTTTGGCTATACGGCGCAAGTTTATGCGGTAACGTCCGTGTTTCATCTGTGTGAGTCCGTGGCACTAATACGATAAAGATGCGTGGCGCTGCGGATGAAGAGGGAGTTGTGGGAGACGGCCATGGACGCGAGGGTCGGGCCTTCGAGTTGGTTGGTGGCGAGGTGTTTTAACTGACGTCCGGGGGCGATGACGATCGATTCGCCATCTTCACTCAGGAAATAAATACGGCCGTCGGCGTAGATGGGAGAGGCGGAGTAGGTGCCATCGAGACGCGCGCGCCAGAGTTCTTCGCCGGTCTTCGCGTCGATGCAGGTCGCGATGCCGTTGTCGGTCACGATGTACAACTCGTCGCCAACGAGCAACGGTGAAGGCGTGCGCGGGATCGCGCGTCCGAGTTTCCACGCAATCTTCGACTTCGTTACATCGCCACGGCCATCCGGCCGCACTGCAATCAGCGACGGTTCCTGAAAGCCCGTGCAGATAAACACGAGGCCGTGCCCGTAAACCGGCCGCGGCACATTCGAAAACCCCTCAGCATATTTCACGCGCCAGATTTCTTTGCCAGTGCGCGGCTCGTAAGCAATCGCCTGAAACGCGCCCGGACTAACCACCTGATCGCCATCCGGCAAATTCAACACGAGCGGCGTCGTGTACGCCTGATAACCTTCGCGTGTTTTCTTCCAACGAACTTTGCCCGTCGCCTTGTCAAGCGCGACTACGTATTGAACGTCGAGACCGTCGCAGCTCACGATCAACAGGTCGTCGTAAACGATCGGCGAACCGCCTGGTCCATGCTGGCCGTTGTCGTAATCGAGTTTTGTCTTCCAAACGATCTCGCCTGTTTGCGTGATGCAAGCCGTTCCGTAGGCGCCGAAGTGCAGATAGACGCGGTCGCCGTCGATCACCGGTGTCGGCGAAGCGAAGCTATTCTTGTCGTTCATCAACTTCGGCGACTTGAGGCGAAAGACTTCGATGTTCTGTTGAATGGCGCCCGTATTTACGTCGACAGCGATCGCGTGCAGAGACTTGCCGTCTTCAGTCGCCGTCGTAAGCCAGATACGGTCGCCCTGAATCACCGGCGACGACCATCCGCGACCGGGAATGGCGACTTTCCAACGTACGTTCTTTGTCTCGCTCCACGTGAGCGGCAAGTTACGTTCGTCGGAAATACCTTGACCGGTAGGACCGCGAAATTGAGGCCAGTCCTGACCAAAGATTAGACAGATTAAGAGCAGGAAGATCACATCAACAAAGATTCTACCCGATGAGCGTGGACCAACTCTTCGCACGGCGACCACGCGAATACTGTGAAGCGTCCATCCTGCGACGCCACCAGCGCAAGCGTGTCGCGCTGATCGTAGACAAACTGCGCTGCTGACAAGTGTCTCGTTCCGCCGTGCTCCGTCGGTTGGACCACGACGCCGACGTTTCCCATTACGGGTTCGGTCATCACCCACTTATCTACCGGCATGCTCTGTTCGTGACGTCGAATCTTCGCACCAAACGCGAGCACTTCCCACTGATCGTTCATAACGGTGGCGCCGTCAACCGCCGTCAGCCCGCCGATTGTGTCCACTGCGCGACGCATCGCGCTTTCCCACTGCCGGCGATCTTCGTGATTGACGTCCACTTCATGACGCACGAGGTCCGCGAGCGCCGAAAACGACGGCGCCACCGAGTAGAGGATCGGCTGCGCAATCGACTCCCGCCAGCGCTCGTCACCTTCCGGCACGACGAGCAGACTGCCGCCGTGACCGTGCGCACGCATGTTAGCTGCCAGTTGGACCAGCACGTTCAGCGAGTGGTGCGGACCGTTGGTCGCTGCCGCTGTGAACGCCAGCAGTGCTTTCAATAGCGAGGGACAGTCAGGCAGGCTCGTGCCTTTCTCGTCGATGATCTTCACGCGCTCGCCGATGAGCACGGCCACGTTTGCGTATTTACCAAAGCCGTCCAGCCGGCGATGCTTCACCACCAGCAAACCAGGCTCGACGTCTTCAATCACAAAACAGAAACTCGGAATGGTGCGCGTCGCGCCCCACACACGCAGTTCGTGATCGAACAACCAGACGCCGAGATGAATCTCCGGCCGTTCGACTGCCGGCGCGAGTTTTCTGAGAACACTGGCGGTCAGCGGCAACGGATGATCGAGTATCAACGGTTGGCCAGCGGCTTCGGGTGGCAGATAGGCAATCGAGATCTTCGGAAAGCGGCCTTCTTCGGGTCGAAAACTGGCCCAAAACGTAGCGTCGATGATGGCCGCGATCGAATGCGCGTCGGGTTGTGGCGCGAGCCCGTCTTCGCCTTGCCGGCGCGCCTCGGCGAGGTGACGCCTGAAGTGCGCTTCAATCTCCGGCGCCGCCGCGCTGGCCGCCTGGTATGTTGGAACAGTAGTAATCATTTCCTTGCTCGTGTTGCCACAAAGAGGCACAAAAAGGACTTGCCAACAGACTTACACCTTTTGTGCTTTTGGGTGGCTAATTTTGCGCCCCGTTTAGCTTCTTCAACGCCTCCGCAGCGTTCGTATTCTTCGGGTTCAGCTCCAGCGATTTTTTGTAGTTCGCGATCGCGAGTTCTTTATCGCCGTTCGTCATGTATCCCTCGCCGAGACTGTCATAAACGTCGGAGTCGTTAGGATAAAACTCCACGTTTAGTTTGAAGTAAAAAAGTGCTTCCGGCATTTTCTTCGCACGCATATATCCGTAGCCCAAGCCGTTTATACGAGCCTGATTGATTGCGGCGTTGTCGGGAGTGTCTTTCTTGATCTGCCGGTAGCCTGCGAGCGCCTTTTCGAAGTTGCCGGCGTTTAGATGCTCGAACGGGATCAACGCGTCGGCAGCAACTTTCGCAGCCGTCACTATATTTCCGGCGGGCAAGGTGACTTTCAGTTCGCTCACGCCTGCAGCGCCTTTTACAAACCTGTAAGTCAGAACTCCTTCGCGGCGAATGAACGTGCCATCGGCAACCGGCAACAGTTCAAACTTCAAATCCGCCGTCGGCCTGACAATCAATTTTCCTTCTTCTCGTGCGACCGTAAGAATGCGATCCGGATTAACCTGAAAACGCCCGACGTACTGATCGAGTGTTGCCGCGTCGAGCGAGATGAGCTCGTTAACAGCCGGCAGAAACTCGTCCCAGTTATACTCACGCGCGATGCTGCGCATCACTTCGGGCATGATCTGGCCGTTGTCGGAGTTAACCATAATCACTGCGCCGTAACCCTTCTCACGATGCATCAGCATCATTGCCCGGAAACCTTCATCCGCGCCGTCATGTCCGAAGTAAACGCTATTTCCGCGCTTGTCGATGAAGAACCCGAGACCGACCTGTTCCATAAACGGCGTGACCATCTTGTCGATCAGTTCTTTCGGCAGAACCTTGTTTGACTTTCCTGCATACGAGAGCTGAACTTCGATACCAAACTTTGCGAGGTCTGTCGGCGTGGTCCATAATCCCGCCGCCGCCATCTCCGGATAGACGTGAATCTTTCCGGCCACGAGCGCGCCGTCACCACGATGTCCCGAGGCGGCTTTCTTGCGCCAATCATCCGGCAGCGGCTGGCTGTAAGTGCTGTTGGTCATGTTGAGTGGACCGAGCACCGTTTCTTTCGCAATCTGCGGGTACGGTTTCTTCTCGATGTCCATGATCGCGAGTTGCGCGATTGTCGTGCCGCCGCCTGAATAACGAAACTTAGTGCCGGGTTCCATATCGACGCGCACGGCCGCGGTGTTGGCCGGTTCGGTTCCATCGAGCACCTGCGGCAACGTCGGAACCTTTTCATCAACAGCGTAACCGGGAAAACCATGCACGGTGAGACCAGCGGTGTGACTGAGCAAATTCGCGAGCGTGACTTTCTTCTTCGCCGTGAATTCGTTATCAGGCAGTTTCCAGGTGACGAGCTTGTTATTGATGTTTTCGTCGAGAGTGATCTTTCCCTGTTGCACTCGTTTCAGCGCGACCATCGCCGCCACCGGTTTGCTGATCGAACCAGCCTGGAAAAGCGTTTCCGTGGTTACGGGTTCTTTGGATTCGATGTCTTTAATCCCGTAACTGCGCGCCCACTCCACTTTGAAATCTTTGACAACGGCGACACTCAAACCCGGAACTTTCCACTGCTTCATCCGCTCTTCAAGAGTGAACGACGGATCGCCTTTGATCAGCACCGCGGGCAACAAGCCCTGCTCGACGCGTTTGACCTGTGTATCGACGCTCGTTTGACCGAGAACGGTGAAGGGAAGCATATAAGCGAACAGAAGAAGGAGGGAGATAGTCTTTCTCATTTTTGCCGTCCAGTGAACAGGGTATTTTCATCGACGAAGCAAAGGCCATTGCCCCACGGGTCGTTCACGTAAAACGATCGCTCGCCCCACGGACGTGTCACGACGTCGCCGGCACTGGCGCCGTGTACGTCTTCGGTCGACAAACAGTTCAACTCGCGCGCGCGCGCGTGAACTGCGTCGACGTTGTCGACTGCGAAATAAATGTAGTCGGGCAGTGGCTTGGGTTGCAGTCCGGAAGTGTTTTCGCCAGTGACGTCGACGAGCGCCAGGATCACGGGACCGCAGTCGATGTAATGACGCGAAGCGCGGGGGATTCTTCGTCCGCGATCGCCGAGGAGCGTCCCGTAAAACTCTTCAGCGCGGTCGAGATTGTCGACTTGCAGAATGATTCGGTACAGTGTGGGGGCCATTGCAGTGGGTCCTTTCAGCGTCAGTATTAGCCACAGATTAACGCAGATGAGCACGGATAAGAAAATCCCGTTCAGGTTTGTGCTCGACGAACTGGAACCGATCCGCCCGACAGTGAAACGGGCGTTTGGCTTCGCGTACATTTATCTCGACGGGAAACTGCTCTGCGGCCTGCGCGACAGCCCGAAGATGCCGTCGTGCAATGGGCTCTGGTTGTTTACTACGACCGAGCACGTTGATAGCCTTGGCCGTGAATTTCCCGAACTGCCGCGCCGTTATCTCTGGCGCTCCGGCAAGAAAGCGTGGGTCATCCTCGCCGCGCGTCTGGAGTTTTTCGAGGAATATGCCTTCAAAGCCTGCGAGTTGATGCTGAATGGCGATCGCAGGGTGGGCAGGCTGGACGTAAGAGCAAGAACAGCATGAAACAGGACTCCAACATTCGCGGGCTTGCCGAAAGGCTTTGGGATTATCACCGTCTGAATCATCAACTCGCACCGGCGGGGGCGATTCTGGTTTTGTGTAGTCACGACGAACGCGTGGCGGAACGTGGCGCGCACTTGTTTCTCGAAGGTTATGCGCCGCTGCTGATCTTCTCTGGCGGCCAGGGCGCGATCACGCAACGACTCTGGAACGAACCCGAAGCGGAACGTTTCGCACGCATCGCGATGCGTATGCACGTGCCGCACGATTCGATTTTGATCGAGTCGAAGTCGACAAACACAGGCGAAAACGTTCAGTTCACGCGAAAGTTACTCGCCGAACGCGGAATCGATCCGGAGAGCTTCGTCGTCGTGCAAAAGCCATACATGGAACGGCGCAGTTATGCCACATTTCTCAGGTACTGGCCTGAGAAGCCTGTGGTGGTGACTTCGCCGCAGGTTTCGTTCGCAGACTATCTCGCTCAGTACACGCACAGTTCGTTAACACCCGACGATGTGATCGGCATCATGTGCGGCGATTTACAGCGGATAAGGTTCTATCCGGAACTCGGCTATCAGATCGCGCAGGAGATTCCGGACGACGTTTGGAACGCGTTCGAGCAGTTGGTTGAGGCAGGTTATGACAAATATTTGATCCGGGAGAAGGAAACTACGAAATGTTGAAGAAAACCCTCTTGTTTGTTTTGTTGTTTGCGGTCACGACGGATCGAAAGACGAGACGCGCACGCGCAATGCAGACTTCTTCGACGTTGAGAAGTTTCCCGAAATCACTTTTAAGAGCGAACGTGTCGAGAAGAAAGGCAAACAGTTCATCGCGCATGGTCCATTGACGATGCACGGCGTCACAAAGCAGATAGAACTTCCATTCACTATCACCGGGACGTACAAGAACCCGACGAACAACAAGACGACCGTAGGTTACTCGGCGAAGATGGTTTTGAACCGTCGAGACTACGGCATCAACTACGCACGCCAGGACAATCCGACGTTCGTTGGCGATGAGATCACTATTGAAATTGAATTGGTGACGCGGGCGCTGGACGCGAAAAAGGCCACAGACTAACACAGACTAACACGGACAGATCTCTAAGAACTTTCCCTCAGGAAAACTTCTCTGTCCGTGTTTTCCGTGTTTGTCCGTGGCTAGTTGACGAAGCGACGGAGTTGGACGCTGATCGCAAAACCGATTGCGATGAACGTGGCGATCAGCGAGGCGAGGCCGGCGCTCATCAATGGCAACGGCACACCGATCACGGGCGAGATGCCGAGCGCCATGCCGATGTTGATAAAGACCTGAAACGACAGGCCGCCGACGAACGCCATGATGAAGAGCATTCCCATGCGGTCTGACGCGCGCCGCGCGCCGGTGATCAAACGCGACACCAGCACGACGTAAGCCAGCAACACCAAAATACACCCGACAAAACCCGTGTTTTCCGCCAGCACGGCGTAGATGAAATCGGTGTGCGGCTCGGGCAAAAACTTCAAGCCGCTCTGTGAGTACTCGATCGACGAGCGCGAACCGAGCAATCCGCCTTCGCCGACAGTCAAAATCGATTGCCACGTGTGATACCCGATGCCGCGCCGATCGGCGTTCTCCGGATCGAGAATCACGTTGATGCGTTCCTGCTGGTACGGTTTGACGTAACCGCCTTTGACTCCGAGCCAGTACGCGGCGGGAATCATCACCACCGCCAAAACCACAGCCGCGATCACGAGCCGCAATTTAATCGCCGACAGGAAAAGCACGACCGCGAGAATCGGAAGATACGTCAGCACTGAACCGGCGTCGGGCTCGAGCAAGATCAATCCGATCGGTAGGGCGAGAATCAAGCCGCCGACGATCATTTCTTTGAGCGCGAGTGGCTGGACGCGATTCTTACCGAAGTAACGCGCCAGCATCATTGCGGTCGTCACTTTCACAAACTCTGACGGCTGAAACTGCCCGATGCCCGGCACTTTGATCCACGCTCGCTGGCCGTTGATCTTTAATCCCAAGCCCGGAACCAGGACGAGCACCAACAGAATCAAACCGAAGATGTAGAACGCGGGCGCGAGGTTGAGCAGTTTGCGGTAATCCGTGAACGCGATTGCCAGCATCACTACGATACCGATGCTGAGTCCGATGAGCTGTTTGACCCAATACGTCTCGGTAGGCTGGGCGTTGCGGATCTGGACCGTGCCGAACAGCACGATCGCGATTGCCAAGAGCGCGAGGATCCAGTCGAAATCACGCCAACTGCGTTTGTGAATAATTGCGACCATCTACTACTAACTACTAATTACTAACTGCTGCTTGTTGTGGCGCGGCGGGAGGTTTCCGCGTGGTTGCCACCGGCTTGGGCTTGGGCGCCGGTTTGACTGTTGCGGGTTTAGCTGTTTCCGGTTTTGGATTCGCCTGGCCGGGTGTTGTTGCTTTCGCGATTTGCTGAACAGCTCCCGGCGGTTCTTCATGACGCGTGTTGCGATAGTAAACGTCGTAGACGCCACGCACCGCAGGCGCGGCGTGACTGCCACCGAAGCCGGAGTTTTCAATCAGTGCGACCATCGCGATCTCCGGTTTGTAAGCCGGGGCGTAACTGACAAACCACGAGTGGTCTTTGTTCTTGCCGGTGTCCTTGCCGAGTCCGACGACCTGCGCCGTTCCCGTCTTTCCGGCGATATCGAATCCGGCCATCGCGATGCGCGCGCCGGTGCCGCCGCCGTTCACCACGCTCCACATGCCTTCGACTACCGTGTGATGAATGTCTTCGGGAATGGGCAGAACCTTCGGGTTCGGCCGCGAAGCATCTAACGGTTGAAATCTAACCGCCGGTTTATCGCCGTACGCCGGCACTTCTTTTAGTAAGTGCGGAATGAACATGCGCCCGCCCATGCTCACCGCCGAGATCGTCCTGATGAGCGAGATCGGCGTGATGATGTCGTAGACCTGTCCGAACGAGGCATAAACCGTGTCGATATCGCGCCATTCCGGATCGCGCGGTTGCATGCGCCGTTTGAACTCACGCGACGGCGTCCAACTCACGACTTCGTTAGGAAGATCGATGCCGGTGCGTTTGTTGAGATCAAACTCGTCAACCATGCTGACGATGCCGTCGATGCCCATCTTCAAACCGAGACGGTAGAAATAACCGTCGCAGGAAACAGTAATCGCGCGCTTGATGTCCGGTGCACCGTGATTGCCCATGCAGCGCGTGAACTTGTTTCCGATCGTGATGCCACCGCCGCACGCGATGCTCGAATGATCGATCGTGATCGCGCCTTGTTGAAGTCCCGCCACGGCCATCGGAATCTTCCACGTCGAACCGGGCGGATAACGGCTTTGAATCGCGCGGTTGAGCAAGGGGGTTTGGGGATCGGCCAACAACGCCGCGTATTCGGCTTTGCCTTCCTTGGTCGTGATTCGTTGTGAAAAGAGATTTGGATCGAACGTCGGATACGACGCGAGCGCGAAAATCTCGCCGTTATTGGGATCCATCGCGACCAGTACGCCGCGCTTCGTCGCTGAATTTGCAAGTTGATCTTCTGCCGCGTGTTGGAGGTCGAGATCGATGGTCGTGATCAGGTCGCGTCCGGGAATCGGATTGACGGTTTCGATCTCGTCCTGGATGCGGCCACGGCTGTCGACCACCACTTCGCGATACCCGTCGGTACCGCGCAGGTAGTCGTCGTAAATCTGTTCGAGGCCGCTGAGACCGATGATGTCGCCGGGTTTCAGTCCTTTGTCTTTGTAGACCTGTTGCTTGAGTTGTTCGGGACTGATTTCACCGACGTAGCCGAGGACGTGCGCAAGCGATCCGTTTTCTGGATATTTTCTCTGCGGCTGCTGCTCGACGCGCAGTTCGGGATACTCGAAATTGTGTGACTCAACCCAGGCGATGTCGCCCGGCGATGCGTCCTGCTTGACCAGGATCGACTCAAACGCCGGCATCGACTTCACCATTTCGAAGCGCTCGGTCAACATCTGCGGATCGATGTCCATACCAGTCGAGAGTGGCTCGACGAGCGCATTGAGGTCTTTGCCTTTCACATCCTCGCGCGTAAGAATCACGTTGTAAGTGGGACGCGAATCGACGATTGGCCTTTTGTTACGGTCGAAGATCACGCCGCGCGGGGCCGGAATCGGCAGCCGGCGGCGGCGTTGGTTCTGTGCGATTTCCGAATAGCGATCGCCGCGCACCACCTGCAAAACGTAGAGCCGGACGCTCAGCACACCCAGCATCAACACGACGAGGATCTGGACAAAACGCAGCCGAGCGCGAAGGTTTTGCGATGAGTCTTCGAATTTCATTTCTTTTGCCCTTTGTTCCTGGTGCTTAGTGCTTTGTTACGTTTGCCGCGTTGTACAAAGAACCAAGTACCAAAGTTCAAAGCTCCTATCTTCGCCGTAAAGGGCCTGTCGAACGCCGCGCCACACGCCGTCGTGTGGCAAATTGTCTCCGCTGTGCCGACTCGCCGGACTTCACCGAATCGAGCATGTAAAGAACCAGAGTACCGACGATCGTCGTCGCGATCAGTTTGTAAGAGATCGTCTGTACGACCGGAACGCCCGGGGCATAACCAAGCAAGCGGTGCCAGAAGACGTAGATCGCGGAGTCGAGCACGGTTGCTGCCGCGAGCACCGGAATCCGTAACAACGGGTTTTCAAGGTTTACTTTCGTTGCCGCGAAAAAGATGATGTAGGCCGTCAGCGTCTTGGAAAATCCTCCCGCGCCGATCAGGCCGCCACTACGGGCGTCGATAATTAGCCCGGCGAGTGTTCCCACCACCAGCGCCTGCCAGGCTTCGCGTTGCAGCGCGATGTAAACAACTACCACCAGCGGAAAGTCGATGTATGCGAGCGGCCTCCAAACCTCACGGAGTGAAAGCTGAAGCACGATCGAGATAAGCAAAACTGCGGCGATCTTAAGCTGCGACATACTCCATTGCCGATTTTCGATTGCCGATTTTCGATTGCCGGTAGACCGAGTTGGACTTGAGCCGGTAGCAGTGCTTTGGCCCGCTGCAAATCGGCAATTGGCAATCGAAAATCGGCAATGCTTTTACCTGGTTCTTTCCGCGTTCTGCAAAGTCGGTTGGGGGGTTGGTCGTTGCGGAGGGTGGTACAAAAGCACCGCCACGTCCTCCAAGTGGTCCAACTGGGCGCCGGGTTGGATCAAAATCTGGTGCGCCTGGGTGGCTGTTCCTCTTTTCACGTCGACAACTTTTCCGATATTCAAACCGGGCGGATAGATTCCGTCCTGGCCCGTGGTCATCACGTAGTCGCCGACCTGGACTTCTTCGAGACCGGAAACGTAGCGCATCTCGATCACACTCGCACCGAGATCCGCACGTCCGCGTACCGAGCCGAGCGCGCCCGATTGGCCCAACTGTCCGACCACCGCACCTGCACCGGCTTTCTCATCGGTAAGTAGCATCACCTGCGAAGCCCACGGACTCACGGTGATCACGCGGCCAACAATTCCACCGCCGGTTACG
>Ga0209216_1000168_pt1 | contig 12402 bp, 9 predicted proteins | sample TexAe_OM2H0_O2_FD_187940 | JGI IMG/M metagenome (GOLD analysis project Ga0209216, IMG submission 187940) | Forest soil microbial communities from Davy Crockett National Forest, Groveton, Texas, USA - Texas A ecozone_OM2H0_O2 (SPAdes) (version 2) | ecosystem: Environmental > Terrestrial > Soil >... | reverse complement strand
GGAGATTCCATGGGAAAACCTGTGGCACTACGCGTGTATCTGCGGCGCATATACAACCGGCCTGTTGCTAACAACTGTGGTCATCTTCGAGCGGAAGGATATTGTTACCTGAGATGTGGGTGAAAGTGGCGCTGCTGATTTTGTTTTGCCTGATGATTGTGGGCGCCGTTCACTTTGCGCGTTCATCCGAATCCAGCAAAACCAGTTCATCTGGCCAGTCTGCTTATACGCTTCGCCTGCTTACGTGGAACATCGGTTATGCCGAGCTCGAAGACGACACCCGCGCGCACGACAAAGATTTGCCGGCCGTGGCCGACGTGATCTTGAGTCAGGACGCAGATGCAGTTGCACTCCAGGAACTCACGGGCAAAGCGCAATTGAACGTTTTGCTCGGCCTGTTACAGGGAAAGTATCGCGGTTCGGTGGCGCAGCAAGGAAGAGGCGATCGCTTCGAGGCGATACTGGTTAAAGATACGAGTGCGACATTTATTCCTGTGCCGGTTGGTGCGCGTTACGCTCTCGGCGCTTCATTTCGGCCGCGACGAGACGCGCGACAGGTGCTGCTCTTGAGCGCGCACGCTGATGCGTTCAATGCTGCTCGCCGAAGGACCTACACCGAAGCGTTAATAGATTGGACCCAGGAGCAAGGACGATCGTCAGAAGTTTTCATCGCCGGTGATTTCAACTTCGAACTCAAAGCTGCCAACGAGACGAATTTTTATACCGACAACCTGAAGCACGACAGCGAATCGTACAGCCATATTCTGCGCTACTTCCGCGATCTGGGACGCGAAGCAGGCGATACCGCGATCAACGATCGCCGCATCGACTACATTTTTGGTCCACCCGCACTCGGAGAAGTCGGACGAGTCGAAGTCTTGCGAAATGCCGCGGTCGGCCGCATGGACCACTGGCCGTTGTTAGTGGAAGTAGGTTTTTAACACACTGTGGACAGTTTTCCCGCAAAGGCGCTAAGGGGCAAAGAAATCCTTTAGAAACGCGGCAGCGCTTTGCGTCTTTGCGCTTTTGCGAGAGAAGATCTCTATCAATGTCAGACGTCGCATTACAAACCGAAAACCTGACGAAGCGTTTTGGCGCTCGCACCGCGGTCGATCGCCTTACGATACGTGTCGAAAGGGGTGACATCTACGGTTTTCTTGGTCCAAACGGGGCAGGGAAGTCGACGACGTTGAGGATGCTGTTGGGACTGGTGAAACCCAGTTCCGGGTCGATCAAATTTCCGGTGAACGGTTCGAGTTGGGAATATCTGCGAGCGCGTTCGCGAGTCGGCGCAATCATCGAGACGCCGGCGTTCTACGAGAATTTTTCTGCACGCCGGAATTTGCAACTACTTGCTTCCTTGTCCGGTGGCGTCGCGAAGAAACGCGTGGAAGAGGTGCTCGAGATCGTAAACTTACGCGATCGTGCGGGAGACCCGGTGAAGGTTTACTCGTATGGCATGCGGCAACGTCTCGGAATTGCTCAAGCGCTTTTACCAACCCCGCAGCTCATTATTCTCGACGAACCTACGAACGGTCTCGATCCGCAAGGAATACATGAAACGCGAAAGCTGATCCGGCGTCTGCGCGATGAATTTGGGTTGACGGTTCTGCTCTCGAGCCATCTACTCACGGAGATCGAACAACTCTGCAACCGCGTCGGAATTATTCATGAAGGACGTTTGCTTTATGAAGGTGGACCAGAGTCGCTGTTGGCGCCGGCGACGCTGTACAAAGTGCGCGTAGACGACCTGGCGAAAGCGGTTGAGGTGCTGAGCAAAGAACCGGGCCTGACGGTTAATCAAAATGGCGCTTCGTTCTTGCGAATCGACGCGGACCCGCAACAGCTTGCCGAAGCAAACGCACTCCTGGTGAGCAAAGGGATCAAGGTGTATGAGTTGAGCCCCGTTCAACAGAGTTTGGAAGAAGCCTTCCTTCGTTTGACGAATCTAAGTAGTAAGTAATCGTTTCACAACGTCATCGCATCTCGGCGGTAACCATTCGCTATCAACATCGCGGTCTAATGAATCTGGTTACCGTCAGTCTCCCACGGTCTACTTGTGTCAAATCGAAATACTATCAAGGAAGGGAATGAAGATGAGCAAAATATCACGAGCACTCGGTGCGGCGATGCTCTGTCTGGGACTGCTTGTATCAGCCAGCGTTGTTATCGCAAAACAGGATCCGGCTATGCCAGCCAAGGAGAAAAAGCAGAAGACAACGATGATCAACGGAACCGTATCGGCAGTTACCGATTCGGCGTTGACCGTCATTGACAGCCAGAAGGCTGAACACACCCTCGCGGTTACGGCAGAAACGAAAGTGACCAAGGGTGGAAAGGATGCAGTCCTTGCTGATGTGAAAGCCAATGACGTGGTTACAATCGAAGCCCAGAAAGGTGAAGGTAACACGTGGACGGCGCTGAGAATTGCGGTGTCTTAAGCTGGTAGAAAATCAAATCTACGAAAAAACGACGAGGTTAGAAGAAAACCTCGTCGTTTTTTTATTTCCGGTTTATACTTGCCTTCGGCCAGCCATCTGCAACAAATAACAACTCGGAGGCAAGACCATGAACAAGTGGAGAACTATCCTCCAGTGCTTGAAGCCTACGAACTGCTGCACGACTCTTTTGTTGTCATTCATAATCGCCGGTGTTGCGGAAGTCGTTCAATCCCAACCGCGCGGGCCCAGCACGCCAAGCCAGACGGTTCGCGAACGTAATCGCGCCATGGACGAATACGATCGCACGCTCAATCGCATGAAGAACGATGCGAAGGCGGCCAACGAGCGAAGGCGAAATCTCTTTCCGCAAATCAACGAGGACTTCCAACGCATACAGGTCATCCACAACGAGATCGTCCGTATGATTCAGCCGGACAAGAACCTTAATTACGATCGTTTGGCTGAGCTGACGGATGACATGAAGCGGCGAACCGCTCGCTTGCGGGAGAATCTTTGTCTTCCCGAACCCGAAAAGATTGAAGCCAAACCGGCCCACGCCGAGACGATCGACGAGAGCCACATGAAGAAAAATATCGTTGCGTTGCACGACCTGGTGGTCGACTTCGTGGCGAATCCTATTTTCAAGAACCTCGGTGTCGTCGATGCAAAGATGATTGATACCGTGACGGTGAGTCTCAACAACCTCATCGATGTCAGTGACGAGATCAAGCGTGAGGCCAGGATCTTAGGCAAGTCTGCAAAAAAGTGAGGGCGGGTCCCAGTCCCGCCCCCAACCTTCCTGCCCTTTGATCGTTTACTTAGAACGAATAGCGCAGTTGAATTCGTCCCGAACGGGACGTCCGGAGTGTATTGTTTGGTCCTCCGTTGAGTTCCGGTTGATTGAAGAACGTATTGAAGACGTCGCCATCGCTTAGACCGCCGACCGAAGCTGCATCCCAGGTAAAGATCGGGCGGTTGAACACGTTGAAGAAGTCCATACGAATCTCAAACTTGTCGCCCTCCCAGGGAGTGAACCACATGTCGATCGCTCTGGTAAGACTGAGATCGAGCCGGTTCCAATTGGGAGCACGAAGTGTATTTCGTCCCACGATTCCAGTACGGATGTCGGGATCGACTACAAACCGCGCATCGTTGAGCGCGATCGGTGTAACGAAGTCGCTGCTACAGTAACCCGTTGGTGATTGAACATCACAGATACCGTTGAAAATCGCCACCGAGTTTGCTGGCGCATTTGGATTGCTGATCGCGGGACGGTCATTGGTATTTACACCGTCGCCGTTGATGTCAAAGCCATTCAAGTAAGCCGTTTCCACGGCTCCTGATTGAAAGCGCCAGATGCCCGAAAGAGTGAACCCACTCGTAATCGCTTTAACGTAGCGATTCTCTGACGCTCCGGGAAGGTCGTAGAGGAACGAGAAGGATGCAACGTGCGGGACATCATAAGTCGCCACACTGCGGTCCACTGCCCGGCCACCCAGATTACCCAGCAGGTCTGATGCACGGCTGGTGCCGCCAGAGGTCACGAACACTTCGCTGTTAACGTCGTCGATCGCCTTCGAGAAGGTGTAGGCCGCACGAAACAGCAAACGGTTTGCGAAGCCTCGTTCGAGTCGCGTCTGCAACGAATGGTAATTCGAATCACCACCGTTGGTACGCGGCTGCACCGGACCAAAACCCGGATTAACCCGCGGAGCCCCGGCTACGAGGATATTGCGTGGATTCAATTCTTCATTGATGAAGAGGTGAATGCCGCGCGATCCAACGTAAGCAACATCGGCGACCATCTTCCATGGAAGTTGTCGTTGAATGCCGAAGTTCCAAACGTAAGTTTTCGGGTTGTGCAGATTCTGTAAGACCGTCGATTGAGTCGCAAACGGATTCGCGGCACCCGGTACCTCCGGGAGGGTATTGGATGCATTCGGAAAACCTCGCGGGTCCGGACCATCCTCTCCAAACGTTGTGACGCCGATGGCGTTTGGCGACGAAGCGACAGTGTTGCTCAGGATGTTATTGAAGTAGGTGTCGTAACTCACAGCGAAGCCGCCGCGGATTACAGTCACATCTTCGCCAAACAACCGCTTCGCGAACTTCGGCGTATATGCAAAGCTGAACCGCGGAGCAAAGTTATTCTTGTCTCTTTTAACTTCACAACGGCTTGGAAACGGTACGTTGAAGCCACAGAACGCCGGGAAGGCGGCTGTGTTTTGCGCCACACCGTAATTCTCATAGCGCAAGCCCACATTCAAGGTCAGATTAGGACGAACACGCCAGTCGTCGTTGATGAAGTAGGCCTGGTTGATCACATCGGGGTGGTCAACGTTCTCGCCAAATACTTTCTGTGCGAAAACACCCTGATTGCCTGAGAAGTTGTCGATGAAGTTTTGGAAAGCCGGAGCTATAACCTCGTCAGTTTCCGGGTCAACCGCATCCGTGAACACGAAACTTCCACGGGTGTTGATAGGAATGAATTGCTTCGCACGTTGGACCATGACGTCAAACCCAGCGCGAAACGTGTGATTACCTATCGTGTGCGAGATGGTGTCCTGAAACTGGTAGTTGTTGAAGATTCGACCTTGTGGAAAGGTGGGATCGGGACCCACACCAGTTATGCTCGAAGCCGTGCCGCCGAAAAGGAATTGCGGTGGCGCAGTGAGTAGGTCGGGATTCCGGTAGTTGAAGAGCACGTTGAACCGGCCATAGCCAAAGCGAAATTCGTTGGTTGTGGTCGGTGTAAATGTGCGTGTCCAGTTGATGTAAGCATTCTGAATCAAACTGGGCACGTCAACTTCGGTTCCCGCAAACAGCAGCGTCGAAAACTGCGGCACCTGGTTTGAGAAGAGTTGATCGTCAGCCAGATAACGGAACGAGAACGCGTCTTTCGTATTGGGTGTCCAGTCAACGCGGAATAGATACTGAGTATCATCCACCGGTTGTGAGCTGGTTCGCGTCGCCGTACCAAACGGAATCGACACATCATTGTTCAAGGGCACGCTGAATACGCCTGTTGTGCCGCGGAGATCACCGATTGTCGCGAGATAACGATCGAGGTTTGCACTGGTACCAGCAGGGAAGAGCGCGCGCAGTTGCGCAAACCCTTCGGCCGTTGGGACCGCAGGTGACGACGTTACGCCGCCGGCGCGAAACGGAGACCACTGAATCGTGCCGAAGAAAAACAGCTTGTTCTTGAGGATTGGACCACCGACCGAGAAACCATAGTCGTTTTCGATGGAGACGGGTTTCTTAGTCAAACCGAAACCGGACTTCTCGAACGGTGAAAGTGCGGAAAGCTTGCTCGGAATGATCACGTCGTATACCGAGCCGTGGAAATCGTTCGTTCCGCTGCGGGTGATTACATTCACCACAGCGCCACCAGCGCGTCCATACTCAGCCGAGTAGTCGCTCGATAAAACAGTCACTTCGTTGTAACCGTCGCGCAACACTGGTTGATAGAACTGGCCGGTGATCGAGTTGTCGTTGTTGTCGAGTCCGTCGATCAACTGGTTGTTGGCACGAGGACGCAGGCCATTTACGGAAAACTCTGTTCCTTGAACAAAGCCGCCGCCTAAAGGCCCGGGATCGTTAACTCCGGGGAGCGTGAACACGAGATTAACCGGGTTCAACCCCTGAACCGGCATTTCGGTGATCTGCCGGGTGCCAATTGTGTTAACGCGTGCGCCGTCTTGAGTTTGAAGTTCAACGGGAGTCCCCGAGGTTACCGTTACGGTCTCGGTAGGATTCCCTACCTCTAACGCTAGTGTTGCATCCGCGGTTTGAGCGGCTGAGACTACGACTTCACGAGTCGCGGTCTTAAAACCGGCAGCGGTGACTTCGAGCCGGTAGGTTCCCGGATCGACAGCATCGAAACGATAAGCGCCATCTTCCTGTGTGGTCGTTTCTCGCGTCACTCCGGTAGCCGTATTTGTAATCTTCACAGTAGCCGCTGCGACAGCGGCAGTATTGGGGTCGGTGATCGTACCGACCACGAAACCTTTACTGGTTTGGCCGAATGAGGTGGGCACCAATGCGAGCAGTAGCAGAATTGTGCAGCCACCAAAGTATCTCAGTTTTGCCATCTGTTTACCTCCGAAATTTCGAACTTGCTCTGGAAGTTGGCTTTGTAATTTCAAACAATAACTTGGGGAGAATTTCGGAGGCGCAACTATTGAGCCAAGTGTTCAGACATAGCGAACGAACGTCGAAGAGAAGTGGAACGATCCAAATCTCTCAATATTTCCAAAAGTGAAGATGAGCTAACGTGGATCAGAATGATCTGAAACTTTGAAGGTCCCTGGACGACAGGCAAACGCAGATTTGGATCATGTACCAAAATAACGGAAGAGATTACTCCCGGTTGGGAGTGTGTGGATTAACGCCACGATCAAGGCATCGACGTTTTCTTTTGTTTGAACGGCCAGGCGCAAGTATCGCTCGGACGCGCCTGTCTTGTTGCTGCACTCGCGTACCATCAACCCATACTCTTTCAATAGCCGATCTCTAAGTTCTCGGCCCGATGTGTTGGCCGGTAGCTCAACGTAAAGAAAATTCGCCCGTGACGGAAAGACTCTCAAGCCGGGAATCTTCTCCAGTTGGCGCAACATGTACGTTCTGTCCTCTTCAACGAGAGCGAGGCTTTGACGGAATTCGTCTTTAAACTGTGTCACACTTTTCAAAATGTATGCGGCCAACCCATTGACGTTCCAGAACGGCAGTTGAGATCTGAGCAACCCGGCGGCGCGTGGGTTCGTGGCGGCATAACCGAGCCGGACACCATGCCAGCCCAAAGATTTGCCAAGACTTTTAACCACCACGAGGTTCCGGGCCTTCGGTATCAACGCCGCGGCACTCTCAATACTCGAAAAATCCAGAAAAGACTCATCAATTACGATTAGTTCTACTTGCGGCAGCCGCATCACGAGCTCCTCGATCTCTTCTGCTTCGAACCATGCACCGGTCGGATTGTTTGGGTTCGAGATCACCAGCATCCTGACGCCGAGTTCATTAACGCGCGCGATTATTTCGGCGACGTCCAGGCGGAAATCTTTGCGGATGTCCGGCGTTATCGTGTACAGCGGAATGCCCAATTCTTCGGGCAGATCGGTCCAGCGGCTAAACGTTGGAATCGGTGTGAGTATTGGACCACGAGTCAGGTGGCACAGACGCGTGATGATTTCTGTCGATCCGTTCGCCGGCACGATGAATTCCGGAGGAACGTCTGCAATTTCTCCGATGTGCTTCGCGTGGACCTCGGCATAGTCGGGATAGTAACGAAGAATTTCAGGTAAACGCTCGCTGATGCGTTGGACCATCTCGGGCGGTGGAAAGTGCAGATTCACGGGAATACAAAAGTCCAGCAGTGGACCATCGTAAACCGCGCTTTCCTTGACTGAAAAAAAGGATGGGTTATGCGAACGCACGTTGAAAAGATCCGTTGCATTGTTACTCATATCAACTCTCCTGTGATTCGACGGTGGAACCGGACAAATCCTTCCCACAAAAAGACTGGAGTTATTTTGGAAACTTCGAGGAGAGAGCGTGATGCTGGTGATGAACGCGTGCGTTAGTGCCAACTTGCACGCGTCGAGTAAGAAAATTTCTTAGCGCGCGTCGTGGAAGATAATGCCTAGCGTGTGGCGATGGCCCGAGCGGATGCGACTCACGCCGTGGCGGAGGTTCACGCGATATACGTTCTTTGCACCCTGGACCGGACGGTGATGAACTGCGAAGACGACTGCATCGCCCTGGCGCAGCGGAACAACGATCGGCCGCGATTGCATGCGTGGCCGTTGCTCCGTCAATACAAATTCGCCGCCAGTGAAATCTCGCTCCGGTTCAGACAACAGGATTGCTAGTTGAAGTGGGAAAACGTGCTCGCCGTAGAGGTCCTGATGCAGGCAATTGTAATCGCCGGCTTCGTATTGAAGTATTAAAGGTGTCGGTTTGAGCTGGCCGTCTTGATGACAACGTTCTATGTAATCTGCGTGCTGCGCTGGGTAACGGCTGTCGATACGCAGGAGTTCGTTCCAGCGGTTCGCGACGGGAACCAGTTGTGGATAGACGAGTGTGCGAAGGCTCGCAACGATGCCGGGCAAAGGATAGTTGAAGTACTTGTATTCTCCGCGTCCGAAACGGTGCCGTTCCATCACGACGCGGCTGCGGAAAAGGTGGTCGCTTTTATAAAGGCCGGCTATCTTTTCGCATTCATCCGGGGAAAGGAGGTGTTTGACAACCGCGTGGCCTTCCGCGTCGAGATCTCTTGAAATGTGATTCCAGTCGATTGCTGCAACTGCGCTGGTCGTAGTCATGTCGTTCCAAAGACTACCAGAACCAGCGCTTGCTGACTTCCCGTTTCATGCTTTCAAACTCGCAGTCACTCTTTCCAGTGCACCGTGGTCCAGAACTGTGGATCGAAGAGTTTTGGATCCAACTTCATGTCGGCACGCATGTCGGAGTACTTCTCGGTTGTCACAATCTTGCCGTCGACCATGAAGATCACTTCAGGCGCGATCCAGCCACCACCCAGTTTCTGATACTTGTTGAATTGAGTTTCCTGCGTTAGCGCCCCATCCTTACCCGCGGGACGAAGCATTCGAACAAAGTAAAGATTCTCGCGATCGATCCAGAATTGCGGCGAATGCAGGTCTCCTGCTTTTGCGCCAATGACGTAAACCGGTCGTCCCTGCCAGGTGTCTTCCCTGAATTGCGAGAGATCAAACTTCAGTGCCTGTAATTTCGCGGTTACTTCGGCGGCGGGCATTCGATAGATGTCGAATCCAAGAATCAGGAGCGGATGCTCGAAGGGACGCGTGTTCTCGACCTTGCCGTCCTTGAAACTGAAAATCTTGCCACCGGTAAACAGGATCCCGTTACCGTTCGCTGTGGGCGTAAAGTCGATGCGCAAACTACCGGGGATCGCCATCGCCTCGTACCAGGTTTCGACCTTGGACGTTCCGTCGGGTTGAATGTTCGTTGTTTCCTGGATGAAGGTCGCGGTCTTGTACCACGACTTTCCATATTTCTTCTGCATGGCTGCGATCAGTTCATTCGTATTCGAGATTTTCGCGTACGACGTGGTTGGCAACAGCAGCAGGCAGATCGCGAGTATCAAAAAGGAATATTTCATGCCCGGACGTTAATCCAGATTTACTCACTACGCAACGTCTGCATCGGATCGATCTTTGTTGCGCGAAGGGCAGGAATGGCAGAGGCAACGAGGGCGATTGTGATGACGAGTGTTGCCATGAGGAGGTAGACCAATGGATCGGTTGCGCTTACCGCGAAGAGGAGAGATTGTGTTAACTGGTTAAGTGCCAGCGATGCTGCGAAGCCGATCGAGAGTCCGGCGCCTGCTAGGATCGCGCCTTCACCGACGATCAACTTCATCACGTTATTCTTCTGCGCACCCAACGCTACCCGGATGCCGATCTCTCGCTTTCGCTGCACGACTGCAAAGTTCATGATCGCGTAAATGCCCGCGGCCGCTAATAACGCGGCGACAAATCCAAACGCTGAAAAGAGCCACAGATTGAACCGGCGCGGCGCGACGGCGTCGGCGACAAACTGATCGAACGGCTTGACGTTGAATACAACACCGCGTGAGTCGAGCGCTTGTAGTTTTTGTTGGACGGGAACGATCAACGAGGAAGGATTCACGTTCGTCTTGATCACGAAATTCATGAGGGGAAACGTCGTCGATTGTTCGTAAGACACGTACAGAGCGGGTTCGGCATCAAGCTCGAGACTGCGATGCTTGATACTCGCGACTACACCGACAATCTCACCTTTAACAAATTTATTGTCGCCGTCGAGTCGAACCCCAACGGGCTCTCTGCCTGCGAGGTATGTTCGGGCAAACGCCTCATTGATTACGAACGACTGTGGCGTGTCATGGCGATCGCGATCGTCAAACAATCGTCCCTTCTTCAACTCCACTCCAGCCGTTGCAAAGAAAGAAGGCGACACTACTCGATAATCCGTAACTCTTTCCTCTGACTTCGTAGCCTTGCCGTCATCCGCGATCAAAAACGGCAGCTTCATGGTGCGGCCACCCAACGGTAAGTGCGATATCGCTGCGACCGAAGTTACGCCAGGCAGCGCACTCAAGTCTTCGAGCGCCTGGCGAAAAAGTTGTGTCCGTTGCGGACCGCCGATCGGATAATCAGCAAAACTCAACGACAGTCCAGCCGTCAAAAGATGCTCGCTCTTGATCCCGGCATCCACGGCTTGTAATCGCCAGAAGCTCTTTACGACGAGACCCGCGCCAGTCAGAAGCACCAGCGCCAGGGCAATCTGCGCGACGACAAGGATTTGACGAACTCTGTTCGAACGTCGAGGAGTGGATCCAAGAGTATGAGCGTTTTTGAGTGCATCGTTGAGTTGCAGTTGTGATGCTTGAAACGCCGGAAATAGACCAAACAGGATCGTGCTGAAGCACGAGATTGCCAAAGCGAAACAGAAAGCGGGCAGGCTCAGTGCGGATTCGGTCAGGCGAGGTATTGAATCTGGTCCCAGGGTTCGCACGACGGACAGACACGCGGCGGCAACAAACACGCCGAGCGTACCACCCAAAGCGGAGAGCATTAAATTTTCGATCAGGAATTGCCGCACGATTCGCGAGCGTCCCGCGCCCAGTGCGAGACGCAATGCGAGCTCTTTACGCCTGCTGTGAACGCGGCCGAGTTGCAGGTTCGCGACGTTTGCACAAGCGATTACCAACACGATCGCAACTGCGCCAAACAACAGCAGCAGCGCTGCGCGAGAGTTGCCGAACAGATAATCGCGCAACGACTCGATCTGAACCGTCCAACCTTCATTGGTGTTGGGATAGAGTTCCTGCTGTCGCTGCGTCAACGTGTTTATTTCAGCCTGGGCTTGTTCGATATTGACGCCGCGCTTGAGTCGTCCAATCGTACGCCAGTTGTGTGAGCCGCCGCGGTCGGCGGAGTTTTCGCGTGTGATCTCTGTGACAGTGAAAAGATCTACACGCGGCGGGAAATTGGTTTCGGCAGGAAGAACACCGACGATGACATAAGTGTTGCCAGTGCTTATCGGTTGCAAGCCGAAAGTGATTTTCTTGCCGATGACATTTTGGTCGCCACCGAATTGCCGGCGCCATAATGCGTCGCTGATGATGACGCTGTTTTCGGGTTCATCAATTGGTGTGAAGTCTCTTCCGAGTTGCGGATGCACGCCGAGCGTGCGAAAGAAATTTGGTGTGACGTAAATTGATTCGGCGCGCTCGTTGAATTTCCCTCCGTAAAGATTGGTGGGCACAGTTCCCCACGCGGCGATGTTTTCAAAGCTATGACTCTGCTCGCGAAAGTCCTGAATGTCGGCAGGATTAAGAAAGGCTCCCTTGACGCCGAGTGTTTGATTTCGATTGGACAACCAGACGACCCGCTCCGATTCAGCGTATGGCAGCGGCCGGATCAGCACCGTCAGCACAACGCTAAAGATCGCAGTGTTGGCGCCGATGCCGAGAGCCAGCATCAGCGTCGTAATGAAGACGAAACTCCGACTTCGCGAAAGCGTTCGCCATGTGTAGCGAAGGTCTTGCCAAAACCCGGCGAGGGTTGACGTCATGATGTTCTTATTTGTGTTCCGTGGATTGAGTAGAACTGCTCAGGCTTTCTTTATCCATCGCGACCAACTAACTCCGATCGCGTATTGCCAACCATACCCCGCACGTGGACCAGCATATTCGATAGCGAGACTGAGGTCCCCTTTGCGAAATTTTATTTCAGAGCCGCCGAAATCGCTGCCGATGTCTTTGAGTTGTTTGTCACTTTCAATCTTCCAGCCGTCACGCTCGAGATACTCAACGTAAAAGCGCTTCACATCCTCGTAACGAGCATCAGAGCGGAACCCTTTGCTGATCAGGGCTTTTCCACCACCGGAGCTAGATGAAGTATCCGTTTCCTGCATTCCGGGATAGGAGGGAAGC
>Ga0209216_1000167_pt1 | contig 12466 bp, 8 predicted proteins | sample TexAe_OM2H0_O2_FD_187940 | JGI IMG/M metagenome (GOLD analysis project Ga0209216, IMG submission 187940) | Forest soil microbial communities from Davy Crockett National Forest, Groveton, Texas, USA - Texas A ecozone_OM2H0_O2 (SPAdes) (version 2) | ecosystem: Environmental > Terrestrial > Soil >... | reverse complement strand
CCGCAGCCGCGACTGGGAGGGCGCACTGGCGGCGATCGAACGCGGCCGCCGCACCGACGACGCGCACTCGCTCGAACTGCTTTTCAATCTCTACGAGACGCGGATTCGCGGCTTCCAGAAAGATCCGCCGCCGCAAGACTGGAACGGCGCCTTCGCGCTGCTGACGAAGTAGCGACCATTCTTACTTCCGTGATTTCGCCGCGGCCTTCGCGCGGTTGATGAAAATTTTGCAAATGATTTTTACGCCCCAATAACCATGCCACCAGAAGTTGTAAAATATTAGCAAGAAGAATATCCAATAAGATTATGCCTCGGAGAAACAACCTGTGTGCCAAAAGCCATGTTTCGCGTACTTTCCTGCCTTACTGGTGAGCACGACTGGCGGCTCGTCCTGCTCGCCGGGTTGGTCTGTTTTGCAGCAAGCATCGTTGCCGTTAATATTTTTCATCGTGCGATCGCGTCGCAAACAAGGACACGCTTAGTCTGGATTGGAATTGCCGGCGCTTCGATCGGATATGGGATCTGGGCGACACATTTCATTGCAATGCTGGCCTATGAGCCCGGCGTTTCCACCGGATACGGCGTCGTCTTGACGGCGCTGTCGCTCGCAGCGGCGATGCTGCTGACCTCTACGGGTTTTGGCTATGCCGCGAACAACCCCGGTCGCTGGCGCGCGCCCATTGGCGGCGGGATCGTGGGTGCCGGAATTGCGAGCATGCACTATCTCGGCATGTGGGCCCTCGAAGTGCCGGGTCGCGTGATTTGGTCCTTTGACCTCGTTTTCGCATCGATCGCTCTCGGGATGCTTTTTGGCTATGCCGCGCTCGTGATCGCGGTACGTCATACCGATAAGTGGGGAACATTTTTAGCCGCGTTTTTCCTCACGCTCGCTATCGTCTCCCACCATTTTACGGCAATGGGCGCGGTAGAGATTATTCCCGATCCGACCAGAGCCCCTGACGCACTATCTCTTTCTCCACCCTACCTCGCATTGGCGATTGCCGGCGTGGCTCTATCGGTGCTCGGGATGAGTCTCGTCGGTGTGTTGGCGGATCGCCGCCTTGCCAATCGAACCCGCAATTTCGAAGAAATCATCAGCCAGCTTTCGTGCGCCCAACAGCAGGTCGAAGGTTCAAAAAAAGAACTCCAGGAGCAAAAACTCAGGTTGGATACAGCGATCGACCACATGGCCGAAGGCCTATGCATGTTCGATGCGGAAAAACGACTTGTCATATGCAATGATCGTTACTCCAAAATGTACAGGCTGCCGCCGGAGCTCTTAAGGGCGGGGACGCCGCACCGTGACATCATCGAGCATCGCATCACGAGCGGCATTCTCAAAGGTGAGACGAGTGACAGCGCCGCGAAACGGCTGATTTCGACTTTGAGCGCGCTTCCAAGCGACACGACTTCGAGTCGGATTGACGAACTCGCGGACGGTCGTTTGATCTGCGTCACGCGACAACCAATGGCTGGCGGCGGTTGGGTGGCAACGCACCTCGACGTTACCGAACGGCAGAGATTCGAAGCGAAGATCACTTATTTGGCCCATCATGACGCACTTACAGGCCTGGCAAGCAGATCATTCTTCACCGAGACGATGGAAGCGGCAAAAACCGCGCTTGAAGAACATGGCAAGCCGTTCGCAATACTGATGCTCGATCTTGATCGTTTCAAGAGGATCAACGACACCCTCGGTCATTTCGCCGGCGACTCGCTCTTAAAGGATGTAGCGCGTCGGTTGCGAAGTGTTGCGACCAAGGGAGATCTGGTGGCCAGGCTCGGCGGCGACGAATTCGCCATTATTCAATTCACTTCGTCGGCCTGTCTCTCAAACGAATGCGAGTCGCAACGCCGCGACAGCGCCGCCGTCCTCGCGAACGATATTCTGGATGTAATCAATGAACCATTTCTTATTGATGGTCACACCGTGTTTGCCGGCACGAGCGTCGGCATAGTGCTGGCCCCGGATGATGGAATTGAGCCGAATGATCTGCTGAAAAAAGCGGATATCGCGCTTTATAAGTCAAAATCGAAGGGCAGGAACGTCTACAGTTTCTTTGCCCACGATATGATGAGCGAAATAAGTGAATTGCATAAACTCGAGACGGATATGCGGCTCGGTTTAAGGCAATCACATTTTGAGGTTTACTATCAGCCATTCGTGAATGCACGCACCAAGACGATAAGTGGGGCGGAAGCGCTCCTGCGCTGGCATCACCCCGAGTTGGGCATGATTTCGCCGGCCCGGTTCATTCCGCTGGCTGAGTCGACCGGCCTCATAATCCCTTTGGGAGAATTTGTACTTAGGCAAGCTTGTCAGGACGCCATGCGATGGCCCGCCAGCATGAAAGTCGCGGTCAATCTTTCAGCCGTTCAGTTTCGCAAAGCGAACTTGTTCGATGCCATTACGAGCGCGCTCGTTGATTCCGGTTTGGCCCCCGGGCGTTTGGAAGTTGAAGTGACGGAGTCCGTGCTGCTGGAGAATGACGCCGAGTACGTAACGCTGCTACACCAGCTAAAAAGCATCGGTGTTACAGTTGCGCTGGATGATTTTGGGACGGGGTATTCATCGTTGAGCTACCTCAAACAGTTTCCCTTCGACAAAATCAAAATTGACAGATCGTTTACCGATGACATCGGGAATGATCAGGGAAGCATGGCTATCGTCGGCGCAATTATTGGTCTTTCGCGCGGGTTGGATATGATCACCACCGTTGAGGGAATCGAAACCGAAGAGCAATTCGAAATCATGCGGGCTGCCGGAGTAACCTTGGCCCAAGGCTACCTGTTTGGGCGACCCTGTCCTGTTTCCGAGCTAGCCTTGGTGCGCGATGCGGCCGCAATGCAAAAGGCCGGATGACGAATAGCGCCGTAGCGTGGGCAAAGGCGCCCTTGCGCCGTGCCCACCATCATTGTCTCGATGCGCTGATGGAACGGTGGGCACGCCACCGGACGCTTTCGCGCCCGGTAGCTTTGCCCACCCAACGGATTCATCACACCTCAGAACGAAATCTTCAGGCCGCCATTGCCGTAGAAGTCGTTGCCGCCCTGGCGCGCAAAGGTTTGCGACACATTCGCCGTCAGCGCGACGTTGTTCCAGACCGGCGCCACCACGCCGGCGGCCACGCGGCCGTAGACATTGCGCGAATTCGTATTCGGGATCGCCCAGTTGTTGATGATCAGCGGGGCCGACGTCGCGCCGAACTGGATGATGCGCCCGTTGCCGATGATGTCGTCATCCGCGGTCAAATTCACGTACGGGCTGATGAGCTTTCCGCTGATCCAGAATGGAAAGCGGAATTGCGCGCCGACGCTGCCGATCAAGGTCTCGGCGGTCTGTTCGCCGACATTCAGCGTCAGCACGGGATCGCCGGCCTCGGTGTAGCTGTTCACCTTGGCGCGGGCGTAGAGCAGGCTGCCGATCGGGCCGACCTGGACCTTGTCCGGCGTGCCGAACAGGTAGCCGACCTTGCCGGCTGCCACCACGCTCGTGCCGTCGGGATTCGAGGTGATCGTGTCGACGACGCCGGGACGGACGTTGCGATAGTTCTGCCAGCCGACGGTGGCCAAGCCCTGCAGGAAGAAGTTGGCGTTGGTCCATGCGCCATAGCCGCCGATCTGATAGGCGTTGGCTTCGGTGGTGCCCGTATTGTTGAACAGCCGCGCCTTCGGATTGGAGTAATCGAACGCGCCGCCGACAAAGGCATTGGCGTTGATGCGATATTCGGTGCCGATGGTGCCGCCGACGCTGTCGAGATTGAAACCTCTCGAAGCCACGTTGGCCTGGCGATCGCTGACCGCGCCATTGGCCAGCATGTAGAATGACCAAGGGTTGTAGGCGACCGGCCGCGGTGGCGGCGCCTTGGTATAGGGCGCCTTCAGATCGGCCGCATAGGAATTCATGGTCGCTGCGAACCCGCTGGTCTCGCGGAACGTATCGAGCCTGCCGAACAGCGTGGTTGCGAAGCCCATCGCGGACGACAGGCCGACGTCGGCCTGCGGCCCGATGGTGAGCGGCGCATTGAGCCGGTTGACGATGTATTCGCCGACAATCGTGAAACCCAGCGATGTCAGATGCACGCCGTCGAAATAGAACAGGAACTGGTTCTGCAGCGCCGTGTTTCCGATGCAGGCCACCGGACATGCGCCGACATTGGCAACGCCGTAGCGCGCCGGATCCGCCTTGATCTGGGCTCCGATCAGCGAAACGTCGACCATCTCGACGCGCACGCCGGAGCGGGCGATCGCGGCCAGCGCTGTCTGCATCTGGGCGTTATAGTTCTGGCTGAATGCCGTGCCGATGGGTGCTTTGGGCGCGAGAGCGGGACTGAACGCTTCCGGCAATTGGCCGACGTCGCCGGTGGTGAAAACGAGGTTGCGTGCGCCTGCGCCGACCAGCGCATTGATGCCGGCCAGCGCCTGATTGGCGCTCACGGTGGCCGCCGCGTTCACGCCGGCCAGCGTACCGCCGCCCTGATAATAGGCGCGGGCGTCATTGCCGCCGATGCTCATCTCGACCAGATCGGAAGGTGCGATTGTCTTGCCCGCCGCGACAAACCCCTGCCATTCCTGCTGGAAGCCCGGAATGCCCGGACCGACGACGTTGGTTGGGCCGGTTGTCGCGCCGCCAATGGCAAAGTTGTTTTGCGGAATTCCGAGCAACGATGAGGTGGTATCGACGAAATTGGTTCCGCCGCTGAACCGGCCGGTGGGATACTGCACCGGGTTCGGCTGGCCCAGGATCTTGAACAGGTTTCCGGTGTCCGCGTAGCTGTCGCCGAACGCCTGGATGAGGCCGAAGGTCGTCTGCGCCCTGGCTTCGCCGATCGGCAAAAGCCCTGCGCTGATTGCCAAAACCGATGCACAAGCAAGTGCTGAATTTCGTGTTGATTTCATTGCCCCATCCCCCGATGTGTTGATTTATCGTTGGGTAAAGGCTTTCACGGCTCGGCCTGCGGCACAAGCGCACACACCGCTTGGTTGTGAGCGCTTTGGCTGTTTTTTGGGCGCTGTGCTTTTATGACATCAGTTTGCGCCGCACCAAATGGCTAACGACCCGCAGCATGCACAACGAGAGAGCACTCAAGATGCTTATTGTGTCGATTTGCCGCCGTTCATTTCTCGCGCAAGTTGCGGCTTCTGAAGCGAAACGGGGGAGTCCTCCTCACTCCAGCCCGATTGTGGTCAGGTCCTGAAACCAGTGCTGCGCCTGCACGAATTTCTTCACCTTGGGTGACAGCGCGTGGGGATTGGTGTCATGCACCACCCAGACCAGCACCGCGTCGTCGACGATCAGCGCATGCGCCTGCGCCAGCAATTCGTCCTGCCGCGCGGAATCGAAGGTCTGCTTGGCCTCGTCGATCAAGGCGTCGACCTTCGGATTCTTGTAGCCGCCCCAGTTCACGCCGACCGGCGCGATCTGGCCAGAGTGGAAGAACCGGACGATGGCGTACAGCGGATCCGAGGTCACATAGGCGATGTTGTTAGCGGTGATGCCGGCATTCATTTCGTCGGCCGCGCCCTTGCGCCAATGCGTGTAAAGCGTTTCCAGTTCGACCACCTTGAAGTCGATGTCGATGCCGATTTCCTTGAAGCTTTGCTGCAGGAATTCGTTCATCGGCAGCGACAGCATCTGGCCGGTGCCGCCCTGCGCGATGATGAAGGTCGCCTTCAACGGTTTCTCGGGCGAGTAGCCGGCTTCCTTGACGAGCTTCTTCGCTTCCGCGAGATCGTATTTGATGTCGAAGCCCGGCTTGCCGAACCATGGGCTCGACGGATCGACCTGGCCCTTGGCGGGCTTGGCCAGGCCATTCATCAGTCCGACCACGCCGTCGCGGTCGATGGCGAGATTGAGCGCCTTGCGCAGGCGGATGTCGGTCCATGGCGAACCCGGCAGCACGCTCAGGTGATAGTTCCAGACATGCGGCGTGATGTTGTCGACGATCCGCATGCCTGCGGATTTCAGCTGCGGCACCGCATCCGGCGCCGGCGTCTCGATCAGGTCGACTTGCCCCGCCAGCAGCGCATTGGTGCGCGTCAGGGCTTCCGGCATCGGAATCAGGATCAGCTTGTCGGTTTTCGGAATCCGTTTCTTGTTCCAGTAATCCTCGTTCTTCGTCAGCTCGGCGAGTTCGCGCGGCACCAGTTTTGTCAGCTTGAACGGCCCGGTACCCGAGGGCTGGCTGGCGAATTTGTCCCAGTCCTTGCCGAGTTTTTCGTATTGCGCCGGGCTTGAGACCAGAAACCACAGCATCTGATAGGGGAAGAACGAGTCGACGGTCTTGGTGGTGATTTCGACGGTGGAATCGTCGATTCTGGCGTAGCTCGCCACCGAGGGCAGGCGGGTCTTGACCTGTGCGCTCTGGCGCTTGTCGAATTGCGGCGCCTTGTCGTTCAGCACCTTGTCGAGATTCCAGATCACGGCGTCGGCATTGAAATCGCTGCCGTCATGGAATTTCACGCCCTGCCGCAGCGTAAAGCGCCATTTCTTTTTGTCGCTGTCGTCGACCTTCCATTCCGTCGCGAGCCCAGGCACCAGTTTGCCGGGCCGGTCGGACACATCCATTTCCCAGGCCACCAGCGGATCGTAGATTGTGTAGGCGGTGAACTGATAGGCGCCCGCGCCGCGATCCGGCTGTCCGGTGGTCAGCGGAATATCCGCCATCGAGATTCCGTACCGCACAACCGATTCCGCTTGTGCCGGAACGGCTGCTGCGATGACGACCGCGAATGCGGCAAGAAAGATCGAATTGCGGACGCGCATGAACCAAGCTCCATTGGGGGAAGTTTTCGAGGCTCACGCAAGCAAGCTTGATGCCAGATTGGGCATTGCGTTCGACTTCGTGCCGACCCGCGACCAATTGTGCAGGCAACGATAATTGAGCGAAGATTTCTCGCTATTGGCACAGCCGTTGCATAAGATTGCATAAGAATTAATCAGCGTGAGCCGAGAAGGATAATGACAGCGATGCGTACCAAAAGACCCGTGAAAAGCCGCACAACGACAGCCCTTGTAATGCTGACGATTGCATCGGCTTTTGCCTTGCCGCAAATCGCGGCCGCCGAAACCGTGTTGCGCATCGGCATGACGGCGGCGGACATTCCACGCACGCTGGGCCAGCCGGATCAGGGATTCGAGGGCAACCGCTTCACCGGTCTCACAATGTACGACGCGTTGACGATGTGGGATCTCTCCTCGGCCACCAAGGCGAGCGTCATGATCCCCGGTCTTGCGACCGAATGGGCGGTCGACGAAGCCGACAAGAAGAAATGGACCTTCAAGCTGCGTCCCGGCGTCACCTTCCACGACGGCGCGCCGTTCAATGCCGACGCCGTGGTCTGGAATGTCGAGAAGGTGCTGAAGCAGGACGCGCCGCAGTTCGATCCGAGCCAGGTCGGTGTTACCGCGTCGCGCATGCCGACATTGGCATCGGCGCGCAAGATCGACGACATGACGGTGGAATTGACCACCAAGGAGCCGGACAGCTTCTTGCCGATCAATCTCACCAACCTGTTCATGGCGAGCCCGGCGAAATGGCAGAAGCTTTATGACGCGGCCGAAGGCGCCGATGCCAAGGCGAAGTCGCAGGCGGCCTGGGCTGCATTTGCGAGGGACGCCTCCGGCACCGGCCCGTGGAAGATGTCAAAATTCACGCCGCGCGAACGGCTTGAGCTCGCGAAGAATGAAAACTACTGGGACAAGGCGCGCGTCCCCAAGGTCGACAGGATGGTTCTGCTGCCGATGCCGGAGGCGAACGCCCGCACCGCGGCGCTGTTCTCCGGCCAGGTCGACTGGATCGAAGCGCCGGCGCCGGACGCGGTGGCGGAAGTCAAGCAGCGCGGCTTTGTCATTACCAGCAATGAGGAACCTCATGTCTGGCCCTGGCAGTTTTCGCGCGTCGAGGGCTCGCCATGGAATGACATTCGCGTGCGCAAGGCGGCCAACCTCTGCATCGATCGCGAAGGGTTGAGGGATGGGTTGCTTGCGGGACTGATGGTGCCGGCGACCGGCACCTTCGAGCCCGGTCATCCCTGGCGCGGCAAGCCGACCTTCGAGATCAAATACGACAAGGCCGCCGCGCAAAAACTGATGCAGGAAGCCGGCTTCGGTCCCGGCAAGAAGCTCACGGTGAAGACCCAGACCTCCGCGTCGGGATCGGGCCAGATGCTGCCGCTGCCGATGAACGAGTATCTGCAGCAGGCGCTGGCGGAATGCTATTTCGATGTCCAGCTCGACGTCATCGAATGGAACACGCTGTTCACCAACTGGCGTCGCGGCGCCAAGGATCCGACCGCCAACGGCGCCAACGCGACCAACGTCACCTACGCGGCGATGGACCCGTTCTTCGCCATGGTGCGCTTCCTGCAGTCGGGGATGGCCCCGCCGGTGTCGAACAATTGGGGATTCATCAATAATCCGAAGTTCGACGAACTGGTGACCAAGGCGCGGCAGACCTTCGATCCGGCGGAACGCGACAAGGCGCTGGCCGAACTGCACGCCGCTTCCGTCGATGACGCGGCATTCCTCTATGTCGCTCATGACGTTGCGCCGCGCGCGATGAGTTCGAAGATCAAAGGCTTCGTGCAACCGAAAAGCTGGTTCGTGGACTTCTCGCCGGTAAGCATGACGCCCTGAGCCTTGTCCCGGACGCGGCGCGGCATTCTTCATGCCGCTCCGCAGAGCCGGGACCGTACCAAACACCGGCGTTCGTTACGGCCCCGGCTCTGCAGCGCACCACGCCGTAAAGAACGGCGCGCTGCGCTGCGTCCGGGGCACATCCAACTAACATTCCGCAAGGAAAAACGTGCTCGTCTACATCGCCCGCCGCATCGTCTACGTCATCCCCGTCGTCATCAGCGTGGCGCTGGTGTGCTTTCTGCTGGTTCACATCACGCCCGGAGATCCGCTGGTCGCGGTGCTGCCGGCCGATGCGTCGCAGGAACTCGCGCAGCAGCTGCGCGCCGCCTACGGCTTCGACCGCCCGCTGCCGGTGCAGTTCGGACTCTGGCTTTGGCGCGCGGTCGGCGGCGACCTCGGCAACTCGATCGCCACCGGACGTCCGGTATTATCCGAAGTCATGCGCGCGGTGGGCAATACCGTGACGCTGGCGATTGCGGCGGCGATGATCGGCTTTACGCTCGGACTGTTCTTCGGACTGATCGCCGGATATTTCCGCGATACATGGATCGACAAGGTCGCCACCTCGATCGCGATCGCCGGCGTCTCGGTGCCGCATTACTGGCTCGGCATGGTGCTGGTGATCATCTTCTCGGTGCAGCTGAGCTGGCTGCCCGCGGTCGGCGCCGGACCGGGCGGCTCGGGTCAGTGGGCCTGGGATTGGGAGCATATCCGCTATCTGATCCTGCCGGCGATTACCACGTCGGTGATTCCGATGGGCATCGTCACCCGCACGGTGCGCGCGTTGACCGGCGACATACTCTCGCAGGACTTTGTCGAGGCATTGCGCGCAAAAGGCCTGCGCGAAACCGGGGTGTTCCGCCATGTAATCAAGAACGCGGCGCCGACCGCTCTGGCGGTGATGGGCCTGCAGCTCGGTTACATGCTCGGCGGCTCGATCCTGATCGAGACCGTGTTCTCATGGCCGGGCTCCGGCTTTTTGCTCAACTCGGCGATCTTCCAGCGCGACCTGCCGCTGCTGCAGGGCACCATCCTGGTGCTGGCGCTGTTCTTCGTGTTTCTCAATCTCGTGGTCGATATCGCGCAAGCCTCGATCGATCCGCGCATCAAGCGGAGCTAGAGGATGAGCAGCCCCGCGATGACCGATATTGCACTGCAGGCGGCGCCCGCGACAAAGGCGCGCGGCTACTGGGCGACGGTCGGCCGCCGTATCAGGCGCGACAAGGTCAGCATGGTGTGCGCCTTCATCCTGATCGCGATATTTCTCTCCGCGGTATGCGCGCCGTGGCTCGGGCTTGCTGATCCCTATCAGGGTTCGATGATCCGCCGCCTGCGCCATATCGGCACGCCGAACTACCCGCTCGGCACCGACGAACTTGGCCGCGACATGCTGACCCGCCTGATCTATGGCGGACGGATGTCGCTGCTGATCGGCATCCTGCCGGTGATACTGTCGTTCTTCATCGGAACGTCGCTCGGCCTGATCGCGGGCTATGTCGGCGGCCGGGTCAATACCGCGATCATGCGCACCGTCGACGTGTTCTACGCGTTCCCCTCGGTGCTGCTGGCGATCGCGATCTCCGGCGCGCTTGGCGCCGGCATCGTCAATTCCATCGTGTCACTGACAATCGTGTTCGTCCCGCAGATCACCCGGGTCGCCGAAAGCGTCACCACCGGCGTGCGCAACATGGATTTCGTGGAAGCCGCGCGCGCGTCCGGCGCCGGCGCCTTCACCATCATGCGCGTCCACATGCTGGGCAATGTGCTGGGTCCGATCTTCGTCTACGCCACCGGCCTGATCTCGGTGTCGATGATCCTGGCCGCGGGCCTGTCCTTCCTCGGCCTTGGCACCAAGCCGCCGGAGCCGGAATGGGGCCTGATGCTCAACACGCTGCGCACCGCGATCTACGTCAATCCATGGGTGGCGGCACTGCCCGGCGCGATGATCTTCGCGGTTTCGATCTGCTTCAACCTGCTCAGCGACGGCATGCGCAGCGCCATGGACATCCGGAACTGACGCCATGAACGAGATCAGTCCCGCAATCGACATGCTCGAACCAATGGAAGACCGCGGCGGCGCGGCGCAGCCGCTGCTGCAGGTCGCGGGCCTGACAAAACATTTTCCGGTGCGCGGCGGCCTGTTCGGCAAGAGCAAGACCGTGCGCGCAGTCGACGACGTGTCGTTCTCCATCGCCAAGGGCGAGACGGTCGGCATCGTCGGCGAATCCGGCTGCGGCAAGTCGACCACCGCGCGGCTGTTGATGCACCTGATGGCGCGCGATGCCGGCGATATCATCTATGACGGCATGCAGGTCGGGCGCGCATTGTCATTGCGCGAACTGCGCCGCGGCATGCAGATGGTGTTTCAGGACAGCTACGCCTCGCTCAATCCGCGCTTGACCATCGAGGAATCGATTGCGTTCGGGCCCAAGGTGCATGGCATGGACGACACCGCGGCCCGCGCGCTTGCGCGCGAGTTGCTCGGCAAGGTCGGCTTGCGGCCGGAGACCTTCGCCAACCGCTATCCGCACGAGATTTCCGGCGGCCAGCGCCAGCGCGTCAATATCGCCCGCGCGCTGGCGCTGTCGCCGCGGCTGGTGATCCTCGACGAGGCGGTGTCGGCGCTGGACAAATCGGTCGAGGCGCAGGTGCTCAACCTGCTGGTCGATCTCAAGCGCGAATTCGGCCTGACCTATCTGTTCATCAGCCACGATCTCAACGTGGTGCGCTATATCTCTGATCGCGTGCTGGTGATGTATCTCGGCGAGGTGGTCGAGCTCGGCCCCGTGGACCAGGTCTGGGATGCGCCCGCGCATCCCTATACGCGGGCGCTGCTGGCGGCGATGCCGTCCTCCGATCCCGATAACAGGACCAAGACGCCGCCGATCACGGGCGATCCGCCGAATCCGATCGATCCGCCGTCGGGATGCCGGTTTCATACCCGCTGCCCGTTCGCGGAGCCGCTATGCGCCGGCGCTACCCCGAAGCTGACGGATATCGATACAATGGGCCATCAGGCGGCGTGCTACATGGCGATTCCCGGCTCCGGCCACAGCCTCGCGCCGTCAAAGGGAGCGAATCTCACATGACAAGACCCACAGCAAAACAGATCAAGGCGATGGCCGATGTCGCCGGCGTGCCGGTGACCGATGACGCCGCAGCAAGGATCGCCAATTCCATCGGTCCCGCATTCGAAGGCCTCGCGCCGGTCGCCGGAACACTGCCGTTCGATCTGGAGCCGGCGACATTCCTTGTTGTCCAGAACGAGGCCGCGAAATGAGCGCGACCGAACCCGCTACTCTTTCGCTGACGGAAGTGGCGCAGGTGATTGCGCGGAAGCGTGTGTCGTCGCGCGAGGTGACGCAATCCTGCCTCGCCCGGATTGGGCACTGGCAGCCGCGCCTCAATGCGTTCATGTCGATCGAGGCCGAAGAGGCGCTGGCCGCGGCGGATGCCGCCGACGCAGCGCTGGCGAAAGGCAACAGCCGCGGTGTGCTTCACGGCGTGCCGCTGGCGCACAAGGATATGTATTACGACGCCGGCAAGGTCGTCACCTGCGGCTCCAAAATTCGCCGCGACTGGGTTGCGACCACCACCGCCACCTCATTGCAGCGCCTGAAGGATGCCGGCACGGTTCGCCTCGGCTCGCTGCAGATGGTGGAGTTCGCCTACGGGCCGACCGGCCATAACCCGCATTACGGTGCGGTGCATAATCCCTGGAATGTCGATCACATCACGGGCGGGTCGTCGTCGGGATCGGGCTCGGCGGTCGCTGCGCGGCTGACCTTCGCGGCGCTGGGTTCCGACACCGGCGGTTCGATCCGG
>Ga0209216_1000166_pt1 | contig 12507 bp, 10 predicted proteins | sample TexAe_OM2H0_O2_FD_187940 | JGI IMG/M metagenome (GOLD analysis project Ga0209216, IMG submission 187940) | Forest soil microbial communities from Davy Crockett National Forest, Groveton, Texas, USA - Texas A ecozone_OM2H0_O2 (SPAdes) (version 2) | ecosystem: Environmental > Terrestrial > Soil >... | reverse complement strand
CGTCTACGACGAATGGGGCGGGTTTATGGAGCACGTCGCTTCGCCGGTCAAGCCGGTGTCGTCGGCGGAACAGACGCTCGGCAACGATGGGCGGCTCGGCTTCCGTGTGCCGTGCATGCTGCTCGGGCCACGCGTGAGCGCAAATCAGGTCGCGCGCTATCCGTTCGACCCGAGCTCGATCCATCAGCTGCTGCAATGGCGTTTCGGTCTCGATCCGCTCGGCGCCGGCTTCGTGCATGCGGTCGCCGAATCGGCCAAGCTCGCGCCGGCCACACTCTCCGAGTATCTCGGCATCCCGATCAACTTCGGTGAGGTCGTGGACCTGGGCGGAGCGACAGCGGCCGGCATGATCTGGCGCGCGGCCGCGGCCTTCACTTGCTTGATTTCAGTGCCGACCATCATCCGCGCCAGCGAGGCAGCGGTCTCAGCCTTTGGATTGCAGGTCGCGACCTTCTTGCCGCCGCGCAGAATGGTCGCGGTGTCGCAGAGCCGTTTCACTTCCTCAAGCTTGTGGCTGATGTAGAGGATGGCGCGGCCTTCCGCCTTCAGCCGGTTCAGCACGACGAAGAGCTGGTCGGCCTCCTGCGGCGTCAGCACCGCGGTCGGCTCGTCAAGGATCAGGAATTTCGGGTTTTGCATCAGCGCGCGAACGATTTCGATGCGCTGGCGCTCGCCCACCGATAATCGCCACACCTCGCGCCTGGGATCCAGCGGAAGCCCGTAAACATTGGATACTTGCTCCAGCCGCGCCGACATGTCCTTGAAGGATTCCTTGCCGTCGAGCCCGAGCGCGACGTTCTCGGCGACCGTGAGATTGTCGAACAGGGAAAAATGCTGGAACACCATGCCGATGCCGCGCGCGCGCGCTTCCGAGGGGCCGGCGAGCTCCATTCTCTCGCCCTGCCAGCGCATCTCGCCTTCGCTGGGCTGGATCAGGCCATAGATTGTTTTGACCAGCGTCGACTTGCCGGCGCCGTTTTCGCCGAGCAAAGCGTGGATTTGCTCCGGCCAGATATCGATGTCGATGGAATCGTTGGCGAGAAAAGTACCGTAGCGCTTGGTGAGCCCAATGGTCTGAAGTAACGGCGTTTGGCCGGGACGCTGGCTGGAAGGCGTCGGATCTAACATTCGCTGTCACGGGTGCGAGAGACGGATGCCTCAATACTGGGCTAAATTGCGGTGCAAGGTAAGTAGCGAAAAAGCGCCAGCGATTGCCCAGCGCTTCAGCAGCATCGCCGTCCACCGATTCCCGTCCCCGATCATGGCTCCGGGATCGCGGCGTCTCGCGTGCGCGTTTGCCGCTGCAAATCATGTTGCATATTTGTGACGGTGCAAACCAAATCGGAACCGGCGCACCGGCGCTGCCGTGAATATGAGCAGCATCATTCCAAGACCCGGAGGCGCGGCCGACGGCCGTTCGAACGCGCGGCTCGCGCGGCCGGACTGCGTCAGATCGTCGCAAAAAACCTCAATCAAAACGGGCATAACCGTACCGTCGGCGACCCGCCGAATCTGCGCCGGATGCGACGGCGGCGCCTGCTGACCGCCTCCAGGCACGGGGATGTCCGCGCCGCTCCTGATGAAACTTGTAGCAAGCGATGGGAAAACTTGAGGCTTCTCAGGTTGTACGAACGGCGCAAGGGTCGCTTCGAGGGCCTTGATCAACCATTCGTCAACCTGGGGGTAATCCAATGTCATTCCGTTCCAAAGCAATTGCAGCAGTGGCGCTGTCGCTTGCTGCGCTCGCACCAGCCAGCTTCGCCAGCGCCGCCGATATGCCGGTCAAGGCCGTCAAGCCGATCGTCGATGTCCCGTTCTTCTTCGTGATCGATAACCGGGTGACGTTCTCCTACATTCCCAACGCGGCCCAGCCCGGCATGTTCACGGTCAATCCGAACGGCTCGATCAACTCCAACACCGCAAAGCAGGTCTATTCGTTCACCCACTTCGACGCATGGGCGTACGGCACCAACTTCTTCACCATCTCGCTGTTCAAGTCGGATCACAACGACCCGGCCGCGCCCTGCATCAACGCCGGCGTCAGCATCACCTTCGCTCCGGCCAACTGCGCGGGTGCGAGCGAAATCTACGGCCTGTTCCGCTCGACTTTCGGGTTCAATCAGATCTTCAACACCAAAGCCTTCAGCATCGGGCCGCTGCATGACGTGTCGTTCGAGGTCGGCATGGACGCCAATACCGAGAACCGGTTCTTTGGCGCCGCCAAGCGCGACGTCGTTGCCGGTCTGCAGTTCGCCTTCGACCTGCCCTACAAGGGCTACTTCAACGCCGCTCCATTGGTGTATTGGGAGTTCTACAACCACAACTCATTCGCCCAGTGCAACAGCGGCTTTACCGGCCCAACTCCGGGCGTGACCTGCCTGACCGACGGCAACACCTCCTTCAAGCCGACCTGGGCGGTGGAAACCAACTACTACATGGATCTCGGCTTCCTGCCGCCGGAGTACCAGTTCTTCTCGATCAGCGGCCGCGCGGCCTGGTATGGCAAGAAAGGTACCGACACCGAGCCCTTGCCGTTCAATCCGGCGAATAACGTGTTCAACACCGCGGTCGAGTTCAACTCGGAGCCGATCCGTCTGACCTTCGACGCCTCCAAAGCCTTCTGGGGCCCGAAGTACACGCACTTCGTCGATGTCTGGGTGGCCTATCGCTACTGGCAGAACAAGTTCGGCCTCGATCACAACCGGGCCTTTGCCTGCACTGCCGTCGTCGGCGGCGCCACCGTGAGCAACGGCTCCTGCACCGAATCCTCGGTGTATTCCGGCATCACGGTGAAGTTCTGATCCTATTCACCTCTCCCCGCTCTTTTGCGGGGAGAGGTCGCGTTCTTGTAGGGTGGGCAAAGGCGCTCTTGCGCCGTGCCCACCATCTTATTTTCGATGCGCGGATGGAATGGTGGGCACGCCACCGGACGCTTTGCGTCCGGCGACTTTGCCTACCCTACGGCGTCACTTCCACACTCCTTCGTGCAGCACCGCCGCCTCGTCTTCCAGCATCGGCCCGACGACCTCGGTCGGACGCTGTCCGCTTCGGAACACCTCGCGGCAGGGCAGGTCGAGCGTCGGATTTTCCGGATGATTGCCGGTGACGATGCGCAAACGGTGTTCGCTCAGCCCGTATACGAGCCGGCCGATGCCCGACCAATAGATCGCGCCGGCGCACATCGCACAGGGTTCGGCCGACGAATACAGCGTCGCATGGCGCAGCAGATCCGGGCTCAGCGTCGTGCAGGCTTGCGTGGCGATCAGGCGCTCGGCATGCGCGGTGGCGTCATGCGCGGGCATGTAACCGTTCTCCATCTCGATCAGCACGTTGCCGTTTTGATCGACCAGAATGGCGCCGAACGGGTGATTGCCGTTTGCGATGGCGCGGCGGGCGACGTCGAACGACCGGCGCAGAAAATGTTGGTCCAGCTCCGGTCCACTCAGATCGGATACATCGGTCATCAGTGTCCGGCCATGTGCCGGCCGATCTCGGTGAGATCGGCTTCGCTGGCGCGGGCTTCATAGACGAATTGGCCGTGGAACATGACGACCAGACGATCCGAGAGTTCGAGCAATTCGTCAAGGTCTTCGCTGACCAGCAGCACCGCCGCGCCGCGGTTGCGCGCGGCCATGATCTCGGCGTGAATTTGCGCCACCGCCGCGAAATCCAGGCCGAAGCATGGATTGGCGGCGATCAGCACTTCGACGTCGCCGCCGAGTTCCCGCGCCAGTACCGTGCGTTGTACGTTGCCGCCGGACAGTGCCGAGATCGGCGTGTCCGGGGTGCGGGTCTTGATCTTGTATTGCCCGATCTTCTTTTCGGCGTCATTCCGGAACGCCGCGCGGTTAAGCCACCAGCCGCCGCTGGCGAACGGCGCGCGGTCGAATTCGCGGAAGGCGATGTTGTCGGCGACGCTCATGCCGCCGACGCAGGCGTTCTTCAGCGGCTCTTCTGGCAACAGCGACATCTTGTGCCGGCGCATCTCATCGCGGCTGGCCCGATAGATGTCGCCGGCGATGCGGATTTCGCCGCTTTCGGCGTCGCGCTGGCCGGCCAGCACTTCGACCAGCTGCCGCTGGCCATTGCCGGAGACGCCCGCGATGCCGACGATTTCGCCGCCGCGAACGCTAAGCGAGACGTCATGGACCGCGACCGCGCCGGCGTCGTCCAGCGCGTTCAGTTTGCTCAGCTCAAGCCGCGTCGCGCTGACGTCTCCGACCCGGGCCGGCTGCACCGTCAATTCTTCCGCGCCGATCATCATCCGCGCCATGCTGTCGGGTGTAAGCTCGGCAACCTTGCCGGAGCCGGCCAGCTTGCCGCGCCTGAGGATCGTCACTTCGTCGGCGAACGCCATCACCTCGCGGAACTTGTGGGTGATCATCAGGATGGTCAGGCCGTCATTGACGACCATGCTGCGCAGCATGCCCAGCACTTCGTCGGCCTCGCCGGGCGTCAGCACCGAGGTCGGCTCGTCGAGAATGAGAAACCGGCGCTTCAAATAAAGCTGCTTGAGGATTTCGCACTTTTGGCGTTCGCCGGCGGAAATGTCGGAAACCCGCGCGTTGAGCGGCACCTTGAACGGCATCCGCGCCAGGAACGCTTCCAGCTCCTTCTTTTCCCTGGGCCAGTTCACGATCGCCGGAACGTCGTCGCGGGCCAGCACCAGGTTTTCGGCGACCGTCATCGCCGGCACCAGGGTGAAATGCTGGTACACCATGCCAAGCCCGAGCGCGTGGGCGTCCTTCGGATTGGCGATCGCCTGTTCGCGGCCCCCGACCAGCACGTCGCCCTCGGTCGGGTGGTAGTAGCCCATGATGCATTTTACCAGCGTGCTTTTTCCCGCGCCGTTTTCGCCGAGCAGCGCGTGGAAGGACCCCGGCCGCACTTTCAGTTCGACATTGTCCAGCGCCACGAAATCGCCGAAGCGCATGGTCATGGCTAACGCATCGACGCCGAGCGGGCCGCCCGGCATCGGGATCTCGCCGATAATCATGACAGCGCTCCGATCATCGCTTCCGAGGTCGCGACCGCGCCGAACACGCCGCCCTGCATCTTGATCATCTTCAGCGCATGGTCGTGGTTGCTCTTGTCGGTGGCCGCGCAGCAGTCCTCGATCAGCACGCATTCAAAACCGCGGTCGTTGGCCTCGCGCATGGTGGTATGGACGCAGACGTCGGTGGTGATGCCGGTCAACACAATGTTCTCAATGCCGCGCAGCCGCAGCATCAGTTCGAGATCGGTAGCGCAGAACGATCCCTTGCCCGGCTTGTCGATGATCGGCTCATTCGGCAGCGGCGCCAGGTCGGGAATGATCTCCCAGCCGGCCTCGCCGCGCACCAGCACGCGGCCGCATGGACCGGGATCGCCTATTCCCGCGCCGATCTGGCGCGAGCGCCAGCGCTTGTTCGCCGGCAGATCGGTGAGATCGGGACGATGGCCTTCGCGGGTGTGGATGATATGGAAACCTTGGTCGCGCATCACGGCGAGCAGGCGCTTGATCGGCTCGATCGGCGCCCGCGTCAGCGACAGGTCGTAGCCCATCTTGTCGACATAGCCGCCGACACCGCAGAAATCGGTCTGCATGTCGATGATGATCAGGGCGGTGTTTTCCGCACGCAGGTCGCCGTTGTAGGGCCACGCATAGGGTTCGGACTTCAGATAGCGTTCAGCCATGGTCTCATCTCGTGATCGAGAGTTCGGCAGGCGCGCCGGTCAGCGTGCGCTTCGGCGAGCAGGTGATGATCATGATCGCCAGCGTCAGGATGTAGGGCGCGGCGTTGAACAGATGATAGCCCGAGGTGACCCCGACCGACTGCAGCGCCGGCCCGAGCGCCGCGGCGCCGCCGAAGGCCAGCGACGCCCACAGGCACAACATCGGATCCCACCGCGCGAAGATCACCAATGCGACGGCGGTGATGCCCTGGCCGCTTGAGAGGCCTTCGTTCCAGCTGCCGGGATAGAACAGCGACAGGAACGAGCCGCCGATCCCGGCGAGGAAGCCGCCGACCATGGTCGCGCGAAGCCGGATCGCAAACACGGAATGGCCCATGGCGCGCGCGGCGTCCGAACTTTCGCCGGCGGTGCGGATCAACAGGCCCCAGCGCGTGGTCCGAAACGCCCAGTACAGGATCGGCGCGAGGGCGACGCCGATCAGGAACAGCACGTTGATCCGCAGCGCCGAGCGGACCTGCGAAACGTCGCTCCACCATCCGAAATCGATCGCGGGCAGCCGCGGCGCCGTGGGTTCGATCAGCGGCTTGCCGAGATAGAACGCGAGGCCCGTCCCGAACAGCATCAGCGCGATGCCGACGGCCACGTCATTGACCCGCGGCAGCGAGCAGATGCCGGCGTGCAGCGCGCCAAGCAGCGCGCCGGTGATGCCGGCGGCGAGCACGCCCAGCCATGGCGAACCGCTGAGATACGAGATGCCATAGGCGCTCATCGCGCCCATCACCAGCGTGCCCTCGAGGCCGAGATTGATGCGGCCGCTTCGCTCGGTAATGCATTCGCCGAGGCTGACGAAGAGGAATGGGGTGGAGACGCGGATCGCGCCGCCGAACACGGCGAGCGGGACTGTCCAGAGTCCGATCGTTCCGTCCGCCATCAGGATTTGCCTTTCAGAAAGCCGATCCGCCCGTACAGCGCGTCGCTTGCCAGCACCGCGACGAAGATGATTCCCTGCAGCACCAGTACGGACGCATCGGGCAGGCCGAGCCGGCGCTGCAACAGCCCGCCGCTGGCGCTGATGCCGCCGAGCAGGATCGCGACCGGAATGATGGCCAGCGGATTTTGCCGCGCCAGGAAGGCGACCAGGATGCCGGTAAAGCCATAACCCGCAGCGAGATTGGCGTTGGTGCGGCCCTGCACCGCGGCGACCTCGACCATGCCCGCGAGGCCGGCGAAAGCGCCCGCCAGAAAGCAGATGGTCAGAATCAGTTTGCCGACGTTGAGGCCGACGATCCTCGCGGCGCGTACATTTCCTCCGGCGACCCGTGCGGCAAAGCCGAACACGGTATGATAGATCAGGATGTAGGAGGCAACCGCGGCGACGAGCCCGAACACCAGGCCCCAATGCACGTCCGTTCCGGGAATCGATCCGATCATGTTGGCGGCGCCGATCTCGCGCGTTGAGGGCTTGTTGAGGCTGGCGGGATCGCGCATCACGCCCTCGACCAGGTGGTTGAGGACCGCGAGCGCGATATAGACCAGCAGCAGGCTGGAAATCGTTTCATTGACGCCGCGGTACTGGCGAAGCCCGCCGGCGAGCATGATCCACAGCCCGCCGCCGATCATGCCGGCGCAGACCATCGCGAGCTGCACCACAAAGGGCGGTGCCGACTGCATCAGCAGCGCGGCGCCGGTCGCCGACAGCGCGCCGATCAGCAGCGCGCCTTCGCCGCCGATGATGACCATGCCGAGCTGCGCCGGCAGCGCCGTGCACAGCGCGGTGAGAATCAAAGGTGCTGTGCGGGTCAGCGTGTTCTGCCAGGAGAACCAGCTGCCGAACGCGCCCTGGTACATATAGAAATACAGATCGAGCGGGTTTTTGCCGAACAGGGCGACGAACACGCCGAACACCCCCAGTGCGGCGGCGAGCGCCGCACCGGGGATCAGAATGTATTCGATGGTCCCGCCATAGCGCTGCAGGAATCCCGGATCGGCGGCCGGAGCTATTTCGGCTACTTCGACGGAATCCGCCACTTCCGATGTCACGAAGTCGCTCCGATCACGCCTTCCACCAGATAGTCCATCTTCTCCAGTTCGGGATCCTTCTGCCCGCGATCGGTGCCGGCGGCGATCGCCGTCTTGCCCTTGTTGTCCATGATCGGGCCCTTGAAGATGACGTAATCGCCGGCCATCAGCTTGGCCTTGACGTCGTCGGCATGCTTGCGCGCTTCCGCCGAAACGGCTTCACCATAGGGCGAGCACTTGACGATCTCTTCCTTCAGGCCGCCGCGATAGAAATTCGGGATCGATTCTCCCGCGGCGATCATCTTGACGAATTTCGGATACAGCGCTTCCCAGTTCCACTCCGCGCCGGTGAGGTAAGCCTTCGGCGCCAGCGGCGACTGGTTGACGTGATAGCCGCAGACCATCGCGCCGCGGCGCGCCGCGTTCTCGACCATGGTCTTCGGCCCGTCGACATGGCAGGTCAGCACGTCGACGCCCTGGTCGATCAGGCTGTTGGTGGCCTCGGCTTCCTTGACCGGCATCGACCAGTCGCCGGTGAAGATCACCTGGGTGGTGGCCTTCGGATTGGCCAGCTTTGCGCCGAGCGTGAACGCGTTGATGTTGCGCAGCACCTGCGGGATCGGCTTGGCCGCGACGAAGCCGAGCTTGCCGGTCTTGGTGGAATAGCCGGCCACGATGCCTGAAATGTATTGCGCCTCGTCGATATAACCAAAATAACTGCCGGCGTTTTTCGGATCCTTCTCGCTCCACAAGCCGCCGCAGTGCTCGAAGCGCAGTTTCGGAAACTTGTTGGCCATCTTGACCACATGCGGATTGTAGTAGCCGAACGAGGTCGGAAACAGCAGCGACGCGCCGTCGAGGTTGATCATCGACTCCATGGTCTTTTCGCAGGCGTCGGTTTCCGCGACTTTTTCTTCCTCGACCACCTTGAGCCCGGGCATCTTCTTCAGCGCCGCCGCGCCTTGCGCATGGGCCTGGTTGTAGCCGTAGTCGTCGCGCGAGCCGACATAGATGAACCCGATCGTGGTATCCGCTGCCCGTGCCAAACGTGCGCCGAACGCAGTCCCGAGGGTCAATGCGGCGCTCCCCTGCAACAAGTGCCGTCGTGAAATCCTGCCGAAATCCATGGGTTGCTCCTTTGGCGGTCCGACCGCCGCTAATTTCGCGGCTGCGCCATCAGGCGGAGCCCGGACCGGATATCGCAATCTTCGTGCCAAAGGCTATTTGCTGAGCAAACAAGCGCAAAGCCTTGAATTGTCTAGATGAATATCGAGCGCCAATTCAGTTCAAAGCTGAGGCAGGTAATCGCAGAGGCTAAAATTTGAGCGGCTTTTTCCTGTTGTATGCAAGGGAGTTAAGCACTTCCTGATCGCCGCCGGCCGCCTCGAGCAATTCGCGAGCAACTATTCCGCGGCTTTGGCACCTTTAAGTCCGAACACCCGCGTCGGCGCCGGAAAGCCGCAGGATGTGCCGTCGGTGATCTTGACCTGGTCTTCCCACGGCAACCGGTAGGTGCCGGCCACCATGTCCTGCATGAAGGTATACGGGCAATCCATCGCCCCGCCCTTCACCGCGACATAGCCCCGGTGCCAAAGCTGATAGATGTTGTTCTCGACGCCCCAGTTGATCCGAGCCTCGCGTACCAGGTCGGGCCGTACTTCCGCGGTAATGATCTCGTCGGCGCGGCCGGTCGTGCCGTGGGCGATGATGCCGCCGTCGAAATTCACGATCATGCCTTCGCCCATCGAATCGAACGAGCCGTCCGAACCGCACATGCAGACATTGGCGGTCACCATCAGGTTCTGGAATGCATTGGCCTGGTTGGTGAAGCGCCAGCTCTCGCGGATCGGCGCGGTATAGCCGGCGGTGCGGATCATGATCTCCGCACCCTTGTAGGCGCATTCGCGCGCCATCTCCGGGAACATGCCGTCGTGACAGATGATCAGCGCTATTTTCGCGCCTTTCGGTCCTTCGACGACGGGGATGCCGATATCGCCGGGCTCCCATGGCTCGACCGGAATCCACGGGTGAAATTTCCGGTAGTAGAGTTTGAGTTCGCCATGGTCGTCGATGATCAGGCCTGAATTGTAAGGATTGCCGTCGGGGTTGAACTCCATGATGGAGAAGCAGCCCCAGATTTTGTGCTCGATGCAGGCCTGTTTGAATGCCGCGACTTCCGGGCCGTCGAGGCGGCACATGATGGCGGGATTGGTGTCCATCGACAGCCCGTGCAGCGCGTATTCCGGGAACACCACCAGATCCATGGTGCCGAGGTTGCGGCGCGCCTTGCCAACCATCGCGACGATCTTGTCGGTCTGACGCGCGAGGTCCTCCCTGGTGACCACGACGGGCAGTTGCAGTTGCACAAGCCCGATGACGACGCCTTCAGGCGATTTGTTGAGGCCGCCAAGTCCGTTCATGTCGTGCTCCTTCATCTAGCTGTTCGGATGGCCCGGTGCGGACGCCGAAAAAATCGCCATTCCCCGGCACCGAAACAGCAACAAGCGTGCCATCTCTCCAACGTTGCGTAAATCAGGTGCTGCGGGAGAGGGATCTCTGCTACAGGATTGGACGTCGGAAGCCCGAAATTCGCAATTTCCCGGTAAAATTCCCTGTTAGCAGGGAGTTCGCCTGGAGACGGGTGCAGCACTGCGCCAGCCAGCCGGTTACTGAACCGGAGACAGTGGGCTGCCAAACCTTGGCGAATTGAACCAACGTGGCCAACAACCTTAATCGCGGCCAGTATTGGTCCTCTATATGACCTGGTGCTACAGTCACAGAAGGGTGTTGTTGCGAACGCGGCGGGCGCCGGCGCGCGCAACAGGCCTAAACACCCGCGCTAACACTATAAAAAAGATACCATGGGGGGCTATCGGTTCATGGCGATGTCGGTCGCTGCCACAATATGTTCGCGCCGTCCGGTGGCGTTGCTGTTGGCTTTGGCGCTGACGACATCATTTGCGGCCGCCGAAGGCCCTCTGAAGGGGGCCGATTTCATCCGTGTCGTCGGCGATCAGATGCACCAGCTCGAGGTGGTCAAGGTCGCGCCCAATGAGTTCCTCGATCAGCGATCGGCGATCGGCCAGATCGCGTTCAATGAGGATGCCAGTACCATCGTGCTGACGCCGTTCTCCGGCCGGATTACCCGTCTGATTGCCAACGTAGGCGATCAGGTCAGGAGTGGCGATCCGCTGCTGGAAATCGACAGCCCGGAGCAGGTGCCGCCGCAGAACGAGTTCATCGCGGCCCAGACCGCCAGAAACAAGGCGCGCTCGCAGCTCAACCTGGCAACCATCATCGAAAAGCGTGTTCGCGGTCTCTATGAGGGCAAGGCCGCCCCGTTCAAGGATTTGCAGCAGGCCGAGGCGCAGCTCGCCGCCGCCGAGAGCGACATGCACTCGACCGACACCGCATTCGAGGCCGCCCGCATCCGCCTGCGCATCCTTGGCCGCACCGAACCGGAAATCTCGACACTCGAGCAGCACGGCACGATCAGCCGCATCACCCGGATCACCGCGCCGATCGACGGCACCGTCATCTCGCGCAAGGTGGGCCCGGGGCAACATGTCAAGGCCGATTCCGGCGAGGCGCTGTATGTGATCGCCGACCTGTCGACGATGTGGCTGAAGGCCCAGATCTTCGAGCAGGATATCGCGTTTGTGCGGGTTGGCCAGGAGATCGAGGCGAAGGTCGCGGCGGCGCCGAACCGGACCTTCAAGGCCCGTATCGCCAACATCAGTTCGGCCTCGGACCAGACCACGCGGCGTGTCATGGTCCGCTCGGAGGTCGGCAATCCCGACGGGGTGCTCAAGTCCGAGATGTTCGCGAGCTTCAAGATCGGGACCGCGGAGCCATCGGCCACGCCGGCGGTGCCGACCGAAGCCGTGATCCGCGAAGGCGACGTGGCGACGGTGTGGGTCGAGGCCGAGCCGATGCTGTTCAAACGCCGCGTGGTCGAGATCGGAATCCAGCAGAACGGCCTGACGCAGATTCGCAGCGGCCTCGCGCTTGGCGAACTGGTCATCGCACGCGGCGCGATTTTCGTCGATAACGAGTGGCGTCAATGAGCAGGTTAGCCGGAGCCGTTCATGCTGCGTAGTCTCATCGCGTTTTGCCTCTCCAGGCGGCTGTTGGTGATGGTGGCGTTCGCGGCCTTCCTCGGTCTCGGCTACGCGGCCTTCCTGCAGCTGAATATCGAGGCCTATCCCGACCCGGCGCCGCCGATCATCGAGATCATCGCCCAGCAGCAGGGCCAGTCGCCTGAGGAAGTCGAGCGGTACATCACGATCCCGATCGAGGTCGCGGTCGCCAGCACGCCGGGCCTGAGGTTCATCCGCTCCAACACCGTCTACGGGCTCGGCTTCATCCGTCTGCAGTTCGAATACGGCCGGGACTATCATTTTGTGCGTCAGCAGACCCTCAACCGGCTCAAGGATGCGGTGCTGCCGGCCGGCGTGCTGCCGGTGATATCGCCCGCCGGCGGCATCAGCGAGATTTTTCGCTACGAGCTGACGGGACCGCCGGGCATGGACGTCATGCGGCTCAAGGCGCTGCAGGACTGGGTGGTCGACCAGAAGCTCAAGGTCGTGGTGCTGTTCGAGGGCCGCGATGCGGCGGGCAAGGGCGGCGTCATCAAGCGCGTGGCCCAGCGGCTGAACCCGCGCATCTGCCGCACCGTGGCGTTGCCGGCACCGACCGAGCGCGAGCGCACGCAGTGGTATTTCCAGCGCTACGTCGCCCATCTGCCGGCGGCCGGCGAGATCGTGCTGTTCGACCGCAGCTGGTACAACCGCTCCGGCGTCGAGCGGGTCA
>Ga0209216_1000165_pt1 | contig 12519 bp, 10 predicted proteins | sample TexAe_OM2H0_O2_FD_187940 | JGI IMG/M metagenome (GOLD analysis project Ga0209216, IMG submission 187940) | Forest soil microbial communities from Davy Crockett National Forest, Groveton, Texas, USA - Texas A ecozone_OM2H0_O2 (SPAdes) (version 2) | ecosystem: Environmental > Terrestrial > Soil >... | reverse complement strand
GAGCCACTCACCCTCGCCGCGCTGCACCATCTGCTGGTGGCGCGGGTGGGTGTCTCGCTGTCGCGGCGCACGTTGCTGATCGCCGGCGCTTGTGCGATTCCGCTGGTTCTCGGTGGTCTGATCCTGTTGCAGCAGAAGCGCAACGTCGGGTTGATCGATACGCAGGATCAATCGACGAGTTGGCGTGAAATGGTCTGGCGCGAAGGATTTCACTTGCTCGTCAGCAAGCCGCGACACCTGTTGTTTGGCGTCGGCATGGATTCGATCAAGGGGCACTGGCAGGAGTGGGGATTGTTTGATAACGGCCGCCAGCCGATCGGTCACATGCATTCGAACCTGCTGCAAATCGCGCTCGAGCGCGGCGTGCCGGCGTTAATTGTTTGGCTGTTGTTGATGGCTGTGTATGCGCGAATGCTAATGCGGATCATTAGCGCTTCAGTTGATTTGCCTGAGGCTCGCGGAATCGCACTCGGCGCGTGCGGTGGTCTCGCAGGCTTCTTCGTCAGCGGCTTGGTCCACTACAACTGGGGCGACTCCGAAGTCGTGACGGTCTTTTACTTCATTATGGGTCTAAGCCTGGTATTGGAGAGAACCTTACGGCGATGAGGTTCTGGGTTCCTGGTCCACCGGGTGTTGATAACGTTCGATGTCGTCGCCGTCGTACGCGCCCTTGTGCAGACAAATGGAGCACTCTACGACGTATGTCGCGCGAATTCGGGCTTCGCCACGCGAGAGATCCGCGAACAGTATCTGCTTTGCCTCACACTGCTCGCAGGTGAAACGAAGATACCACTGTCCGGGGGTTAGACTGCGCATCCTAATCTGACCTCAGCTCGGAAAACGTTAGGGCGATGAGGGTACGGGGCGAATCAGTGACCTCTTTATAAGCGACAACTTGGCAGGCGTCAAGATAAACCCGTCAACGGTTTTTTGGTCGCGTGTTTCCCACGGAAACGATGCGTTCGATGAGCTTGGGATCGTCCGGGAGCAGGCCGGATTTGGGCAGGCGCGGCGTGAGCGTGATCCAGTTGCGGTCCATCGCAAACACCTTGCGAAACAACGGCAACGACTCGTCAACACGGCCCATGTTCACGAGTGCGACCGCATGCCAATAGATCATTTCGGCATTGTCCGGCACCAGCCGTTCCGCCGCGGAATACTCGCGCAGAGCGCCTTCGTTGTCCTTCTTTTCAACGGCGAGGTCGCCTGCGTTCATGTGGTTGTAGGCGCGTTGCAAACGCACGAGACGGCGGAGCTCTTTTAGTGGTTCCGGACTGTCGTCGACGCGCAGATCAAACGTGCGATCTTTCCACGCCTGACCGGTTGGTTTTCCAGTGACAACGATCAACGCGGCTGATTGACGCCCGCGGATGTCGCCGCCGGCGGCTTGCGCGGCGTCGAGTGCGGCGAGCATTCGTTCGGCGAGATCGCCGCGCGTGTTTTCGAAAGCGCGCGCCATTGCCGGCCAGATTTTGTCGTTGAGCATCAGGTTGGCTTGCACTGAGAAGTTCTTGCCGACGATGTGTCCCGCGGCTTGAATGTCGTTCTTTCCGGTCCAGGCGTCGACGCGTCCCTGCGCGTCGATCATGGCGACTTGGCGCACTTCGCGGCCTTCGTCTTTGGCTAATAGTCCTTTCAGTGTGTCGGGTGCACTTTTGCCTGCGCGCATCAGGTCGAGACCGTTCTTGCCGTAACTCGGATCGACGAACGATTGTGTTGCGATTGCGCCGACGCCGGCTTCAGCCCATGCGACGATCGAGCCGACGGAAAACCAGTGGGATTGAACGGCGACGCCGAGTTCGCCGGTTGCTGGATCGCGGCAGACGATTGAAAAAGTGTGAACTGGGCGTGTTGGTTTCGCTGGGTTCTGCGAGGCATGTTGCGTGTGGCCTGAGGGAGTCGGGATCAAAGCCAGAAGAAGAACAACTATTAGGATACGCATATTGTGCCTCTACGAAACGAATGGATAGAACGGCATGTTGCGAAAGATCCAAAAGCTCACGACGACAAAGAAGATTGCATAAATGTAAGGAGCGGGAAGCGCGTTTCGCGGTGGAATGTGGCCACGCAACGTGATAACGCTGTAGCGCAAGAACGCGTAAAGCAAAAACGGCAATGCAACCAGTAACAGCGGATTCAACATGAATGCCGCCGTGAAATGACCGTGCACAAGCTGATGAAGCGCGCGCGTCGTGCCGCAACCGGGACACGTAAGTCCGGTGAAAAACCGAAACGGACACAGTGGAAACAAACCAGTTTTCCCCGGTTCGAACACAAACAGATAAACCGCACCGGCGATCAGCAGTAACCAAATTCCGATCACCGTCGATCGCCGGTACATAAACTCATTCGGCATGACTTAATTTAAGCTACAACCGGGCCCGTCGAAATGAAGTGAGGCGTTCTTAGAACCAGCCCTTCTTGCTCTGGATGTAAGTTCTCACAAACTCTTCGTCCGACTTCGTGAGATACATGATGCCTTCGACAATACCGATGATGCTCGGAACGACCGCCAGGAAGCCGCAACTCAACACGCTGATCAGCAGCATGATGACGCCTTCAGTCGTGTAGCCCAGAACGAACTTATGCACCCCCAGGGCTCCCACGACGATGGCGAGAATTCCGGCGAGGATCTTCTTGTCGCCACCCATCGCCTTCCAATCAGTCATCGCGCCTTGATTGACGGACTGCATTGGTTGATAGCCGCTGCTCACTGGAGTTAACGGTGCCTGGCAGTTGTTACAGTACTGCGCTGTGTCATCGTTGATTGCGCCGCACTTGGTGCAGTATCTGCTCATCTCTTTCCGGTCTCCACTGTGGTTTGAGGTAATGGATAATCAATAGCTGCTGGCGGAGCCGGCCACTCCCATACCTATTCCAAGGATCAGTAACAACACGTAGCAGAGTATCCCTGCGAGGCCGAGACCAATCGAGATGTAGCTAAACATCTTTGCTTTTTTCGAGGCGTCCAGCGCACCCGCGGTGTCGCCCGCCGCTACTTTACCGTTGACCTGCGCCGCGAAAATGATCGCGACGACGCCGAGCGGCAAACAACAGAACAGCGAGATGATCGCCAGTACGAGATAGTTGGGAACGTTGCTGGATGCGCCCGATGCGGGCGGGGGAGTCCAATCTTGAGACATTCAGTTTCTCCTGAATACAAGTTTGAAAAAATTCGCGACAGACCGAAATGCTTTAATTACGCAGTGTAGCCTGGTTCTCCGGTAACTGGCGGAGGGGGCGGCGGCGGAACATCTCCTTTGCGCTTTTCGAAGATCGGTATCGAAAGGAGTCCGCCTAGAGTCGCCAACACAAGCAGGCAGATTGCGGCGATGAAAGCGCCGAAGACCAGTAGGAGCGTGCCCGAGAACGGCATTTGAATGCCGGAGCGCCTGAACTGCGCTTCCATCTCCGCGGCTCCAAACAACAACGCGATAGGAAGTCCGATAACAAGATAAATCAAGCCGCCGACCACGCCGGCCAACGCACCGACGATCGCGCCGTCGCCTGTGGGCACGGGGGTTGGCGAACTCTTTATATAAAGAAAGCCAGCTAAGAGGCCGCCACCAATCGCCCAGATGCAACAGCAGTAATTAATGAAAGGGATGGCCGAGAGTAGTCCAACAATAAGACCACCGAGCAGTGCAGGCTTAAGTTTATTATTCATTGCACTTGTACTAACAAAGCAGACTTGGATTGTCAATAAAATTGCCGATTTTTGTCGGCAGTTCCTACTTGGAAATCTCTATGCGATCGCCGGGTTGAAGCTTGGGATCTTCGACCGTGCCGCCTTTGATGTCCTTAATGCGATAACGAACCGTTGTCAGCTTGCCGTCGGCTCCGGCGCGCGAGATCTCGACGCGGTTTTCTTTCAGCGGAACGCCGCCAGCCGCGAGAATCGCCTGGAGCAAAGTGATGCCCGGTTGAAACACTTTCTGTCCCGGGAAATTGATCCGTCCGCCGATGTAATAGAACTCTTCGGGTTTGTTTGAGACGGTAATCACATCGCCCGATTGAACGATCAAATTGAGCGTCTGCTGATCGCTCAGGTCGAGCGGCTGTCCACTGGAACCTCCGCGCATGATCACGACGCGTCCGGCATCGTTTCGCAGTTGCGACTCGGCCAGCACGACGTAAAGCGGCACTGCCTCGCGTCGCAGGTAGCGCGTGCCGGGATTCACGACGAGCCCGTTAACCATTACGGAGTGACTGGCATATTGCCGCACTCCAACCGAAACCTGCGCATTTTCTTCAACCGCGCGTCTCTTGAGCTCGGAGGCAAGGCGAACTTGAATCTCTTCCGTGGTCATACCACCGACCATGATCGCACCGCCGAGGACCGGAAAATCGATCGCGCCGCTGGGCATAACAGTGAAAAGAGTGGATTTATTGTTTGGTGAATTAATTAGCCTGACGTCCAGAACGTCGCCAACGCCGATGCGGTAAATCTCTGTCAACAAAGGTTTGGCGGCGCTGGCGGAGTCGCTGAGCGCGGGCCGCACGGGCATCGCGCCGGCAGTCTCTTGCGCTGAAGCCGAGACAAGGGACGAAACAACGACGAAAGCGAAAAACGTTAGGGAGATTACTTTTTTCATAAGCCGGGGCTGAAGCTTGCAGTTATGGTTTACTCGGCAAGATATTGGCGGAGCATTATATACCCATTAGACTTTCAATCCCACGAGTTTTCCGTATACCGGGATAGTTCTGCTATATTCGCCGTTTCGCCGAACCGCGAAATCGGGCTCTGATATGTACGAGTTTGCAGTTACCCCAGCCGTTACCAGCATTCGCCGCCGCGGCGTCGAGATCTGCGAAGTTGCGCCCGAAAGCCTCGGCGCCGAGATGGAACTTGAGGCTGGTGACCGAATAATTAAGGTCAACGGCCGCACTGTTCGCGACTACCTCGATTTCCGTTTCCACACGGCCGGAGAAACTGAACTGACTCTCGAAGTCAGAAAGAAAAACGGCGACGACTGGGAACTCGAACTCGAACGCGGCGAGGGCGAAGACTTCGGACTCTCGTTCGAAGCGATCGTGCCGCGGCAGTGTGCCAACGCGTGCATCTTCTGTTTTTGCAACGGAAATCCTGCCGACGCGCGTCCGTCGCTCTTTATAAAGGACGAGGACGTTCGCCTGTCCTTTCTTTACGGTAACTACACCACGCTGACGTCGATCACTGAAGACGAGATGCGCCGGATTGTCGAGCAGGGGCTTTCGCCGCAGTACGTTTCGGTGCACGCAACCGATCTCGACGTTCGCGCTTACCTGCTGGGGATCGACAAGCAGCGCGCTGACATCTCGGAAAAAGTCGCACGCTTGCTCGATGCCGGAATCGAAGTGCACGCGCAGGTCGTGCTGTGTCCCGGGATCAACGACGGTGAAGTGTTGCGCAAAACGATCTTCGATCTCGCGGCTGAGTTTCCGCGCATCACGAGCGTCGCGATCGTGCCGCTTGGTCTAACTCGCTACAACACCGATCGGCGACTCGCTGCGGTGACGCCGGAGTTTTGTCGCGAAGTGATCGAGCAAGTGAATCAGATTCAAAAACAATTGCACGCTGAACTCGGTACAAATTTCGCGTTGCTCGGCGATGAGATCTATCTTCGTGCCGGGCGTACGATTCCCGCCACTTCTCATTATGGCGAGTATCCGCAGATCGAAGACGGCGTAGGCATGGTCCGATCGTTTGTAAATGAGTTTGCTAAAGTGACTAAACGAATCGAACGCGACGGAAGTAAGAAGTTGAAAGGCAAGAGCGGAACGATTCTCACGGGCACTCTGTTCGCGCCGGTGCTGCGCAAGTTGGTTGATAAATTAAACGACCGCGTTGGCAGTCAACTCATCGTCGAGCCGGTTGAGAACGGTTACTTTGGCGGCGATGTTTCAGTTGCCGGATTGTTGACGGGGCGCGATCTTTTGTCGGCGCGCGAGCGAATCAGCGGTGAGTTTGTTTTGATACCGCGACAGATGCTGAAGAGTGACGACGAGATCATGCTTGACGGGATGAGACTCGCCGACGTGGCTCAGGATCTCGGTTTGCCGGTTCATGCGATCAACCTGGACCAGTTCGCGAGTTTGTTGACTGAGAAAAATTAAGCGCATGTCCGAACCCACCAAGCGAGTTCTGGACGTTGGCTGTGGCCAAAATAAATTTCCCGGCGCGATCGGTATCGACGCTAATCCGCGCAGTCATGCCGACGTCATTCACGACCTCGGAGTTTTTCCTTATCCTTTCAACGATGACGAGTTTGACGAGATCGTTAGCAATCACGTGATCGAGCACGTGCCGGACGTGATTGGGTTCGTGACCGAGTTGCACCGCATCACGAAGCCAGGCGGCAAGCTAAAGATTCTCACCCCGCATTACTCAAATCCCGACTGGCCCACCGATCCGACGCATCGCAATCATTTCAACAGCTACTCATTCACGTGCTTCGTTCCTGCGCAGACTCCCTTTCCGTTTTACACCACAACCGAACTGCGACCGATCAGGACGTACGTTAGTCTAGCGAATCTCTGGCGCGCGCTGGGTCTCGAATTCGTCGTTAACATGGACCAGCGTTGGCCTGCGTTTCGTTTCACCCGGAAGTTCTGGGAGTTTTACCTCTCCATGATCTTTCGTGGCAAAGAACTCTCTTTTGAGTTTGAAGTCGTGAAGGACCACGACTGAAAGTTTCCAGTCTGAACATTTACTTGCTTTCGGAATCGCTATCTGAAAAGATGCGCCGCCTATGATCAGGCGGCTCGCCATGTTGTTGTGTCTGTTTCTGTTCGCGGTAACTACCAACGCGCAAACGCAAACGGCGCCGCCACAGAACCCGAGTCCCTCACCAGAACAAGCTGAAGACGTCGTCAAAATCTTCACCGAACTACGACAGACTGATGTGATGGTCTTCGACGCAAAAGGCAAGTTTGTCGACAGCTTGAGGCGTGAAGACTTTGAACTGCGCGTCGACGGTAGACCAATGCCGATTACATTCTTCGAACGCGTTGAAGCCGGCGCTGGAAACGAAGAGGCGCAATGGACCGCCGCGCGCGAACGACCAGCAGCCACCAAAGATCCAGTTCCAACAACCTACGGCCGCAAGGTGCTCTTCTTCGTCGACGACGTACACCTTTCGCCGGCGAGCATCGTGCAAGCGCGCAATCTGATCCGGAAGTACGTCGATTTTGAGCAAACGGAAAACGACGAAGTACAAGTCGTCAGCGCCAGCGGCAGAACAGGATTCTTTCAACAACTAACCGACAACAAGATCGTTCTGCGCAAAGCCACTGAGCGGTTAACTCACTACCAAAGACCGGGTAAGGACTACGACCTTCCACCAATCAGCTCCTACCAGGCTTTTCAGATTGAACGCGGAGACACAGACACACTCGATTATTTCGTCGATCAGTTGCTCAAGCAAAACCGCTTGATGCCGCGACAGCAGGCGGTCGACATCGTGCGTGCACGCGCAGGCAACATCATGCGCCAGTCGTCGCAGTGGGTGCTGAAGACTTTGAACGCGTTGGACCAGACGATTCGCGACGCGGCGACTGTGCCGGGACGCAAGTTGTTGTTCTTTATCTCCGACGGCTTTCTCGTTAATTCAAACTACACAGACATGAGCAACGCGATTCGATCGCTTGGCTCTTCGGCTGCGCGTGCGGGCGTTGTGATCTATTCGATCGACGCGCGTGGGTTAGTCGTCACGTTGGTTGACGATGGAACCGGTGGTGATCCGAGTGGACGTTTGTTGCGCGCGAGTCAGGGAGAAGTGTTTGCATATCAGGATCCACTCAACGCGCTTGCGCAAGATAGTGGCGGACGTGCGCTCTTCAACAACAACGATCTCTATACCGCAGTTGATAATGGTTTGAAGGAAACGTCTTTCTATTACCTGCTTGGATGGACGCCGGAACGAGCAGACGACAATCCGGCTAAGTTTCGCCGCATCGAACTCGCGGTGATCGGAAGACCGGAACTACAGGTTCGTGTGCGCAAAGGATCTTTTAATCTCGAGACTCCGAAACCAAAGCGTCAGGAAACTACAAAGGCACAACCGGTCGAAGCAAAATTACAAGAAGCACTCGTCGCTAAAATTCCAGCGCGCGAGATTCCCGTATCGATGGCGCTCAGTTATGTTGATACGCATGACAAAGGTGCTTCGTTGAGTGTGACGATCGAGATTCCAACAGAAGTACTGTCCTCTGATACTGACGACGAGAAACTTCCCGCGAGTGTTGATTTCGCCGGTGCGGTATTCGACGAAGAAGGAAAGTCGACGAGCACTTTCGGACAACGTGTGACACTTGGTGAAGCATTGAAGAGCGGTGGTCGAAAAGTTACGTACACGCACAATGCTTTTCCACGTCCTGGTTTGTATCAGGTTCGTGTTGCCGCGCGCGATGGACTCTCGGGAAGAGTTGGAACAGCGAAGTCGTGGATCGAGATTCCAAACCTCTCGCAAAAGAAATTGACGCTTAGCAGTATTGTCGTTGGCGAGCGTTTAGCGTCACGTCCCGCGGAAGTGGTTGGAGCGGGCCGCTTGTTTTCAGATCAGATTCCACTGAACATCGCGCGGCGCTTTAAAGAAGATTCGTTTTTGCGTTGTCTTGTTTTTGTTTACAACGCTTCGCGCACAGGATCGGACCGACTCGCGGATATCGCCATCCAGGTGCAGGTGCTACGCAACAACAAACCCGTTATCACAACCGCCGTAAAGCAACTTCCCACACAGCCAGGACAGGATCAGGATCGACTTCCTTATGCGAGCGAGATATCGCTGAAAGGATTGGCGCCGGGTCGATACATCCTGAGCATCAGCGCCATCGACCGTGCCGCGAAGACAAGCGCGTCCGAACAGATGCGTTTTGATATTCAGTAGCCCGCCGCTGACACGTCTCCAAGTAAATGGAGCAAAATCCAAATTTGTATATACTGGCTCACCTGCCGGTGTTCAGATCCTTAAACAAAACGCACGTCCAATTGGTCAAACCTACGGCATATCGTTTGCTCCTCCGAAATTCGGTAAATCACGCAACAAACCCTTCAGCAGTAACCACTACAGCATGCGGAATTCCGGAGGAGCCTATATGAGGAGATTCTTTCTTTCGCCACGCACCCTCTCAGCTACCCGGCCAGTCGCCTACCGCGCAATGTTGGTGACCGCCGTACTAGCTTTGACCTGCTGGCTCGCTCTACCCGTTATGGGTCAGGCTACGACAGGTACCCTAACGGGACTCGTTACAGACCCCCAAGGCGCCATCGTTTCTGGCGCTACTGTCACTCTCATCAACAGTGAGACGAGAGTTGAACTAAAATCCAGTTCAAACGATCAGGGTGAATTTGTTTTCCCCCAAGTTCCACCGGGAAGATATTCACTCTCAGTTGAAGCAACCAACTTCAAGAAAGCCCTCGCGACGGATTTAGTCGTCGAACTTGGTGTTTCATCCCGCACCACCGTTGTTCTTGAAGTCGGTTCGGTTACTGAACAAGTAACCATTACCGCAACCCAGGACATCGTTAACTCCACTACTCCGACGCTAACCAGCGTCATCAATACGCGCCAGGTTCAAGACCTTCCATTGCCAACGAGAAATCCTCTCGACCTGGCTGGTCTGCAACCCGGTGTTGCAGTCACGGGTAATAACACTCGCGATTCGTCCATCAGCGGTCTTCGTCAGACGTCGGTGCACTTGACCCAGGACGGCATCAACGCGATGGACAACTTCGTGAAGACGAGTTCGCTGTTCGCGATCAGCGCACCCTCGCTGAACTCGACGAGTGAATTCAGTATCACCACCGGAACCAACGACTCAGGTTCTGGACGCGGCGTGGGCCAAGTGCGGCTTGTCACGCGCGGTGGTACGAATGATTTTCACGGCGACGTGTTCTACCTGAATCGCAACGATTACTTCCAGGCCAACACTTTCTTCAATAACCTGGCCGGCACACAAAGAGCTCGGCAGAACCAGCACTTCTTTGGTTTTTCGCTTGGTGGTCCAATGTTTGGCCCACGCTTCGGCGAAGGTGGCCCGGCGATTTGGAACGGACGCGACCGCGCGTTCTGGTTCTTCTCGTATGAAGGCTTCCGCGAGAACTTCTCGGCCACGCGTAACCGCACCGTGTTGACTCAGGAAGCAAGGAACGGACTCTTCCGTTACACGTCTTGTGTCGCGCCGCAAGCTGGTTGTCCGGCAAGTGCGCAGACTGTAACAGTCAATCTGTTGAACGTCGGCACCGCCAACGCGTTAAATGCGGTCACTATGGCCCAGCTCAATGCAATGCCGCTGCCAAACAATAATTTGGTGGGTGACGTTCTCAATACTGGGGGCTTCCGTTACAACGTCACTGGCAAGGACATAAACGATAAGTATGTGTTCCGTTACGACCACGTGCTGGTCCAGGATTCCGATTGGGGTTCGCACAAGCTCGAATTCGTATTCAACCGCGCGACCTTCAGTCTTTCGCCTGACACATTCAATTCACTCGAAGCGCCGTTCCCGGGCGGCATCGATGCATTCCAGGCTTCGACGAGATCGTTGGTTACTGCCGCACTGCATTCAACGTTCGGCAGCGTAACCAACGAATTCAGGTATGGACGTCAGTGGGCGCCGGTTAGCTTCTTAAGAGCGGCTGCGCCTTCGAATCCATTCTTCACGACCTTCCTCGCGACCACGAACTTCGACAACAGTTTCATGAGTCAGGGACGCGAAACGATCGTGACGCAGTGGATCGACAATATGGCGATTCCCAAGGGAGCGCACACGTTCCGCCTGGGTGCTGACTTCCAACAGGTCTTCGCGGACACTTTCAACGACGCGGGTATTCAGCCGACCGTTACTCTCGGAAGCAATTCCGCGAATAACAACGGCGTGACCGCAGGGGATTTCCCGCTGTTGCCCTCCGGCGCCACCGGAACCGCAATCGTGGGTCGTGCGACGAACGTGTTTTCAGACATCACTGGTTTCCTCGCGTCGGCTTCGGCTACGTTTAATGTAAACACCCCGACGTCGGGATTCGTGCCCGGAGCGACTCGCTCGCGCATCTTCAAGCAGCGAGACCTCGCTCTCTACGTTCAGGATCAATGGCGTGCGAAGCCGAACCTGTCACTGAACTTTGGCGTTCGCTGGGATTATCAAGGTGTGCCGACCATTCCAAATGGATTGGGAATTCAGGTCACCAACGTGAACGACATCTTTAGTGTCTCCGGACCCGGCAACCTGTTCAATCCGAACGCTGCCCCGGGTTCCCAGGTAACCGGGCAAAAGGCGACGCTGGATTTCGTCAGCGGCGAAACTGGCAGAGGTCTGTGGAACAACGACTGGAACAACTTCGCTCCGTTCTTCGGGTTTGCGTACTCGCCCGACTTCAAGAGCGGTTTTCTGGCGAAGGTGTTTGGTCCAACCGGAACGAGCTCGTTCAGAGGCGGCTACTCAATTAGCTACCTGCATGACGGCTTTACCGTCGTGAGCAATGCGTTGGGTACCGGCACCACCAACCCGGGCCTGATTCAGACGTCGGCAAATACCACTCCGACTGGCGTGTTGACCCCGGCTGGCGTTGCTTTGACGACGCCGACCTTTACGATGCCAATCACTGATCGTCAGAACTTCCTGGCGAATCCGAACAATGCTTTGTGGGCCATCGATCCCGACCTGCGCATCCCGTACGTGCAGCAGTGGTCGTTTGGTTACGAGCGCGAAATTACTCGCAACATGGCCTTTGAAATTCGCTATGCCGCCAACCGCGGTGTAAAGGTATGGCGCGCGAATAATTTCAACGAAGTCAATATTTTCGAGAACGGATTCCTCAAGGAATTCCTTAATGCACAACGCAACCGAATCGCGCGTGGAGGCGACACCGCAACCAGCTTTGCACCGGGTTGTGCTGGCTGCGTCCCGTTGCCAATTTTCGACAAGTTTTTCTCGGGTCTGGCGGCCGGCAGCGCTTATGGTAGTGCTACTTTCCTTCAGAACCTCGCGCAAAACAACATCGGAACGCTGGCGAATACGTTGGCATTCTCGACGACTTACCGAGCCAACCGCGAGAGTGTTGCAAATGGTATTCCCGCGAACTTCTTTACCGCGAATCCGAATGCCGCCGGCATCACGCTTCTCGGTAACGACTCGATGTCCAACTATCATTCGCTGCAAGCCGAAATCCGCCGCCGGTTCTCTGGTGGTCTACAGTTCCAGGCTGACTACACGTTCAGCAAGTCTTTGACCGATGCGCCAGGCGCCTTGGGCAACAACCAAAGCGACTTGACCTCGTTCAGAACTTTGCGTGACAAGTCGTTGGATTACATGCGCTCATCGCAGGATCAGACGCATCGCTTTGTGTTCAACTCAATCTACGACCTTCCGTTCGGAAGAGGTCGGAAGTATTGGAGCGGCGTAAACGGTTTCGTGGATCGGCTCGTCGGTGGCTGGACGGCTGGATCGATCGTCGTTTGGGCGACTCGTCCACCGTGGTTCATCGCGTCGAATCGCGCCACGGTTAACCAGTTCAACGCGGCTAACAACCCGGCCGATCTC
>Ga0209216_1000164_pt1 | contig 12524 bp, 11 predicted proteins | sample TexAe_OM2H0_O2_FD_187940 | JGI IMG/M metagenome (GOLD analysis project Ga0209216, IMG submission 187940) | Forest soil microbial communities from Davy Crockett National Forest, Groveton, Texas, USA - Texas A ecozone_OM2H0_O2 (SPAdes) (version 2) | ecosystem: Environmental > Terrestrial > Soil >... | reverse complement strand
CAGGCCCGCCGACGGCTCGTCGAGCATCAACAGGCGCGGGCGGCGCACCAGGCCCTGCGCCACGGTCAGCATCTGCTGCTGCCCGCCGCTGAGCGCGCCGCCGCGCTCGTGGCGTTTTTCGGCGATCTCCGGAAAGAACGACAGCGCCTCCTCGACCCGGCCGGCGCGCTCATTGCGCGGCAGGTCGTAGCCTGCGAGCAGCAGATTGTCGGTGACGGAAATCTGCGTGAATACGCGATGGCCCTCGATGACATGCACGAGGCCCGCGCGCGCGGCCTCGCGTGGGCTGGCACGGGTCATGTCGCGGCCATCGAAGCGCACATGGCCGGCAGTGACCGGCAGCAGTCCCGACAGCGCGCGGAGCAGCGTGGTCTTGCCGGCGCCGTTGGGGCCGAGCAATGCTACGATCTCGCCCGGCGCCACGGTGAGGTCGATGCCATGCAGCACGCGGATTTTGCCGTAGCCGGCCTCTAACCGGTCGACCGCGAGCAGGGGTTCAGGCGCCGAGGTAAGCACTGACCACCTCCTTGTGGACGCGGATTTGTTCCGGCGTGCCTGCCGCCAGCGTGCGGCCGAGATTGAGCACGGTGACCTGGTCGCAGATCTCGAAGATCAGATCGGCATGGTGCTCCACCAGCAGTACGCCGGCGCCGCGCTTGCTGATGGTCTTGATCAGCGTGGCCAGCCGTTCGATCTCATCGCTGGACAGACCCGCGGCGGGCTCGTCGAGCAGCAGGAATTCCGGCTCCAGCATCAACGCGCGTGCGATCTCGATAAAGCGCAGTTCGCTGTGCTGCAGCCGGTCGGCGCGGACCTCGGCCAGCGTTTCCAGTCCGACCACGCCGAGCAGCGCGCGGGCTTTTGCAGCTAACATCTTTTCGTCGCGCGCATTGCGCGGCAGCGCCAGCAGCGCTTCGACGAATGTCGCCTGTCCCTCGATGCTGCCGCCGATCATCACGTTCTGCAGCACCGAGGCTTCGCCGATCACGCGCGGGGTCTGGAAGGTACGAGCGATGCCGCGATATGCGCGCGTCGCCGGCATGCCCGGCGGCAGCACGTCGTCGCCCAAGCTCATTGTGCCTGCCTTGGCGGCATAGTAGCCGGAGATCACGTTCAGCGTCGTGGTCTTGCCGCTGCCGTTGGGGCCGATCAGGCCGTGAATCTGCCCCGGCGCCACGTCGAGATCGAGGCCGTCGATGGCACGGACATTGCCGAAACTCAGCGTGATGCCGCGCAGTTTTAGCGTTCGTCGGCCGATGCTCTTGCGCAATATATCGCCGAGCGCGGCGGGACGCGGCACGATGGCGCGGTTGGCGGCGAGCGGACGGCGGTTGCGGAAATCCAAGAGCGCGGCGATGCCGCCGGGCATCGCCAGCACGATCACCAGCAGCAGCACCGCATAGAGAAAGGTCGACCATGCCGCCAAGGGGGCGGCGATCTCCGGCAGGATGGTCAGGATGATGGTGCCGAGCATCGGCCCCAGGATCGAGCCGCGGCCGCCGATCAGGATCGCGATGAAGAACAGCACCGACAGGTCGAAGGTGAAGGCGTCCGGCGTGATGTAGGTCTGCAGGCTGGCAAACAATCCGCCGGCGATGGCGGCCAAGGCGCCTGCGAACAGGAAGATCGCGATCAGCATCCGCGGTTTTGAAATGCCGGTGGCCTCGGCTGCGACTTCGGCGTCGCGCACCGCGATCAGCGCGCGGCCGAACCGGCTGTGGGCGACGTTTGCGCTCATCCAGGTGCAGAACGCGGCGAAGCCGATGCAGAGATAATAATAGCCCCACGCGGTGTTGAAGGGCGCGGGGAATTCCGGGCCGACAATGCCGATGCCGCCGCCGGTGACGCTCTGCCAGGCGAGCGCGATCTGGGTGACGATGGTGGCAAAACCGAGCGTCGACATCGCGAAATAGAACGTGCGCAGTCTTAGAGCCGGCAGGCCGACGATCACGCCGAACACCGCGCCGACACAGCCCGCGATCGGCAGCGCGGCGAACACCGGCACCGGCGGCAGCACATTGCCGGCGACCAGCACGCTGGTGGTGTAGGCGCCCAATGTGAGCAGCGCGACATAGCCGATCGCCAGATGCCCCGCAAAACCAACGACGAGGTTGAGGCCGGAGACCAGCACCCAGTAGATCGCGGCGCGGGTGCCGATCAGCGCCCAATAGTCATTGCTGACGAATGGCAGGATCATCGCCACGGCGAGGATGCCGAGGAATGGCGCAAGCTGCGGCAGCGCGGCGCGCAACGCGCCGGTCTCGCTGCGTGGAGGAACTGCCGTCACCGCGGTCATCACACCCTCCGCGCCGGTGCGGACCCGAACAGGCCTTGGGGTGCGGCCAGCAGCACGACAATGAACAGCGTGAACACCGCGACCGACGAAAAGATGCCGCCGACCAGGAAGTTCGCGGCTTGCTGGAACAGGCCGAGCGCCAGGCCGCCGATGATGGCGCCGCGATTGTTGCCGAGCCCGCCCAGCGCCACCGGGACAAAGCCATAAAAGTTCAACAGCGCGCCGTTGGCGAAAAACGCCAGCAGCAATTCGCCGCCGGAAAATCCGGCGATGCCGCCGATAATTCCCGCCAGCGCATAGCTGGCGACGCGCAGATTGCGCTCGGGCAGGCCGAGCGCGCGCGCGGCAAAATTATCCTCGGCGATCGCAAGGAAGGCACGGCCGACCAGGGTGCGGCGATAGAGATATTCGAGGCCGAGGATGGTGAGCGCGCAGGCCACCACCGGCAGCCAGAATTTTTCGTCCCAGACGCCGCTGCCCAGCCCGATCAGCCGCGGAAATGGCTGCGGCTCGGTGCCCCATTTGATCGCCGCCACCTGCTGGATCATCAGCGCCAGCGCCAGCGTGGAGAGCACATAAAGATGCTGGTCGAGACTTTTCAGCACCGGCCGCACCGCGACGAATTCGGTGATGACGCCGATGATGGCGCAGCCGAGCAGCGTCAGCAGGAAGCCGGCCCAGATCGGCATGCCCAGCTTCAGCATGAACATCGAGCCGAACACACCGCCGAGCATGGCAAGCTGCCCCGCGGTAAAGCTCATCACCCGCGAGGTCGAGAACATGGTGTTGTAGGTGACGCCGACGAGCGCGTAGATAGCGCCCGCCGCGAGTCCTGAAGCGAGAATAGAGCCGAGCATCGGCCGTGCTCTCCGTCGCCGTCTTAAGTGTAGCCCGGAGCCAGCGCGAAAGTCCCGTTCCTGGCCGTGCTGGCCTCCGACATCACGATTTCCTCGGTCGGATAGCCGTTATGCTGAGTCGGCGAGAAGCTGTAATTGCCGAAGTAGCCGGGATATTTCGACAGCGTATTCCAGTATTTGACGATGCCCTCGCTGTCGGTCGATCCGCTTTCCGCCACGGCCTTGGCGACCAGCTCGATGGCGTCGATGCCGCCCGCGATCCACCACATCAGCGTGTCGTTCATCTCGACCTTCGCCTTGGTCAGGCGGTCGACTAGGTCCTGGGTCTTGGCGGGCAGCTTGCCGGCTCCGTCATAGCTGACGCTCTTGTAGCCGATGGCGTAAACCTTCTTCCAGTTGGCGGGCTTCTCGACCAGGCCGGCGAGTTCGCCCGAGGCCATCGACGGATGGCCGACGAACGGAACGTCCCAGTTCATCGCGGCGCGGACGTTGAACATCCGCGCTTCCATGCCGGTGGAGACGCTCCACACCACGATCACTTCGGCGCCGGCGTTCTTGGCGCGCAGCATGTCCGGCGTCATGTCGGGCTGGGTCGAATCGACGTTGGCCTGATAGACCACCTCGGCGCCGTCCTTCTTGAATGCCGCCACCGACGCGCCGACCGCGGTCACGCCATAGCCGGTGGTGTCGCCGATCACCGCGACCTTTTTCGCTTTCAGGATGTTGAGGCAATAATTGCGGACGGCGTCGTCCCACTGGTTGTTCGAGGGCGCCACGCGGAACGCGTTTGGATATTTGGTGGTGTCGATCAGGCTTTCGACCACACAGGGGTGAAGGTCCGGCATCTTGGCGCGCGCCATGATCGGCGTGGTAGCCAGCGCTTCGCCTGAATTGACCGGTCCCCAGATCGCATGGACCTTGGCCTGGCTGATCAATTCCTGCGTCGCGTTCACCGCCTTGGTGGGATCGCCCTGGGTGTCGCGCATCACGATCTCGATCTTGCGGCCCTTGACGCCGCCGGCGCCATTGATGGCGTCCACCGCGAACGCCACGCCACGATTGAAGCCGACGGTCGGCGCCGAGCTCGGCCCGGTGATCGCGGCCAGGCAGCCGATCTTGATCGGCTCCACTTGGGCGATGGCGGGTCTCGGAAACGAAAACGCAGCAGTGCCGAGCGCGCCTGCGCTGCCTAACAAAACGTCACGACGTGAAATGATCATGTGATGCTCCCTGTTGTTTCCCTGTTTCGGCGCCCGTCGTTGTGCTGCGGGCGTCCGTCGTGGTGTTTGCCGGTTTTAAGGCCGGAATTCGGTGACCAGATTAATTTGAGCGCGATGCGAGGCGCTTGTCCATCCTTCGATCAACCGCTCAGGTATTCCGGAAAGCGGGCACGGATTTCATCGAGATATCCGAGCGTGCCCGACAGATGCTTGCGCAAATGCCGCTGCGCCTCCTCCGGTTCGCCGGCGGCGACGGCTTTCACGATCAGTTTGTGATGGCGCACGATGTCCTGCGCCTTGCCGGGCGAGGGCAGATGCAGGCGGCGCAAGCGGTCGATATGGCCGCTGCGGCTTTTCACGAGGGCCCAAAGTCCCTGTTTATCCGCGGCCGCATAGAGGAGCTGGTGGAAATCATCGTCGGCGGCCATGAATTTCTCGAAATCGCCGGCCTTCGCAAAATGCTGTTGCAGCGCGATGATACGGTTCAACTCGTCGATGGGGGCCGCGTCGTGACCCTGCGCCAGTGCGCGGACGATTTCCAGCTCCAGCGACTGCCGCAGGAAATGCGCCTGTTGCGCGCGCTTGATGTCGATCCGGCTGACCACGGTGGCGTATTGCGGAAACACCTCGACCAGGCCTTCTTCCTCGAGCCGCATCAGCGCGTCGCGGATCGGGGTCGAACTGAGCCCGTACTGCTCGGCCAGCGCATTGCGCGACAGCGCCGAGCCCGGCGGCAGCGCCAGCGACGTGATCAACTCGCGCAGGCGGTCGAACACCTGCGGCGCCGCCTGCCGATCGCGGTCAAGCCGCTCGGTGCTGCGCGATTGCGCGCGGCGGAGAAGAGCCTGGGAGGGGCCGGCCATTGCTGCTGCCAATCTCTGCTGCCAAGCCGAACCGGGGACGCCTTGACGCTATATGCACTAATGTATTAGTGCCATCGCTGCGATGTCAACAAAGGTCTTCAAGAACGACAGGCAGAGGAAGCGCGATGCAGGTGAAGTGGCGGTTGTGTGCGGGGGTGGCGGCCGTCATCGGCCTGCTGGCCTCAGGCGTTGCGGCGCGGGCGCAGCAAAAGAGCGAAATCGCGGTCTCCCGCCAGCCCGGCATTCTCTATATGCCGACCCACATCATCGAAAAGCAGAAGCTGATCGAGAAGCACGCCGCAAGGCTCGGCCTGCCGGATGTGACCACGAAGTGGGTGACGCTGAGCGGCGGCGGCGCGCAGACCGACGCGCTGCTCGCGGGCGGCGTCGATATCCTCTGCACCGGCACCGGCAATCTGCTGCTGCTGTGGGACCGCACCAAGGGCGGCGTCAAGGGCATCGTCGCCACCTCGGCGCAGCCGATGAGCCTGATCAGCCGCGACGAGCGCATCAAGACCATCAAGGATTTCGGCCCCGGCGACAAGATCGCGGTGCCGACGGTGAAGGTGTCCACGCAAGCCATCGTGCTGCAGATCGCCGCCGCCAAATTGTTTGGCGACGACCAGTGGTCGAAATTCGACAGCAATACGGTGCAGCTCGGTCATCCCGACGCGGTCGGCGCAATGTCGAACCCGACCCATGAAATCCATAACCACTTTACGATTCCGCCCTATACCTTCATCGAACTGAAGAACGTGCCGGGCGCGCATGTGGTGCTGACCTCGACCGAGGTGATGGGCGGACCCTTGAGCCAGGCGCAATTCTTCACCACGACAAAGTTCGCCGACGCCAATCCAAAAATCATCGAAGCCGTGCGCGCGGCGTCGAAGGAAGCGCAGGATTTGATCCGGTCCGATACCAGGACCGCGGTCGACATCTACAAGGAAGTCACGGGCGACAAGACCAGCGCGGAAGACCTTTTGGCCTGGCTCAAGGAGCCCGGCATGATGGAGTGGAATCTGCAGCCCCAGGGCACCATGAAATTCGCCGACCATCTCTACAAGGTCGGCACGCTGAAGACCAAGCCGAAGGCGTGGACCGATTATTACCTGTCGAGTTCGGCTGATCTCAATGGCAGTTGAGGCAAGAATACAGGAAGGTTGATCCGGCCATGGGCGAACATCGAAAGCTGATGATGGTGCTTCTTCCGCCGATCCGATTCTGCTCGAACACGATCAGTCCAACCCGAAGGCTCCGTCTTGCTCATTCCAGGCGATAGCTCGTTAAGGTCGCATTTTTCTTGCAAGCTCGCTTACCGGATGCGATTAAACTATGCGCTTTTGGGGGGAAAGTGATGATCGATGATTTTGTATTTGGAAAGGTTTCGGGACCGGGCGGAAGTTGGGATTTATTGTTTGTACATGGACTGACGGGCGACCCCTTATCCACCTGGACAAATAGCAGCTCAACCGAGCCCGAAGGCGGGTTTTGGCCGTTGTGGATTGCCAAAGATATTCCCAGCTCAAATATCTATACTCTCGGATACCAGGCGAGCATCTTTGCCCGCTGGGCCAAAAAAGAATCGGCCCTGCACGAGCAGGCCTATGAAACGCTGGAATTTCTCGCCGGTAATGATATCGGCACTCGCCCGATCGCAATCGTGGCCCACAGTCTGGGGGGCCTGGTAGCCAAGCAACTTCTTCGCAGCGGCATGGAATCAGACGATGACGGCTGGCAAAAGGTGGCGGCCAACGTCAAGCAGATCATATTCCTTGCCACCCCTCACAGCGGGTCAAGCCTTTCCGATATTCTTAAATTCTTCGCCCCCGGGATTGTTTCAGACTAGATTCTGCAGCAAGGCTCCAATGTGCTGGAAGATTTGAACAACTCGTACAGAGGCATCGCCACCCGACAGAAGATAAAGACGACATCTTATTATGAGAAATACAAGACGGCAAAGCTTGCCTTCGTTGTAAAAAAGGAAGATGCGGACTGTGGATTTGGTGTTCCGATTCCGGTCGCTGCGAACCATCTGGAAATATGCAAACCTCTGGATCGAAAGAGCGAGGTCTATCTGGGTGTTCTCCGGCGCCTGAAGAGCCTGGCAACCCAGGATAATCTGACCGAACCGGCGCCGTCCCCGGATAAGGTCGAACGCGATATCAACCTCACGCAAGTCCTTCAACGTGCGTTCACGCAGTCATGGCTTGAAGGCCAGGTCGGCTCTGAGGCTGCAAAGCAAATCAATGAGAAATTCGACGGGGGAGTTTTCGACAAATTAACAACCGCCAGAAAGCAAAAGCTCAGCGGTGTCTGGCAAGGTCTCGAAAAACAATCGATGGGGCCGGATGGGGGGCCTATCGAGTATCCGGTCTTCCTCAAACTCGAGTGGAACGAGAATCGCGCGATCGGCGAATTCCGATTCACCTGGAAAAAGGATGACATCGTGCTTGTTGATGAAACCCTTCCCGTTGATGGCAGTCTGTACGATCGCTTTCTTCTCCTGAATTTCCAGGACTCGGTCAACGGTAAGCTGCAGTTCGGATCGCTGTTTCTTGAACTCGACGAGGCAGGATCCGAACTGCGCGGGGTCGATGTAGGTGTTGGCTATAAAACGAAGAAGATCGTCACGGGTGAGTTGGCGTTGAAGAAGGTTTTCTAGTGTCGTCGATGCTCGTCGATCCCGGTCTGGATATCGCGAAGCCTGGCTACGTTCCAGTTACGTGGGCGACACGAGCGAGCTTCTGTCACCCGTTGTCCGCGGATCGTTGGGTAAAATCCCTCGAGGATGCTTCATCTGCGGAATCAGATTTAGCCGTCTTGAGGATGTACGAATCTATTATTGCAGGGGTGGATACCAAGATCGGCGTTTACCTTTCGCTTGGGGCCGGAGACGGGCTGGTCGATACTGTCCTGCTGCCGTATCTTTCGAGAGGAGCATTGACGTACGTTTCCGTCGATTTGTCCCAGGATATGTGCAGGCTTGCGGTGGATCGGATGAAGCTATTTTCCGCCACGTCACTCGGAGTAGTCACGGACTTCGAAAGGGAATCTGACTTTCTGCGGGACATACTTCATGGGTTAGAGGGCCACGCTAAATTCATTAATGGCACTAGTATCCTGGGTAACCTCGACCTTGCCGAGGTAAATTTTTTCGAAAATCTTCACGCCGTCATGAAACGAGGGGACTGGATGCTTCTTTCCGTTGGTACCGGCAGTTTTGGCCAGCCGATCGATCGGTCGATGCTGGATGCAAGGCTGGACTGGAAGAATTTACGGGGCATGCTGAGCTGCGGTATTTGTATGCACACCGGCGAGGATGTGCAGTCCGTTGAGCACGATCTTGAGAACCGCCTCAATGTCCGGAAGGGCAGAAGCGACGTGCCTGATACCGAGTCCGTCGAACTTTGGGACATCAGGAGCGGGGCTGCATTAATGCATTTTCGGCGCTATTCCGTCGATGCACTCGTTCAATGGGTCGAGCGCTTATTCAAGTTCGAGGTGGTGGCTTCTGCCCAACTTCCGTTCTCCGATGCTGGATTGGGCGTTGCCGGAATACTACTCCGGGTTTGTTAGTTGAGGAATTTCCGGTTTACGCGCCGCGCAATCGGTTTCGACCAAACTCACAAAGAACAAAAGTTACGCGCCTTGTGCTCCGCGGCAATGCGTGTCTAATCCGCTTCATTCGACGTGACTCAAACTTCCCGATCAGGTGACACGATGCCGGACAGGAACTACCGGAAAACACCCGACCAACTGCGCAGCGCGCGCTGGTTCGCGCCGGACGATTTGCGCGCCTTCGGCCATCGCTCGCGCGCGATGCAGATGGGTTACGCGCCGGAGGAATGGGCCGGACGCCCGGTGATCGCGATCCTCAACACCTGGTCGGATGCGCAGCCCTGCCACATGCACTTCAAGACCCGCGTCGATGACGTCAAGCGCGGCGTCTTGCTGGCCGGCGGCTTTCCGATGGAATTGCCGGCGCTGTCGCTGTCGGAGTCGTTTCTGAAGCCGACCACGATGCTCTACCGCAACCTGCTGGCGATGGATGCCGAGGAACTGTTGCGCGGGCATCCGGTGGATGGCGTGGTGCTGATGGGCGGCTGCGACAAGACCACGCCGGCGTTGCTGCTCGGCGCCACCAGCATGGGAATCCCGGCGATCTATCTTCCCGCCGGGCCGATGCTGCGCGGCAACTGGAAAGGCAAGACGCTCGGTTCCGGTTCCGACGCCTGGAAATACTGGGACGAGCGGCGCGCGGGAAAAATCTCCGACAAGGACTGGGTCGACGTCGAAGCCGGCATCGCGCGCAGCTACGGCACCTGCATGACCATGGGCACCGCCTCGACCATGACCGCGATTGCGGAATCGATCGGCATGACCTTGCCCGGCGCGTCGTCGATCCCGGCAGCGGACGCCAACCATATCCGCATGGCCTCCGAATCCGGCCGCCGCATTGTCGAGATGGTGTGGGAGGATCTGACGCCGCGGAAGATCCAGACCCGCAAGGCGTTCGAGAACGCCATCACGGTGGCGATGGCGATGGGCTGCTCCACCAACGCGATCATTCATCTGATTGCGCAGGCGCGCCGCGCCGGGCAGGACATCGGGCTCGATGATTTCGAGATCGCCAGCCGCAAGGTGCCGGTGATCGCCAATGTACGGCCGAGCGGCGACACCTATCTGATGGAGGATTTTTTCTATGCCGGCGGCTTGCCCGCCCTGATGAGCCGTATCAAGGAGCATCTGCATCTCGATGCGATGACGGTGACCGGCAAGACGCTGGGCGAGAATATCGCCGATGCCGAGGTCTACAACGACGACGTGATCCGCACCGTTGCGAATCCGATCTATGCCGAAGGGGCGCTGGCGGTGCTGAAGGGAAATCTCGCGCCGGACGGCTGCGTGATCAAACCGAGCGCGTGTGAACCGCGCTTCTTAAAGCATTCGGGACCGGCGCTAGTGTTCGATGATTATCCGTCGATGAAGAAGGCGATCGACGATCCAAATCTCGATGTCACCGCCGACCATGTTTTAATTCTGCGCAATGCCGGGCCTCAAGGAGGCCCCGGCATGCCGGAATGGGGCATGCTGCCGATCCCGACCAAACTGGTGAAGCAGGGCGTACGCGACATGGTGCGGCTGAGCGACGCGCGCATGAGCGGCACCAGCTACGGCGCCTGCATCCTGCACGTCTCGCCGGAATCCTATATCGGCGGGCCGCTGGCGCTGGTGAAGAATGGCGACCAGATCACGCTCGACGTCGCGGCGCGCACCATCAATCTCGATGTCCCGGAAACGGAACTGGCAAAACGCCGCGCCGAATGGAAGCAGCCCGAGACGCGCTTCGAGCGCGGCTATGGCTGGATGTTCACGCGACACATCAAGCAGGCCAATGAAGGCTGCGACTTCGATTTTCTCGAAACCACCTTTGGCGCGCCGGTCGGCGAGCCGTCAATCTACTGAACGAGCAAGCCATGGCCAAACTCAGCGAAGCTACCCGCAACAAGCTAAAGACTATCAGCACCGCGACGGTGGCGACGGCGCTGTTCAAGCGCGGGTTTCGCAGCCAGTGCATTCAGGACGTGCATCCGCTCGGCCTCGACCAGCCGACGCTGGTCGGGGAGGCCTTTACGCTGCGCTACATGCCCGCGCGCGAGGACCTCAACAAGCTCGACGTGTTTCGCGACCGCGCCCATCCGCAGCGCAAGGCGATCGAGGATTGCCCTGTTGGCGCCGTGCTGGTGATGGACAGCCGCAAGGACGCGCGCGCCGCCTCCGCCGGCGCGATCCTGGTGACGCGGTTGATGCAACGCGGCGTCGCCGGTGTCATCACCGACGGCGGCTTTCGCGATTCGGCGGAGATCGCAAAACTCGGATTTCCCGCCTATCACCATCGCCCCAGCGCGCCGACCAATCTCACGCTGCATCAGGCGATCGAGATCAATGGCCCGATCGGCTGCGGCGACGCGCCGGTATTTCCCGGTGACGTGATCCTCGGCGACAGCGACGGCGTGATGGTGATCCCCGCGCACCTCGCCGACGAGATCGCCAACGAGGCGTTCGAGATGACGGCGTTCGAGGATTTCGTCACCGAACAGGTGGGGAAGGGGCGGGGGATTTTTGGACTCTATCCCGCGACGGACGAGCAGACGCTGGTGGATTTCGCCGCGTGGCGGAAGGCGAACGGGAGATGAGCCCGCGTCACAACATCTGCGGCTTGAACAGCTTGCGGTATTTGCCGGTATTGGCGCCGGAGATCATGAACTCGCCATCGCCGCGATAGTGGATCGTCTTAGGGTATTTCGGCGAGGTCGCGACATGCGCTTTCATCACCTCGAACACGAACAGGCTGTATTTCCTGATCAGGCTTGAATCGACCAGCTTGCATTCGAAATTGGCGTAGCACTCGCGGATCAATGGCGCGCGCACATGCGTTCCCGGGCTGGCGGTAAAGCGGAACTCCGCGAATTTGTCGATGTCGCGACCGGACGTGTTGCCGACTTTCACCACCTTGCGCGCGAGATCCTCGGTCGGAAGGTTGATCACGCATTGCTTGCTGCGGCGGATCATCTCAAAACTGTGGTTTTGGGTCCAGATATAACAGCCGACCAGCGACGGCTCGAACTCCATGATCATGTGCCAGCCCATGGTCATGATATTGGTCTCGCCCTTGTAGGCGGAGCTGACGAGAACGATCGGCCCGGGCTCGAGAAAGCGGCGCACGTTATGGGTAGGAAAATCGTTCTTGGTGTAATTTGGCGTGGTCATCCTCACACCTCGCTTTGCCCGTCCATCCCCACCGCCCACAGCGCGAACGCATAGACGATCGCGACCTCGTCGAGCCGGTTGAAGCGCCCCGACGCGCCGCCGTGGCCGGCGCCCATGTTGGTGCGCAGCAGCACCGGGCCGCCAGCGGTCATGGTGGCGCGCAATCGCGCGATCCATTTCGCCGGCTCCCAATAGGTGACGCGCGGATCGGTCAGCCCGCCCATCGCGAGGATCGCCGGATAGCTTTTCGCCGCGACATTGTCGTAGGGCGAGTATGACAAAATGGTCTTGAAGTCGGCTTCGCTTTCGATCGGGTTGCCCCATTCCGGCCATTCTGGTGGCGTCAGCGGCAATGTGTCGTCGAGCATGGTGTTGAGCACGTCGACGAACGGCACTTCGGCGACGATGCCGGCGAACAACTCGCCGGCACGGTTGGCGACCGCACCCATCAGCATGCCGCCGGCGCTCGCGCCATGGCCGACGATGCATTTCGCGGATGTGTAATTCGCCGCGATCA
>Ga0209216_1000163_pt1 | contig 12555 bp, 12 predicted proteins | sample TexAe_OM2H0_O2_FD_187940 | JGI IMG/M metagenome (GOLD analysis project Ga0209216, IMG submission 187940) | Forest soil microbial communities from Davy Crockett National Forest, Groveton, Texas, USA - Texas A ecozone_OM2H0_O2 (SPAdes) (version 2) | ecosystem: Environmental > Terrestrial > Soil >... | reverse complement strand
TCCTTGCAAAAACTATACTGTTCATGACTAGCCTCCCGAGCCCGTGCCTGTGGTACCGACGCCGGCGGCCAGATGCACCGCCTGGCGGATACGCTGATAGGTGCCGCATCGGCAGATATTGGTCATCGCTTCATCGATGTCCTTGTCGGTCGGCTTGGGATTCTTCTTCAGCAGCGCCGCGGCCGCCATGATCTGCCCGGACTGGCAATAGCCGCATTGCGGAACATCGACCGAGGCCCAGGCCTTTTGCACGGGATGCGACGAACCTACCGACAACCCCTCGATGGTGACGATCATATCGGTGGGCTTCACGTCGCCCACGGCAATCGAACAGGATCGCTGCACCTCGTCATTGATATGAACCGAGCAGGCGCCGCACTGGGCGACACCGCAGCCGTATTTGGTGCCGGTCAGGCCGACCTGCTCCCGAATAACCCAGAGCAGCGGCGTGTCGGCCTCGACCGCCACGTCTCGTACCATTCCGTTGATATTCAGTTTTGCCATGAGCTTCCTCCGTCAATTGGGCAAAGCATAGCCGCCCGACGGGCTTTTGCCTACACCTGCCCGTTCAAGCGGTGGGCGATCTTTGGTTCGAACCGCCTAATTGCCGCCAGCGACTTCCGGCGTATCGAAGAAAAGGTCCGGGATTGACGCCGGCTTGTTCTTGAGCGAGCCGATTTCGCTCATGAAAGTCCCGTATTTGAGGACGTTCTCGGGCTTTGTCGTATATTTGGTGCCGGGATCGTCGAGGATCGCCACCAGTTCGTCGACGCTCCATCCTTTACCGCCCATGGATTCGAGCAGCACGGCGGCGGCGTTACGCTTGTCCTCGGCGATCATCTTCTGCGCCTGCTTCAGCGCCTTGAGGACAGCGGCGGTCACCTTGGGATTTTCGGCCTGGAACCTGGTGGTGGTGGACATCATGGTGAAGGTGGTCGAGCCGCCCATGACATCATCCGAATTCATGATGGTGTGGATCGCCGGGTCCTTCAGCTCACGCTGGTCGAATGGGGCGGAAGCCCAGTGACCGACGATCTCGGCATTGCCCGAGGTCACCGCGATCAGCGCGTCCGGATGGGCCATGGTCACCGTGCTGGGATCGAAGCGGAACACTTGATCCCGGCCGTATTTCTTCTCCGCATACATCTGCATGATGATGGAAGGGATCGACACCTTGACGGCGGTGACCGCGATCTTCTGGACGCCGGTAATTTGGTCCAGCGACTTCAACTGGGCGACGCGCGCGTTCAGGCGCATCGGGATCGAGCTGATGGCGGCGATGGACTTCACGCCGACGTTGCCGCGGGTGCGGTCCCACAAGGTGAGAAAGGCCGGCGGCCCCGCCGAAATGAAGTGCGCGGAGCCCGAGAGAAGCGCGTCGTTCATGACCGCGGGTCCGCCCATGTTGGACCAGGTGACCGTGACCTTGAGAGCTGATTCTTCCGCGTACTTCTCGATAAGATTGTACTTCTGCATCATGTGCAGCGGAAGAAAGCCGAAGCCGCCGGCCCCGAGCGGAATTTTCAGCTCCGTCACCTCCGCGTGCACGACGGCCGGAGCAATCGCAATCACGAGGGCTGCAATTAACGCTCTCCAAGTCCTCATGATCGCTTCCCCTGGCCCGCTCGGCGTTTTGCCGTACACTCTAGCACTGTTTCACGCCTTTGATTTAGCACTGTTTCACGCCTTTGATTTTCAGTGAGACGAATAGTCCTCGCGGCTCGGCGCTGCGCCAGATGGCGGCACGTCCAGGCGCACTACAACGCCTTCGAGTTCAGGGCTGGGGGCCGGATAGAGCTTCATGACCAGCGGATCATGTCCCGGGACGATATGGCCCTCGTCTGGCGCAAGTGCGAGCAGCCGGTCAAAGCCCTCCAGCATTTCTCCGATATGGAAGGCCGTCGTAAACGGCCGGCCGCTTGCCATGTTCTCGTAGAAATGCGTGACGTCGGAGGCGAGCACGACAAATCCGCGGGCGGTCTTGACCCTCACGAATTGAAGCCCGGCCGAATGGCCGCCCACCGCATGCACGCTCAAGCCAGGCGCAAGCTCCGCGTCGCCGTCGTAGAACATCACGCGCCCGGCATAATTCAACCGCACGATCCCGCACACATCCTCGACCTCGAACGAATGGGACAGCCGCGGATAGCGCATGTAGCGCCCGGTGGCATAGGCCAGTTCGGGCTCCTGCAGATGAAACCGCGCTTTCGGAAAGCGGTCGAAATTGCCCACATGGTCGTAATGCAGATGGGTGAGAATGACGTCTTCAACCGCATTCGCATCGATGCCGAGTGCGGCGAGCGCCTGCACGGGACAACGCAAAAATGTGCGTTTGCGCCTTTCCGATACTTCCGCGTTGAAGCCGGTATCGATGATGAACGTCCGGCCGCCGCCCTTTGCCACCCATACGAAGTAATCCATCGGCATCGGCCCGTCGTGAGGATCGCCGCCGATAAAGTGCGCGCTGCGTTGCGCGTCGCGGGTGGCATAACGGATCGCGAACAGTTCGTAATCGAATTCGGTCATGATGTTTCTCACTTCGCTTCCCGTTCAAACCGTCGTTTCACTGGTACCCGGCGCCAGGCCCAGATAGGCATCCTTCAGCTGCGGCGACGCCGCCAGCGTCTTCGGGTCGCCCTCGAGCACGACCGAACCACGCATCAGCACGTAAGCGCGGGTCGCGAGGTTAAGCGCGACTGCCACGTTCTGCTCGACCAGGATGCCGCCGATGCCCATCTCGCGGCGGATCCGGTCGATCGCCTGGTGCACGCTCTCGACCACGAGCGGCGCAAGACCGAGCGACGGCTCGTCCATCAGGATAAAGTTCGGACGCGACATCAGCGCACGGCCGATCGCGAGCATCTGTTGCTCGCCGCCCGACAGCGTGCCGCCGACCTGACGGCGGCGCTCGCCCAGCCTCGGAAAAAGCGCATAGACGTCGGCGAGCTGCTCGCGCACCTCGGCACCGCTGCGCACCACACCGCCGACCTGCAGGTTCTCTTCGACCGTCATCTTCTTGAAAATCCTGCGGCCCTCCGGGACCAGCGCGATGCCGGCGCGGGCGGCAAGATGCGCGGCCTGGCCCGACAGATCGCGTCCGTCCAGCAGGATGCGGCCCGCGGACGGCTTCACCAGTCCCATGATCGCCTTGATGGTGGTGCTCTTGCCGGCGCCGTTGGCGCCGAGCAGCGCGACAATCTCGCCCTTCTCGACCGCAAGATTCACGCCGTGCAGCACTTCGATCTCGCCATAGGCAGCGCATAGATTCTCAACCGCGAGCGTCATCGCCGCCTCCGCTGATGAGCTGGTTCATGCCGAGATAGGCGCGCACGACTTCTGGCTCCCGTTGCGCCGCCGCCGGCGACCCGGTGAAGATATGATGTCCCTGATTGATGACGGTTACGCGATTGCAAAGGCGTCCGACCAGTTCAAGATCGTGCTCCACGAGGATTTGCGCGCAGCCTTGCGCCGCGATGTCCTTCACCAGCGCCGTGAGGCGCTCGCGTTCGCGTTCGGTCAGACCGGTCGCGGGCTCATCCAGCAACAGCAGTTTTGGTTCGGACACGATCGCGCGCGCGATTTCGACAAAGTGGCGCTGGCCGAACGGCAATGACTTCACGACCGCGCCGGAGAGGTCGCCGAGCCCGACCCGCTCCAGCGTGCGGTTCACGGGCTCGGCAACGCTTGCCGCCGATAGCGGCCGGAACGCCGAGGGCCATCCGCTGGCGCGCGCGAACCAATGGCTCGCCAGCCCGGCCGCGACGTTTTCATAGACCGTCAGTTGATCGGCGAGCCGCACTTTCTGGAACGTGCGCGCGATGCCGCGCCGCGCCCGCCGGTGTGGCGGCAGCCGCTGGATATCGCCATCCTGAAAGCGGATGGTGCCGCCATCGATGCGCAATACGCCGGTGATGCAGGAAACAAGCGTCGATTTTCCTGCGCCGTTCGGGCCGATCAGGCCGAGCACTTCGCCCGGCGAAACCGACAGGCTTAGCGCGCTCAGCGCCTGCAACCCGCCGAAACGCTTGGACACGCCGGATAGTTCGAGCACGTTCATCTGCGCAGCCGATCGATGAGGCCGCCGATGCCGGAGGGCAGGAACCAGAGCACGAAAAGAACCATCGTTCCGTAGACCAGCAGACGATAATTGTCCTCGCCAAGCATCCGTAAGCCTTCGGGGATCATGGTGAGCATCAGGCTCGCGATGATGCCGCCCAGCGGACTGCCGATACCGCCGACGACCGCCATCATCATGTAACGAAAGGACTCCTGCTCATTGAACAAATCGGGCGTAAGAAACCGCACATAGGCGGCGAACAAGGCGCCGGACAATCCCGCGAGGCCCGCGGAAACCGTGAACGCGATCAGCTTGACGGCGAAGGTGTTGATGCCGCTCGCCTGCGCCGCGATCTCGTCGTGCCGCACCATCTTCAGAATAACGCCCAGCGCGCTATAACGGTCGATGTAGGCGAGCGCGGCCAGCACCGCCAGGCACACCGAGAGCATGATGAGGTACCAAGTCTGCCTGTCGACGCCACCGGTTGGAATGCCGATCAGGCCCATCGGCCCGCGCGTAACCTCGACCGAATTGGTGAGCAGCTGGTAGACCAGGATACCAAAGCCGAGTGTGCCGATGGCGAGATAATGGCCCTTCAGCCGCGCGGCCGGCAGCCCGAGCAGGAAGCCGCACAGCATTGCCAGCAACACGCCATAAAGCCCCGCGAGGATCGGCGGATGCCCTTGCTTTGCCAGTACGCCGAGCGTGTAGGCGCCGATGCCGACGAAGCCGGCCTGTCCGAACGACAACAGCCCGGTCAGGCCGGTCAGCAGGTTGACGCTGAATACTGCGAGGCTGAAGATCAGGGCGGTAATCACCATGTTGATCCAGAACGTACCGAAGGTGAGCGGCAGCGCCGCGAGAATTGCAACGGCCGCGATCAGCAAAATCCGCCTAGACATTCTCGTCGACCCTTTCGGGCACCAGACCGCGCGGGAAGAAGATCAGCGTCAACACCAGCAGGCCAAACGCGATGGAGGTCGAATAGGCGTTCGAAATGTAGACGGCACCGAGGCTCTGGATCATCCCGATCAGCAGCGCGCCGAGGATCGTGCCGTTCACATTGCCGAAGCCGCCAAGAATGATCGCCGCGAACGCATTGAGCATTTCGGTGCGGCCCATGTCGGGCGCGATCATGTTCACCGGGCCGGTGAGCGCGCCGGCGGAGGCCGCCATCATCGAGCCGATCACCAGCGCAAGCCGCGACACCTGGTTGACGTCGATGCCCATGGCGGACGCGGTTTCGTGATCCTCGGACACCGCGCGGAATTTTCTACCGAGGCTGGTGTATTGGACCAGCCACCACAGGCCGAGCAGGATGGCCGCGCTCGCGGCAACGCAGATCAGGCGCTGCACGCTGATGCCGACGGTGCCGAAGTTGATCGATGTTTCGTTATAGAGCGTCTCGAACGGCCGCGGCGTCGTGCCCCAGACCAGTTCGGCAACGTTGATCAGAATAATCGACATGCCCATCGAGGCGATCAGGCCGTTGAGCTCGACGCCGCGAAACGGCCGGAACGCGGTGCGCTCCAGGATGATGCCGAGCACGGCGTTCACCGCCATCGCGGCCGCGATCGCGCCGACATAGCCGACATAGGGCACGGTGGTGTAGGCGACGAACGCGCCGATCATCACCGACTGGCCTTCGGCAAAGTTGACCATGCGCATCACGCCGAAGGTCAGCGTGAGACCGACGGCAACCAGCGCATAGCTGCCGGACAGCACCAGACCGTTGATGAGGATCTGCGTGAGCATCGTGCTACTGCACGACTTCGAGCGTGCCATCCGGTCTGTTGCGGATGATCAGGAAGTTCAGGCCCTCGGGCTTCACGACGCGCTCCGCGTCGAACTCGTAGTGACCCATCACGAGGTCGAGCTTGGTCGCGCCCATCGCCTTGAGATAGTCGGCGGGTTTGGGTCCACCGCGCTTGATCGCGTCCGCCACCAGCCGGACCGCATCGTAGCTCGCGATATCCCAGTGCGTCGGATGGTGATCCTCATTGAGGTCCTTCTGCACGCGCGCCTTGAGCTTGCCGACGAACTCCTTCTGCGCCGGCGTATTGGCGTCGCTCTCGATGAAGAACGCCGCGCGCGTGAGGCCGATCTTGCCGGCCTGCGCGCCGACCTGCCGCTCGAAGATGCGCGGCGGCGGCGGATAATCCGAGAACAGCGGCGTCGTGATGCCGGCTTCGGCGTATTGCTTGACGAAGTTCGCGGCCTGCACCGCCGAGATCGACACGATCACGAGGTCCGGTTTTGCGTTCGGAATGCGCGTGATGGTCGAATACCAGTTGGTGTCGTTGCGGTCCTGCGTGATATCGAGCACGATCTTCTTGCCGGCCTTCTGCATCAGCGCGGTCATGTTCTTGCGGAAGGTGAGGCCGAAGTCGTTGTTCTCCACGATGATCGCGACGGTGTCGAACTTGAAATCCTTCTGCAGCAGCGCCGCCTCGCGCTGCTGCGCGTAGCGGTTCTGCATCGAGCTCTGGAACGCATACGGCCCGGCGTCGCCGGCAATCTGGTCGGCGGTCGAGATATTGACCAGCAACGGGATCTTCTCGTCGTTGGCGACCTGCGCGACTGCGATGGACGCGCTGGAGCACCACTCGCCGATCAGCAACTGCACCTTCTCCTGGCTGATCAGGCGCTGCGCCTGATCGTGCGCCGCCCGCGGCTCGCATTGGCTGTCGCCGAACACGAGCTCGATCTTGTAGCCGCCCGCGAGGTCCTGCGCGTTCACTTCCTCCGCTGCGATGGCGGCTGCGATGCGATTGGTCTTGCCGGCCCACGCCGTGTTGCCCGTGAGCGGCAGCAACACGCCGACCTTGACGGCGCCCTTAGCTCCGGCTTGCGCGAGCGCGGCGGACGGCGCGCCAAGCAGCAGCGCGGCAGCGAGCGCTGCAGAAAAGCTCTTCATACTGATCCTCCCTATCGCTTCTGTTTCATCTCAACGCGCGCATCTTGCCAGGCCCGGTCGGGAATTTCTCTTCCGCCGCCCATGCGATCATGGATGCATCGCGGATCGCGGTGAGAAAATCACCCGGAACATTGTTGCAGTCGCCCGCCATGACCCATGGCACGCCGGCCTCGTCGGCCAGCCGGCAGACGTCGCGCACCGGACGCGCACCGACCGCCAGCACGATCCTGTCGCCAGCGGGGTATCGCACGATGCCCTGCCCGCTGCGGCACAAAATCGCGTCGCCTTCGATCGAAACGACCGGGGCGTCGGTGACGATCTGCGCATCGGCGTCGCGCAGGCGCAGCAGCACGTCCCAGCGATTGTTGCGCGCCATTTCCTTCGCAACCACGCTTTGACCTTCGAGGATTGTGACATGCCCAGCGCGTTTGGCGATACATTCGGCGGTCTCGATGCCCACCATGCCGCCGCCGACCACCGTGACGCTTGAACCTTCGGGGATAAGCTCCGGCCTGCGCAGCACGTCCCACGCCTGTATCGTCGGGACATTGGTATTGGTGAGAAACGGGGCGTCGCGCGGCAGGGCACCGGTCGCGATGACGATCAGGTCCGGCCCGTAGGCGCGGATGCTGTCGACGGTTGGCTCGACGCCAGTCCGGATCGGCACCTTGAGTTGCGCCAGCGCCGCGACCCGGTAGGTCCACACGCCTGAGACATCATCCTTGTCCGGCGCCGCAAGTGCTAAGTCCATCTGTCCGCCGGCTTGTTGTTCGCGCTCCCACACCTCGACCTGATGGCCGTTCGCCGCGAATACGCGCGCGGCTTCGAGCCCGGCGACGCCGCCGCCGATGACGAGCACGCGGGTGTCCTTCCTCTCGATTCGCTCCAGCCCCGGCTCGAGCCTTGCGAGCGTCTCGAATTCGGTACCCATCAGCGGGTTTTGCACGCAGGCGACGTCGAGCTCGAGCGTCAGCCGCTCGAAGCAGACGTTGCACGAGATGCAATGCCGGATCGGCCGCTTCACTTCACCGAAAGCCTTGAGACACCAATGGGGATCGGCGACCAGCGCACGGCACAGCGCGATGTAGTCGGCGCTGCCGGCCTGCAGCACGCCTTCGGCATCCTCTGGCGTCAGCATCCGACCGGCCATGATGACCGGTACGGTCACCGCATCCTTGATCGGGCGGGCATGCGGCTCGAGGAAGCGGCGCGGAAACGACGGCGGCTGGATACAATAGCGCGACAGTTCCGGCGTTTCGTTGGTGCCGCCGGAGAGATCGATCGCGATCACGCCGGCGGCTTCGAGTGTCCTCGCCAACGTCACGATGTCGGCTAACGAATAGCCGCCATCGACATATTCGGTCGCCGACAACCGCACCATCATCGGAAAGCCGGGCAGCTCGGAACGGATCAGCCGCACCGTTTCCATCAGCAGCCGCATGCGGTTTTCGACCGGACCGCCGTAGTCGTCCTCGCGCTTGTTGTGGCGTGGCGTGAAGAATTGCTGGAACAGATAGCCGTTCGCGGCATGCAGTTCGACCGCGTCATAGCCGGCGCGGTAGAGCCTGATGGCGCCGGCCAGGAACTGCTCCTGAATCTCGGCGATATCGAGCGTGGTCAGGGCGCGGACTTCATCGCCGGTCGCCGGATTTTTCCCCGGCGACGGGCCGACCGGCTCCATGCCGAGCACCGAGCGGCGCAGCAGCATGCCGCGATGATTGAGCTGGCCGCAAACCAGCGAGCCTGCCTGGTGAACGGCTTTTGTCAGATCGGCAAGGCCCGGGATGAAGCGATCGTCGAAGATGCAGAGCGAGGCGCGATGATTGCGCGCATTGCCGGAGACCACCATGGCCTCGGTGATGATCATCGCCGCACCACCGCGCGCCCGCTCGGCGTAATAGATCTTGTCGCGCTCGGTCGAGAAACCGTCGGTAGTGCCGAAGTTCGTCCCCATCGGGCCCATCACGACGCGGTTCTTCAGCCGCAGCGGGCCCATCCGGCCCGGCTGTTGCAGCAACATCGACGGCCTGTCGGGTGCAAGCATCAGCCGGACTTCGCGCGTTCCGCCGCCTGTTTCACGCGCTCCGGATCGGCCGCGATCTTGACGCCCGCGCGCTCCTGCTCGAGCAGCATCACGGCGCGGGAGTCCCGCCCTTCCCAGCCGCGATTGCACGCCTCCCTCATCTCGGCGTAGGCGAGATTGCACATCCGCATCGGCACGCCGAGTTCGCGTCCGAGGTCGGTCGCGAGCTTGACGTCCTTGGTGGCGAGTTTTAGCGCAAAATTCGGCGGATCGTATTTGCCGGGCAGGAACTGATCGAGCAGGCCGTCGAATGTGAGGCGGCGGCCGCCGACGCCCTGGCGCACGGCTTCCCACAGCGCCACGGGGTCCATGCCGGCTTTCACGCCCATGGTGAAGGTCTCGGCAAGCGCACAGGTGATCGCATAGCCCGACATGTTGTGCACGAGCTTTGCGACCGTCGCGGTGCCGATCGGCCCGATATAGGATGGGCGATCAGCCATCGCGTCGAGCACGGGTTTGTGCCTGTCATACGCGGCCTTGTCGCCGCCGACCCAGATCGCCATCTTGCGCGACGCCGCACCCGACGGCCCTCCGCTCACCGGCGCGTCGAGCATATGCGCGCCCTTGGCGGCAAAGGCCTCGTTAATTTTTTTCACGACGCTTTGCGCGTTTGTCGACAGATCGAAATAGGCCGCACCCTTTTTGATACCTTCGATCAGGCCATCGGCGCCCAGCGAGACGCGCTCGACATCCGCCGGCTCCGGCAGCGAGGTGAAGATCACGTCGGACTTCTCCGCCAGCGCGCGCGGCGTATCCGCCCATTCGGCGCCAGCCTGCAAATGATGGCCCGCCGATTGCCGGTGCAGGTCGTGCACCACGACCTTGTATCCGGCCTTGAGAATGTTGGTGGCCATCTTGCCACCCATGGTGCCGAGCCCGATGAAGCCGACGACAACGTCATTGGCCATCGTCATTCCCCCTTGCCTTCGACCAGCACCGTGTAGGCAACCTGGGCTGCCGACATCGCGGCGGGCCAGCCTGCATAGAACGCCATGTGGGTGATGACTTCGGTGATCTCTTCCTGTGTGACGCCATTGGCGATCGCGCGCGTCAGATGCGACACCAGTTGCTCCGGCCGGTAGGTCGCGACCAGCGCCGCCACCGTGATGAGACTGCGGTCGCGCTTCGAGAGACCCTTGCGCTCCCACAGGTCGCCGTAAACAACGTCGTTGGTGTAATCGACCAGTGCCGGCGTGAACGCCTTGATGCGGTCGCGTTTGGCGGAAGGCGGTGCCTTGGCCATGCGTCTCTCCCTGTCTTTTTATGCCGCACGTCGTGGCGCGGCTTTTTTGTTGCCGTTGAAGCTGAAACCAAAGGTTCACTACCATCGCCGAACGGAAGTGTCGACCAGCGCAAATCGCCGAGCTGGCATTCAGCCGTGATACGCAAACAGCTCGATTGGGTCGTTGAAGCCGCGCACCGGATATTCGCCGACGCGCTCGAGATCGAAATCGCCTTCGACGAAGTCGGCGAATGCGCGGGACAGCAGCACGGTTCTACCCAACTGCTTGGTAAGGGCTTCGAGACGCGAAGCCATGTTGACCGCAGGACCGATGACGGTGAAGTCGAGCCGGGTGGCCGACCCGATATTGCCGTACATGACGTCTCCAACGTGGACGCCGATGCCGTAATTCAGCGGTGCACGGCCGGTTTCGCTGTTCTTTTCGTTCAGGGCAACCATGGCCTGACGGGCCTCTGTCACGGCATGCAGCAGATTTGCGCAGGCGTGAGGCTCGCTCAGCGGAAAAATGGCGAGCAGACCGTCGCCGATGAATTTCAGTATTTCCCCGCCATGTCGCGCAATCGGCTCCGACATCGCGTCGAAATAGCCGTTCAGAAGCTCAATGACATCATCGCGCGGCCAGTTGTCGGAGATCCTCGTGAAATCACGCAGATCGCAGATCATAATGGCGGCGCGTACCGTCGTCCCGGTTCCGCGCCTGGTGGCGCCGGCCAGAATGAGCTCGCCGGCATGCGACCTGACATAGGTCTCTAACAGCGTTCGCGCCAGCCGGTTCTTGACACGGATTTCGCTGACCAGCGCCAGGACCGGCAACAGATTCGACAGGCCGGCGAGTTGCGCGGCGTCGAAACCTCCGGGCCGGTCGGTTGCAAAGGTCACAAAATGCCGCTTGCCGAGGGTATGGTACAGCGGCCACGCCACATAGTCGGTCAGGCCTTTCGCCCGCATCTCGTCATAGACGGCGTGCTTGCGACCCAGCGACGGATCGCGTTCGAGATTTTCACGCACCTCGGTGACACCGTTATGGATCTCGTTGGCGGGACTGCCGATGTATTCGGATCGCTCCAGGACATCGAAGTCGACCCTCTCGATCACGGCCTCGCGCATCCCGTCGGCCCATATCATCCGGGCGCCAAGCCACTGCGGATGGTGGATCAGGATATGAAGCGACGCCCGCTTGACGGGAATGCCCGCGCGCTGGAGCCGGATACACAGCTCAGCGAAAATATTGTCGATGAAGCGCTCATCGCGCGTGTCGTTTGTCAGCCAATGCACGACGTCGCTGGCGGTGACCGGGTCGATGTTTGGCGGCGCGTTCATGTCTTGCTCCCGGGGCGGTGACCTGGATCGACGGTATCGGATATGTCGTGTCCCCGCCCGACGGCGTCAACGGCGCGCCTGTGCAATATCACGTGCACCCTTGTGGCAAGGCGCTCGTTACCGGCTACCACTTCCCGTTTCCCGCCGTTGGGTCGATCGTGCCGGATCGCGCGGGCGACTACAACATTGCCGGTTGTTGCCCGCGAATGCCGGCAACCGGAGGGGCGATGACATCGGCCTGGCCGCCGCGAAAACGCGAGATCAGGCGTCCCGGCGCAGCGCCGCCGTGTGCACCGGCGCATCCCACAAAGCCCTGCCACGTCGTCATCCGTCACTATGCCCGCAACCTCACGCCCGGCCGGCCGGCATGCGTGTTGCTAAACAATCAAGCGACTGATAGATTAACTGGTGATCTTTTGAAGCTGGCATGGCCTTTGGCCTTGGTTCTTGCCCGAAAGTCAATCACGATGCGGACGACGCCGACCGCGTGCCCGAGGGCGATCAAGGGATCTGGAGCCGTGCGCACGGCGCGACCGGCCTCGATCCCGAATGGCCCTCGTCCAACATTTCAGATTCTTTTTGTGCGGAGCGTCAGTCGCCGCAGATATCGCGGCGCGCCAGGTGTCAAGGAGTGAGACATTCCAACTCGGAGCAAAAGACTCCGCGGGAACACAAATGAGGGGAGTAAACAATGGCTATCCACGCAATCGGCGTCCGTACAATTCCTGCCGCTGAGGAGCCAGCCGCTGTCACAAAGCTGTTTTCCAAGATCGGTTGGCGGATTCTGCCCTTCCTGATTCTTTGTTACATGATCGCGTTTCTGGATCGCATCAACATCGGATATGCCCAGCTTCAGATGAAGCAGACGCTGACTTTCAGCGATGCGACATACGGCTTCGGCGCGGGCATATTCTTCGTCGGCTACTTCCTGTTCG
>Ga0209216_1000162_pt1 | contig 12557 bp, 14 predicted proteins | sample TexAe_OM2H0_O2_FD_187940 | JGI IMG/M metagenome (GOLD analysis project Ga0209216, IMG submission 187940) | Forest soil microbial communities from Davy Crockett National Forest, Groveton, Texas, USA - Texas A ecozone_OM2H0_O2 (SPAdes) (version 2) | ecosystem: Environmental > Terrestrial > Soil >... | reverse complement strand
GCCGGCGGATTCGCCACGCGGCGAATGAGACCGGCGAGATAGATCGCCGTGGCGGCGACGATCGCGACGATGATCAGGGCCGTCGCCAGGATCTCGATGGCGAGCGCGGCGACCTCGATCAGCGTATGCGCGCTGCTGGCAGGTTCCATGGGCACCGGTCCGGCGAGAAGGGACCCATTCGCGGTACCGACGGCGTGATCGCCCGGGGTGGGGACGTCACGTTCCAGGAGCCGCCGATGCCGCGAACGGGAAAACGAAACCGTTTCGGCCCATGGTGGCGTGCGTGCCGATACGCCGCGACAGAGCAAATACTGCCCTGCCCCACGTAATTCTACGGATGGCGCCGCAAGGCCCTCTCCACCTGGGCAGATACGAAACCTTCGCCACGCAGCGCGGCATGCACCGCGTCGAGCAATTCCTCGCCGGCCGACGACTTCAGCACGTAGCTGTCGCCGACGAGCAGCGCTCGTCGCGCCAGGCCCGGATCGTCGTGCATGCTGACGAAGACGATGGCCAGTCCGGGCGAATCGTGGGACAGCTGGCGCGCGGCTTCGATACCGTCCATGCCCGGCATCCCGATGTCGGTGACGACGACATCGGGCTTGAGCCGCGTGGCGGCGGTCACCAACGCGGCGCCGTGCGCGACGACCCCGACGAGTTCGAAATCTTCCGACAGCAACCGCGCGATCTCATCGGCGACGCGAGGATGGTCTTCGGCTAACACGACCGTGGCCCTGTACATGACATATCGCTCCGAGCCCCGATCGTTCGAGGCTGGGCCGGATATGCCTCCGCGCAAAGGGTAAAGGCACGTGTATGCCGTTGCGTATATCTACTTCCGTTACTAGAACAGCAGGCCGAGGTCTTCCGAGCGGCGCACCAGTTCCAGCGTGCTGTGCACGTCCAGGATTTGCATGATCGTGTACTTGTGCGCTTCCACCGTGCGTACGGAAAGTCCCATCTGCGCGGCGATCTGCTTCGAGCGCAACCCCGAGCCCACCAGCCGCAATACCTCCCGCTGCTTCGGCGTCAACTGGTGCAGGTCGTGCATGTGGCCCCGGAGATAACGCGCACCCAGCGAGGGCGTGACATAGGTGCTTCCCGCCAGCACCTGTCGGAGCGCATTGAGCAGGTCCTCGCCTGCCGACACCTTCAGCACATAGCCATTGGCGCCGGCGCGTATCGCCGCGGCGGCCAGGGCAGGTTCCGCATGCATGGTCAGGAACACGAAGGGGGTCATGTCGCCTTCGGCACGCAGGGTCTTCAGCACATCGAGCCCGTTGCCACCCGGCATGTTCACGTCGGACAGCACGAGGTCCGGCTCTTCACGGCGGATGATCTCGAGAAGCGAGCCGCCGTCCTGGGCCAGTGCCACGAGCTCGAACTCATCGTCCAGGAGGCGTTCGATGCCTTCGGCCACCATGCGGTGATCGTCGGCGAATACGATGCGCGGCAGCGTATCGCAATTCAGTTCAGGACCAACGGAATGCGGATGCATAGATCGACTCCCCTCCCCGGCGCGCTTCGTATGTCGAAACTGCCCCCCAGCAGTTTCGTCCGTTCCTGCATGCTGATCAGGCCGATGCCTGGCCCCGTACCGTGATCGGGCGAGGCGCCGATACCGACACCGTCGTCGAAGATCCATAGCGTGGCGTATTCCGTCGCGACGGAGACCTTAACCGTGATCTTCGTCGCGGCGGCGTGACGAAGCGCGTTGGTCAACGCTTCCTGCGCCACTCGGAAGAAACACAGGGCCACCTCGGGTGCCAGAAGGTCGGCCTTGCGGTCGGCGATGAAGACGATCTGCGGGCCGCGTACGCGACGATGGCCCTCGCATAACGTATCCAGCGCATCGTACAACCCCGCATGGGAGAGGCAGCTCGGATGCAATCCATGGGACAGCTGGCGCACGTCTTCCGACAGCGCGATCACCTGGTCCTGGATCGTGGAGACATCGGCACGCAGTTCCGGGGCCAGCCGCCGGCGCAGCGCACTGAGCCCGATGGACGACGCCGCCAGGCGCTGGTTGATGTCGTCGTGCAGGTCGCGGGCAAGCCGGGCCCGCTCCTGTTCCATCGTCGCTATCAGCCGGCCGGCCATCTCCCTGACCTCGTCATGCGCGACGATAAGGGCGCGGCGGCCCGCGGCGCGTTGCTCGGCGAGCACGCTCAAGGTCAGCGCGGACAGCGACACGGCCAGGGTCCACAGCTGGAGCGCGAGCGTCGTCTGCTGCGGCGACTCGGCGAGGAAAGGTCCCTTCTGCAGGACAGAGAGGTGCGCGGCGACGATGACAATAATAAACACGACGATGGAACTGCCCGTCATCTGCGTACGGATGCAGGCGCTGATGACGATCGGTGCAGGCGCGAGGCAAAGCAGAGGCGTCAATTCGACACGATCGCCCAGCACGTACCAGACCATGCCCAGCACCGCGACCATCACCAGTTCCCCGCCAACGAAACCCCAGGGCACCTGGGTCGCATGGCGTACGGCGGCATCGGGGCAGCGCACGCTCACCCAGATGGGAACATAGAGCGCATAACCCAGCGCGTGGGCCAGCGCGATGTTGGGCCAGTCACTCAGCACGCTGCCGCGCAGGGAAGTGAAGCGGCTGACGTACTCGATGCACGTGGCACTTGCCGCCGGCAGAAGGACGACGGCGACCACGCCGAACGCCGCCAATTTGCCGAAATCCTCCAGCGGAGACGTGTCGCCGGGTACCAGCAACAGCAACCATGCCGCGACGGCGATGAGCAGGAACGGCGGTATCACCACCAGCAAGGTGTCGCTGACGGAGAGGTGAAAGCCGAGCGCCACGATCAACATACCTAGCAGGGCCGAGACGATGCAGGCGGGCCAGAGCCGCGGCGAGACGCTCAGGAGAACGGAGAGGAGCACCGCGCCGGGGAACCAGGCGATATGTGTGCCGCCCTGGTGACTCCAGAGGGCGGCCGAGAGCAGTTGCGCGAAAATGACGCCAACAAAGACACCCCCGCACCATGTGTAGGGATTCCTGACAGGCAGCGTCAACGTCTGGTCCATCGCTTCTCCCCACCCCGGCCGGGCGTCTGGCGACTGCGATCGATTTTTCCGGAGCGCCCCTACGCGCCGTTAACGACTATACGCGCGCCGCAAGCAGATCGCTCCTGGAATTTACGGGACAGCCATCCCAGATCGATCTAAGTACTAATACCTAGATAAGCAAAGCCGTCGATTATCTCTATTTGCGCAATTCCACGGTCTGAACGGTAGTTTTACCTATCCCCGTCAGGTGAAAGTTCGCTTATCGCGAATCCGGGCAGCCCCCACTCTGGCACGACCCGTCATCGATGCCGGATTGCGACCATGAATCGTCGAATCGCATATGCCCTGCTCGCCACGGCCGTGACGCCGTGTGCCGCCGTTGCCACCGAGGGGGCCATGGGACGGTCCATCACCGGCGCGCAGATCACCTCGTATGTCGGTATCGTCCCGCCCGCACCGGGCCTGCATTTCTCGCTCAGTTACATCAACTACGACGGCAGCATCGGTGCCAGCCGCGAGGTGCCCATCGGTGGCAACTCGGCCCTCAACCTGCACGCCACGGTCGACCTCTATGCGGCGACCTTCGCCTATATCTGGGATACGGGCAAAGGCCGCTGGAACTACGCCAGCATGTTCACGGTGCCGTACATCCGGCCCCGGGTGAGCGCGTCCCTGGTCATCGGGCGGTTGCAGGGATCGCTCAAGGACGAGTCATCGGGCCTCTTCGACCTCTACTTCGCCCCCGTGATCGCCAGCTATCACGTGAGCGAGGTCGAGCACTGGTCGTTCGGCCTGTACGTCTACGCGCCCACGGCCGACTACAAGAAGGGAAAGCTCGCGAACAACGGCCTCAACATATGGACCTTCACGCCCGCCGTGGGCTACACGCATCTGTTCGACAAGGGGTCCTTCGAGTTCAGCGGCCTGGCGGGGGTCGACTTCTCGTCGAAGAACACGGACACCGACTACCAGAACGGCGCTGTCTTCCACCTCGACCTGCTCGCCATGAAGCGCACGCCCAGCGGCTGGGGCTTCGGCGCCGCGCTCGGCTGGATCCAGCAACTCGAAGACGACGATGGCCCCACGGCCGACCGGCTCAACGGCTTCTCGGGCCATTCCCTCGGGGCAGGCCCCGCCATCGCCTTCAAGAAGAGTTTCAGCAAGGAAAGCAACATCGACCTCAGCCTGCGCTGGATAAAGGAGTTCCGCGTGAAGAACCGGATCAAGGGCGAACCGCTCGTGCTGAACGTCTCGATAGCGCTCTGATCCATGCACGGCGTTCCCACAGGCCCGCCGCTTCCCGTCGATGTGCTGGTGGCGGATCACCATCGCGTCGTGGCCGAAGGCGTGGCCGCGCTGATCGCTCCCCATGTACGCAGCGTCACCATGGTGCATACCGCGCAGGACCTCCTCGATCGCGCGCCGGCTGGGGCCCTGGTCGTCGGCGACATCGACCTGCCGGACATTCCCGGCATCGAACCCCTGCGCACGCTCGCCCGTCGTCCGGGTGGCGTGCGCTTCATCGTGCTCTCCGGACACGACGAGCCCCTGATCGTGCAGGACGCCATGCAGGCCGGGGCCTGGGCTTATGTCCTGAAGCAGTCGCCACGGGACGAACTGGTCGCCGCCTTGCACGAGGTGATGGAAGGTCGCCGCTACGTGAGTCCGGGGCTGATGGCGGTGCTGATCCACGCGCCGCCCTCCGTGCACCGGCTGACCCGCCGGCAACGCGAGGTGCTGGAGCGGATGGCCCTCGGGCTGCGCGCGAGCGACATCGCCACCGACCTCGGCATCTCCGTACGCACCGTGGAAAGCCATCGCCAGTCGCTGCTGGAGCTGTTCCGCGTGCACAGCGGCGTGGCACTCGTGCGCGAGGCGCTGCGCCTTGGGCTGATCCGCGACCCGACCCGCATGCCACCGCCCCCGGATACCCCGTAGAACTACGCAATACCGCTCGGTAGCTCTTCGCTGGCGACGGGCCGGTCCATGAGGCCAATCTGGCTCATCGATTTCCCGCCTGCGGTAGCACCGGATTCTCCCCAAGGCCGGTCGCGCGTGGTTCACGGGTTTCCGTTCCCCGGACCCTTGCCACGGTTACACAGGCGGGACTTCTCTTCACGGAGCACCCGATCATGAAACGATGGATACCCGCCGCGTGCCTCCTCGTGCTGCTCGCCTCGTGCGCCTCGGTCAGCATCACCAACCAATGGAAAGACCCGACCTGGTCAGGACCGCCCGCCACCAACGTACTGGTGATCGGCGTCGCGCGCAGCGACACGATGCGTCGCCTGTTCGAGGACACGTTCTCGCGCGAACTGATCGCCGCCGGTGTTCGCGCCTCGGCCAGCTACGCGCAGATCCCGCCGGGCCAGGGTGGTTCGGAAAAGCTCGGAAACCTGGTCCGTTCGACCGGTAGCGATGCCGTGCTGGTCACCCGCGTGCAGCGCGTGGAGGATCGCATCAACGTGACGCCGACGGGTCCGGGTTACGGCGGCTTCTACGGTTGGTACGGCGGTGCATGGGCCGCCACGCCGGAGATCACGCAGACAACCATCGTGACGCTCGAGACCAGCGTCTGGGACCCGCGCAGCCAGAAACTCGTCTGGACCGTGACGACGCAGGGCGTCGCCACCAACGACATCCCGAAGGCGACGGTGAACCTGGCCAAGACGCTCATCCCGAAAATGAAAGCCGACGGCATCATCCGTTGAGCGATGCCATGTTGCGCACCGGATCCTTGACCGTGCTCGCGATGGCGCCGTTACTCGCGCATGCCCAGGCCACGGAAGCGCCAGCGGGCGAAGCGCAGCTGGCGCAGAAGCTATCCAACCCCGTGGCCTCGCTGATCAGCGTGCCCCTGCAGCTCAACTACGACACCGGCTATGGCGCGGGTGGTCGGGGCCACAAGACGTATCTGAACCTGCAGCCGGTAGTGCCCTTCTCGCTCAACGATCGCTGGAACGTCATCTCGCGCACCATCCTACCCTTCGCCAACCAGTCGGGCGTCATACCCGGCAGCAGCGAATCGGGAACCGGCGACATCACCCAGAGCCTCTTCTTTTCGCCGAAGAAGCCCACATCCAGCGGCGTGATCTGGGGCGTCGGCCCCGCCTTTCTCATCCCGACCGCGAGCGATCCCAAGCTCGGCTCGAAGAAATGGGGCGCCGGGTGGACGGCACTGGTGCTGCGGCAGAAGCATGGCTGGACCACCGGCTTCCTGATGAACCACCTGTGGTCGGTGGCGAGCGTCCACGGCTACGACAACCGGCCGGCGATCAGCGTCACCTTCCTGCAGCCCTTCGTCGCCTACAACACGCCACACGCATGGACATACGGCGCCAATCTGGAATCGAGTTACGACTGGCATGCACGTGAGTACAGCGTGCCGATCAACTTCAACGTCTCCCACGTCACCCGGATCGGCAAGCAACCGATCAGCTATGGCGCGGGCGTTCGTTACTGGATCAGTTCCACCGATGGAGGTCCACACGGCTGGGGTTTTCGTGCCGTGCTCACCTTCGTTTTTCCCGAGTAGCCGGAGGATGCCATGATGACTCCCTTGCGTATGGCCCTATTGATCGCGATGGTCTGCGCGCTGTCGCCGGAGGCGCACGCGCAGCAACCCATCGCCTATCCCTCGAAAGGCCAGAGTCCGGAGAAGCAGACGGCCGACGAAGCCTATTGCCGTGACTGGACGCAGAGCCGCACAGGGATCAGCCAGCAGATGGCGAATGCCCCGGCACAGCAACAGACGGGTCCTGCCGTAGGTGGCGGCCAGCGTGCGCGCGGCGCTCTGCGTGGTGCCGCTGCCGGCGCGGTGGTGGGTGGCGTGGCCAACAACGACGCCGGGCACGGTGCCGGCGTGGGCGCCACCGCCGGCGTGGTCGCGGGCGGCATGCGGGCAAGACAGGATCGCCGCGCATCCAACGCCGCGGCGCAAAGCCAGCAGTCGAACAACCTGGCCGCCTTCAACCAGGCTTACTCGTCGTGTCTCCAGGGTCGCGGCTACAGCGTGCGCTGATCCCTCAGTCGAACGGGCCGATATGCGTCGTCATGCTGATGATGGCGAGGATGCCGAGCAGCAACATGACGATCGCGGTCAGCAGCGTCAGCGATACGGGATACGGACTCTCGCCATGGATCAGGCCTTCCTTCGCCATGGCGTGCCGTTCGTCACGCAGGGCGCGCATGTAGTGCAGGTGATAGATGATCCCCAGCACCAGCATGCCGATGCCCAGGGCAACCAGTGCGACGCCGAAGTGACGCGGTGCCGCGCTCGCCTGTGGCAGCACGTTCGACGTGCGCAGGCGTTCGAAGAACTGCGCGATGGTGAAGCCGAAACTGATCAGCGAGATCGACGTGCGCATGACCGACATGAGGGTGCGGTCGGTGCTCATGCGCGTGCGCTGGAAAGACATGCCCGTACGTCGCGCGGAGAGTTCCACGGCGGCGTCCGTGCGATCGCCGATCTTTGCGGCACCGACGTATTCGTAAGGACCGGAAGGCGTATTCATGTCGTGTCGTCGCATCCCGCGGGCCGGAGACAAGGCCCATCGTCCCCGAGGCAGCCAACGGCCGACAGCGCAAATGCCCGCTCCGCCGTTGCGTAGTTCTACCTAGCCCGCCGCGCCTCGTAGATTTACCTAAGCGCACATGCGCCCTACTACGCTTGGGCAACCCAGCGCGCTTGTCCAACATCGACACTTCTCCTGAGAGACCGCGACGATGTGGAGCTACCGCTGGGAGTTGCGACATACGATCGCGTGCGCCGCACTCCTGGTGCTGCTCGCCATGGGCGCGCATCCCGGGCACGCCGCGGCGGCAGACCCCCTGCCTGGCTGGAAAGATGGCGCGTTGAAGACGGCGATCGTCGCCTTCGTCACTTCGTCCACCGAGGAAGGCCATTCCGGCTACATCCCTCCGGAAGCGCGTATCGCCGTGTTCGACATGGACGGAACCCTCCTCCCGGAGAAGCCGCTGCCGGGTGCCCTGCTCCCGCTGGTCGCTGATGTGAAGAGGGCCACCACCGAGCACCCCGAACTGAAGAGCCAACCCGCGGTGGCCGCCTTGCTCGCCGGCGATGTGAAGGGCGTGCAGGCCCAGGGCGAAGCGGGCCTGGTGCAGATCGTCGCCACCGCCGTCGATGGACGCACCGCGGACCAGGTACAGGTGGACATGGCACGGGAAGAACGCGCCGCTCCCAATCCGCGTTACGGCGTGCCTTATACGAAGCTCGCCTACCGCCCCATGGTGGAACTGCTGCGCTACCTCGAAGCCCACGGGTACCAGACCTGGATCTGCAGTGGATCACCCGTGGCCTATACGCGCGGCCTTTCGCGCGAGGTGTTCGGCATACCGCCGGAACGGGTCATCGGCAGTTACCTGGGCACGCGCTTCGACGAGCGGGATGGTCGCACCGTGCTGACCTACACGGGCAAGGTGGAACACGTGAACGACCGCGAAGGCAAACCACCCGCGATCCATCTCGCCATCGGCACGCGCCCGGCCTTCGTTGCCGGGAACGTGGGAGGCGTTGGCGACATCGCGATGATGCGCTATGCGAAAGACCGTGGCGGCCCGTCGTTCCAGCTGCTGATCAACCACGACGACGCCACGCGCGAGTTCGTCTACGCCGAAAAGAACGGCGAATCCCTGGCGGCGGCCTCCCGTTACGGATTCCACGTCCTGAGCATGAAGAACGACTGGCTCACCCTGTTCGATCCGTCGGTGACTGCGCGCGCACCGTCCCCGACTCCCACGCATGTCCCGGAGAAGTGACCATGCCAAGTGCAAGCAAGACAGCGAAGAAGGCGGCCCCGACGAAGGGTGGCGGCGGCAAGGCGAAGAAACCGAACATCCTGGTCATCTGGGGTGACGACATCGGCATCTCCAACCTGAGCTGCTACAGCCATGGCCTGATGGGATACCAGACGCCGAACATCGACCGGATCGCCCAGGAAGGCATGATGTTCACCGATTCCTACGGCGAGCAATCGTGCACGGCCGGGCGGTCGTCGTTCATCACGGGACAGAGCGTCTACAGGACAGGCTTGTCGAAAGTGGGAATTCCCGGCGCACCTATCGGCATGTCGGACAAGCTGATCACCATCGCCGCGGTGCTGAAGAACCAGGGCTACGCCACCGGTCAATTCGGCAAGAATCACCTCGGCGATCTCAACAAGCACCTTCCCACCGTCCACGGATTCGACGAGTTCTTCGGCAACCTCTACCACCTGAACGCGGAAGAGGAACCCGAGATGGCGGATTATTTCCCCGAAAAGGATTTCCCGGAGTTCCGCAAGACCGTGCTGCCGCGTGGCGTGCTGCATACCTGGGCCACCGAGAAGGACGATCCCACCGAGCAGCCACGCTGGGGCCGCGTAGGCAAGCAGAAAATCAAGGATACCGGCCCGCTGAGCAAGAAGCGCATGGAGACCTGCGACGATGAGTTCGTCGCCGCCGCGAAGGACTTCATCAAGCGCCAGGACGATGCCGACACGCCCTTCTTCGTCTGGCTGAACTTTACCCACATGCACCTGTTCACGCACGCCAAGAAGTCCAGCCTCGGCCAGGCGGGTCGCTGGCAATCGCCGTACCACGACACGATGATCGACCATGATCGAAACGTGGGCGAGATCCTGGATTATCTCGACGAACTCGGCATCGCCGACGACACCTTCGTCATGTATTCCACGGACAACGGTCCGCACAGGAACAGCTGGCCCGATGCCGGCACGACCCCGTTCCGCAGCGAGAAGAACACGAACTGGGAAGGCGCCTTCCGCGTTCCCCTGGTCGTGCGTTGGCCGGGGAAGATCGAGCCCGGCAGGATCTCGAACGACATCATCCAGCATCACGACTGGCTACCGACGTTCGCGGAAATGGCCGGCGCCCCGACCGTGGTCGAGGAGCTGAAGAAGGGCTATCAGTCGATCGGGCGAACGTACAAGAACCACATCGACGGCATCAGTCTCCTTCCGCTCCTGTCGGACAGCAAGGCACACAGTCCGCGGAAGCTGTTCTTCTACCTGAGCGACGATGGCGACGTGCTGGGCGTCCGCTACGATCACTGGAAGATCGTCTTCATGGAACAACGCTGCAGAGGCACGTTGCAGGTCTGGGCCGAACCGTTCGTACGCCTACGCCTGCCAAAGCTGTTCAACCTGAGAACAGACCCGTACGAGTACGCCGATATCACTTCGAACTCGTACTACGAGTGGTTCCTCTATCACGGCTACATCCTCTTCGGCGCCTATGCGCTAGCGGATAAGTTCGCCGCATCGTTCAAGGACTTCCCACCCGTCCAGCACCCCAACAGCTTCACGATTGACGAAGCGTTGAAGATGTTGAGCGAGGCCGGTGGATCGCATTGAGCCAGCAGGAAAGAATGCCACCTCGCGCGAAGGGGAGCCGCGGAAACGGCTCCCCTTCGCACGAGGTGAGGATGGCTCGGGAAAGCCGGGAGCGGCGGACTCAGCCCGTGCCCTTTGCCTTGCGCAGACGGCGGATCTCCGCGCGGGCCGCTTGCACGGCTTCGTCCTCCGCGGCCTCGACGTAAGCATGAAGCTGGCTCGTTGGAGCCCGGCTGATTTCGTTCCCCGATGCGTCGCGGATGGTCGCCTGGGCCGAGAAGCACGTGGTGCCCTCGGCGTCTTCATGGCGGGAACAGGCGATTTCGAAGGAATAATCGAGCGGTGCCTTGCGCATGACGATGGCCTCCGGATCAGGGGGACGCCGGGACTTCCGCCCAGCTCGAGTCCGGATCGAAGCGGGTGATCGAACCGGCGAGGCGTGGCGTGTCCTTGCCCAGGTCCTTTTCGAACACCTGGCCATCGTGGCTGATGGCGAAGGTCATAACGCCGGTTTCGCCATACGTGGCCGGCCAGGCGAGCAAGGCGAAGCCGTTCGTCATCGCCTTGCCCTGCATATAGTCGTAGGCACCACCGGGAGCCGATGGGCCTTGCGACGTGAGGATGCGATAGCGGTACCCGTAATAGGTGTCACCCTTGGGCGGTTTCGCGAAGTACGGCCCCAGCGGACTTTCCGGCGCGCCCTCCTCGTTCGGCCAGTACAGGCCGTCGCGCTTGCCGGGCGAACTGATCAGGCGCGATGCATAGTGTGGCGGCGCGCCTTTGTCGTCGCTCTGCGCGGCGAATTCCCTTTGCGCGTCGTAGTACGCCAGCAGCGCCTGCACCACCGACATCTCGTTGCGTCCCACGCGACGCGCCAGGATCTCCTCGCGTCCCGCGCGTACGTCGAACGACCACCCTTTCTCGTCGTGGACTAGCGGGATGGGAAACGTCCACCCTGCGGGTCCGACGCTTATATGGCTGCGCGGACCGGAGGCGATGATCTGGTGCGATGCGTTGTAGTCGTCGATGAAGGCATCGACATCGTCGCGCTCGACGCCGTCGGTGGGGATATAGGTGCGCCAGTCGTCGCCGAGGATGCGGCGGAGTTCAGCCTGGTCGGGTCCCTTCAGCGCGGCCACTAACGCGTCGCCAGCCGCTTCCGCCGTGGGAAAGCTCGCGGCGGCGCCCATGGCGGCGGTCGCCACCAGCATCAGTAGTGAAAGCAGCGACGACGCCATGCGCTTGCCGATCGAACCGTTCATAACGCCTCCTACCGACGATGGAAGCCGCCGCCCCGCGAGGGCGCCGGACGGTTGACCGGGCGAGCCGCGGCGCCGCCGCCGTGTTGTCCACCAAAGCTGCGCATGCTGCTTTCGCCTCGCTGGCGTTGCGCGGAGGTATTGCCGGGCGAACGAACGCCGGAGAACGCATTCGCGCGCGTACCACCCGATGAGCGTTGGAGCGCGCCACTGTCTCCCCCCGGCCGATTCATGCGTTCCGAGCCACCGGCGCGATTAGCGCGATCGGCGACGGCGGGATTACGCGTGCCGGCGCCGGCGGCGCCGGGACGATCGGCTCGATTGCCTCCGGCGAGGCCGCCTTCACCGGGACGACGTGCGGAGGCTGCCGCGCCCCCATGCGTCTGCCGGTCGAAGCTCTGCATCGCGCGTTCGCGGCTGGCATCGCGCGTCGTGTCGTGCCCGCGAAACGCCTGGCGCTGTTGCGCGCCACCAACGCCCTGGTCGAAGCGCTGCCTGGTGGCTGGATCGCGATACGGCGTGCCGCGGCGGTTGGCGGGGTTGTGGTTCCAGGCGACGTTTCCGTTACCCGAGATGCGGTTGTTGACGTTGATGTTGTTGTAGCGATTGACGTTGATGTCGACGTCGTTGTGCCCCCAATCGAAACCGCCCCAGAGCGAGTCCGCGATGGCGATGCCCGTGCCGAACGCCAGGCCGGCGGCAAGGCCCGTCGCAACGGGATGGTAGTAGCCGGGCGGCGGTGGCCAGTAAGTCGGCGGATAGGAGGGATACGCCCAGGTGCCGTACACCACGGTCGGGTTGTAGCTGGGCACATAGACGACTTCCGGATTGGCGGGCTCGATCTGGATCACCGTTCTCTACGTTTTGTATAATATTCCGATTCAGACCGTTCTCGGGCTGCTCATCGCTGTGCTCTTAAAGC
>Ga0209216_1000161_pt1 | contig 12565 bp, 12 predicted proteins | sample TexAe_OM2H0_O2_FD_187940 | JGI IMG/M metagenome (GOLD analysis project Ga0209216, IMG submission 187940) | Forest soil microbial communities from Davy Crockett National Forest, Groveton, Texas, USA - Texas A ecozone_OM2H0_O2 (SPAdes) (version 2) | ecosystem: Environmental > Terrestrial > Soil >... | reverse complement strand
CTTTGGTGCAGGTTAGTTGAACTCTCGTACAAGTCTCACCTTCTTTTCGTGCTGGTAAACTCACCACCGGCATGTCACAAGCAAACCACTTGATTTCCGTTGTTGACGACGATCCGTCGATGTCACGCATGTTGTGCCGGGCCATTAAGTCAGCCGGGCTGAGTGTCGATGTGTTTGGTTCCGCGGAGGAATTTCTGGATTCGGAAGCGTCGCGCGCGTCGGTTTGCCTGATTCTTGATATGAATCTGCCCGGCATGAGCGGGCTTGAATTGCAGCAACTCCTCAACGCGTCGAGACTGGAAGTGCCGATAATCTTCATGTCTGCCCAGGCCGATGAGGCCACGCGGCTGCGCGCCCTCGAGGCCGGAGCAGTCGGTTTTCTGCGCAAACCATTCAGTATTGAATCACTCCTGGCAACCCTGCGCTCAATAACTTTATAGAACCTGCACCAAAGTACAGGTTGCGCGAACCCAACGTACAATTTTCGAGAATTCGATAGCGCGGTACTCTCCCTTCTGTCAGGACGAAAACACAGAAGGAGAGAGGTAAGGACCATGACGATTCAGAAACAACTTTCGCACTTGTCATTCGCGGCCATCATGCTCGTATTCGCAGCTCTGCCGGCGTTAGCGCAAACCGGAGCCGCCGAAACCTCCACCGCCGTTGCCACTGCCTCGACTTCGGTTGAAGCGGCTGAGGTAGCTGCTCTTCGTAAGGACCGTCCAAGCGTTCCAGCTAAGGGATCAACCATCGTTGTGGCGCCGGCGATTACGGAGAAACAACCTTCGTTTTCGATGACTCAATTTGTGAAGTCCGCTGTGGAACCGGCGATGATCAGCGACAACAAAGTACTGGAGTTCACGAGTCTTGAGACAGCGCGTTTCAATGAGACCTCTTCAAAGTCGGTCCAGTTCATTCCATCGCGTGGACCGAAATTCCCGTGGTAGTTAACAGTTTTCAGCGGGGGGCGGCGACGACTGAAGGGCGCTTTCGGGGGCGAAAAGCGCCCTTCAGTTTTTGCTTAAGCCAGCGCTTTTTGTGCTTTAACGCGAACCAGGGCGTAGTTCAACTGCGGGAGCGAGTTGAATTTGGCAGCCTTCGTGAACGAGGATTTCGCGTTGGACCTGTCGCCTTTACCTTGATAAGACAAGCCGGTCAGGTACAGCACGTCCGGGTTTTGTTGATTTGCCTGGGCCAACTCGCTAACTGCCGTGTCGTAGTTCTTCTCTTCCAATGCGATCCGTCCAGCAAGTTCGTGGGCTTGCTTGACCTGGTTCGCGTTCTTCTTCGCTTCGGCACCCTTGCGAAACGTTTCTGTTTCGGTTTTTGCGGTCGCCAGATCCTTTTTCACGATAGCGACGCGAGCGAGGTTGTAATGACTAAACAGCGCCGCGTTGTCCTTGTTCTCCTGCGGCACGTTTGAATCAGCAGTTGTCTTGAGTGCCTGGTCGTAAGCCTTGCGGGCATCGTCAGGCTTTCCCATCTCGAGCAGGATGTTGCCTTTCAACAGTAAGTCACCAGCCATCGCCGGCATGTCGTTGCTCTTCTGGCCCAACGCGTACTGCTTGTCGACTTCCGCCAGCGCCTGATCCAACTTGCCGCTGTCAACCGCAACGATCATCGCCCCAAATAACGCTGTGCGCCGTTCACCATCACTACGCGCCTTGGTCGTGATCTTCTGCAACTCCGACTGCGCTTCGCTCGGCTTTCCCGAGTAAGCCAACGCCGCGGCAATTCCGAAGTGCGAGTTGATGAAGTTTGGATCGATGCCCAGTGCCTTGTTGTATTGCACGATCGCTTCATCAAACCTTCCCATCTTCAAAAGCAACTCCGCGTACGAGTCGTAAGGGTTCGGATCGTTCGGAATGAGTTCGATGTACTTCTTGAACGCGTTTTCCGCATCGCTGTACGCTTCGTTCTGGCGGTACGCATAACCGAGGATGTTGAAGGCGGTGGAATAGGTGGGCGCGAGTTCGGTTGCTCGTTTGTAGTGACCGATAGCTTGCACGAAGTCCTGTTGACCGAAGTAATAACCGCCGAGATTGAAGTGCGCTCGCTCATCATTCGGATAAGCAGCAACGAGCTGTTCGAGGATTTCTTTCTGTTTTGTGGGATTCGCATTCGCACCTGCCTGGGCCGCTTCAATCAACATGCGTTCGCCGTCCGACGCCTTCGAAGCGAGTGTCGACGCTTTGTTGAGATGGTCGAAAAACTCTTTCGCTGTGGGCGAAGCGTTTGCCCGATTGAGTTCGGCGAGTGCGAAATTCGGATCGAGCGAGATGGCCTTGTCGAAATGCGCGATGGAATCGGTGATCCGGAGTCGTTCCGCAAGATCGCGTCCGGCGAGAAACTCCTTACGCGCTTCGTCAGACGAAGTTGTGACGGCAATCTTGCCATTGTTTGCGGTAGCGTTTGATGACGTGGAAGAGGCTGGCTTGTTAGGTTCAAGCTGTTCGCACCCCACAACCGTCAGGGCGCCAATAAGCAGTAACAGATGTACGAAAGATCGTAGTCTCATGATTAGTTTTACTCCTTGAGTAAACGAAGCAGGTGGAAGAGACGGGGAGATAAATGAAACTGGGCGCATCTTTAGTTCTCAGCGTCGACATGAATCGACACTTCTGACCTTTTAGAGCAGCGCAGTTATAAGATTCGGTTGGTACTGATTGTCAGGTACGAAGAATCGGTGGAAGGAGTTCGAGCAGTTAACTCGATTTCCCAAGAAAAACGTCGTGGGACGCCAGTAACGCACTGGCTTTGTCAAAATCCTCTGCACGAATGGCTACAATTGCAGACATGACGTCGCCAGTCTTGTCGATTCGCAAAACGATAACCGGAAAAGATACCCCCACGAGTTCGTTGATCTTATCGGTACGCGGAGAGAACACCATGATTGCTTCATGAGGTGCCTTCGTAGGGGAAACGTATGCACCTGCCTTTACTGGCACCGCAAGGATCCGGCGTCCCTGCATCTTTGCGGATAACTCGGAACTCAATAGCTGATCGCCCACGACCGTTGCACCCGGTGCAAGATTCACGAGGGCATAACGGCCCACTACCTCGTCAACTGAAGTAAATGCATTTTTTACGTAAGGCTCATTTTTGAGCGTTAGATTGCCGGTTAGGGTTTGAAACGCAGGCACGCCTTGCTGGACGGTCACATAACGCACTTCGCGATTGTTGATAGCTCGTGCGCGGAGAGCGAGCGCGAAGAACAGGAGCGGCAGGATTGCGATCACCAGCACGTCAACCCAATGCCTGCGCCAGTTGTACATGAGTCGACGCTGACGAAGCCATAGTTGTAACGCCAACACTGATAGCCGCCGTGGGGAAGTTTTCGCCACGCTGCGAAAAGTCTTGAACCCGCGCCAGTAGTAACGCAGTTTTGGTTTGCCCGTGTGACCGCGATCGTCGTTAAACTCAGCGATTAGCAGCGCAATCAGGAGCGAGTGCTTAACTTTAGTTTCCTTGGATAACCACTGAGTGCTCTGATTAACATCCCTGGCAATACATCTGCGCAAATCGTCCAGGGTGCGAATCTCTGAACCATCCAGCGCGAGGACCGCTTCCTCAATTTCTTTCAAAGTGATGCAATCAGGCATAGTTTCAATCTAGATATCGGATTTTGTCGTGTTCCCTCCGCCAAGGGCCATTCCTTTCATCGACTTGGCAAGGCGAAGCTTTAGCGACTGTTTTGCAGGTATGCTTATCGGCTGGCCCGTTGCCGGATTTCGTCCTTCACGAGCCTGACGCTGTGCGAGCACGAGCTTGCCGAATCCGGGTAACACAAACTCGTTGCCCTTCAAAATCTCGGCTCGTGCCAGCGAAGCTAGTTCATTGAAAAGGGCTGTCACTTGTTCGCGATTCAAGCTCGTCGTCGAAATAAGGTGTTCGACGATCTGCGCTTGGGTCATGCGTTTACTTGTAGGCACACTACTCCTTACTGGCCGTCAACGTCATTCACCGGCCACACTAGTTTTCGTGGTTAGACATCCGAGTGCGTCGTATTTGAGCCACCGGTACCGCCGCCGCCGTCAGGTGGATCTGTGGGAGGCGGCTGTTTTTGATTGACCGGTTTGCCAGACTCCGAGGGGTCAGCCAGACGAACGGGCGGATTCTCCGGCGGCTCTTGTTCTTTTTTCATTTCAACCATCCTTCCTTATCGCGTCTCCATTAAATGACCTGTACGGATAGAGCTTCTCGTTTCTTGTTAATGACTTTGTAAGTCAGAATCGTCTCCGCCTCGGGTTGCAGGTCTCCGATGCGAAACTCATACGGATTTGTGCCCGACATAGCAACCTTGTCATTGCCAACACGAGCCGAGTCCCACTCAAAATCGAGATCGTCAGAAAGACGATCTTTGACAGTGATGCCCTTCACCAGTGCGGCGGAATCGGTATTCCTGATTCGCAAATAAACGACCGCTGCGTCGCCCGTTGTCTTGACGCCTCGCGTCACCTCAAGCTTCGGATCCCGGGTTTCGCTTTGTAAGGAAGGAAATGGCAGCGGAGACGATTCGCTGTACTCCAACATGCGCTTGTCGAAACGGTCTCCGTAAATCGCTTGCCGCGAGATCTCTCCCCATAACTCACGCTCTTCCAACCGGTGTTTTGGTTGCTGCGCGTACCCGAGCTTCTTCAGTAACTCCCAGCGGTAAAGATCGAAGGCCGACTTGATTAACAATCCCCACGCGTGAGCGCGGTTAATAGACAGGCGGTAGAAGAAGTACGCCAGCAAACCCAGCGCAACGACCGTAAGAATCCAATAAGCCGCATTCCAAAGCGAGAGCAAAGATGCGGGGTACAGCAGACCAGAGAACAAAATCAAGACACACAATAACAAACTCAGCAGCGAGGAATTCAACATGAAGTCAAACGTCGTCTTCGAATCATCTATCGAGACCGCGTACTCCTTTGGGATCACCGCGACGAGGCGGGGCCATATTTCGATAGAGTCAATTCCATACTCGCGATGTGAATAGTACTCGAAACTACGGATAGCGTTTCCCAACCGCGTCGGCAGGATCAGCCCCCGCTCGTCGGGATAAGTGTGTTGGATTGTGCGGCGATAGCCACTGAACTGGCCGCGGAGTTCGTTATCAATGAGTTGCCAGCGCGTCTTGATGTCGTTTGCTTCAGTGTCGGCATTCGCCGCGCGCCAGGCTTTCAACCAGCGGCGCTCGCTGATTGCCGCCGCGCCGCGTTCACCACCTAAAGCTTTCCACGAGTCGATTACCTCGTTAATAAAGGCGGCTTCCAGCGGATCCTTATTAACAGTCACATCCATCGTCCTCAGCGCGGCTCGCATTGTGTCTATGCGCAACTGCGCGGCGTCGAATCTGTTGCGGTGTATGGTTTTTAACTGGAGACCGATCCATGAGTCTTGCCACGGATAGCCTTCGTAGAGACGCAGGATTGGGATGTTCAGGTTGTAGATCAAGCCGCTCATTACGATCGCGACGAATGAGATGCTGATAATTCTCCACTCCTGGCCCAAGTCGAGCGGCATCGAAACTGAGAAAGAGGGCGGTAAATAAGGAACCAACAACAACAGTGCAAGGACGATAAAGATCACGACCGGGAGAAAAGTGCCGAGGATCAGCGATTTGCTGAAGTAGCCCGAGATTGACGAAAGAACACTGGTCAACTTTATCCCTCCTCGCGTTGTTATCCGATCGAGCGTGGGTTGTGCTGGCGAGGTGCTGAATATATGGTTAGTTTAAAAGATCGTCAAGAAAATGATGAAAACACAAGAGGCACAAGGACTAACATTTGTGCCCTTGTGCCTCTTTGTGACCCCCCTTTGCTCGAACTAACGCTTCGTTACAGTATTACTCCCCGAGTTCGTCACCCAAACATTCGAACCTGAGACTGCAATCCCGATCGGACTACGCCCCACCGCGATCGATCCGAGGTTCGAGCCGTCCGTGGCGCTCAGCTTCGTTACACTGTCGCCGCCGTTATTCACAACGTAAATCACACCGTTGCTGGAAACAGCCGCGAGTGGACCATCACCCGCCTTGTAAGTGCCACTCAACATTCCAGTGAGACTCAACTTCATCACATTACTGCTGCCGAAGTTCGCAACCCACAGACTGCCGCTATAGAAAGCGATCCCGAACGGTCCATCGCCAACGGGAAACGTCGCCACCAGCACTCCGTTCGATTCGCGCAGCTTCGTTACCGAGTCGCTGTTGTTGTTCGTGACGTAGATGTGCTCGCCGTCGGTCGCCATGCTGATCGGACGCTCGCCGACTTCATACGTACCGAGCGTCATACCGTCCGCAGCACGCAACTTCGTCAACGTTCCCGCGTTACGATTTGCAACCCAGACGTTGCCATTTGTGACAAGCAGTCCGCCTGGTCCATCGCCGACTGCATAAGTCCCAACCACAACACCGCTTGCCGGGTCGAGCTTCATCACGTTGTTGCTAAGATAATTCGCCACCCAAACACCGGCGCCGTCGAACGCAAGGGCAACGGGTCGATGGCCCACCTCGTACGTGCCGGCCACAGCACCGTTACTCGCGTTCAGCTTGGTGACCGTATCGCTGAACTGATTCGCAACAAAGACACTCGCACCGTCGGTCGCCACACCTTCCGGCCCGAGACCAACCGGAAACGCCGTTACAGTTTGTGCATTCACCGCGACAGGCATTATCAATGTCGCCAAGAGAACCATCCACAGATTCCGCAGATAAAGCTTCATCTCTCTCCTCCTCTCGTCTGTTTCGCCGTAGGCCAGTCAACCAGTGCGATCTCCTTCACGATCTTGCCGGGCGCGAGCGATGCAGGACATCCGGCCCACAACGTGTGTGGCTCGTTACCCCAACGCAGCATCCCGATGTGATTCGACTTGTTCGCGTCGCGCACCGGATCGCGATCGATAAACCCAAGCTTCTGCCGCAAGAGTTCGATGTCCTTCGGATCGCCGGTCAGAAACTGCCAACCGGGCTTCACCTTGTAAGCCTTCGCATACGCGGCCAGGACCTTAGGCGTGTCTTCTTCCGGCTTGAGCGTGATCGAGTAGATGAAGATGTCCTTGCCGATGCGATCGCCGAGCAGTTGCTGCACCTTCACCAGGTTCGCGGTCGTTCCCGGGCAAGTGCCTTCACACTTCACGTACATGAAATTGATCAGCACGATCTTGTCTTTCAGCAAATCGTCGTAGAACTTGACCTTCTTGCCTTCGTGCGTGGTTAACGTGACGTTGGGAAAACTTCGCTCCGCGAGCCGTTCGCGCGGTGTCTTCGTCGCCTTGAACTGACTTTGAAAAGCACGCGCACCGTCACCAGGCACAACCAGCACTCCCGCAAGCAGGACAAGCACGAGCAGTCCAGTAAACCTGTTCCTAAACATCTTTTCGCTCTCCTTTCTTACGGGTTTGTCCTGTTGTCGCCATCGCCTTCGACGATCTCCCACAGAAGCATCATCGCGTGATCTTCGTGAACGACGTTGTGGCAGTGGAATGGATACTTGCCGGTGAAATCGCGGAACCGGAAAAACACCTTGGTCTGCATGTTGTGCTCCAGACGGATCACGTCCTTGCGCCCGTTCAGCACGAGACCGCTGGAAGCCGGCGGCGCGCCGTTAACCGACAGGAATTGAAACTCTTCGAAGTGAATATGCGCCGGATGCTGCCAGCCACCGGAGCTGTTGTTAACGACCCAATGTTCGACAGAGTTCTTCGAAACACGCGCCCGCACTTCCTGGCACTCCGGATCCATCGAACGGCCGTTGATCGTCCAGTTGCCGTTCGACCGATCGAAGTTGAACGTCCGGGTGATGCGCGGCGTCGCCGTCTTGTCCGGCAGACCGTAGAACTTCGTGATCGTCGCCGGGTCAACACTGCCGTCGCCGATCGCCGGCAGGTCAACAACGATCTTGAGAATCAGATTGCCCTTTCCCGCAGCCAACACCTTGCCGGTTGGACCACGACCATCCTGTTGCTCCAGACGGTTTTCGATGTACAGCGTCTTGCCCGCGTACTTCGAAAAGTCGATGATCAAATCAGCACGCTCGGCTACGCCGATGCGGATGCTCTCGACTTCAACCGGATGATCGAGCAGGTTTCCATCCGTGGAGATCTGGTGAAACTTGATCCGTTGATTCAGGTTGCCAGTGTCCGTGACGAACAACTGGTAGAACCGCGATGGTCCAGCGTCGAGCCAGCGGAAACGATAACGACGCGGATGCACGTGCATGACCGGCTGCACCTTACCGTTTACGAGGAAACGATCGCCGAGCACACCGTCGAAGTTGAAAGTGTCAAACGTGATGATGCCAGTCTCAGAATCGTAGAGATGATCGCTAAAGACCATCGGCACGTCGAAATTGCTGTCGTCGCTGGCGCCGTCGCCGAATGACGGCAGGTGAAAACCGGTGGTCTCGTCGCCTGTGTCGTGGTCGTTAAAGAGCAGGTACATTCCGGCCAGACCTTTGTAGACGTTCTGCGACGTGAAATCGTGCATGTGGTCGTGATACCAGAGAGTGCTCATCGACTCCTGAATGTCGCCGCCGACATCCTGATGCGTTGAGTTCACACCCGCCAAAACATTCGGATAGTGCTGGTCATAAAACTGTCCGACCTGGAAGAAGTCACACGGATTGCCGTCTGATTCCGCCGGCGTGTGGCCGTTGTGCAGGTGTGTCGTAACGAGGTTCTTGCCAAACCCGCCGTTGTTTGCGGGCAGGTTGTTGTGGTTGCGGACGAGAATCGGTTGGCCATAACGTTCCACGTAAAGTGGACCAGGAACCAACCCATCGAAGCCCCAGAGCGGTTGGACCGGCAGCGCGGGATGCGTGACGATGTTCGCCAGCCGCTGTTCGACTTCATAAAACTTCACTGGCGGAAACTGACTGAAAGCCTGATGTGGAATAGTTCGTCCTTCGCCGGCCGCAGTGTTTGGAACCACTGTCGGCACGGGGTTCAGGACCGCACTCGGTTGCTTCACGGTCATGCGTGTGAATGGTTGTACGAAGGATGGTGTCGGCGGACTGCTTGGACCACTGCCAGGACCGCTGTCAAACAAGAGACGGCCGGCACTGCTGCGCGCTCTCACGCTCAAGCCCGACATCGGAATCAGCAAACCGGCGCTCGTCAACAATCCCATTCTTAGCATCTCGCGACGGCTCAAGCCGGCCGCGACGATCTCGCGCCTGTTTTTGGCGGCTTGCTGTTTCTCCTTCTCCGCCCTTCGATCAATCTTCGAGATGTTCGCCATTAGGGTTCTCCTTGAATCCTTCTCTGTGTCTCTGTGGTCCACCACGGAGACACAGAGACACAAAGAAAGTATTTAGTTACACCAGTCGCCTGTTTGTTGCAGGCAGCGGAAGTTGTTGCCGAGTGCGGGAAAAACTGCGGTGCCGTCGGCACGTTTTACGTCGCGGAGAAAAGCGTCGGGACGGATGAAACCATCGCGCGGATCTTCGGGGATCGGGCAGATGACCCAACGGAAAACAGGATCGTCAACCGGTCGTGTGCGCAACTCGATAAACCCTTTCGACGCGAGATTATCGATCTGCGACGGGCTTGTCAGAATCGCTGTGCCATCGAGATCGCGACCGTTGGTAGCGGCGATCGGATCGAGTTCTTTGCGTCCCGAAGCCGTGAAAGCCTTCGGCGTGTAGACGACCCAAACTGCTACCCACATTCCGAGTGGATCGTTTGAGAAGTAGCCATCGCGAGTGTCGAAGAGATTGTCCTGGCGTTTGTTCGGCAGGAACGGATCGAGAATCGAACCGTTCGATGCTTTCGGAAAGATGAAAACGCGGAAATGCTCGGCAGTGTCGAACGCTGCCTGGCCACGCGAAGTTAGTTGGCCCGCGGCGTTTCGTTCGAAGCTCGTGGAGTTGAGCACGCCGAAGATGTTGGCGTAAGTCAGACCGCTCGAGCCGGTCGTGCCGGGAGTTGTTTCGATAGTGCGAACGTTTCTGCGATTGGGATCGGAGTTGGTGTTGTCGATAACCCAATCACCGGCGCGAGAAGCGGTGCCGACGCGCAATACGATGTTTTCGGGCACGACGCCGTGTGCGCGGTATGCGGCGTCACTGAAATCGAAAGGCGAGGTGCCGAGATCGTCACCGCCACTTGCGGCAACGTTTGTGCGGGGACTGATACCCACCAGCGCGGTTAACGTCAGCGCAAAGATGGCGAGCCAGAGGGGCGGCATTTTTGAAAACTTCTTGTTGGTTCTCATAATCGGTGGTTCTCCTTGTGTTGTCTCTTTCCAAAAGCGAGGTGCGAGGGCCGCATGATGAAGGAGAACCGCCGGGGCGTATGTCAGCACCACGACACGAATGTCACGCGGGTGACAAAGTGCCAAAAAAATCTCAGCCAACGTAGGTTTGGAGTTCTTTCAGACACTTCACTCGAATCCAACCGCGGCCGAGTTCGATGATGCCGCGGCGTTCGAGATCGTTGAGGACGGTGGTAGTAGTTTGACGCGCGGCGCCGATCAAACTCGCGACGTCGTGATGTGTTAGCGGGACGAGGTACTCAGTGTTACCTGTTTCAACTTCGGCAGAACTCGTCGAGATGTCGTGCAGGAGTTCGCACACGCGCGCGGAAACGGCCTTCGACGTTATATCGGAAAGTTTCTTTTCCATGCGCCGCCGTCGATCGCCGACCAGCCGGATGTAACTCAACGCGAGCTTCGGCTGCGACGCGATCAGGTGCGTGAAATCGTTCTTGGGAAATACCCACACGAGTATGTCGTCCAGCGCCTGGGCCATATTGCTGCGAGGCGCTTCATCGACGAGTGCAAACTCACCGAAGATCTCGCCGGGCTGAATGATGTCGATGGCGATCTCCTTACCGGATTCGGAAAGGACCGATAGTTTCACTCGTCCCTGTTTCAGGATAAAAACGTGCTCGGCACGATCGCCGGGCATATAGATAAACTCACCACGCGCTTTGCGCAGACTGCGGGCGTACGCGGCGATGCGCGTCATCTCGTCGGGACTGAAGCCGGAGAAGATTTGCACGCGCTGTTGATGACGAGAAGTTCCCAACAACGTCGCCGAGGAGGACGGTGCGACCCTCATAAGACTTCCACTCCTAATCTGGTCTAAGCAAACCAGGGCACGGGAGGCTCAGACAGTCTTCATCATTGGTTCAAGCTCGAGGTGGTTTGGGGGTTGAGACGGCGCGTGAAGTAAATCCAAAACGCTAACGCCGCCGAATTTTAGTTGCTCGCGCGTGGGCATGCGATCGAGCTTCATCAACGCTTCAACAGCAGCAAGCTCGCGATCGCGATTCATACCCGCGACCGCCAGCACGCGATCGCCTTTCACGTAGAACGCGAGAAAGTCGTGCGACGAGACGTCGCCTTGATAGACGATCTCGTCCCATGTCGTGGCGTGACCGACGTAACGCAACGTGAGATCGAATTGTTGTGTCCAGAAGAACGGAACGCCGTCGAAAGAAACGTCGCCTCCCGCCATGTTGCGCGCCGCAACGCGTCCCTGCTGCTGCGCGGTACGCCAGTGCTCGATGCACATGCGTTCGCCAGTCGATCGATCGATGAAATTAGCAACGTCGCCGGCCGCGTAGAGTCCCTCAGCAGCACGCAAACGCGAATCAACTACGACGCCGCCCGACTGGTCCAACTCAATACCTTCGAGAAAATGCGTCACCGGACGCACACCAACTCCGACAACTACCATATCCGTCTCGACACTCTCGCCAGTGTCGAGCGTGACCGCTTCGACGTTGTGACTACCCTCGAACCGGTAAACGATCGATCCGAGCTTGAAGCGAACTCCATGACGCTCGTGCTCGCACCGGAATACGCCTCCGATTTCCCTGCCGAGCGTAACTTCAAACGGCTCCGCCGAAGGCGCGACCACCGTCACGTCCAGCCCGCGTTCGCGCAGACTGTACGCCGCTTCCATACCGATGAAACTCGCACCCACAACCACCGCGCGACGCGAGCGCCCCGCAGTTTCGATGATCGAATCGGCATCAGCAAAACTGCGCAGCACGCAGACGTTCTTCAAATCGGAACCGGGAATGTTGAGACGAACCGGCGCGCCGCCCGTCGCGACGAGCAACTCGTCGTAATCCATTGTTTCGCCGCTCTCGAAAACTATCGTCTTCGCGCGCGCATCGACGCGCGTCACTTCCCGGTTGAGCACCAGTTGAATGTCGTGCTCCTTGAAAAACTCATCCGCACGCAACGGCATCCATTCCGGATCGGCGTGGCCGTGCAGATAATCTTTGCTGAGGTTCGGCCGATCGTAAGGCGCACGATCGTCACGCGTAATCATCACGATTTGACCCCGAAAACCCTCTTCGCGCAGTGTCTGCGCGGCGGTGTAACCGGCCGCACCAGCGCCGATGATGACAAACTGCCGCGGATCGGCAACGCGATCACTCTGCACCATCTCGACCGCACGCCGCTCCGAAGCTTCTTCCGGCACGCGAACCAGCACACGTTCACCTTCAACACGCACTTCGTAACTCACGAGCGCGTCGAGTGCGGGCGGCTCTTCCAAGTCACCGTTCACTACATTGAAGATCGCATGATGCAGCGGACAAATAACACGCGTGCCGCACAGCGCGC
>Ga0209216_1000160_pt1 | contig 12582 bp, 8 predicted proteins | sample TexAe_OM2H0_O2_FD_187940 | JGI IMG/M metagenome (GOLD analysis project Ga0209216, IMG submission 187940) | Forest soil microbial communities from Davy Crockett National Forest, Groveton, Texas, USA - Texas A ecozone_OM2H0_O2 (SPAdes) (version 2) | ecosystem: Environmental > Terrestrial > Soil >... | reverse complement strand
CCCTCGGCTCCCACAGACATCCCTTGGTTCCCGACCGGTCCCCGGCCTGCCCCATGTGGGAGCCGCTTCAGCGGCGATAACGGACACGAAAACGCCGCCCGAAGGCGGCGTTTTCAGCAGAACACGAGACAAGCGCCTCAGCGCGCGTCCAGCACCTCATTCCACTCCTTCACCTTAACCGCCTGCTTCTCGAGCAGCGCGTCCACGTCGCCCTCGACGATCACCTGCTCGATGGTGTCGTCCTGGCGGATGGCATCGACCACCTTCTGGTCTTCCGGACCCACGATCTCGCCGAAGACGCTGTGCTTGCCGTCCAGCCACGGGGTCGGGCCATGGGTGATGAAGAACTGCGAACCGTTGGTGCCCGGGCCGGCGTTGGCCATGGAGAGGATGCCCGGCTTGTCGTGCTTCAGGCTGGAGTCGAACTCGTCGCCGAAGCGGTAACCCGGGCCGCCACGGCCCGAACCTTCGGGGCAGCCGCCCTGGACCATGAAGTCCGCGATCACGCGGTGGAACGACAGGCCGTCGTAATAGCCGCGCTTGGCCAGGTTGACGAAGTTGGCCACCGTCATCGGGGTCTTCTCGTCGTGCAGGCGCAGGTGAATGTCGCCCTTGTTCGTCTTCATGGTGACGTTGATGGTCATCGCGATTCCTGTAACTCGTTGAAAATCGACCCGACCGCTCGACGCGGCCGGTGCCGGGGGCTGCAAAGGCTACCGAAGATGGCGCCGCAATCCCAAGAGTTCAAGCAAGAAGTCGTGATGACGCCTCAATTCGCGGGCAGGGCCAGCTGTTGGGCGGTGAGCGCGCCGGCACCACGTGGCCGGGTTTCCCGTACCGCGGCGTCTTCCGGCAGCGCCCTGCCTTCCGTCACATGGGCCCAGGCGCGGTCCAGCGCCGCATAGCCGAAGGGCAGCAACGGCGCGTGGTGGTCGCCGAAGTCCGGGAAGGCCAGGAACGCGTCGAAATGCTGCGCGTAGGGCACCTTCCAGAACACCGGCGAACGGCCGGATGCGCGCAGCCACTTCACATAGGGCTCCGAGCTGAAGGCCACCGGGATAAGGCCATCCTGCGCGCCATGCACCACCAGGATCGGCAATCCAGCACGCGGCAGCTCGGCCGTCGTGGCCTCCACACCCTCGTGCAGGCGCCGGCTGTCCTCACCCTGCCCCGTCCACAGTTCGCGCAGGCAGAGGTTGCCCGGCAGGGTCGGATCCAGCGACAGGTCCGTGCCCCCCGCCAGAACGATGCCGGCGCCCGGCGGCACGCCGGAGCCGTCCGCCCACCAGGCGGCGCGGATGATCGCGTCGGCGGGGCCGGCCAGTCCGCCCGCATGCTGGGCGCGGTAAGAGAAGCCGCAGGCCATGTCGCCGACAGGGCGCTTCAGGTAAGCGGAGGCGTAGGCCGCGGTCACGGCGCGCCAGAGGTCGAGCGAGGTCGACGACGCCCCCACGGCAAGCGCGTCGTCCTGCCAGCCCGACGCGCGCAGCATCGCCAGGGCTTCGGAGGCCTGCGCGGCCGGCGTGTTGGCCGAGAGCTTGCCGTGCGCTCGCAACGAAGCGCAACGAAGCGCCCATGCCGGAGGGGCCGCGTGGGCCACGCGCGCGAACGGCACGCCGTCGAACTCCGGCGCGGCGAGCGCGCACGGCAGCAGCACGGCCGCTTCGGTGGCGTAATCGTAGAAGGGGCGGCCATGACCGGGAACGCGGATGTTCGGTTCCAGCGCCACGACGGCCGCCAGGATGCCGTCCTTGTCGTCACCGGCGGCGCGCAGCACGGCACCGCCACCGTTCGAGAGTCCCGTGGCGATGATGCGCGTATTGGCGGCCGTGAATGGCGCCTCGTCCGGGAACGCGCGGTCGAGCATGGCGAGGCCGAAGCGCGCGGCCTGCAGGACATGGCGTCCCCAATCCGCCTCCGGGTTGTCGCCCGAATGCGCATGCTTCACCGCGATACCCGCATCGGACGCCGCGCCCGCCGGTTCGAATTCCAGGGGTGCCGAACCGGCCTTCGCGCGCGTGCCATCGAGCGCCACGCCGCTGTTGTCGGCCGTATCGAAATATCCTGCGCCTGTTCCCTTGTCGGTATAGGCGACGGCACAGCCTCGCGGCAGGCCCCAGCCGCCGGCGAGCGCGATGGCACCGTAGATACCGCGCGAACCCGACGAAGCCGTCACTACCAGGCAGCGCTTCGTGCGGTCGAAATCGTCCGGCACCTGGACAAGAACGCGGTGCGGCGCATGGGCACCTGGCAACGTGGCGAAGGCCGTGAATTCCCGCCCGGGAACGGCCGGCACCTGTCCGTAGAGCGTGCCGAAGCCGCCCAGCGGGCCCAGATCGGCGATACCTTTCCAACTGCTCTGGATCGCCCTCCGGCGAAGCTCGGCGGGCGTCGGTGCGGCAGGCTGGACAAAGGCGGCTGGCGTGCCTGCGAGGCCACGCAGGCCCAGGCCCGCGCTCAGCAGGTCGTCACCGTCGCGGTGCGTAGTGACACGTACTTCGCCGAAGCGATCAGGTGCGGACATGCTGCCTTTCCTCGTGGCGGGTGCCGTCGCGCAGGAGAGGACACCGAACGAGACGGCGGCGATGACGACCAGGGGAAAGATGCGTGACATCGAAGCACGATAGCAAGCGTGTCGCGTGCCACCATCGTACGAAAGGGCAATACGCACTCGACGGCGACGCGTTACCTCGTTACCGTCGCGAACGATGAACCGCATCCTCGTCGCCGACGACCATCCCCTTTTCCGTGCCGCGCTTCGCCAGGCGGCCGCCGCGGCCGTGCCCGATGCCGTCGTCACCGATGTGGCGGACCTGGAGAGCCTGCTCGCCGCGCTGTCTGCCGCGCCGGACACCGATCTCGTCCTGCTCGATCTGCGCATGCCGGGAAGCCGCGGCCTGTCGGGCCTGGCGGCGCTTCGCGGACAGTTCCCCGGTGTCGCCGTGCTGGTCGTGTCGGCGCACGACGAGCCGCCGGTCGTTCGCCGCGTCCTCGCCCACGGCGCCGCGGGGTTCATTCCGAAAAGCGCGGATCCCGCGACCATCGCCGAGGCGGTCCGCCGTGTCCTCGACCAAGGCCACTGGCTACCGCCCGAACTGGCCCGCGCCGTGGCCGCCATCCCTGCGGATGCCGGCGACACCGCGCTCGCCGCGCGCCTGTCGCGCCTGACCGAGCAGCAGTTCCGCGTGCTGTCGATGCTCGCCGAGGGGTTGCTCAACAAGCAGATCGCCGATCGCCTGAGCGTGCAGGAGCGCACGGTGAAGGCGCACGTGACGGCGATCTTCGAAAAGCTCGACGTACGCAATCGCACACAGGCGGGTGTGTTGCTGCGCTCGCTCGACCTGGGCGACACCGGACCCTGAGCCGCCAGCCAGGTCAGGCGCGGGCAACCAGCCTCTGCATCGCCTGGCGCATGGCCAACGGCTTCAGCGGCTTGTACAGCACGCTGCCGCCGGCTTCCTGCAAGCGTGCGCGCAGATCCACGTCGCGGTCGGCGGTGACGAACACTACGGGCACATCGCCGAACCGTCGGCGCAGGATGCGCAGGGCATCGAGCCCCGTGCGTCCCGCATCGAGGTGGTAGTCGAGGACAAAAAGATCGGGCTCACCGGCGGGCGCGTGGGCGTCGCGTAGCGCGTCCACCGTCCAGCCAAGTCCGCGCAACAAGGTCGCCGTCGCCATGAGCGCGACGGGATCGTTATCCACGACGATGGCGTGGCCCGCCGTGATCGAGGCGACCACCTGCACCGCCGCCGGTTCGCGCCATCCAGGCGCGGCGATCGGCGCCACGACGTCGAACACGCTGCCGCGGCCAGGCCACGACCGCACGGCCAGCGCATGTCCCAACAAGGTCGCCGTGCGCTCCGCGATCGCGAGGCCCAACCCGAGTCCCTGGCCCACGGCGGCGTCGCCACGGCGGAATGCCTCGAAGATCACCTCGCGATCCATCGGCGTGATGCCCGGTCCGGTGTCCCACACTTCGATGCGGATCTCGGATCCCGCGCGGCGGCAGCCGAGCAACACGCGGCCACCTTCGGCGTAACGCAGCGCGTTGGCAAGGAAGTTCTGCACGATCCGGCGCAGGAGTTGTGGATCGGTACGCACCCACGCACGCGTCGGCACGCAATCGAATCGGACGCCACGCTCCGTGGCGAGTGCGCGTCCTTCGGCGGCGAGCGGCCCGATGACGTCGTCCAGCGCGACGTCGACGATGCGTGGCGACAGCCGTCCACCTTCGAGCCGCGCGATGTCGAGCAGACCCGCCAGCAGGTTCTCCGTGGCGACCAGTGCGCCATCCAGGTGACGCGCCGTGTCCGCGTCACCGTGGCCCGCACGCAACGCATGCGCGAACAGTTGCGCCGCGTGCAGCGGTTGCAGCAGGTCGTGGCTCACGGCGGTGAGGAAGTGGCCCTTCGCTTCGTTGGCCTGGTGCGCTTCGGCCATGGCGCGCTGCAATTCCACCGTGCGCTCGGCCACGCGAAGTTCCAGTGTTTCATTGGCGCGAATGAGTTCGTCTTCCGTCTCGCGGAACGAGGTGACGTCGGTGAACGTGGCGACGTATCCCCCGCCAGGCATGGGATTGCCGCGGATCTCGACCACCGTGCCGTCGGGAAAGCGACGCTCGGCCAGGTGGGGCGACCCGGAGCGCATGCGTGCGATCCGCCGCTCCACGCGCGAGGCGAGATCGCCCGGCCCGATCAACCCGCTGGCGATGTTATGGCGTACGAGGTCGGTCGCCGATCGGCCAACGCAGAGCATGCCGGGCGGATAACCGAACAGCTCCGCATAGGGTTTGTTCCACGCGACCAGCCTCAGTTCGGCATCGACCACGCAGATACCCTGGCTCATGGTTTCCAACGCGGCCTCGAGGACGCGCTGGTTGAAGCGCAGGTCCTCGGTCGCCTCGCCGACGATGGCCGCGACCGTGTCGAGTTCGTCCTGCCGTTGCCGGTGAACGACCTGCAACAACAGCCGTGCGGAGCCCGCGCCGATCACCGCCGCGAGCTCGTGTTCCACCAAGGCGGCGAGCGTCCCACCGGCGGCACCGCTGCGAGGTGCCTCGGCGAACAGGGCATCCACGCGTTCGATGGCGAGGAATCGGGTGGCCAGTGCGCGAAGATCGCCCGCATCGACACCACCCAGCTCGGCCGAAGGCACGGCGGCGCGTCCGTAACGCGACGGCGCCACCAGCGCGATGGTCGCGAGGTTCGCACCCAGGCCCAGCACGACGGCGCGACCGAGACGACTCCAGTCCTCGAGGCCGAGCAGCCGATCCGGCGCAAGCCAGTCGATACCGAAGGGGCCTTTGCCCACCCATGCGGGTTCCGGTGTCACGAGGGCCGGCAACACGACATACATCCACACCAGCGTGCCCACGACGAGTCCCGCGCCGACCGCACGGGCACCGGTACGCGGACGATAGACGGCGATCAGCAGCGCGGGCGCCAGGCCAGCCAGGGCGGAAAACGATATGCCACCGATATCGGCCAGCGCGTCATTTCCCGCGAGCATGCGGCTGTATGCCCAGGCGAGCAGGATCACGGCGACGATAACCACGCGGCGCTGCGTGATGACCTGACCGCGCAGGTCGCCACGCTCGTCGCGTCCCCAACCTCCCAGCACGCGCACCGGCGCGACGAAATGGTTCACCACCATCAGGCTCAATGCCAGCGTCGCGACCACCACCATGCTAGTAGCGGCGGACAGGCCGCCGAGGAAAGCGAACAGCGCCAGGCCGCCCTGCTGTCGCGACAAGGGCAAGGCAAGCACGTAGAGATCGGAAGGCACGCCCAGCGGTGCAAGCGTGGCGTCGCCTAGCTTCGCCAACGGCAGGATCGGCAACGAGATGAGCAGCATGTATAGCGGGAAAAGCCAGCGCGCCGTGCGCACATGCCGGACGTCGCGGCATTCCACCATGCCCGCATGGAACTGGTGCGGCAACGTGAACATCGCCAGCGCGCCGAGCAGGATCAGCGCCGGAAAACCCGCCGCGTCGTGCGGCATGGCGGCCGCCCGTGCCACCGCCCCGGGATCCGGTGTCGCGCCGATGAGCAGCGTACCCAGCGCGAGCATCGCACCGAGCTTGAACAGCGACTCGAACGCCATTGCCAGCACCAGGCCGCGATTGTGCGCCATCGCCGAGGCGCGCCGTGTACCGAACAGCATGGCGAAAGCGGCCATCAGGAGCGCGACGTAGAGCGCACTGTCCTGCCATGCCGGCGCTTCGGCATCACGGCCACGGGCCAGCAGCCCGTAACTCATCGCGACCGCCTTCAACTGCAGGGCGATGTAGGGAACGATGCCGATCAGCATCACCACGGTGACCAGCGCGGCCAGCCCGCGATGCCTTCCCAACCGGGCGGAAACCAGATCGGCGACGGAGCCCGCGTTGTAGTCGCGCGCCATGACGACGAGACGCCGAAGCACGCCCACGGCCAGCATGTACATGAGGATCGCACCGACGAAGGTCGGCGGCAGCCACCAGCCCGAGCGCGACGCTTGGGTCACCGTCCCATAGAAGGTCCATGACGTGCAGTGGATGGCCAGGGAAAGAGCGTAGACGATCGCCCAGCGGCGCTCGAGGAAGGCGGGCCTGCGCTCACCGAACAGCGCCACGCCGAAGAGCATGCAAAGCCAGAGCGCCGCGGCGGTGGTGACGAGCCAGGGGCTCATGTGGGTTGTGCTCCAGGAGCTTCGCCGCTGAAGCGGCTCCCACACAAAGCCTGTGCAGACCATCTGCCCTGCAAGACCTCAGCAGACCATCTGCCCTGCAAGATCTGAGCAGACCATCTGCCCTGCAAGACCTCAGCAGGCCATCTGCCCTGCAAGACCTCAGCAGGCTGCCTGCCTCCGCTTTGTGTGGGAGCCGCTTCAGCGGCGATAGACGTCACTTCGCAGAAGGCACGCCCAAGCCACGCAACGCATCCACCAGCCAGCGCAACTGCACGCCGGCGCGCGTGTCGTAGTTCTCCCCCGAGTAGCCCCACCAGTCCCAGCATGCCTGCGGATTCAATGGCGCGAACACCGCGCGGGTCTGAGGATACAGGACGGCCACGTCGTAGACGTCGGCCCAACGGTTGAAGCCCGCGTCTTCCACGAAGGCCTTTCCGATCAGGTCGGCGTTCTGCTTGCAGCCATGCAGCGCCACCATCACGCCGCAGGGCTTCCCCGCCAGGCAGTCCGGCGGCAGGTAAACGTATCCCGTCGCACCAAGAAAGGCATCCTTGCCATTCGCCTTATAGGCATCCTGGTCGAACACACGAAGCTCGCCCTTCGCCGTCGCGGCGACGGCATGGGCGGGCTTGCCATAGAGTTGCGAGAAAATCTCGCCTGCCGCGTCGAAACCGCAGTGGCCAAGGAAAGGCGACACCGACTTGCCGCAATCGTCGCCCTTCGCCGCGATGGGCAGGTTGTGCGCGAAGGCACGATCGCCATCGTCGACGACGCTCATGCCGGCGAGCGCCGGATCGGCCTTCTTCAGCGCGTCGTAGAAGCCCGCCGAGGCATGGCCCACCGCAGGCGCCACGAGGGCGTCCTGCGCCCCGTGCAAGGCATAGATCTTCGCCGTGGCAAGCTTCGCCAGCGGACCGATCTCGCCCTTCCCCGCCCTTTCCTTCGCCTGCGCCGCCAGCGCCTGCACATCCGGGACCGGCGTCCCCTTCATGCAGCTACCCAGCGCCACGTCGAGCTTGCCGCCCGCACACCCGTAGGGGCCGCCGGCCACGATGGCCGCGCCGTGGAAGACATCCGGATAGGCCACCTGCGCCTGCGTCGCCATGTACGCGCCGGAGGACAGGCCCGCCACGGTCACGCGACTGGCATCGATCTTCAGGGTGGGCAGTTTCGCGGGGGCGTCGGCGGCGGATGCACCGCCGGCGACGAGGGAAAGGACAAGCAGCAAACGACGCATCATGGTTCCCCTGCTCAGAAGTTGTAGCGCACCGAGCCATAGTAGTTGCGCGGCATGCCGTAGTACGCCGTACGGATGTTACCGACGCTGGAGAACTCCTGGCCATCGGTCTTGTAGACCTTGTTGGTGGCGTTGCGCACGCCGGCGCGGAACTGCCAGTGACCATCGCCGGAATCGAAGATGCCGAACGCACCGACCAGCGTGTACGCCTTCTGGCTGAGCGCGTCGTAGTTATCGACGCTGAGCCAGGTTTCCGTGCGGTACGACGCATCCGCGCCGATGGTCAACGCTCCGCCGCCGACATTGAAGGTCTGCGTCGCGGCGATGCGCGCCGTCCACTTCGGCGAGAATGGCACGTGGTCGTGCAAGGTCGGGTTGTACTGCGGGTTCGACGGATCCGAGCGCGCATCGTCGAAGCGGTCGTACTTCGCCTTGAGATAACCGATCTGGGTGCTGAGTCGGGTGCCCTCGCCCAGCAGCGCCACGCCCTCCGCTTCGAAGCCATCCATCTTCAGCTTCGCCGCATTGATCACCGGGAAGGCGAAGGTCGGCGTCAACGAGCCCGGGTTCTGGATCTCGGACACACGCGCCTGGAAATCCTTGTAGTCGCTGTGGAAGGCGGCAAGATTCGCCTGCAGGCGGTTGTCCGCACTGCGCAGCTTCAGGCCGGTCTCGAAGGTCCAGACGTATTCCGGATCGAACTCGGCCGTCTTCGCCTCGGCCGCCGCGTTGGCACGGCCGTTGAAGCCACCCGACTTGAAGCCGCGGCTGGCCGACACGTACCACATCGTCTGCGGATTGAACTGCTTCTGCAGGCTCACCGTCGGCGTCCAGGCCGTCCAGTCCTTCGACTTCGACAGCGGCACCGTCTCGTCCAGCGCGGCAAGCGGCACGCCCCAGAACGTGCTGGTCGTGCGGTCGTAATCCTTGCTTTCCTTGCTGTAACGGATGCCGGCGGCCAACGTCCAGCTCGGCACGAACTCCCAGTTCACATGGGCGAAGCCGGCCCAGCTCTTCGTCGTCAGGTCGTCGCCGATGGTGCGCAGGAAGGGAACCGGCGTTCCCGCCACCGCGAACAGGTCGTCGGCGAACGCGTACTGCGTGGAGGGCACGTTCTCGCGCAGGAAGTACGCGCCGAACACCGATTGCAGGTTGCTGCCGTTATCGAAGGCCAGCTGCAGTTCCTGGCTGACCTGCTTCTGGTGGAAACCGACGAAGACATCACCCAGCTCGTACTGCGACGCGTCGATGTCGATGTACGAATCGCTGTCGAGCTTGCGATACGCGGTGATGCTCTTCAGGTTCCACTGGTCCGAGAGCTTCCAGTTCATGTTCAGCGCCACGCCCTTATGCGTGAGCTTCTGGCCGTCGCCCGGCGGGAACGAGGTCTGCGTATGGAAGTTGTACTTCTCGTCGAGGTTCGGACGCAGGAGGGTGACGGTACCGAAAACGAGGTCGGTGCGCGTCAGCGGCGACACTGGCTGGCCCAGGGTGAGCGCCGTGTCCATCTTCGTATAGTCGAGGGTCAGGACGCCGTCGAAGGTCTCCGACGGATGGAAACGCAGCTTGCCGCGCACCGACTTGGTGTTGTCGTTATTGAAATCGCGACCCGAGTAGTCGTGCACATAGCCATCCGTACGGGTGACCGCACCAGCCAGCGACGCCGACCAGGCACCATCCTTGCTGAGCGGCGTCGAACCATAGAAGCGCCCTTCACGGCGGCCGTAGTTGCCGAACGTCGCTTCGACCGACCCTTCCGGCGCCTCGCCGGGATTCTTCGTGACCACCTTCACCGCGCCGCCGGTGGAATTCTTGCCGTACAACGTGCCTTGTGGCCCGCGCAGTACTTCCACGTGGTCCACGTCGAACAGGCTGATCAAGGCGCCCTGGATACGCGAGTAGTACACGTCGTCCACGTACATGCCGACGCCGGGATCGAAGGTCTGCAACGCGTCCGGCTGGCCGATGCCGCGGATGAAGATGTTGACCGACGACGACGAACCGCGGCCCTGCACGATGTTCATGTTCGGTACGGCGCCCTGCAATCCATCGATGCTCGTCGCCTGCAGGTCCTTCATGTCCTCCTCGGAGAACGCGCTGACCGCGACCGGCACCTTCTCCAGCGATTCCTCGCGGCGACGGGCGCTCACGGTCACTTCGGTCAGCTGCGTGGCTTCCTGCTGCTTTTTCTTCGCTTCCGTCGTCGACGTGTTCGCCTGCGCGGCGTCCTGCGCCATGGCCGGAAGCGTGCTGGCCAGACCGATTACGAGACCGATCGCCAGCGTCAGCGGTGCGTGCTTCATGGACATCCCCCGAATACCCCAATCCGCGGCACCCCCTCGGCGCCGAATGACACGAAGCATAGGAACAGCCGGTGAAGGCCACACTTGTACCTTGGTACAGTGCCGCGCCAGCCCAAGCGTGCGGATACTCGCCGTCCGACGGTCGCAAAGACCGACCCTGGGGACGAACGCTTCGATGGCATTGCTTATCGTGCTGGCCGCGCTGGCCTTCCTGATGCTGGTCGCTTATCGCGGCTACAGCGTCATCCTGTTCGCGCCCATCGCGGCGCTGGGCGCGGTGCTGCTCACGGATCCCGGCCTGGTGGCGCCGATGTTCACCGGCCTTTTCATGGACAAGATGGTCGGCTTCCTCAAGCTCTACTTTCCCGTCTTCATGCTCGGCGCGGTGTTCGGCAAGCTGATCGAGCTGTCCGGTTTTTCGCGCGCGATCGTCGCCGGCACGATCGGCCTGCTCGGCGAGAAGCGCGCCATCCTTTCGATCGTGCTGGTGTGCGCCCTGCTCACCTACGGCGGCGTGTCGCTCTTCGTCGTGGTGTTCGCCGTCTATCCGTTCGCCGCCGAGCTGTTCCGTCAGGCACGTATTCCGAAGCGCCTCATCCCCGGCACGATCGCGCTGGGCGCCTTCACATTCACCATGGATTCGCTGCCAGGCACGCCGCAGATCCAGAACATCATCCCCACCGCGTTCTTCGGCACCGACACATGGGCTGCACCGTGGCTCGGCACGCTGGGATCGGTCTTCATCCTCGGCGCGGGCCTCCTCTACCTTGAGCGACGCCGCCGTGCCGCCATGCTGGCCGGCGAAGGCTATGGCGACGACCTCGCGAACGAGCCTGTCGTCTTCATCGGCGACAAGCTGGCGCATCCCCTTGTCGCCCTGTTGCCTCTGGTCGTCGTGGGTGTCGCGAACAAGCTGCTCACTGTCGCGATCCCGCGCGTCTATGGCAGCACGCAATCGTTCGTGCCCACCGTGGTCGGCAGCGCGCCGCCTGTTGTCCAGGACATATCGAAGGTCGCGGCCATCTGGGCCGTCGAGGGGGCGCTGCTCCTGGGCATCGTCACCGTGCTGGCGTTCGCCTGGCGCCCGGTCGTCCAGCGCTTCGCCGACGGTAGCAAGGCGGCCGTGGGCGGCGCGCTGCTCGCGTCCATGAACACGGCGTCCGAGTACGGTTTCGGCGCGGTCATCGCCGCGCTGCCGGGCTTTCGCACGGTGGCCGATGCACTCCACGCGATCCCGAACCCGCTGGTCAACGAAGCGGTTTCCGTCACCGCGCTCGCCGGCATCACCGGCTCCGCGTCAGGCGGGTTGAGCATCGCCCTGGGCGCCATGAGCCAGACCTTCATCCAGAACGCGCAGGCAGCCGGCATTCCGATGGATGTCCTGCATCGCGTCGCCGCGATGGCCTCCGGTGGCATGGATACGCTGCCGCACAACGGCGCGGTCATCACTTTGCTGGCCGTCACCGGCCTCACCCATCGCCAGTCGTACCGCGACATTTTCGCGATCACCGTCATCAAGACCCTCGCGGTCTTCGTGGCGATCGTCGCCTACTACGCGCTCGGGGTGGTCTGACCGCAGCGCATCACACCACGGAGGCAAGCCATGCGTTCCACGATGTCGCTGTTCGCCCTGTTGTTGTTCGTCTGCGGTTCCGTCCACGCCGCCTGTGTCGATTCCGTCGTGCTCGTGCACGGCAACACCGGCAGCCCGTCCGACTTCCAGGCCACCCACGACCTGCTCCGCCAGCGCGGTTACACCGAGGCGCAGATCATCGCGCCGAGTTGGGGTAACGGCCTCTGTGCCGCGTGCAACGACCACAACGGCAGTGAGGAAGTGCCGGTCGAGAACGCCATCGTCGACGCGCTGGCGTCGTCGTGTACGGGCAAGATCGACGTGATCGGCCACTCCATGGGCGCCACGCTCGCCGCGCGCGTCATCGACCGCATCGGTGCGTCCAGCTCGGTCAACACGTTCATCGGCATCGCGGGCGCGTTCCGCGGCCTGTACACCTGCGGGATCTACCCGTTCAACGTCGCCACCACGACCTGCGGCAGCTGGGGCCTGTCGATCGGCAGCCCCTTCCTCAACGGCATAGCCGGCCATCATTTCGGCGCGAAGATGTATTCGTTCAAGTCGTACTCGGACGAGATCAATTGCGCCACGGGCGTCTGTATCGTCTACGGGGTGCACACCTCGCAGATCCAGGGCGAGACGGCGAGCTACACGTTCCCGTACGGCCACTATGGGCTGCTCTGGTATACGGCCCAGCAGCAGGTGGATCTGCTGTAACGGGAGAGCCTGTGTGGGAGCCGCTTCAGCGGCGATGGGTGCTTGCGAAGAGCTGGCCCGCTGCCGCGGGATCGCCGCTG
>Ga0209216_1000159_pt1 | contig 12662 bp, 11 predicted proteins | sample TexAe_OM2H0_O2_FD_187940 | JGI IMG/M metagenome (GOLD analysis project Ga0209216, IMG submission 187940) | Forest soil microbial communities from Davy Crockett National Forest, Groveton, Texas, USA - Texas A ecozone_OM2H0_O2 (SPAdes) (version 2) | ecosystem: Environmental > Terrestrial > Soil >... | reverse complement strand
CTTCGCCTGGTCGATCGCGGTGAGCGCCATCGACTGTCCGACGCCCGACAGCAGGGGCATCTGGTCCTTGTAGTCGCGATCGAAGCGCACGAGCGTCGGGCGCAGGTCGGCGAACAGTTTTTTCTCGGCGTCCGGCTCGGTAAGGCGTTTCACGCCCGCTTCGAACTTGGCGCGGTCTTCAGGGGTGATCGGTTCCTGCGCCGCATTGCGCCGAGGCCAGTCGGCACGCAGGGTGGCGAAATCGGCCGGTGGCAGCGCGTGCTGCCAGAACAGGTCGAACTTGCCATCGCGCAGCAACGAGAGCGACTCCCGCGCGGCGTCCTCGGGCGAGCCGCCACCGGGCGTGCCCGGCGCTTCCTTCTGCTTGTTGCAGGCGGCAAGCAGGGCAAGAACCAGCAGCAGGATCCAGGCGGTCAGGCGGGTGCGGCGCATGGCGGGAATCGGCGGCGCTATCGGCGGGGAGGTGGAGGATACACGGCGGCCCGTTACCGCGTTATCGGGGTGCATCGCAGGCAAGAAAAAACCCCGGAGACGCGAGGCCTCACGGGGTTATCCAGCCCGAAGCCGGAAAGGGAAATGGCCTTGCCTGCATTGCTTTTGGCACCGCAGGTTTCGGCGAGACAGATGATAGTTGGCCGACATTGCTAAAGCAATACGTCAGCTTAACATATCTAAGTCATTGATTTAATTGATCCGAAGCGCGTCGATCTTCTTCTGGCGACGGTCCGCCCGGGGCAGAGTGTAGTCGTTGTCGAAAAGGGCCGGCTCCCAGGAGCCATAGGTCGGATTCGGCAGCACGAACCAGCGCTCGCCGATCCATGCGGTGTACGGCGCCATGGCCTTGGCCCGGCCCTGGGCGGTATTGCCGTAGACGTTGGCGAAGTCGCCGATCTGGTCGCCGAACTGCATCAGCACGCGGTAATTCTTCGCGATGAGCTGGCGACGGCAGCCTTTCTCGGTGCCGGCCTGCTCGCACCCCTCGACGAAGGTGCCCAGGCCAAGGAAGGATTCCTTGCCGGCCACGGGGAAGCCCGCCGAACGCAGGTTGGAGAGGGTGGCCTCATCGAGGTCCTTCGCGCGGTTGGACACGAAAATCACCGCGATGCCGTGGTCGGCCGCGAACTTCGTGAACTCGACAGCACCGGGCAGGGGACGGGCGATGGCTTCCTTGCACCATGCGGCCCAGTCGGCTTCGTTGAATTCGCCGCCGGAACGGATGAGGCGCGCCTGGTAAGGCGAATTGTCCAGCGCGGTTTCGTCGACATCGAGCACCACGGCCGGCTTCAGATCCTTCAGCGACGCATGGGCTTCGCGATCGTCCTTGGCCAGCGCGTCCCAATGGGGATCCTTCTTCGCCTTGAGGAGTTTCTCCTGGGCGTTGCGGTAGGTCTGCACGTAGATGAAGTCGTGCTCGCTGGCGTTCTGCGACCACGCGACCGCGTTGAGGTTGTCGTCGGCGGCTGGACCACGGGCCGGAACCACGGCATCGGCTGCCGCCTTGGTGGTAGCCGGAGCCGGTGCTGTGGCATGTGGCGTGTGGGCGCAGCCCGCCAGGGCCAGGGCGGCCGCAAGAGCGGCCGGAACGAACTTCATCATGGAAACCCCTTGCAAACAGGCACCGCGCCCGTGGGGCGGCGATTGTCCGGAGAGTTTACGACAGCATGACGACGGCGACACGCCTCTGGCGCGATGCCCCTGCGTCCTGACAGACTGCGCCCTCATCCACGACGAGACCGCTCATGGAAGCCGCCCCTTCGCGGACGCACGCCGTGCGCATCGCCAGTTACATCGCCGCCGGACTCGGTCTGTTCCTCGTCCTTTACCTGCGTCTTCTGCCTGCGCTGCTGGCGGGACTGCTCGTCTATGAGGTCGTGGTGTCCACCGCGCCCCTGATGGGCCGGAAGCTGTCGGGCGACCGTGCGCGCGTGTTGGCCGTCGCATTGATCGGCGTGCTCGTGGTCGGCCTCCTCACCCTGCTCATCCTGGGCGGCATCAGCTTCTTCCGCAACGAGATCGGCAATCCGGAAGACCTCTGGCAGAACAAGCTCATGCCGCTGGTGGAGCGCGCGCGCCAGCAATTGCCACCGGCCGTGGTCGACCGGCTGCCGGAAAGCGTCGACGCCCTGCGCGTTACCGCGATGGACTGGATGCGGTCGCACGCCGTCACCCTGCAACTGGCCGGCAAGGAAGCCGCGCGCGTCCTCGTGCATATCATCATCGGCCTCGTGCTCGGCGCCTTCGTCGCCCTGAGCCGCGCGCGTCCGACACACCAGATCGGCCCTTTCGCCGCCGAACTGAGCCTGCGCAGCGCGCGGCTTGCCGATGCCTTCCACAACATCGTCTTCGCGCAGATCAAGATCTCGTTGTTCAATACGCTGTTCACCGCGATCTACCTGCTTTGCGTGCTGCCACTGTTCGGCGTGCACCTGCCGCTGACCAAGACGCTGATCGTGATCACCTTCATCGTCGGCCTGCTGCCGGTGATCGGCAACCTTCTCTCCAACACGGCCATCACCATCGTCGGCCTGTCCGTTTCGCTGTACGTGGGCCTGGGGGCACTGGCCTTCCTCATCGTCATCCACAAGTTCGAATACTTCCTCAACGCACGCATCGTCGGCGGCCAGATCCGCGCACGCGCGTGGGAGCTGCTGGTCGCCATGCTGCTGTGCGAGGCCGCCTTCGGGCTCCCCGGGGTGGTGGCCGCGCCGATCTTCTATGCGTACCTGAAGGCCGAGCTGGAAGCGGAACACTTGATCTGACGTTCATCCGCCGGCTGCTGGAATCGGGCCACCCCCAAGGAGTGACTGCATGGCCGGTAGCCCGTACGACCCCCGCATCATCCGCATCGCCACCTACGTGCTGGCGGCGCTGGCGCTATGGGGCGTGCTGATGCTGCACCTGATCTCGGCGCTGCTGGCGGGCCTGCTGGTGTACGAGGTGGTGGAAGGACTGACGCCCCTCATCCGCCGTTTCATTCCCGGCGAGCGCGCCAGGCTCATCGCGGTGGGCTTCGTCACCATCGTCGTGGTCGGCGTCATCATCCTCATAGTGGTCGCGGCGCTGGGCTTCTACCGGCGCGACATCGGTGACCCGCAAGAGCTGTGGGACACCAAGCTGCTGCCCTTGCTCAGCAAGGCGCATGAGCAGTTGCCCGCATGGCTTACGTCGCGGCTGCCGGACAGCTTCAGCGACTTCCGCGAGCAGGGCATGGGCTGGATGCACGAGCATTCCACCGATCTTCGCCTCGTCGGCACTACGGCGGCGCGGGTGTTCGCGCACATCCTCATCGGCCTGGTGCTGGGCGCCATCGTCGCCGTATCGCATGGCGCGGGTGGCCGTCCGGCACGACCGCTGGCGTTCGAACTGTCGACCCGGGCCATGCGCCTCGCGCACGCCTTCCACAACATCATCTTCGCCCAGCTCAAGATCTCCGCGATCAATACGACGCTGGCCGCCTTGTTCCTGCTGGTGGCACTGCCCTTGTTCGGCATCCATGTGCCGCTGGCGAAAACGCTGGTGATCGTCACCTTCGTGGTCGGCCTGCTACCCGTCGTGGGCAACCTCGTCTCGAATACGTTGATCACGATCGCGGGGCTGTCCGTCTCGCTGTGGGTAGGCGTCGCGGCGCTCGGCTTCCTGATCGTGGTGCACAAGCTCGAATACTTCCTCAACGCGCGCATCGTCGGCGGACAGATCCGTGCACGCACGTGGGAACTGCTGGTGGCGATGCTGGCGTTCGAAGCGGCGTTCGGCCTGGCCGGCCTCGTGGCGGCGCCGATCTACTACGCGTATCTCAAGAGCGAGCTGGAAGCCGAAGAGCTCGTTTGAATCCCGCCCGAAGGCGGGGTTTCAGGCTCCGCCGGCCAGCATGGCCTTGATCCTGGCCATGTGCGTCTCGGCGGTGTCCTTCTTCACTTCCGCATCCGCTTCCGGATCCTTGCCGTCCCAGTGCAGGTCATCCTGGGGCAGTTCGTCGAGGAACCGGCTGGGGTCGTTGTGCAGGATCTCGCCGTACTTGCGCGACTTGGCCGCGAACGAAAGGGTCAGCAGTTCCTTCGCGCGCGTGATGCCGACGTACATGAGGCGGCGTTCTTCATCCAGGCGGCCTTCGTCGATCGCGCCTTCATGCGGCAACGTGCCGTCTTCGCAGCCGACGATGAAAACGAAGCGGAACTCCAGGCCCTTCGCCGAGTGCAGGGTCATCATGCGCAGCGCGTTGCCCGGATCGTCGCGGTCTGCGTGGCTGAGGAGGGCGAGCTGGGCGGCGATGTCTCCGGTGCGCCCGCCATCCTTGCCCATGGCACGGAACCAGTCCACGAGCTCGCGCAGGTTGCCCAGACGCCGCTCGCGCAGCGCTTCGTCAGGTGTCGACGCGGCGATCTGCGCGCCGTAGCCCGTCTTCTCGATAACGATGTTGACGAGGTCGGCCGCGCTCTCGTGCACCGCGTGGCTGCGTAGCTCGTCCATCAGGCGCGCGAATCCGGCCAGGGCGGAGGCGGGGCGCGGCGAGATGTTCTTCAGTGCCGAGTCGCTGCGTGCCGCGTCGAGCAAAGAGGCATTGCGCGCCTGCGCCATCTGTCCCAGTTTCTCTAGCGACGTGGCGCCGATCTCGCGCTTGGGCACGTTCACCACGCGCAGGAAGGCGGCGTCGTCCGTCGGATTGGTCAGCAGGCGCAGGTAGCAGAGGATGTCCTTCACCTCCGCGCGGTCGAGGAAGGACAGCGCGCCACTCAGGTGATACGGCACGCGCGCGATGCGCAGCGCCTTCTCGATCACCCGCGCCTGGAAGTTGCCGCGGTAGAGGATGCAGAAATCGTCCCAGCGGATGCCCTTGTCCTTGTACTTCTCATGCAGGTTCGCGGCGATGGCGGCGATGCGCTCGGCCTCGTGCTCGTTGTCCTTGCACTCGAGCACGCGGATCGGCGGGCCTTCGATGTGATCGCTCCAGAGCTTCTTCTCGTGCACGTGCGGATTGTTCGCGATCAGCTTGTTCGCCGCGCGGAGGATACGCTTGGCACAGCGGTAGTTCTGTTCGAGCTTGATCACGCGAAGGTTGGTGAAGTCGCGGCCGAGCTGGTCGATGTTCTCCGGATTGGCGCCACGCCACGCGTAGATGCTCTGGTCGTCGTCACCCACGCAGGTGAAACGGGCCTTGGGTCCGGCGATGGCCTTCAGCAGGCGGTATTGCGCGTCGTTGGTGTCCTGGTACTCGTCCACCAGCAGGTAGCGCAGTCGCTCCTGCCAGATGGCGCGGGCATCGTCGTCCGTTTCCAGGATGCGTAGCGGCAGGCGGATCAGGTCGTCGAAATCCACCGCGTTGAAGGCGGCGAGGCGCTGCTGGTAAAGGTCGTAGATGGTCGCGGCCTCGATCTCGCGAGGGCTTCGCGCCGACGCCATCGCTTCCTCGGGCGTGAGGCCCGCGTTCTTGGCGCGCCCGACGAGGTTGCGAATGCCCTGGATCACTTCCGGCTTCACGCCCTTGGGCGAAAGCTCCTTGATCATGTTGGCGCTGTCGTCCGCGTCGAGCACGGAGAAGCCGCGGCGCAACTGCGCGCGGTCGTGCTCGATCTGCAGGAATTTCAGCCCCAGCGCGTGGAAGGTACAGACCGTGAGCGCCTTGGCGGCGTCGTCGGAGATGAGGCGGCCGACGCGCTCGCGCATTTCCTTCGCCGCCTTGTTCGTGAAGGTGATGGCGGCGATCTTCTCGGCGGCGAGGTGCCGGCGGGAGATCAGGTGCGAGATTTTTTCCGTGATGACACGGGTCTTGCCGGAGCCGGCGCCGGCCAGCACGAGGAGGGGGCCGTCGCAGTATTCGACAGCCGCGTGTTGTTGCGGATTGAGCATCGGGATCGGCCGTAGGACAGGCGGACGAGGCTCCGGATGGTAGCAGGTCGCGGACCGTCTTCCCGGCCGTGGTACGAGGCAAGGCCGCGTGCCGGACTGTCTCGCCCAGGGTGATACCGGTCCGGGTGTCCGTCCGGGGCTCGCCTTCCTACAAACCGGCTACCTTGGCGTTACCATGGCCGGTCACGCACCGGAACGACCCGCATGGCCAAGCTCTACTTCTATTACTCGGCAATGAATGCCGGCAAGACCACCACGCTGCTGCAAAGCGCGCACAACTACCACGAGCGCGGCATGCGCACCCTCATCCTCACGCCGGCGCTGGACCACCGCTACGGCGAGGGCGTCGTTGCTTCCCGGATCGGCCTCCAGGCGCGTGCCATGCGCTTCGGCGGCGATGACGACATCTTCGCCATCGTCGAGCGCGATATCGAGCGTCGTGGGCCACTGAACTGCGTGCTGGTCGACGAGGCCCAGTTCATGAGCAAGGCCCAGGTCTGGCAACTCTCGGACGTAGTGGACCGCCTGGGTATCCCCGTGCTCGCCTATGGCCTGCGCACGGATTTCCGTGGCGAACTCTTCGAGGGCAGCAAGTACCTCCTCGCCTGGGCCGATAACCTGGAAGAGATCAAGACGATCTGCCATTCGGGCAAGAAGGCGACGATGGTCGTTCGCGTCGACGAGCATGGCCGCGCGGTAACCCAGGGACCCCAGGTTGAGATCGGCGGTAATGACCGCTATGTCTCCGTGAGCCGTGCCGAGTTCAAGAGCATCACCGCTGGCGACGGCCGTATCGAGTTGCAGCAGTCCGTGCTGCCGCTTGGCGAGAGCGATTCCGACGAAGGAGTTTCCGCGTGACCGAGACGACGACCCACGCCGCCGAATGGCCGCGCCCCTACTGGAAGGCGAGCGACGAAGAGGCGGTATTGCTGTTCTTCGTCTTCGGCGCCTTCCCCGAAGATCTCGCCATCCCGGCCATGCGCTACGGCAGCCCGGGCTTGCCCGAGGGCGTGGAGCTGCAGCGCTTCCAGAACGCCGTGCTGTCGCGCTGGGAAGGTTATCCCCTGTCCGGCGCGCTGGGTGAACTGCTGCGCGAAGACAATGCCGAGGCGTTCGCCGCGGCCAAGGCGGCGCCTCATGTCGTGGCCATTCGCGGTCGCTTTCCCGATCGCGATCGCCTCGACTACCTGCGCGACACGCTTGGCGTGGTCGCCGCGTTGACCGACATCGGCGGCAAGGCCGTCGTCGATCCGCAGATCCTCACCTTGTTCGATGCGGCCGCATGGCGTGACCATTACCTGGTGCAGGGCGGCGCGCCGCCTCGCCATCACGTGCTGATCCTGTGCAGTCCCGAGGATTCGAAGGGCCGTTCGTGGATCCGCACGCGCGGCATGCGCAAGTTCGGTCGTCCGGACATCAGCCTGACCAATGTGCCCGATCGCGAGATCGACCGCGCCGGCGCGTTGGCCGAACGCTTCGTGGAACTCGGAGCGCTTGGCGCCCACTTCGATCCCGAGCAGACGATCGAAGTGGACGGCGTGACCGGTGGACTGGCGGTCACGCTGTCAGGCGACGAGGAAGATCCGCGGTTCAACAACTCACACGCCGCCATGCGCTGGCCCGACTGACGCCCGGGGTTATTCGTCGCGCGCCCAATGGGTGAGCCAGTCCGCGAACTTCGCCGTGTCGCCGTACTGGTAGAAGTCGACGGCGACGAAGTTGGGTTTGCGCTTCGCCGCCGGATGGCAGTGCCTCATGTAGCGCTTTTCAAGCGCATCGAAGTCGTTGTCCTCCCTGGCGTGCCGGGGAAAGAAAATGGGCAACGGAACCGTGTGGAACTGGTTCATCGTGAACAGGGGACGCCAACCGGGCTTCCCCTCGATCTGGCGCCGGTCGAGCGGCAGGTTGTCCCAGCGGGATCTGCAACGATAGTCGTGGTCACCGTCGAAGAGGCCCGCGCCGAGGCTCCAATAATTCTCGACCGTGAAATCCTCGCTCGGCATGATGTGGATGGCGCCTCCGGGCGTCATCAGCGTGCCGGTGCGGTCGCGATTCAGGCTGAAGATCAGAATGCGCTGCCCGCTTTTCACGATGTCCGCGTACGTGGGCCATGCGGGGCTCGTCCAGGCGTACGGGTCGAAGGTCTTGCCCACTAGGCCGGGTGCCTTGCCGAGTTCGGTGATGAGGTCGCCCGTGCGGGTGAAATCTTCCAGGTGCAGGCTAACGATCGCATGGGGATCCCGCTCCAGGAACGGCAGCAGCGTGTCGTTGAGCAGGTCCGCGAAGGGCCGCGGTGTCCCGGTGCAGGTCCGGTGACAGAGGCGCACGCGCCCATCGTCGGAATACAGGTCCAGCATGAGTCCGCGAACGCCATTCGCGAGTTGCTGGTCGATGGTCTGGTTCTGGTTGGGAATGACGCCGTTGCTGGTGAAGGCGTTATGCGTGGTCACCCAACTGTACTGGTCGAACGTGCGACTCATGTCCGTGGGTGTGTTGGCGAGCGCGGGTGCGGCGATGCAGGCGAGTGCGAGGGATCCGATGCGGAGGATCGCCTTCGGTAGGCGTGAGGTATTCATGGAGGCTTCCGTGCGGTGGGTACACGGCAGTCTAGAAAGTCGCGCCCTCGTCACGCCCTAGGTGAATGCCTCTACTTCGTGTAGTCCTTTTACTTCTGGCAGCTGGGGCAATAGAACGAGGCGCGCTGACCCAACGTGACCACGCGTATCGGCGTGCCGCAGACCTTGCACGGTTCACCCGCGCGGCCATACGCAAAGAGTTCCTGGTAGAAGTAACCCGGCGCACCGTCGGGTGCGAGGAAGTCACGCAGCGTCGTGCCGCCACGCATGATGGCGTGCGCGAGGATCCGCTTCACTTCCGCCGCCAGCTTCGCGTATCGCTCGCGCGAGACCTTGCCGGCGGCCCGTCGTGGATCGATGCCGGCGGCGAACAAGGCCTCGCTCGCGTAGATGTTGCCGACGCCGACGACCACCGCGTTATCCATCAGGAAGGTCTTCACCGCCGCCGAGCGTCCGCGCGACACCCTCCACAAGAGGTCCCCGTCGAATTCGTCGGTAAGCGGCTCGGGCCCGATGCCCTCGAGCAGTTCATGCGTTTCCCCCGGCATCTGCCAGAGCAGGGCGCCGAACCGGCGTGGATCGGTGAAGCGCAACACCTGACCGGAGTCGAAGGCGATGTCCACGTGATCGTGCTTGCCGATCGGTGTGGTCGCGGGCAGCACGCGCAGCATGCCCGACATGCCCAGGTGCAGCAGCGCCGTTCCCGCACTCGTTCGCATCAACAGGTATTTCGCGCGGCGTTCCACGGCATCGACCACCTGCCCCGGGAGCAGGGTCGATATCTCGGGCGGTATGGGCCAGCGCAGGTCGGGGCGGCGCAGGACGACACCGGTCACGCGGCGACCCTCGACGTAGGGGGCGATACCGCGGCGGGTGGTTTCGACTTCGGGCAGCTCGGGCATGCGCGAAAGATGGGGCGTCCGGCGTCGTCAGGCAAGCATCCCGGTGAGGCGTCGACGTCGACGCCTATACCGGGGCCGGTCAGGGCCGTCAGAGAGGCTTCCCGGTGGGAAGTCCCTTGCCGCGGGCTTACGGAGCGCCGGACGACGAGGTCGTGGGCAACGACGCCGTCCTCGGTGCGCGCGGCAACGCCTGCGCCGGCACGAAGGCGATGCGTTCCCCCACGCGGACGTAGCGTTGCTTGCCGAGCGCGGTCATCTCGCCAAACTCGAGGCGCGTCCCGTCGAGCACCAGCACGGCGATGGGTGGCGACAGGCCGATACGCGCCGCATCGAAATCGGACGCGGGCTTCCAGGACGCTACAGGCGTTTCCGCCAGCGAGGCGAGTTCCTCCGCGCGGCCTTCATCCACAGTGCCGGACGCGCTTGCCCAATGCCCGTCCTTCCGCTCGAAGCGCTGGCCCGGCAGGCCTTTCAGTTCGACGTCGATGTGCTCGACGGACGAGGGATCGAGCGTGGTAAGCGTGTGCGCGCGGGCATCGGCGTCGTCGGCGTGCCACTGCCACGCGACGGCCGCGATGAGGAGTACGAGGATGAGAATGCCGGCCAGCCGGGTTTTCACCTCATCGCCTCCGTCGTCGCCAGGCGATACCTACGCCAAGCCCGAGCAACACGAGCGGCAGCAGGATAAGGAAGCCGAATGTCACGGCGTTGAGGCCGTCCTGCGACAGCGAGATCACGCGATCGGGCGCGCCGCGCGCAGGCAGGTCCACGAGCACATCGTCGCCAAGCAGCCAGTCGACGATGCGTTCGCCGAGTGCGCGATTGCCGCCGTTGCCGACATAGGTATTCGAGAGGAAGTCGCCGTCGCCGATGATCACGGCGCGCTGCTCGCTCTTCGCGGGGCTGGGTGACAAACGGTTCAGCGCGAAGGCGAAGTCGAGCGGGCCCTTGAGTTCACCAGCTTCGGGGTGGAATGCGATGGTGGAAGGCTTGTCGTTGTCGATGCCGCCAAATGCGGTCCAGCTGCGCTCACCCGAGCGCAGGAAGGGCACGACGGCCCAGTCATGATCGGAAACCTGCGCCAGCGCGGACGCCTGCGGGAACAGCGTGGTGTCGCGAAAACCCCGCGTGATCGCATGGAAGGGATAGTCGCCCAACACCACGATGCGGGGATCCTGGACGTTGAGCGTGCTGCCCTGGCCGTCGACGAGAACGCCAGGCAGGACGCGGACGCCGAGGATATCGGCGAGTGCCCCGGTACCGAGGTCCTCATTGCCTGGCTCGGTCAGCCACAGCAGGTTGCCGCCACCACGCACGTAGTCGACCAGCGCGGCGACACTGGCGGCGGGCAGTGACGCACTCGGGCTGGCGAGCACGACGAGGTCCGTGTGTTCGGGCACGCCCTGGGTCTGGCTGAAGTTGAGCGGCACGGCACGGATGCCGCGCCGCTCGAACTGGCTCATGAAGGTCCCCAGGTCGGCGTTCGCGTGACCATCGGCCTGGCGTTCGCCGTCGCCAGTGACAAAGGCGACGACGCGCTGTCCGCCACGCGCTAGGCGTTCGAGGGCGTTGGACAGGTTGCGCTCGTTGATCGGGCTTTCCACCCGCTCTTCGTGCCCTTGGTAGCGGATCAGCAATGCGCCATCACCGGCGATGCCTAGCTGGCGCGAAGCGGCGGGGTCGAGGTCGGGATCGACGAAGGACAGCGTGAGGTCTTTCTTCTGCCGCGTGTAACGCTCCATCACCGCGGCGATCTGCTCGCGCAACGTCCCGGTCGGGGAAAGGTAGCCGACGACCTCGACGGGACCCCGCAGTTTGTCGAGCACGGCGACGCTCTCCGGCGCCAGGCTCGCGCGTGCCCCGCGAGTCCAGTCGAAGGTCCAGGCGTGACGCGCACTGAGAAAGCCGATGCAGCCTGTCGCGACGATCAGGCCGATCAGTACGAACCAGCGGTCGAGGCGGCGCATCACTGGCGCTCCCTGTCAGCATCCAGGCGGCGGACCGCAAGCGCCAGCGAGAACGCGATCGCCAGCGCGAACCAGACAAGGTCGCTCGAGATGACGAGGCCGCGCAGCAGGTTCTGTAGGTGCGTGGCCATTGTCAGCCACTCGAGGAAACCCCCGTTGACACCCGCGGCCTGCGCGCCGCGATCGATGGTCCACAGTACGAGGGTGACGATCAGTGCCATCGCCGCGGCGATGGCGGGAAAGCTCGTGGCGGCGGAGCACGCGATGCCGATGGCGGCGAGCGTCGCCAGCATCAGCGCCGTGCCCAGCGTGGCCGACGCCAGCTTGCCCCAGTCGGCGGTCGATTCAGCACCGACCACGAGCGGCATCGCCAATGTCGCCAGCAGCCACAATGCCAGCCAAGCGAGCACCGCAAGGTATTTGCCGATCACGATCCGCCAGGAAGATAGTCCGGTGGAAGCGAGGAGGGCGAGTGTCCCGCTGCGACGTTCGCCGGCGAGCAGCGTCATCGTCATCAACGGCACGACCAGGAAGGCGAGCTTGGCCAGTTCGGCCAGGAGCGGGATCGCGACGAGGTCGGTGAATCCCGGCGCGTCCGCCTGGGCGGCGAGCTTGACCTGCGCGCCGAGGAACTGGCCGAGGTTGAGCACGAAGGTCCACGCTAGCCAGGCGATCGTCAGCGCGGCCAGGGCCCAGGCCAACGGACGCACCGCCAGGCGGCGGAGTTCGAGACGGGTGACGGCGGCGACGGTCATGCGGCCGCTCCGGTGGCGATGCTGAAGAACGTGGTTTCCAGCGCCGTGCCCTCCGCGTCGCCGTGAAGCGGCGCGTCGTGGCGCAAGCGGCCGTCATGCAGGATCGCCACGCGGTCGCACACGGCCACCACTTCGGCCAGGACATGCGTCGACAGAATCACGGCGGCACCCGCGGCCGCCCGTTCGCGGATGAGCCTGCGCAACTCGCCGACCTGGACCGGGTCGAGGGCGTTGGCGGGTTCGTCCAGGATGATGAGCGCGGGGTCGTGCACCAGGGCGCAGGCGAGCCCGAGGCGCTGGCGCTGGCCCTGGGAGAGCACGCCGGCCAGTCGCCGGCGAAGGTCGCCCAACTGGAGGCGGTCGATCATGCCGTTCGCGGCGCGCCGTGCATCCTGCCGTGTCGCCCCGCGCAGCCTGGAAAAGGCGATGAGGTGTTCTTCCACCGAGAGTTCGGGCCAGAGGGGCGCGTTCTCCGGCAGCCAGCCGATGAGATCGCGAGCGATGCCAGGCCGGGCAACGAAATCGTGCCCGTCGAGCTCGATACGGCCGCGGTCCGGGCGCAGGGCACCCGATAACATGGATAGCGTGGTCGACTTACCGGCGCCATTGACGCCCAGG
>Ga0209216_1000158_pt1 | contig 12685 bp, 11 predicted proteins | sample TexAe_OM2H0_O2_FD_187940 | JGI IMG/M metagenome (GOLD analysis project Ga0209216, IMG submission 187940) | Forest soil microbial communities from Davy Crockett National Forest, Groveton, Texas, USA - Texas A ecozone_OM2H0_O2 (SPAdes) (version 2) | ecosystem: Environmental > Terrestrial > Soil >... | reverse complement strand
GGATCCGCGCACCTTGCGCGGCGTCTCGAAGGACGGCCACTTGCGCTCTTGGCCATCCTTCGAGACGCGCGCCCCCAAAAGGGCGCGCTCCTCAGGATGACGGTTAGTGCGGAAGCTAGTTCAGTGACGGATTGCGCGGCCGGTAGCTGCCGGATTTGTCCTTGACGAAAATCTCGGCGACCTGCGAGTGCCGGATCGGCTCGCCGGAATCGTCAGGCAGCAGGTTCTGTTCCGAGACGTAGGCGACGTATTCGGATTCAGAATTCTCGGCGAGCAGATGATAGAACGGCTGGTCCTTGTGCGGCCGGACGTCCTCCGGAATCGAGAGCCACCATTCCTCGGTGTTGTTGAATTCCGGATCGATATCGAAGATCACGCCCCGGAACGAAAAAATCCGGTGGCGAACGATCTGCCCGATCTGGAATTTGGCGGTCCGCGTTTTTGTCATAAGTCGTCGAATAGACCATGATTGTGGCCGATGCTAGGGGCAACCGACGAATTAACCTTGCCGCCGCCGACCCGCCGAGCGCCTGATTCGAGGCGAACAGTGAAGAAAAAGACGTTCCACCCATGATCGATATCCTCAATCTGGCGCTGCCGTATTTCGGGCTGATCTTCATCGGTTTTGCCTGCGGCAAATCCAAAAACCTGCCGGAAACCGGCCTCGCCTGGATGAACTTCTTCCTGCTTTACGTCTCGCTGCCCGCCTTGCTGTTCGGCATCATGTCGAAGACGCCGTTCGCGGAACTCAACAACCCCCCGTTCTTGATCGCGACCACGCTCGGCACCGCCAGCGCGTTCGCTCTCGCCATGATTGTGGGGCGGCTGCTCGGACGGCTGTCGTTCCGTGAAGCGACGCTGGCAGGTCTTGCCGGCGCTTTTGGCAATATCGGCTACATGGGCCCAGGCCTGGCGCTGGCGGTGCTGGGTAGCAAGGCCGCGGCGCCAACCGCGCTGATCTTCTGCTGCGACGCGATCTTTCTGTTCTCGATCGTGCCGCTGCTGATCGAACTCTCCGATCGCGAACACCCCTCGTTATTGCATGCGTTTGGAGTCGTGGCCCGGCAGATCGTGTTGAACCCTCTGATCATGTCGGCTTGCGCCGGCGCGCTTGCGGCGGCGCTGCATCTCGAGTTTCCGGTCGCGGTCATGAATACGCTGACATTCCTGCAAAATGCCGCGGCACCAGTGGCGCTGTTCGTGCTCGGCGTCACCGTGGCGCTGCGGCCGCTTGGCCGAGTCCCGTGGGAGGTCCCGGGTGTCATCGCGGTGAAGCTGCTGTTTCATCCGCTGATCGTGTTCGCTCTGATGCTGCTGCTTGGGCCGTTCACGCCGGAATGGGCGGTGACCGCGGTGCTGATGGCATCGCTGCCGCCGGCACTGAATGTTTTTGTGATCGCCCGGCAATTCGATACCTGGATCGAGCCTGCCTCGGTCGCCGTGCTGATCGGGACGTTCGCATCCGTTGTCACGCTGACGAGCGTGATGTGGCTGATCAAGTCGGGTCAGCTGGCGTTTCCGTAGTATTCCGCGCGGGCCGCCACGACGGCGCCAGTCCCTCACGCATGGCAAGATGCCGCAGCGGCCCGAGCGCTCCGATCAGGTGCAGTCCGGCCGCGCGCAACGTTTGCATCGGCACGAAATCCGACAGCAGCGAGCGGTTCGCCAGATCGATCGCGAAGATCCGGCTGGCGACATCGGAACGCCGCGCCGAATTGAAGCGCGACAGCACCGCGGGCGAGCCGGGATCCTCGCCCTGCAGCATCACCTCCCGCGCTATGTCGGCGATATCGGCGGCGTCGCGCAGACCCATATTGAGGCCCTGCGCGCCGATCGGCGGCAGCACATGCGCTGCTTCTCCGACCAGCGCGATGCGCCGCGCGGCGAATTGCCGGGGCTGCTCGATTGCCAGCGGAAACAGGTGGCGGCCGGGCTCGACATTGACGCGGCCGAGAATGGAGTGCGATTGCCGCTCCGTGGCATCCGACAGTTCGTCATCGCGCAGCGCCAGCAGCCGTCCGGCTTCAGCCGGAGCCATGACCCACACCACGCTCGAGCGGTCCCCCGGCAGCGGCACGAATACGCAAGGTCCGTGCGGGGTATGAAACTCGGTGGAAATATTTCGATGCGGCCGTGCGTGGGCGATATTGAAGGTCAACGCGGCCTGGTTGAGGTCGCGGCGCTTGACGTCGATGCCGGCGGCCTCGCGGCACAGCGAATGCCGGCCATCGGCGCCGACCACCAGCCGCGCGGACAGTGACTGTCCCTGCCGGGTGCGGATATCAGCCTGTGCGTCGCCGGGGCTGACGCCTTCGGCCTCGTCATCGAACCGCATCAGGTTTGCAAGCTCGGCGGCGCGCGCTTCGAGCGCCTCCATCAGCACCCGGTTTTCGATGTTGTATCCGAATTCGTCGAGGCCGATCTCTTGGGACGAAAACCTGACTTCCGGCGCGCGGACCAGGCGGCCGGTGTCGTCCACCAGCCGCATCACCTTAAGTGCCGCCGCCTTGTCCTCGCAGCGGTGCCAGACATCCAACTGCCGGAGGAAATCGACGGAGCCGCCAAGCAGCGCCGTCGTCCGGTTATCGCCATACGGCGCACGGCGCGCGACCAACGCGGTTTTCGCGCCGGCGTCCGCGAGTGCTATTGCCGCCGCGAGACCGGCGGGACCGCCGCCGATCACGGCGACGTCGCAACTATCCGGTTTGGCAGAAGCGTCCGTCATCGACGGACAATTGACGTTTGCGCTGATGTTTTCAACCCCACCCTTTCACGATAATGTTCCCGCTGCTTTGCGCGGCGGAACGCCGCAAGCCCTGATGTGCAATTCCAGACGATTCCTGATAGCACTGCCGGAGAAATGAACCCCTCAAGCCAGCAAAATTCTTCATCGACATCTCGGTCTGCGCGCGCCGCGGCATTCTCCGTGCATATCTTCACGGCGATGGGGGCGGGGATTGCCCTGATCGCGCTGCTGGAGGCGGTGCGCGAGCACTGGGCCGCGATGTTCGCGTGGCTTGGTGTCGCTCTGATCGTCGACGCGCTCGACGGGCCCATCGCCCGCCGGCTGGATGTGGTGCGGCTGCAGCCGGACTGGTCGGGCGAAGTACTCGATCTGGTGGTGGATTTCGTCACCTACGTATTCGTACCGGCCTATGCGATCACCGCGAGCGGCATGCTGTTGCCGCTGGCCGCGCCGCTGCTGGGCGCCGGCATCGTGGTGACCGGCGCGCTGTATTTCGCGGACCGCCGCATGAAGACCGCGGACAATCATTTTCGCGGATTTCCGGCGCTGTGGAATGCGGTGGCGTTCTATCTGTTCCTGCTGCGCCTCTCGCCGGAGATGTCGAGTCTCGTTGTCCCCGTACTCATCGTGCTGACCTTCGTGCCGTTCAACGTCATTCACCCGGTTCGGGTCGCGCGTCTGCGCGGGCTGACGCTGTCCCTGATCGGCGTTTGGGCCGTGCTTGCCATCGTCACGCTGGTGTACGATTTCAACGTCGCCATGCCGGTGACCCTCGCGCTGTGCGCGATCGCCGTCTATGTGGTGGCGAGCGATGCGGTGATCCGCCTGATGAGGTCGGCCAGCGCATGATCGAGCTGCTGACAAGCCCCGAAGCATGGGCGGCGCTATTGACCCTGACGGCGCTGGAGATCGTTCTCGGCATCGACAATGTGATCTTCCTGTCGGTGATCGTGTCGCGGATCCCGGAAAGGCAGGCAAAGCGCGCCCGCCAGATCGGCCTCGCGCTGGCGCTGCTGTTCCGCATTTTGCTGTTGAGCCTGCTGGTATGGCTGATCGGGCTGACCGCGCCGGTCATTACGGTGACAAGCGTCGCACTGTCGTGGCGCGACATCATCCTGATCGGCGGCGGCCTGTTCCTGATCGGCAAGGCGACCCACGAAATTCACGCCGAGGTCGAAGCGCGCAACGAGGAGGCCGATACTACGCCGCATCCCAGCGCGTTCTTCTGGGTGATTGTGCAGATCATCATCATCGACATGGTATTCTCGCTGGATTCGATCATCACCGCGATCGGCATGGCCGAGGACATCGAAATCATGATCGCCGCCGTGATCATCGCCTGCGTGATCATGTATGTATCCTCCGGCCCGGTGGCGAAATTCGTGGCGGATCACCCGACCACCAAGATGCTGGCACTGGCGTTCCTGGTGCTGATCGGGGTTGCACTGGTAGCGGATGGATTCCAGTTCCACATCCCGCGCGGCTATATCTACTTCGCCATCCTGTTCGCGGCGGCCGTGGAGTTCTTCAATGTGCTGGCCAAACGCAACCGCAAGAAGGCGGTCCGATCGCCGCATCCCGGCGGCCGGAGTTGACAACGATGCCTCAATGGCTATCGGTTGTTGCCAAGAAAATAGGGAGAACAAGCAATGACCAAGGCTGTGCGCGTCCATCAGACCGGTGGGCCGGAAGTCCTCACCTATGAAGCCGTGGATGTGCCGGCACCGGGGCCCGGCGAGGTCCGCATCCAGCAGCACGCCGTCGGCCTGAACTTCATCGACGTGTATTTTCGCACCGGCCTCTACAAGGCGCCGTCGCTGCCGTTCATCGCCGGCAACGAAGCCTCCGGCGAGGTGTTGTCGGTCGGTCCCGGCGTGACCAATTTTCATCCCGGCGACCGCGTCGCCTATTATTTCAATCTCGGCGGCTACGCCACCGAACGGAACATTCCCGCCGACAAGCTGGTAAAACTGCCCGACCATATCACCTACGAGCAGGGCGCGGTCCTGATGCTGAAGGGGCTGACGGTCTGGTACCTGCTGCACAAAACTTTCAAGGTCGAGCCCGGACATCGGGTCCTGATCCACGCCGCAGCCGGCGGCATCGGACTGCTGGCGTGCCAGTGGGCCAAGGCGCTCGGCGCGCATGTGATCGGCACCGTCGGCTCCCAGGCCAAGGCCGATCTGGCGCTAGCCAATGGCTGCGACCACGTCATCCTCTACAATGACGAGGATTTTGTCGCGCGGGTAAAACAGATCAGCCGTAACGAACTGTGCGACGTGGTCTATGACGGCGTCGGCAAGACCACGTTTCCGGGTTCGCTATCCTGCCTCAGGCCGCGCGGGTTGTTCGTCAGTTTCGGCAGTGCGTCGGGGCCGGTGCCGCCGTTCGCGATTGCCGAACTGAACAATCACGGCTCGCTGTTTGCGACGCGGCCGAAGCTCAACGACTACGTCGGCAAACGTTCGGAACTGCTGGAGGGCGCCGATACGCTGTTCGCGGCCGTGATCAATGGCAAACTGCACGTGCCGATCAATCACGCCTACGCGCTGAAAGATGCGGCCAGGGCGCACACCGACCTGGAAAGCCGGGCAACGACCGGGGCTGCGATTCTGAAGCCGTGAGGCGTGCCCTCCGTCATTGCGAGGAGCACTTGCGACGAAGCAATCCGGACCTTTCTTGTGGCCTCTGGATTGCTTCGCTCATCGGACGGGGCTTCGCGCCGACCCACTGGCTCGCAATGACGCAGGGGTCAGAACCCCGCCACGCTGCCGTGCAGGTCGTATTCATCCGCGCGTTCGATCTTCGCGGTGACGATTTCGCCGACGCGCAGCGGACGCCGGCTTGAGAGATACACCGCGCCGTCGATCTGCGGCGCATCGGCTTTGGACCGGCCTTTCGACACGGTCGGGCCGACTTCATCGATAATGACTTGTTGCCGCGTGCCGACCTTGCGCTTCAGGCGACGCGCGGAGATCTTCTGCTGTCGCGCCATCAACGCGTCCCAGCGCTGTTGTTTGACCGCTTCATGCACCGCCTCGCCGAGCGCATTCGACGCAGCTCCCGCAACCGGCTCATATTTGAAGCATCCGACGCGGTCGATCTCAGCCTCGTCGAGCCAGTCGAGCAGATAGGAAAAGTCGGAATCGGTTTCTCCTGGAAAGCCGACGATGAAGGTCGAGCGCAGCGTCAGATCGGGGCATTCCTCGCGCCACTTCTTGATCCGCCCCAGCGTCTTGTCCTGCGCCGCCGGGCGCTTCATCGCCTTGAGGATTTCAGGGCTGGCGTGCTGAAACGGAATGTCGAGATAGGGCAGGATCTTGCCCTGATTCATCAGGCCGATCACCTCATCGACATGCGGGTAGGGGTAGACATATTGTAGCCGGACCCATGCTCCGAGCTCACCAAGCTCTTTCGCCAGATCGAAGAACTTTGCGCGGACCTCACGGTCCTTCCACGGGCTCGCGGCATATTTCAGGTCGACGCCGTAAGCCGAAGTGTCCTGCGAAATCATCAGCAATTCCTTGACGCCGGCGTTCACCAGCTTCTCTGCCTCGCGCAGCACGTCGTTGGCCGGGCGCGACACCAGGTCGCCACGCAGTTTTGGGATGATGCAGAAGCTGCAGCGGTTGTTGCATCCCTCCGAAATTTTCAGATAGGCATAGTGCCGCGGCGTCAGCTTGATGCCCTGCGGCGGCACCAAATCGAGATGCGGATTGTGCAGCGGCGGCAGCGCGCGATGCACGGCGTCGAGCACGCTCTCATATTGCTGCGGTCCGGTAATCGACAGCACGCCGGGATAGGCGGCCTCGATCTGCTCGGGCTCGGCACCCATGCAGCCGGTGACGATCACCTTGCCGTTCTCCGCCATCGCTTCGCCGATCGCGCCCAGCGATTCCTGCTTGGCGCTGTCGAGAAAGCCGCAGGTGTTGACGATCACGAGATCGGCGCCGTCGTGTTTGCGCGCAAGTTCGTAGCCTTCCGCCCGCAGCCGCGTGATGATGCGCTCGGAATCCACCAGCGCCTTGGGGCACCCCAGGGATACAAAGCTGACTTTGGGCGCTGCGGCCTGTTGCATATTCGATCTGCCTGATTGATGCGCTGGAGCTAGTCCCAATTGCTCATAATTACAAGGCTTTATGGCCGCCTTCCGCATGCTATGGATGGTTTTGCCGGAATGCAGGTGATCGATGGGCGTCGAGACGTCTCCTAAAATCGTCATCGTCGATGAAAGCCCGATCCGGGCCGCGATCCTCGTCGAAGGACTGCGCGAGGCCGGTTTCACCGGCGTCACCCACATCAGCGAGATGCACAATCTGCTGGCCCGGATCTATGCGCTCGATCCCGACGTCATCCTGATCGATCTGGAAAATCCCAGCCGCGACGTGCTGGAACAGATGTTCCAGGTCAGCCGCGCGGTGCGGCGGCCGATTGCGATGTTCGTCGATCAGAGCGATTCCGCATCGATCCAGGCCTCCGTCGATGCCGGCGTTTCCGCCTACATCGTCGACGGATTAAAGAAGGAACGCATCAAGCCGATTCTCGATCTCTGCATCTCGCGCTTCAATGCCTTCTCGAAACTGCAGGACGAGCTCGAGCGCACCAAATCGGCGCTGGAAGACCGCAAGGTGATCGACCGCGCCAAGGGCATCGTGATGAAGCTGAAGGGGCTGACCGAAGACGAAGCCTATGTGCTGCTGCGGTCCACGGCGATGCGCGAGAAGAAAAAAATCGGCGAGATCGCGCAGTCGATCGTCACCGCGTCGGAGTTGCTGAAATGACCGGTCAACCGCTTTGCATAGGCTTCATTCCGCTGGTCGATGCCGCGGCGCTGATCGTCGCGGTTGACAAGGGATTTGCCGCGGCGGAGGGGCTCGATGTCACGCTGGTGCGGGAAGTCTCCTGGTCGAATGTCCGCGACAAGCTCAACATCGGCCTGTTCGATGCCGCGCATCTGCTGGCTCCGGTCGCGATCGCCTCCAGCCTCGGGCTCGGCCACGTCAAGGTGCCGATCGTGGCGCCGTTCAATCTGGGGCTCAACGGCAACGCCATTACCGTATCGCCCGCACTGCACGTCGCGATCATGGGGGAGATATCGGGCGATCCATTCGATCCGATGGCAACGGCGCTGGCGCTTGCTCGCGTGGTGGCCGCGCGGCGCAAGAGCGGCGCCGAGCCGTTGACCTTCGGCATGACGTTTCCGTTCTCGACCCACAACTATCAATTGCGGTTCTGGATGGCCGCCGGCGGCGTCGATCCCGACGAGGACGTGCGGCTTGTGGTGCTGCCGCCGCCCTACATGGTCGACAGCCTCGCCAACGGTCATGTCGATGCGTTCTGCGTCGGCGCGCCCTGGAATTCCGTTGCCGTGGATCTCGGCGTTGGCCATATCCTGCATTTCGTCTCGGACGTCCTGGTGCGCGCGGCGGAGAAAGTGCTCGCGGTGCGGCAGAGCTGGTCGGAGAAAAATCCGGCCGTTCTTGCCGCGCTGATCCGCGCGCATTTTCGCGCGGCTGAATTCATCGAGGATCCGCAGAATCGCGCCGAGGCCGCGCGGATTCTGGCGCAGCCGGAACGGATCGGCGTGGACGCCGACGTCATCCTGCGCACGCTGGATGGCCGCCTGAAAATTTCTCCCGACGGAACCATGCGCGAAAGCAACCGCTATCTGCTGGTCGGACGGGAAGGGGCAGCGCGGCCTGATCCCGTGCAGGCGGCGTGGCTCTACGCGCAGATGGTACGCTGGGGGCAGGCCTCGATCAGTCCGGAGGCGCTTGACGTCGCCAAGGCCGTATTCAGGCCGGACCTCTACGATGCCGCTTTGGGTCTCAAGGAAGGTGCCCGCAATGGCAGTTCCGACGCCATAGGCGCGTTCGCCGGCCCTCCATTCGATGACACCGACATCGCAGGTCATCTGGCTGCGTTCACGATTGGACGCCGCAAACCCTGACGCGAGGGTTGGCGTGATCGACAATGCCCACAGGGCTAGTTTTTAGGCTGTGTGCGCGCGAATCGGCCTGATGGTCAGCTTCCGCCCGTTGGCTAAATTACACAAGCCATTGATATTTAATAATTTTCCGAAAATTTCGCGCTGGCACACAACTTGAATGTTGCAGTGCAGCCAGCCGCCGGTGATGCCGTGCTGGCAACGTCCAAGATGGATTTCCGCAGCAACGAGGCTGGTCGGACCGCTTTTGGAAATCTCGCGATTTCCGCGCGGTCAGAATCCGTTTCCCCGTTGGGCCACGGCAGTGGCAGCAGGAGCTTCGTCGCAAGATATGAAAATCGAAACCCTCTCCATCGACTTCACCGACGAGCAGAAGCGCTACCTCGAAGGATTCACGTCGGGCCTGCAGATCAGCCGCGCTGGGCGAGGCCTCGGTGTCGGTGCATCGACCAAATCCAATGCCGAACCGAGCGGACCGGACGCCGCGCATATCGAGGCACAGGACAAGGTTCTCGCTAGCGGCAAGAAGCTTGCCGACCCCGAAAAATACAAACGCGAGCAGCATCCGTTCGACGCCTATCCGCGTCTGAAGCAGCAGGCGTTGACCAACGCGCCGCCGTCGCCCGCGGATAATTTTCGCTGGCGCTATTACGGCCTGTTTTACGTGGCGCCGGCGCAGGATTCCTACATGTGCCGGTTGCGGATTCCGAACGGCATCCTCAAGCATTGGCAGTTCGCGGGGATGGCCGATCTTGCCGAGCGGCTGTGCGGGCCGTTCTGCCATGTCACCACCCGCGCCAATCTGCAGGTGCGCGAAATTCCGCCGAAGCACGCCGTCGAACTGATCGAGGGCATCCAGGATATCGGCCTGTGCTCGCGCGGCTCCGGCGCCGACAACATCCGCAATGTCACGGGCACGCCGACCGCCGGCATCGATCCGCAGGAACTGCTCGATACCCGTCCTTATGCGCGGGAATGGCACTACCACATTCTCAACGACCGCTCGCTCACCGGATTGCCGCGCAAATTCAACGTCGCATTCGACGGCGCGGGCAGAATCGCGGTGCTCGAAGACACCAACGATATCGCTTTTGCGGCCGTCGACGTGAAAGACGGCTTTGGTATCGAGCCCGGCATCTGGTTTCGCCTCGGTATCGGGGGCATCACCGGCCACAAGGATTTTGCGAAGGAGACCGGTATCGTCGTCAAGCCGGAAGATGCCACAAAAGTCGCCGACGCCATCGTGCGGGTGTTCATCGATCTTGGCGACCGCACCAATCGCCTCAAGGCGCGGCTGAAATACGTCATCGACGGCATGGGGATGGAGAAATTTCTCGGTCTGGTCGAGGAAAAGCTTGGCCATGCTTTCACCCGCGTGCCGCAGGAAGCTTTTGCGCCGCGGCCAGCCTTCGATCGCATGGCGCATATCGGCGCGCACAAGCAGAAGCAGGAAGGCCTCAATTGGATCGGGGTGTCGCTACCGCTCGGCAAGGTCACCTGCGAGCAGATGCGCGGGCTTGCCAAAATCGCCCAGGACCTCGGCGACGGCGACATCCGCCTCACGGTCTGGCAGAACCTGCTGATCCCGGGCGTGCGGGATGAGCACGTTGCGCTGGCGATTGGCGCTATCGAAACCATGGGCCTCGCGGTCAAGGCTTCGATGATCCGCGCCGGGCTGATCGCCTGCACCGGCAACGCCGGCTGCAAGTTCGCGGCGTCGGACACTAAACGTCATGCGGCTGAAATCGGCGACTGGTGCGAGCCGCGCGTGCCGGTCGACACGCCGCTCAACATCCATCTCACCGGCTGCCACCATTCCTGCGCGCAACACTACATCAGCGATATCGGCCTGATCGCCGCAAAAGTGCCGGTCGGCGAGAGTGATGACACCGTGGAGGGCTATCACCTGTTCGCCGGCGGCGGTTTTGGATCGCATGCCGATGTCGGGCAGGAGGTCTATCACGACCTCAAGGCCGAAGACGCGCCAAAGACGGTCGAGAAATTGTTGAAGGCGTACCTGTCGCATCGCGACTCACCGGATGAAACCTTCCTGGCCTTTGCCCGCCGCCACGAGGGCGAGACATTGCGCAAACTGGCCGACGCGGAGGCCTCGTCATGAACCAGATGACACCTCCGCCCAAGATCGAAATCATTCCCTCATCGGCACCGTTTTCCGAAGCGCAGCGTTCCTGGCTCAACGGCTTTTTCGCCGGGCTGTTGTCAACAGACGTTCCAGCACCGCTGTCGGCGGAGCAGGGCGCTGCCGTGCTGCAAGGCCCATCGGGCGATGGCGACGATGGTGAGGCGCCCTGGCACGACCAGACCATGCCGATTGCGGACCGCATGAAACTGGCCGAAGGCCGCCCGCTGCGACGGCGGATGATGGCGGCGATGGCGCAGCAGGATTGCGGCCAGTGCGGCTATAACTGCAACGACTATTCCGACGCGATCGCCGGCAAGGCTGAAACCAGGCTCAATCTCTGCGTCCCTGGCGGCAAGGAAACCGCGCGGATGCTGAAGGCGCTCAATGAGGAGTTGGAAAAAGCGCCGCTGGCTTCATCCACCGCGGCGGTCGCGCCCGCCGCGGCAGCGCTGGCAACCACAGCCGAGCTCGGCCGTTCCCGCGACAATCCCGCGCCGGCGACCTTCGTATCGCGCCGCCTGCTGAACAAGCCGGGCTCGGAAAAGGAAACCTGGCATATCGACTTCGATCTCAGCGGTTGCGGTCTCGATTACGTCGTCGGCGACTCCTTCGGCATCTTCGCGCGCAATGATCTCGGCCATGTCGACCAGATCATCGCGCTGCTCGGCGCGTCGCATACCACGGAAGTCAGAGGCAAGACCTTGCGTGAAGTCTTGCAGGATGAGGTCTCGCTGGCGCCTGCGCCGGACAGTCTGTTCGAGCTGCTGTCCTTCATCACCGGCGGCGCACAGCGCGAGAAGGCCCGGGCGCTGGCGCAGGGCGAGGATCCCGACGGCGACGCCGCGACGTTAGACGTGATGGCGGCGCTGCAGAAATTCTCCGGCGTGCGGCCGCATCCGGAAGCGTTCGTGGAGGCCTTGGAGCCGTTGCAGCCACGGCTCTATTCGATCTCGTCCTCGCACAACGCAACGCCGGGAAAATTGTCCCTCACCGTAGACTGCGTGCGTTATGTGATCGGCAAGCGCAAGCGGCTAGGCCTTGCCTCGACTTTCCTCGCCGAGCGTGTCAATCCCGGCGATCAGCTTAAGGTCTATGTCCAGAAGGCGCACGGTTTTGCGCTGCCGCAGGATCCGAAAACGCCGATCATCATGATCGGACCCGGCACCGGCATCGCGCCGTTCCGCGCTTTCCTGCAGGACCGCCGGGCGACCGGCGCGCCGGGCAAGAACTGGCTGTTCTTCGGTCACCAGCGCAGCGACTGCGATTTCTTCTATGCCGACGAACTCAACGCAATGAAGACGTCCGGCCTGCTGACGCGGATGTCGCTGGCATGGTCGCGCGACGGGAATAAGAAATTCTATGTGCAGGACCGCATGCGCGAGGTCGGCCGCGAATTGTGGACCTGGCTCGCCGAAGGCGCCAACGTCTACATCTGCGGCGACGCCAAGCGGATGGCCAAAGACGTCGAGCGCGCGCTGGTCGATATCGTCGCCCAGTTCGGCGCGCGCTCGACCGACGAGGCGGTGCTGTTCGTCGCCGACCTCAAGAAGAAGGGCCGGTTCCAGCAGGACGTCTACTGACGGAACAAAACTTAGGAAAATTCGAGCGAATAAAATTCTCGTTGCGAATCTTCAGATAGAATTTTCCTCTGCTCACCGACACGTCAACGGAATTGATGTCGCTATTCTCCGGCCGGGCTTGCACTTGGCTCCGATCGGCATTTCTCTAACGCACATGCTGCGTTGGAGAGCCACTATGCGCGAACTGTCGGCGGAAGCCCGAATCCACCTTTATGCGCGTTCGCTGTCGGGACGCGCCGGGCGGGGATTGCACACGGCCGCGCTCTACG